>Ga0316205_10000029_pt1 | contig 355666 bp, 323 predicted proteins | sample 3monthpyrite_MG_FD_204941 | JGI IMG/M metagenome (GOLD analysis project Ga0316205, IMG submission 204941) | Microbial mat bacterial communities from mineral coupon in-situ incubated in ocean water Damariscotta River, Maine, United States -... | ecosystem: Environmental > Aquatic > Marine >...
TGGTGTGGATGTTGAAGATCAATCTTTTATTGATGTCGGTATAGGAGCGGATAATCAACGTCTTGAAGAAAACCCGGAATTTAAAAATGCAATTCAACCGGATGGAACTGTGAAGTTCTCGGAGCAAAATTTGACCAGATATAAGTTTACAAATGCAGGTGAAACTAAAAGAGTGCCGAGTGTTGCGAGAACAAGTTCTGGATCTGTTATCGGGACTAAGTTTGTTGATGCTCCTGGAATTCCAAGTTATTTACTTGTCACTACACCAAAAAACGACGATGAATTGATAGCTTGGGAAAAGCAAAAAACACCGGTTCATGGGACGTCTAATGCCGATATAATTACTTCATATTACGAAGCAAAAAAAGAAAATAAATTGGATTTTGGAAGGGGTGAACTATCCGCAATAGATTTAATAAAACTTATTCCTAAAGGAAAAGGCTTGAAAAAGTATATATTAGAATCTATCGGCCCAAGTGTATCAGATAAAAAGAAAGCTACTGCTATAGGAGCAATGAATGTTGTATCTACTGTAAGGGATATGGAAAAAGTACTTGGTAGAAACCTTACTAAAATTGAATTAAATGAGTTAATTCAATTGAAATCAAAACCTGTTAAGTTTGGATTCTTCGGACGAAAAGCAGCAGCCGAATTGCCTATTGAGACGCTAAATAATGTCGTTGGTTATATTAAATATTCAGATTTGAATTCATTTGAACGTGTTAACTATAAGAATTTTCTAAAAGAAAATGGATTTGCTGGTTCCATAGAAGAAATTGAAAGATTGGCATTTGGAAACTCCGTTGGAGGTAAGAAAGGAATGGAAGCTGCTATGAGTAACTATTTTAGAAAACCTGAAGATTATGATCCTGATGTTAGGCGTAAAAAAGATCTTTTTATTGATCAGATAAATGGTAATCGTGCACATGAGCAACAACATAAAGATATTATTGATGGTATTCGCGGAAAATAATTACATAAAAAGCCGGATACTTTGCATATTAACCTCATTGTATTAAAAGACTAAAATCTTGTTATAAAACTGCCTATTTGCAATATATTAATTTGATAAATATTTAATATGCCCTTACAATTCTCCTTATCAGAGAGTATTTAGCCAATTTAACCATTTATAGGCTTCTATGACATCTATTAAACATTTAATATACAGTTTTATGATTGTTGTCTCTGTTCTGGTTCTAAACGGGGGCGCGACTAGGGCGCAGTCGGTTGCTCCTCAGAATGATCGATTGCGGGGTCTTGAATATCTGGTTGTTGAGAGTGCTTTATTCTACATCAGAACATATGAGGGGCAGGAACTTGCACGCACCTTTTTTAATATTATAAATGAAGGCAAAATCTTAAAAAAATCGAAACAAATAAAAGAACTTAAATATCAGTCAGAAAATTGGTTGTCATCAAAAAATTTTGATAATACATGGTTGAGGCGATATGAAAGGAAAGCTCTAGGTGATGATAGTAGGGCAATAAGTGGTTGGTATATGGATCTGTGGCAACTGCGTTTCGAAAACCTTGCTACCATTGACATGAATTCCTATCAGTTTGATTTATCCGAAGAACACTTCAATAACTATGTGAATCTTACAAATGCAATTCGCCAAATATTAGTTTCAGGTTTGGATAACACAGATGCTGATAAACGAAATGAAGAAATTCGTTTAAAACTTGCTGTAATGGGCCTCAGCTTACAAGGACGAAAATTACCGCTGCATATAACTTTGGGCGCGCAATTCCAGTTAAGAATGGATGAGGCGCAAAAGAATGAGATAAATAAAAACGGTGGAAAAAAATTATCTACCATTCAAAATATTAATATTCTAAATAAATTGCTGAAACCAATTTATTTGTATTCACATAATGTTGATCATATTTTTCCAGCAGGTGCAGTCAATACAATATTGATTGGCGAAGATTATATATATATGAAAAAAGAAGATATTCCTTCGTCGCTGTATACTGATGCAAAAGAAGTTTTACGACGCGTGGATGAACGATTAGGAAAATCAATTGCGAGGCAAATCGCTTCAAATATGTATGTATTTGGTAATAGAAATGGTGCGCGACAATGGCTTTGGAAGAATAAGGTTGATTGGGTAAAGCTGCCTGTTTTTCCAAAAAGGTAACATGGTGCGCGTTCATTCACATGTTCGACGCACTTTTTTTTAACCGCCAATTATTTGCGGGCTGGGCCATGAAAATCATGGCCACCATTAGAAACCATAATTCATTTATTCATCCATCGCATTGTCGCCCGATTTGGGTGACCAAGACGCGTTTGAAAACGCCAATAAATAAACGGGCGAGCGTGCTGCGGTTTCTTTTTTTCTGAACCGCATATTTGTCTTTTGAATGTGTCAAAAGATTTTAAAAATGCCCACCATTGTATAAAAAAGTAACGCGTTACGTTTAATGACATTTAACAGGGTTATAATGGTTTTGCGGAATCAACAGCTTCATCATTTTATTTTGCCATGTAACCCGAAACAGTATGGCTGAATTTTATAGCAAGACGCAGAATAATTTTTCATCAGAGACACCATATTTTTTAGTCAATTAGATCAGGAGCTATATAATGGCATTAAATCATATACAAATAGGCGACATCAGTCCTCGCATTCAATATACCTGTGACGGGGCGGTGACTGTTTTTACGTTTCCTTTTCCGATTTTTATTGATGCCGATATTCTGGTTTACGAAGACACCATATTAAAAACGGCGGTAACCGATTATAATATTAGTGGTGCTGGGGCAACAAGTGGCGGAACTATTACGTTTGTGACCGCACCAGCGTCCGGTGTTGTATTGACATTGCTGCGCAACTTGGCGATTAAACGGACGACGGATTTTCAAGAGAGCGGCGAGTTTCGTTCCAAAGTCATCAACGATGAGCTTGATCAGCAAGTCGCCATGACGCAACAAGTTGACGAACGTGTAAGCCGGACCATTCGGTTAATTGATACCGACCCAGATGCGGCTTTAATGTTGCCTGATCAACTAAACCGCGCCGATAAATTGCTTGCATTTGATAACAACGGTGGTGTGATTGTTTCAAATCAGACTTTATCTGCTGTTGAAAATGGTTCTAGCAGTGCGGCGGCATCGGCTACGGCGGCGGCGAACAGTGCGACAAATGCGGCGACATCTGAAACCAATGCCGGGACATCGGAAACCAACGCGATGGCCAGTGCAACGGCGGCGGCAACGGCGGCGGCATCAAATCTTTACTCCAGTATTCAGAACAAGTCCGCAAACTTCACCGTGGCTTCGACTGACGATGGCGCGTTGTTTGCGGTCGATACCAGCGCGGGTAATGTCGTTGTCACCATGCCCGATATTGCAACCGATGTAGCCGAAGGCTTCCGTGTCGGGTTTGTGAAATCAAGTTCGATTAACAGTTTGACCATCAACCGCGTCGGAACAGACACCATCAACGGCGGCACATCGTATGCAATGACGGCGGATACCGAAGTCGCTACCATGGTGGCAGATGCCAACAGTCCTGACAACTGGATTACGTTTGGTGCGAGCACGACAAGTGCCGGAGATGGTCTGATAAAATCCGGGACAACAATCAGTTCGAAACCTGTTGTTGTGGCCGCCATTGCTTTGGGCGACGAGACGACCCCGATTGTCGCAGGGACATCAATTGTTACTTTTCATGCAGCCGTTGGTTTTACGCTTACAGATGTTGTGGCGGGACTGACGACAACGCAAACGTCTGGAACAATCCTGACTTTTGATATCAATGAAGCTGGGGTGAGTATTCTTTCAACAAAAATTACGATCGATAACACCGAAGACATTAGCACGACAGCCGTAGCACCGCCTGTGTTATCGGATACTGTAATAGCGGCTGGTGCAAAACTGACAATCGACGTTGATCAAATTGGCGACAGTACGGCGGCAGGTGCCAAGATTTATCTGGTGGGGTATCCGTCATGAGTTTTATTATGAACCCGTTCCGCTTCGCTGGGTATAAGATTAATCAGTCCATTCGTTTTAACGATGATGATTTGGCCTATATGTCCCGCACTCCAGCAAGTGCAGGTAATAGAAAAACGTGGACGTTCAGTTGTTGGGTGAAACGAGGCAATCTTGGTTTATACAAGACGATATTTAGTGCCAGAACTGATGACAATAACCGCATTTCACTTAGATTTTCGTCAGGAGATAACTTACAATTATTCGGCAATATTGCTGGCATTACAGCGTTGCAATTGGACACGACTCAAGTTTTCCGTGATCCTTCTGCACATTTGCATATACAAGTTATTTTAGACACGACTCATGTCACAGCGTCTAGTAGGGCTACTATTATAATCAACGGTGTAGCCGTTAGCGCGTTCATAACCGCGACATACCCCGCGCTAAATGACTCATTTGAAATAAATAATACTGTTCAGCATTCCATTGGAAGATTGGAATTTTCAACCCCTACACAATATTTTGATGGCTACCTCGCTGAAACAATTATTGTAGACGGTTCGGCATTAACCGCTTCTGATTTTGGGGAAACTGATATAAATGGAAACTGGACTCCGAAAAAATTTAAAGGCTCTACGACCATTGATCCGGTCTCTCAGTTGACGGGAACAGCGATTGGAGACATGACAGGGGCGGGTGGATTAGCGGCGGCTTTTGATGGCAACGACGATCAAACTGGGGCCACTGTCGGAGGAACGGGAAGTTTGTTGCCGTCACCGGGGGCATTTGCTCATATCGGTAAAGACTGGGGTTCTGGAAATACTAAAATTATCAATAATGTATTGATGTGGAACACAACGGATCAAGGATGGAACCAAGGCATTAATACCGGCACTAATACATTTGTGTTACAGGGCTCGAACGATAATTTTTCAGCCGATATTAATGATTTAGGGTCGGGCTCGATTGCCGAAACCACCGGACGTGATCGTTTAATTATTTTTGCCACGGACACGACGACGGCTTACAGATATCACCGTATCAAAATATCGCATAGTGCAGGTAATTATCAACCATGTTTGTCTGAACTATATTTCCAAGAACAAAGCGCACTCAGTACAGGTAACTACGGAACCAATGGATTTTATATAGATGGAGCCAATGCTGCTAGTCTTGGGACAGACGTATCAGGCAACGGTAACAACTTCACAACGTCGGGATTAACAACAGCAGATCAGATGTTAGATAGCCCAACTGATGATGCTGTAAATGATCTTGGAAATTACTGTACTTGGAATCCATTACAAAACGGTAGTTTTACACTTGTTAGTGGTAATCTGAAAATAAATTCAGGGTCTAACGATACAGCTATTTTTGGCACTTTTGGGGTGTCTTCTGGTAAATGGTATGCAGAATTTACAACTAACACCGTAGGGAACTCAGCATTTGGTATCTCAAATGAGCAAGCCCCTATTGGGGGGGCAAACCAGCATCTTAATGCAAATAACTGGTATTTTGAATATAGTGGATCCAAAGTAGATACAGCTAGAACAGCGTATGGTTCTGCTATAGTAAACGGTGATATAGTTCAGCTTGCCCTTGATATGGACAACGGGAAAGTATGGTGGGGAATTAATAATACTTGGCAAGCAACAGGCGACCCGGTTGCAGGAACGAATGCTGCCTTTACTGGATTGACCGGAACCATTTTTCCTAATTTTGCAATGACTAGTACAATCGTACCAAACATTGAAAGTAACTTCGGGCAATCTGGTTTTACCTATACGCCACCTACAGGTTTTAAAGCTTTAAACACAGCCAACTTACCGGCACCAGCAATCCCCGACCCATCTGCATATTTCCAAGCAAAAGCATTTACAGGAACAGGGGCTAGTAACACCATTGTGCTTGGTGGTAACACAGAGATGCAACCAGATTTAGTGTGGATTAAAGACAGAGATACGGCAGTACAACATGTTTTAACGGATAGTGTAAGAGGTGCTACAAAAGAATTAAATTCAGACAGTACAAACGTAGAAACTACTGTTGCCCAAGGACTGACTTCATTCGATACTGATGGATTTACTCTCGGTACAGATATAAATTACAATGCAAGCTTAAGTTCAAATATTGCTTGGGCTTGGAAGAAAGGTGCGTCGCCCGGTTTTGATATTGCACTCTCGACTGATCCAAGCGAGGTTGTGCCCCATTCATTAGGTGCTGTTCCCGCCATGGCAATCGGTTTTGATCGCGACGTCGCCAGCTCTCATTCGGTTTGGCATTCCGCAATTCATGCAACAAGCGGCAATTCTGGTAGAATTTACTTAGAATCCAGTGCTGTAAATGGCACGGGTACACAATCAATTTTATCTTTGACATCAACCAATTTCACGCTGGGTAGCCATTCAAGCTTTTCCGATAATTGGGTGTGGTATCTATGGTCAGAAGTAGCCGGGTTTTCAAAATTTGGTTACTATACTGGAAATGGTTCAGCAGATGGTCCGTTCGTTCATTGTGGGTTTAGGCCAGCTTTCCTATTAATAAAACATATAGCCGCTGCCGAGGTTTGGAATATAACTGATAGTGCAAGAGACACATATAACGTGGCTGGTACTAAAATATACGCGAATAGTACCGCCACCGAATGGGCAATTAACGCAAACCGATCTCTTGATATGACGTCAAACGGGTTTAAGCTTCGTGGTATTGCAGGTGAGCATAACACATTAGGGGGCACCTACATCTACATGGCATTCGCAGAACACCCCTTCGGCGGGGCAGGTGCATCCCAAGCCCGGGCGCGGTGATAGATATGCCCAATAAATCATATCAAGACGGCATCATCGAAGGCGAGATCAAAGCGATTGCATCAATGGCGGCCGATAACAAAGGGCGGTTGGATAATCATAGCCAGCGGCTGCGTATTCTTGAACGCGTCATCTGGATTATTTTTGGCTTTGGTGTAATGCTCAATTTTTGGCCGAAACTTCAAACCATATTGGGGAATTAAAATGGTTGACTGGGACAAATTAAAACAGGACCTGATTTTGGACGAAGGCCTACGTTTAAAGCCTTATCAAGACACGGTCGGAAAAACCACAATCGGTGTTGGCCGTAATTTGGATGATCGCGGATTATCCAAAGCCGAAGCTGATTATTTATTAGAAAATGATCTCGGTTGGGTCCGCGTTGAACTGGATAGAAAAGCCAAATGGTGGCGCAATTTACCCGAAGCCCCCGCCCGCGCGCTGGTCAACATGTGTTTTAATTTGGGATGGCCTCGCCTGTCGGGGTTCAGAAATATGTTAGCGGCTCTCGAAGTCGGTGACTTTGATCAAGCCGCAGACCATGCCTTGGAAAGCCGTTGGGCGACACAAGTCGGCAATCGTGCGGTCCGTATTGCCGACTTAATCAGGGAAGGATGACATGGATGATTTTTTAAAAGTTTTAGGTAAATTATCACCCACCATCGGCACCGCTTTGGGCGGGCCTGTTGGCGGCGCGTTGGGGTTGGGTGTTAAAACATTGGTATCGACCATCACGGGCGTTGACGATAGCGACAAAGCCTTGGAATTATTGCAAACTAATCCGGAATTGATGGCTGATCTTGAAATGCGTATCCGGGAAATTGAACTGGAAACCTTGCGCGTTCATGCCGTTGATCGCGACAGTGCGCGCAAACGTCAAATGATTGTCAAAGACAAAACCCCGGCTGTTTTGGCCGTCATCACCTTGATGTCGTTTTTTAGCTATATCGGGGTTGTGACGTTCTTGCCCAGCGGTGTCATTGATGGCCGTATGGATTTTATTAATTTAGCCGTTGGTTGGTTGGGTGGATCGGCCACGTCTGTGGTGGCGTACTATTTCGGTTCCAGCGCCGGATCGCGCGGTAAAGATACATTGCTTGCGAAAATTAAAAACTGATTTAATTAGTTCGCATATACAGGAGCTCTTAACCATGGGCGGCCATGCAAATAATACAGGACTACCGAAGTTTGCTGGTAATGGGCAAAAATTCATAAAAGTTAAACGCATGCAAAAACGAAATGCTTTTTCAGAAAATACAGATAAATAATATGAAAAGTTCCGTGCGCGTGTCGAACGGTGTCATCGCCTACTGGCAATAAAAAATTCTTATAACGACAACTCCCTAGTACAAAATACAGGGGATGAAGGGACAATAAAGACGACATTCAATTTTCCAAAATCATTATGAACGCAGACGACATCAACATTTTAAAGAGCTGGGAATTTACATAAAAAATATGAAATCAACCGCTCTGGTAGCTCTGTTTGTAACCGAGTATAAAACTAAAAACCTAAAAGCCGATATGCTACTGGACCCTTTCGAAAATTTGTATATCCGGTTGAGAAATGCCGATCAAAAAAGAATTAAAAACTTATAACCTAGAATTTATAAAAATTACTTGTCTGAATTACAGTTTTCTTCGGTTTTGGAAAATACCCACTTTGTGAAAATGAATCAGGTTTGATGCGTTATTTTCAGATAGTTTTGATTCGCTAAAGAACGATATTAAACGACTATTAATTGAGCTTTTCTCTAAAGTGCGAATATTACAATATTTAAAATAACAACTCAACGATATGACGGGTGATTATTGCAATGCGCCGATCTCTTGCCAAATGCTGTAGTCTTCGCGGAAAATTTGAAGCGATTTAATAACGTCCTTAAACGTTTTGTTTTTTTCAGATGTCACCACTTGCAGCCATGCTTTATTTAATGACGTAAGCACGTTTTTTGGTAGCCGTTTAATTATTGTTCCTTGTTCGACTAAGTTTTTTAAATCAACAAATCCAGTCAGTTGAATTTGCGCTAAACTAAATCGTACGTTGTCGCCGCAAATGGTGTTGATTTGCCGTTGGTTTAATGGTGATAAAGATTTCCATTGATCCAGATTAATTAGTAATTCATATAACTGCACCGGCTGTTGCCATGCGGGGACATAATAATATGGTGCAACCGTGTTGATCGGTGATGACGTGGGTAGTGTGAAGTTCCGTGGCACAATACCGGCAATGATATTTTTATTTAGTGCGGGATATACATTGGCATAAGGGATATCGGTCACGTTTGCGCCAAGTTGGGATAAAACCCGTGCGCCGAATCCTTGAACGCTGATGTCCATATTTTTAAAATCGTTTGCTGTTTCAATTTGTGATTTGAATCGACCACTGGAACGGGGTGCATTTAATCCACAGACCAAACTATACACGCCTTGATCAGCTGTTAGTTTGTCGTAAAAATCTCGGCCTCCTGCTGCGTAAAACCAAGTCATGAATTCAGCCGCGGTGGGGCCAAATGGAATACTGGAAAAAAGTTCAAGACCGGGATTTTTATCAGCTCGCAAACCCGGTGAAAAAAATGCTGCATCAATGGCTCCGGCCCGTACCGCGTTAAAAGTTTCTTGTGGCGGGATCAACTCACCAGGCCCGGTTAATTCAATGTTTAATGTGCCATGTGAATTGGGCAAGCTTTTATCGCTTAATCGTTTTGCTAACGTAGCCGGGAATGCATCGTTTTTGGAAAACGCATTGGCCATACGCCATGTTGTTATGGGCGGATTTGCCGGATCGGGCAGCGGTGATTTATTGGCTAATAAATTATCATGCTGCTGTGCAGTGACATTGGTAGGGCGCGTATTGATGTTTTTGACTTGGTCATCAGGTTTAATTGCCGTGCCACCAATAATGATGCCGACGATAATTCCAGTGATTAAACCTATTAGTACATTGCGCACGACGTACATCCTAAAAATTAAAATCCGTTGATGCCTATGTTAGCGGAAATTTAAGTCCCGGCAACTGGTTTTCTATGGACCTAATAAATGGGTTAAATTTAATAAACAAAGCATTAAAAAATCGTGTAGCGTTTCAAAAACAACAACATTCGCGATTTAAACAAGCCGATGAATTCAGCTCGTTGCTAGCGGATGACGGACAAGATTTAGCTATCATTGCGAGCGATAATTATTTTACACAAAGGGCAAAAAACCGACAACGCGAACATTGATAAGCGACACTCTGTGATTGAAAACAGTGTTGACAAAAGAAATTGAATTAAAATTGAAAAAACAAGGTATTGAAATGGGCCAAGAGCGCCTGAAAAAAGTCTACGAAGTGGGTGTGGGAAAGTTTATTAATGAATTGACAGGAAAGGATAAGGAAAATTCAAGAAACTGAATGAACTATGGAAGGCAGTCTTCTAAAATAAAAGGTGGCAAATCGGTGGGAGGAACGTCCTTCACCGGTTTCCACTCGGCGGCAAGGGATTTGGCTTTTTCCAGTTAACGTTTACGGGACGGCTTATTACCAACAACTTTTTCAATAACGTCATCCGCTTCCGGATCATCACCGTGTTTTTGTGCCAGCACCATATACATCAATCCTTCGGTTTTATCTAATTTCAAAGAATTAAGTATTAACAATGCCCCCCTGCCGGGTTAAGGTTTCGGTTGAAACCCGCCGCGTTATCAATTCCCGACGCGTTACAAATCCAAAATCAACGACGCGCTTTTGGCCCGCGATACACAGGCGCACATGACGCCGCCTTGTCCGGGTGGCGTGTTCGGGTCATCATCGCCGGATTTTTCATCGTCGGATAATGTGGTGTCGCGGTGATCGACATCGCCGTCCAAAACTTTCACCGTGCACGTTCCACACGCCCCCGATTGACAGGCAAATTCCACATCGATGCCGTTGTCCAGTAAAGTGTCCAACAAAGTTTCGTCGGCGGGGATGGTCACGGTTTGCCCGCTGGATTTGATATGTACTGTAAATTCTTGGTCGTTATCGGCCGGGGCAACAGGCGCAAAATGTTCATAACGAACGCGCAGCCGGTCAATGTCCAAGGTATCCGCATATTCAAGCACGCTCTGGATCAATCGTTCCGGGCCGCAGACATAAAACATGGTATCGTCACTAGCGGTTTTCAGGATGGATTTCAAATCCATACGGACATTTTCATCGCTGGCATAAAACGTCACATTGTCGGCGAGCATAGTATTTAATTTATAACGATAAGCCATCATGTTTTTGGATTTTGCGGCAAAATGTAAATGTAATTCCAAGTCACGGCCTAACAAAGTTTGTATCATTGATTTGATTGGTGTAATGCCGATGCCGCCGGCGATTAGAACCGATGGGCCAAAATCATTACTTAACTGAAATCCGTTGGCAGGCATACCGGCAAAAATTGTTTGCTGTAATTGATAATGATCATGCACATACTTTGATCCGCCGGTGCCGTTGTTTTCGCGTAATACGGCGATTTCATAAATATCTGCGCGTGACGGGTTGCTGCTAATGGAATAGCTGCGGGTGTCCGCAGTCCCGTTGACGATCACCGGCAAATCTATATGCGATCCGGCTTTGATGCGGGGCAGGTCTAAATCATCCGGGTGCCTGAATTCAAATGCGCGAATGGTGGGCGTTAATTGTCGAATGCCAGATACCACCAATTGCAAAGGACCGTTGCCTAATGGAGCAGGTGTTCGTGTCATGGGGTTTGTATTTTCACCACCATTGCGTGTTTGTGTGTTGTTATCCAGTTTTACAGTCATCAACTATTTCCTAAGAGTGGTATATATGGTTAGGTATTCTATCCATTATTTGTGCGTTTTTTGGGCAACGAAAATTATTCGTCTATGCTATGTAGTGCACACGTCATAATTGTCAAGTTCTGAATTAAAGTCGTCAATGAACGTTTGATACCGGTATGCTACAAAAAATATTAAAGACCTACCGCCCCCGTTCGGGTGGCGGGGAATGTAAGCTTAACCGTTGTACCCACATCTTTCTCGCTTTCTATGTTTAATTCACCATTAAACAAATGCATATAATTTTGACACAGGTGTAACCCTAGTCCAGTTCCTTTATGTTGTTTGGATATATAGCCGTCGGCTTGTTCAAAAGGGCGTAATGCTTTGTCTATGCCTATTTTGTCCATCCCGATTCCTGAATCACATACGTGAACATTAATTTGATTTTTATCATCAATAAAAACATCAACGCTGACGGTGCCACCGTTGGCGGTGAATTTAATAGCATTGGATAATAAATTATTTAAAATTTGTGTTAATGCGCGCTCGTCACCAATTATAGGTGGCAAGTGTAAGGGTAATTTTTTAACCAAAATAATATTAGCATTATCAGCCATGTTTCCCAATAGGTGAAAACTGTTTTGTAACAATGGGTCAATTTCAACCCGGTCTTCTGAGAGTTGATATTTGCCAGCTTCGACTTTGGATAAATCCAAAACATCATTGATCAAGCTGATTAATAAAGCACCGCTGTTATAAATATCGGTAGCGTAACTTTCGTAGCGGTCATCTCCAAGGGGGCCGTAAATTTTTGTCCTCATAATATCGCTAAATCCCATAATGGCATTTAATGGCGTGCGTAAATCATGGCTCATGGAGGCTAAAAATTCCGATTTTGCAACGTTGGCTTTTTCAGCGCTCATGCGGGCTTTGCGTAATTCGTTTTCAACAAATTTTTGCGCCGTTATATTTTGGAAAGTTCCCATCAAAGTGCTGACGTGGCCGTTTTTTATGATGGCCTCGCCTAATGTACGTATTTGTATTCGAGACCCTTTGGCTGTCATTAATTCCAGCTCTAAGTCCCACGGCTGGCCATCGTTTAGTGCCGCATTAATGGCGCGCTGCAATAACGGCTGGCTTTCAGAAACGTAAAATTTGATAGCTGTTTCTATGGTTGGTTTGTAACTAACCGGGACTTCGTGGATATGGTATGTTTCGGCGCTCCACTTTAATTCCATAGTGGCGACATCAATAACCCATCCTCCGGTTTGTGTTAGTCGTTCGACATTTTCTAGGATAATGCTTTGACGTTTAATTTTGTCGTTACTCAAAGTTAATTCGCGTGTTCGCGCTTCAACTTTTGCCTCGAGCGATGCATAGGATTTTTGTAATTCCTGTTCAGCCCATTTTTGTTTATTGTCAGCCTTGTTAACGCTGGAAATGGTGAACGCTGCGACAAACCCGCTTATGCCCACGGTTGTCGTCATCAACAAGATCATCAAATTTTTAAAATCGTTATATTGTTGTTGGCTTTTAAGTAAAAATTCAGCGGCTTTTTTATTGGTAAAATCAATTAAACCCTGCATTTGTGCGGTCAGGGACTTAACGTAAATGGCGCCTTTTCCTTTGGTCATTTCGGCAGCTTTTTCCCGTTCCCCGGCACGGGTTAATCCTATGACTTCTGTTCGTATCAATGCCCAATTAATAAATGATTCATAAGCTTCGTTGATTTTTGACTTGTCGCCTAAAAACCGATCTAGCAATACAGAATACAATTGAAGTATAGTTTGTTCGTTATCTTGTACTTTAAATACAGCGACTTTCAACTGTTCTAGGTTGCGAGCGAGTGTCACATCTTTCATATACCGATGCATGGATATGATGGTTGCATTGATTTTTAAAACCGTGTTGCTGACGGTTAATGGATGCGTATAGAGCAGTGTTGTTTGCTCGGCCAATGATCTGGTTTTTTGAAATGAGAAAACGCCTAACACAATCATCATTAAAATAATAACGGAAAACCCGGCTAATAAACGCCAGAATTTTTTACCGCCAAAATTGTCCATGAAACATGCACCTTGATATTTTTTTATTTACAATAAATATTAGATTTTGCTTGGTAAAAAGCAATGATCTAAATCAATTATGTTTTATTACGTAGCTAAGGATAACAGCCGTTTTGGACCCTAATAATGACTGAAATATATGTAGACGCCGATGCATGCCCGGTGCGTGACGAGGTTTTAAAAGTCGCTGCTCGGCATAAAGTGATGACCATTTTTGTCAGCGATGGCGGTATCCGCCCACCGATGACACCTTTGGCTCGTATTGTTGTTGTCAACGAAGGCGCCGATGCTGCTGATGACTGGATATGCGACCATATTCAATCCTGTGATGTTGTGGTGACAAACGACATCCCGTTGGCTGATCGCTGCGTGAAAAAAGGCGGCAATGCCATCCGCCCCAACGGACGTGTGTTCACCGAAGATCAAATCGGCATGGCTTTGGCAACGCGGAATTTGATGGCGAATTTGCGTGAAACCGGCACCATCACCGGGGGGCCTGCGGCTTTTACCAAAAATGATCGTTCGCGTTTTTTGGATGCCTTTGAGGTTTTGTTGAATAAATCCATACGCCAATCATGATAATGATCATTCCGGGGCATTCAACCGATTAACCAAGCCCATATTCAAAATGCGGTTCAGTGGGCTATACTAAGTTTTCTGACGAAATCTGTATTGTCGGCTGTGCCTAGAATACCCATTCGTTGACCACTTAGATCAAGAACAGTTTAAAATGGAGTGGTTAAACATTATTCAGACTGGTTTTGCGGGTGATCTAAAAACGGCTGGAAAATAGCCCGCCCGGCTTGTAACCCCTCACTCATCGTTAACCTATGACCCATGGGTTTGGGCATTGTTTTTCCCTGCCATAGTGATAAATGTTCGTCGCTGCAAAACAGCGCCATGACTGTGCATTGGCTGGTCGCTGCACAGCCATCGATGTCTTGTACCCCTGACCAGACAATGCTGGTGGCGGGAGAGGCGGACTTGATCTGGCTCCCGTTGTCATCTGTTTCAATTATAATTGCGCAGCCGCAGTGTCGGCAACATGATTGGATGTGGCTATCGTTATTCGCCATGGCCCCGGCCCCTAATGCATCAATGGCGCACATGGCGTGATTATCAACACCATCAATACGGATCATATGTTCAGTGATTTTAACGGTAAATGGATAGGCCCCGGTAATCTGTCCGTTGTCGTTTAAAACAATTAAATCACGGTGGCATAATTGCTCTAAATTATTGTTGATGTCTTTTTTTGAAAGCCCTGATGCTTGGATCAAGTCATCAATTGCGGGCGCTTGGCCATGGTTTAAAAAAAACCGTAGGATATTCTGGTGAAACGCATCTTCTTGGTCGTTGATACCGTGCCAACGTTTAGCCATGCGTAAATGATGCAAAGTATCATTTAGTGATGCCATCACTTTATCTGACGTGACCACGGAATAATCAGGAAACAGTTTTCCTGATGGCCGTTGAAATTGAAAAGGCTGTTTTGCTTTGTTTGTCATGGTGATGGTTATAAACTCTGTTCTAACTACAGGCTCAAGGGTTAAATCATTTTGGATAAAGCTGAATTTCTTTTGATCAGAAATCTGGTTAATAAGTCATTGTAATCGGCAGTAACGGCCTGTTTAACAGAGGGGCGTTTTGATAGTGCTATACGCCATGACTGTAAGTGTAACTGATCTTTGAAAAAACCAAAATCACGAATGCTGTCAAATACATCAAAATACCGGAATACCGGGCCTAACACCGCATCGACCATGGAAAATTCCTGACCCGAAAACCATGGGCCTTGGTGATATTTCAATTCGGTTTCCAGATGCGTGAACTGACGGATGATGGCTTCACGTTTTTCATTTAATAATGCGTCGGTTTTAGCGTTATAAAACCCGCCGATGGTGTTCAATATTGCAGATGCAAATTCAATCCAGCTGCGGTGCCGCGCGCGTTCCAATGGTGATGCGGGATGGAGTGGATGATTTTCCGTTTCTTCTAGATATTCCAAAATCACGGCACTTTCAAAAATGACCGTTTCTTGGACACCTGAATTTATTTTTAATAACGGCACTTTGCCAAGCGGTGATATGGATTTAAACCAATTTGGTTTGTTGGCCAAATCAATATAGGTGCGGTCAAAAATTACATTTTTTTCCGCTAAACTAATCGCCGCTCGTTGCACGTAAGGGCATAGCGAATGACTGATCAGTGTTAATTTTGTTTTCTGGGCAGCAGGCATGATTTTTTCTCCGTAATGTAAATGCAATTGCATCTATATTAATGTAGACGTTCGTTCGAGTCAAACTTGATGTAAATGCATGTATGTTGTAGTCTGGTTAAATGAAAAAAAATAGTGCGCCTCCCGTGCCTGAAAAACTTGATCCCACGACCATTCGATCATGGGCGCGGTTGATACGGGTATCTCAATTATTATTAAACGCTGTCGAAGCCGATCTTAAATCATCAGGTTTGCCGCCATTGGTTTGGTACGATGCATTGTTGGAATTGGACCGCGTTGGAAACAAAGGTTTGCGTCCATATGAATTGCAAAAAGAAATGTTGTTAACGCAATATAATCTATCCCGATTAGTGGACCGTTTATTTACTGCCAAGCTTTTGCAACGCCGCCCTACGCCGGACGATGGCCGCGGCCTTGAATTGGTCATCACGGCGGCAGGGCGGTCAAAACTAAAAAAAATGTGGCCTGTGTATCAGGCTGCTATTGATTGTCATTTTGCAAAAAAATTATCGACTAAAGACAAAGCTGACCTCAGCCGAATTCTAAATAAAATTTAAAAGTTGTAAAAAATAATTCTTTATTAGTATGAGGGTAAATATTCATGCAATTTATTTTTGATGCTTGAAAATGGATAACTTTCAACCCATATACTGGCCACTAACTATGGCAGATATGAAAAAAATTATGGATAGCGTTCAAATTTTTATTAAAAAATCATGGTTTTTTATAAGCCATAAACACCAATTCGGTTTACCAATGTTGTTCGTTGTTGCATTACCGATTACTGCAAATCTAAGTTCTAATTCTTCTGGTACTATTTCGCCTGAAATATTATCTCACTCAAATAAATATGTTGTTAGTCAACTTGATCAGTTCGAATTTCAGTCATTTTTTGAAACAAAAGTTGATGGTTTGTTAATTGATTTTGACACTCCTATGATGGCTGATCGTTTGGATTCTTCTGTTTTTTTCTCATAAATCCCTTCTACGGGCATATTGTCATAACACAATCAAAATACCAGAAATGTTTAAAAGTATAATACCGGGTAACTGACCTGTTACCATCTACAAACAATTTTTTTCAGTAGCCGAGATAATCGAAAAAGCAGGAGAAGTATATATCATGCGCGCTTTTAATAATTTAAACTTCCTAACAAAAATTATGTCACTTGTTGTTTTAATTCTTGTCACATCTACCATTGGCAGCCTGATTGTCCAATCCAAAATAACAACCATTGGCACCGAAATCGAAATCATTTCTGTTCGTGATATGCCATTGCTACGCTCCTTGACTAACATTGAAATAATTCAGTTGAAACAGGCTGTGCATTTGGAGCGAGTTGTTCGTTTAGGCAGTAATAATACGCCTGATATGACGGCTATTACTGATGAAATTAATGAATTTAATAAATTTTCCAATCAGATAGAGAATGAACTGCAAAGTACTGAGAACCGGATTAAAAGCAATTTACAAGCGAACCTTGATGCCGACACCCGTTCAAAAATGGGAAATGTTTTGAAGCAAATTAAAAGCATTACAATCGATCAGGCCCAATTTAAAGAAAATGCCGAAAAATTATTTAAAGCACATATGAATGGTTTGAAAGGTGAAGACCTTGATAAGTTAATGGAAACTGTTGAACAACAGACCGATAAAAACAGCGGTGAAATCCAAGGCTTGATGGTTGAGGTGGATAATTTCACTCAGGAAGCTTTGATCAAAGTAGAAAAAAATGAAAAAAATGCAGAATTATTAATGATCATTGTGATTGTTGTCATGATTGTGACAGGCTTGTTGTTGGGATATTTGATATCCCGTAGTATTTCTCGGCCTGTAAAAATAATGACCGATACCATGAAAAAATTAGCTGGTGGTGATCTTAGTGTTCGCGTCCCATCCCAAGATATGACCAACGAGATTGGTCAAATGGCAGGAGCCGTTCATATATTTAAAGTGAATGCAGAACATGTTAAAACTCTTGAAGAAGAGGCCCTTGATAAAGAAAAATCTGCTGCGATAGAAAAATCACGAATAATGCACCAGCTGGCAGATGATTTTCAAAATCAAATTGGTGATGTTGTTGAAACGGTTTCTACGGCTTCGGTCCAGTTACATTCATCAGCACAATCGATGACGGCAATTTCTGAACAAACTGCGGGACAGGCAACGGCCGTTGCAGGTGCTTCAGAAGACGCATCGGTCAATGTGCAAACCGTGGCTTCTGCTGCCGAAGAATTATCAGCGTCAATATCTGAAATCAGACGGCAGGTTGAACAGTCATCATCGATTGCCGGAAAAGCTGTCGTGTCGGCTGGCAAGGCCGATGAAATGATTCAGGGCTTGGCCGCGTCGGCGCAAAAAGTTGGTGAAGTCGTAAGCATGATTACCGACATTGCAGAACAGACGAATTTATTGGCATTAAACGCCACCATAGAAGCCGCTCGTGCTGGTGAGGCCGGTAAAGGCTTTGCCGTTGTGGCATCTGAGGTTAAAAATCTAGCCAATCAAACAGCGCGCGCTACCGAAGAAATCAGTGGACAGATCGGTGATATTCAAAACGCCACCATCGCATCGGTTGAAGCAATTCGTGAAATTACTGAAACCATCGGAGAGATTAGCGAAATGTCGGCCAATATTTCAGTGTCTGTGGATGAACAGGGAGCCGCGACTTCGGAAATTGCCATAAATATTGAAAAAGCGTCAACGGGAACGGGTGAAGTTTCGACCCATATACAGGATGTCACCCACGCAGCCGGAGAAGCGGGCAGAACAGCAGGTGAAGTTTTGGGTGCTGCCGAAGAATTATCTAGACAATCTGAAACGCTAAAAACGGAAGTAAGTCGCTTTATTGATACTGTGCGCAAAGCTTAAGAACGGGCATTGAGTATGTTTGGTGCTTGAAATTATATGTGATCGCATTACATTTTTCTAACGTTCATTTTTTGAAAGCATTTAAATGTTTGAACTGATTCTAGCTAATGAACCCACTGTACGCTTGTCGGCGTTTTTGGGAATTTTTGTTTTGATGGCTGTGGCTGAGACGATGAGGCCAAGGCGCAAACGTTTACATACCCGCCTGCGGCGTTGGACCAGCAATTTAGGCGTTGTTGTTCTTAATACTTTGGCTGTGCGTTTCATTTTCCCCGTGGCGGCCGTCGGCGTCGCGGTGTTGGCTGAAAAAAACGGCTGGGGATTATTTAACGCTTTAGCATGGCCGCTGTGGGTCAAAGTTATTTTGGCCGTCGCCATTCTTGATTTGGTTATTTATTTGCAACATGTGTTGGTTCATGCGGTGCCAGCATTGTGGCGACTTCACAGAATGCACCATGCTGATTTGGATTACGACGTCACCACCGGTGCTCGGTTTCACCCCATAGAAATTATTTTTTCCATGGTCATTAAATTAACGGTCGTCTCGGCTTTGGGTGCACCGCCTGTGGCGGTGATCGTTTTCGAAGTGTTACTTAATGCAACAGCAATGTTCAATCATGCTAATTTTCATCTGCCCGTTTGCATTGATCGCTGGCTGCGCCTGATTGTGGTCACACCGGATATGCACCGTGTACATCATAGTATTGTCGTTCAGGAAACCAACAGTAATTTCGGATTTAATCTACCGTGGTGGGACCGGATATTTGGCACCTACCGTGATCAACCGGCTGCTGGCCACGATGATATGACCATTGGCATTGAACAGTTCCGAACCGAAGCCGATTTGCGCCTTGATCAAATGTTGATACAGCCTTTCCGTGAAGGCACCGGGGAATACGCTTTACAGCGTGATGATAATGAAAATCCATAAAATCTAGGCTTTAATCAGCGATGGGACGTGCTACAAAGCATCATTATCAGCCTTTATCTGGGAATTTGATGCTATGAATGATGACGTAAATGACACAGAATCCAAAGTGGGCGAAAAACCGGTTGATTTCATCCGGGAAATTGTCACCCGCGATTTGGTGTCCGGCAAAGTTCCGACTGTGATCACACGGTTCCCGCCTGAACCCAATGGCTATTTGCATATTGGTCATGCTAAATCTATTTTTCTGAATTTTGGAATTGCCGCTGAATTCGATGGCCGATGCCATTTGCGTTTTGATGATACCAACCCGGCCAAAGAAGAAATAGAATATATCCACGCTATTGAAAAAGATGTACGTTGGCTTGGTTTCGATTGGGGCGATCATCAATATTTTACGTCCGATAATTTTGATCAGCTTTATCAATGGGCCGAATATTTGATTGAACATGGCAAAGCCTATGTGGATGATTTATCCGCCGATGAAATGCGCGCATACCGTGGTACGTTGACAGAACCCGGAAAAAACAGCCCGTTCCGTGACCGCAGCATAGATGAAAACTTGGATTTATTCCGGCGCATGAAAGCTGGTGAATTTTTAGAAGGAGAACGTGTGCTCAGGGCTAAAATCGATATGGCGTCTGGCAATATCAATATGCGTGATCCGGTAATGTACCGTGTTCTTCATAGCCCCCATCCACGGACGGGGGACAAATGGCATATTTATCCGAATTATGATTTTGCCCATGGTCAATCGGATGCTATTGAATGGGTGACGCATTCGATTTGTACGCTTGAATTCGAAGACCACCGCCCGCTTTATGATTGGTTCACGGAAAATCTTCCGGTCAAAGTGATACCTCGGCAATATGAATTTGCCCGGCTTAATTTATCCTATACTGTTTTATCAAAACGCCGTCTGATGCAACTGGTCGACGGCGGGTATGTTTCCGGGTGGGATGATCCGCGTATGCCGACATTATCCGGGCTGCGTCGTCGGGGATACCCAGCCATAGCCATTCGCGATTTTATCAATCGTATCGGTGTCACCAAAAGCGCCAGTGTTGTCGAAGTGAATTTTTTAGAACACTGTGTGCGTGAATATTTAAACAAACATGCCGAACGCCGCATGGCGGTTTTAAATCCCATCAAAGTGGTGATTGAAAACTATCCGGAAAACAGCGAAGAAACGCTTGTTGCCATCAATAATCCCAATGATGAAACAGCCGGGACGCGCGATATTCCATTTAGCAAAGAATTGTATATTGAACGCGATGATTTCATGGAAGACCCGCCAAAGAAATTCTTCCGTCTTGGGCCGGGGCGTGAAGTCCGCCTGCGCTATGCTTATTTCATCACCTGTACGGATGTGATTAAAAATGATGCCGGTGATATCACAGAATTACGATGTACGTACGATCCGGAAACCAAAGGCGGCAATGCCCCCGATGGTCGCAAAGTCAAAGCGACACTTCATTGGGTGTCGGCCAAACACGCGGTGCCCGCAGAAATTAGAAATTTTGATCATTTATTCAATCGCCCTGATCCGGGGGCAGACGGTGATTTTCTGGACGATATCAATCCAACATCTTTGATCGTTTCAACGATGGCCCGGCTAGAGCCCTCTTTGGTTGCAATGGAATGCGGAAAAACTGTTCAATTTGAACGGCTTGGATATTATGCAGCAGATGTTGACAGCAACGAAGATGGGCTTGTATTCAACCGTACATTATTGCTCCGGGAAGCAAAAGCTAAGAAATAAGATAAGACAAGCATATTGGCCTGATCTTATTCATCGAAAATCACGGTTTTTGTGACATTGCCGTTTATTCTCTTTATTCATTACGCTAAGGCGTGCGGGCTTATCCCAGCCTGTTTGATTGATATAAAGGTATAGACCATGGCCGAAGACTTAACCGACGCAGAACTCGCTGCCGAAGAACTTGGCGAAGGAGAACAGCCGCAATCCGGCGAAGACGCCCAGCGTGATCTTGATGATCTAACAGTCTTACAAGAAGGCGAAGACGGTCTTGGCGATGCCGAAGTGCAAACCGGTGCTGATGATACCTTGGAATGGGAAGAGCCGGCCGCCTCACAATCTTTATCGACCATCCATGCTGGGTCGCAACAAACAGACGCTGAAATTTTTGCCAATCTTGTGCCCGAAGGTGAAGTGATTATTGAACGCGAAGAAATCGTCCGCCCAGAAGAAGAAATTATTTTAAATACCGATGAAATCGAAGCCGCCACGCCTGAGGCTGCCGTGCCATCCGGTCCTGATTTAATTGTCCCTCAAGAAGTCGATAACGGATTGCAACAGGGCTTGGACCTTAGTTTGGGACAAGAAACCGTGTTGCCGCCAGTTGATGACGTGCCCCAACCCGAAGCCGCGATCGCAGCCGAAGCCGCAGCCGCCGAAGAAGAGGCTGCTGCCCAAGCCGCTGCCGAAGAAGAAGCCGTACTGTTAACCGATCCGTTGCCGCCCGTGCCGCCGGGCACGCCTGTGCCGCCCATCCCAACGCCCGCACCCGAAGAAGAACCTGAAATTGTCGTCGATACCCGGGAGTTCGAGACCCGCGACAGCGCGGGGGACGAAGACAACGCCATCGCTCTTAATATTGACCCGGGATCGGCTGCTGAAATAACTGTGGCTGGTGTGCCTGCGGGGGCATCTTTGTCCGCAGGTGTGGATAATGGCGATGGCACATGGACTGTTGAAGCCGTTGATGTTACCAGTTTAACCATCACGCCACCCGTTGATGATGCATCTGATTTTGCGCTTGATGTCACCGCTAATGGTGTGACGCAATCCGTTGATGTGGGTGTCAATGCTATAGCTGATGCGCCCTCAGCGACTGCGAACGATGTGACTGGAAGCGAAGATACGACGATCGCTTTGGATTTAAGCTCTGCATTATCCGACACCGATGGTTCGGAAAATTTGTCCATTAATTTAACCGGATTACCTGCTGGGTCCAGTTTGTCCGCAGGTACTGAAAACGTTGATGGTAGCTGGACACTGGATAGTGGCGATTTAGCTGGGTTGACATTAACCCCGCCCGCTAATTTTGATGGTGTCATGGATTTGTCCTTGGCTGCCACATCGACTGAAACTGCGGTTGCTGGCGAAAATACGGCCGACGATACGGCGACGACAACCGTTGATTTTCAAGTTACCGTTGATGGTGTGCTGGATGTAACGGCGGCAGCCGGTGACGAAGACACAGCCATTGCTTTAACCATTGATCCCGGTGAAGCCAGTATTGTCACTGTATCCGATGTACCAACCGGTGCTGTTTTATCAGCCGGAACTGATAATGGTGACGGCACGTGGACGCTTGCTGCCAGTGATGTCAATGGTTTGACGGTTACGCCGCCGGATAGCTCGGACGCTGACTTCACATTATCGGTGGCCGCCGACGGTGTGTCGTCCACATTGGATGTATCGGTGAATGCGGTGGCGGATGCGCCGACTGTAACCGCGTCCAATTTAACGGGAACCGAAGACACATTTGTATCATTGGATAATATCGCTGCAAATTTGGGTGATCTTGATGGTTCTGAAAGCTTGTCGATCACATTATCAGATATCCCGGATGGTGCTGTTTTGCAATCGGGCGGTGTTGATTTAACCATCACCAACGGTTCGGTGACGGTGACGCCTGAACAATTAACAACGTTACAATTCCAAGCACCCCCCGGTGACAGTGGTCAATATCAATTATCGGTCACGGCAACGGCGACAGAAAGCCCAACCAATGCGGCCACCGATGATGCCAGCGATAATATTGCGACCACGACCACAACATTCACCATTGATGTGGATGCGGCTATGGATGTGGTCGATGCCACAGGGTTAGAAGATACGGCCATTGCTTTAACCATTGATCCCGGTGACGCGACAAACGTAACAATATCGGACGTGCCAGATGGTGCGACATTATCCGCAGGTACTGAAGTCGCTCCTGGCGTTTGGGTTGTGACATCTGGTGATCTGAGCGGATTAACCATCACACCACCGGCTGACAGTGCTGACGATTTTGCGTTAACGGTTAATAATGGCATTGATGATCCTGCGTCTCTGGGTGTGACTGTGGGTGTGGTGGCTGATGCCCCGGCGGCGGACGGTGTCGATGTAACGGGTGGCGAAGACACGGCTATTCCCCTTAACCTGACAGCCAATGCCAGTGCCGATACGGACGGATCAGAAACTTTATCGATCACGATTTCCGGTGTGCCCGACGGGGCGACATTGTCTTCGGGTAGCGATAATGGTGACGGCAGTTGGTCGGTGCCAACGGCTGATTTAGGAACGCTTACCTTAACCCCGCCGTTGAATTTTAATGGCACCTTTGATCTATCGATAAATGCCACATCCACCGATGTTGATGCGGATGTGGGTGGCGGGACCGATACGGCGACCTCATCCGATATTTTCTCGGTTACCGTTAATCCAGATAACACATTCGAAGTAACACCCGTCACGGGTGACGAAGACACAGCAATACCCATTGATATTGATCCCGGTGACGCCACCAGTGTGACTATTTCTGGTGTTCCTGATGGCGCGGTTTTATCATCCGGTGTTGTGCAATCCGATGGAACAGTGATCGTCGATGCGGCGGATTTGGCAGGGTTAACCATTACCCCACCAACGGATGATGCTGATGATTTTAATTTAACCGTGGCCAATGGCATTGATACACCCGTTCAGTTGGGTGTGACGGTCAATGCCGTAGCCGATGCACCAACGGCTACGGCCGCAGATGTAACTGGCGGCGAAGACACAGCCATTCAACTTGATTTAACATCGGCCTTAACCGATGTAGATGGTTCGGAAAGTTTGTCGATAACATTATCCAATGTGCCAGACGGATCACAATTTTCCGTTGGCACCGATAATGGCGATGGCACATGGTCTTTTGATCCGGCTGATTTAGCAGGGCTGACATTCACGCCACCATTAAATATGGAAGGCGATATTAATTTATCCCTAAACGCCACATCTACCGAGGCCGCCGTTACGGGTGAAAACCTAACCGATGATACGGCGGCGACTTCTGTTGATTTTACGGTCACAGTCACACCCGATGGTGTATTTGAAGTGACCCCGGTAACAGGCGACGAAGATACAGCCATAGGTCTGGAAATTGATCCAGCGGGGGCATCCGAAGTAACGATTGCTAACATCCCTGATGGCGCAACGTTAACTTATGTGGATAGCAATGGCGATGTGCAAAGCATTGATGTAACGGCTGGCAGCGCTACATTAACACCCTTGCAATTGAACGGCTTGGCGGTGACGCCGCAGGAAAATTCTGATGCGGACTTTACTTTGTCGGTCACGGCGGGTGCTGAAACCCTTGATTTGGCGGTGACTGTCGATGCGGTGGCGGACGCCCCTGGTGCGACGGCGGGCAATGTTGCCGGTGACGAAGACACGGCGATCGCCCTTGATCTGGGTGCGTCTGCAAGCCTTGATGTGGACGGGTCGGAAACGTTGTCGGTGACCATTTCCGGTGTGCCTGATGGTTCAGTTTTATCAGCGGGTGTGGACAATGGCGATGGCACATGGTCAATCGATCCGGCGGACGTGGCAAGTTTGTCGATCACACCTCCGACAGACTATTCGGGCACTATGAATTTGGCGATCACATCCACATCGACCGAAGCCGAAAATGGCGATACGGCTACGACGACCGAAAATTTCACGGTGGCTGTGGGTAATGTAGCTGATGTAACGGCGGCAGCCGGTGACGAAGACACGGCCATTGCTTTAACCATTGATCCAGGCGACGCCACCAGCGTGATCATTTCCGGTGTGCCGGACGGGGCCACGTTATCGGCTGGAACCATCACGGGTTATGACACGGACGGTAATGCGACATATGAAGTATCCGCCGCCGATTTGCCGGGTTTGACGTTCTTGCCACCGGCCGATTCCGATCAGGATTATACCGGCGATAATGCTTTACAAGTCACAGCCGATGGCGTCACCATACCATTGGATGTGACGGTCAATGCCGTGGCCGATGATCCAACGGTATCGGCAACTGATGTTGCCGGGACTGAGGACACGTATATTGCCCTTGATAATATCGCCGCCGGTTTGGGTGATCTTGATGGCTCTGAAAGTTTATCGATCTCTCTGGATAATATTCCGACTGGATCCGTTTTGCGGTCCGGCGGTGTTGAAATTGATATCACGAACGGGTCGGCGAATTTAACGTCTGATCAATTGTCCACTTTAGAAATTTTACCGCCTGCGGATTTTGATGGTCAATTTGATTTGGCCGTCACCGGGACGGCTACCGAAACCCCGACCGAACCCGGCACCGATGATTTAACGGACAACGTAGCAACCACGACCACAACATTCACGGTTGATGTGGCCGGTGTTATGGATGTAACGGCGGCAGCCGGTGACGAAGACAACGCCATTCCATTAACCATTGATCCCGGTGAAGCGTTAAGCATTACCATTGCCGATGTGCCGGCAGGAGCGACCTTGTCCGCCGGTGTTGAAAATGCGGACGGCACATGGACTGTCGATGCCACCGATTTAGAAACGCTTTCGATTACACCGCCTACTGATGACGCTGATGATTTTACGTTGTCGGTAACAGCCGACGGGGTAACGGCGCCGTTGGATGTAACGGTTAACGCCATTGCTGATGCACCAACAGTAACCGGGTCCAGCGTCACGGGTTATGAAGACACCACCATTCCATTGGATATCAGCCCAGCCTTATCGGATATTGATGGTTCGGAAAGTTTATCCATGGGCCTTGATTTTGTTGGTATGCCTGATGGCGCGACTTTGGTTTATACGGTCGGCGGTGAAACTGTCGAAGTGCCGATTACTTATACTACTCAGCCCGATGGCACATCCGTCGGTCATGTGGATATAGCTGTCGATGCCACCGATCCATTGATGCCCGATAGTTACACTGATTTGGTGTCGGCTGTTGAAAATCTTGTGATCACGCCACCGCAAGATTTTTATGGTGACATTACGGTCGAAGCCACGGCAACCTCGACCGAAGACACCGTGGCCGGTGAAAATACAGCTGACGATACGGCTTCAACAACCCAGTCATTTGGTTTAACCGTGCGTCCGGTGGCCGATGATCCGATTATTTCTACGGCGGCCGCCAGTGGCGACGAAGACACGGCAATTGCGCTTAACATCGATACGGGAATGGAAACTGGCTCTCAAGAAACCGTTGAAACCGTGACCATTGGCGGCGTTCCGGATGGGGCTGTTTTATCGGCGGGTGTGGATAATGGTGACGGCACGTGGACAATTACGGTCGATCCCAATGATCCAAACCAACCAAATACGGCAGCTGATTTGGACGCGGCTGTTGATGATTTAACCATCACTCCACCGCAGGATTATTTTGGTACATTTTCCATGACGGTGACGGCAACGTCATCGGATGGCGGCGTTAGCGTCGGCGGCTTTGCTGTTAACGTCTCCGACGTACCGGATTTGGTGGTGGCTGATGACACCGCGACCACAAGTGAGAACGCCTCCATCAATATCGATGTTTTAGCCAACGATAGCAGTGACAGTGGAACTTTGTCGGTGACCGACGCATCTGTTGCGGCCGACAGTGGAACGGTTAGCATTAACCAAGACGGCACGGTGGCTTTTGATCCGGGCACTGATTTTGATAGCTTGGCCCCCGGCGAAACCCAAGACGTGACGATTACGTATACGGTGTCGGACGGCCAAGGCGGCACGGACACAGCAACGGCGACGGTCACGGTCACAGGCAGTAACGATGGCCCAGTGGCCGTTGATGATACAGCGGCGACTTCGGAAAGTGCGTCGATTAATATTGATGTGCTGGCGAATGACAGTGACGTCGATGGCGGCACGTTGTCGGTGACCGACGCGTCTGTTGCGGCCGACAGTGGAACGGTTAGCATTAACCAAGACGGCACGGTTGCTTTTGATCCGGGTTCTGATTTTGATAGTCTGGCTCCCGGCGAAACCCAAGACGTGACGATTACGTATACGGTGTCGGACGGCCAAGGCGGCACGGACACAGCAACAGCGACGGTCACGGTCACAGGCAGTAACGATGGCCCGGTGGCGGTTGATGACACAGCGGCGACTTCGGAAAGTGCATCGATCAATATTGATGTTCTGGCGAATGACAGTGACGTTGATGGCGGCACGTTGTCGGTGACCGACGCGTCTGTTGCGGCCGACAGTGGAACGGTTAGCATTAACCAAGACGGCACGGTGGCGTTTGATCCGGGTTCTGACTTTGATCAGTTGGCCCCCGGCGAAACGCAAGACGTGACGATTACTTATACGGTGTCGGATGGTCAAGGCGGCACGGACACAGCAACAGCGACGGTTACAGTGACGGGCAGCAATGATGGTCCAGTGGCCGTTGATGATACAGCGACAACATCGGAAAACGCGTCGATCAATATTGATGTGCTGGCGAATGATACGGATGTTGATGGCGGTACGCTCAGCGTGACCGACGCGTCTGTTGGTGCCGACAGTGGAACGGTTAGCATTAACCAAGACGGCACGGTGGCTTTTGATCCGGGTTCTGACTTTGATCAGTTGGCCCCCGGCGAAACGCAAGACGTGACGATTACCTATACGGTGTCGGACGGCCAAGGCGGCACGGACACAGCAACAGCGACGGTCACGGTCACAGGCAGTAACGATGGCCCGGTGGCCGTTGATGATACGGCAACGACAAGCGAGGATGCGTCGATTAATATTGATGTGCTGGCGAATGACAGTGACGTTGATGGCGGCACGTTGTCGGTGACGGACGCGTCAGTTGATGCGGGGTCGGGTTCGGTGACGATCAATCAGGACGGCACGGTTGCTTTTGATCCGGGCACTGATTTTGATAGTCTGGCCCCCGGCGAAACCCAAGATGTGACGATTACTTATACGGTGTCGGATGGCCAAGGCGGCACGGACACAGCAACAGCGACGGTCACGGTCACAGGCAGTAACGATGGCCCAGTGGCCGTCGATGATACAGCAACAACATCGGAAAACGCGTCGATCAATATTGACGTATTAGCCAATGACAGTGACATCGATGGCGGCACGTTGTCGGTGACGGATGCGTCTGTTGATGCGGGGTCGGGTTCGGTGACGATCAATCAGGACGGCACGGTGGCGTTTGATCCGGGCACTGATTTTGATAGCTTGGCCCCCGGCGAAACCCAAGACGTGACGATTACGTATACGGTGTCGGACGGCCAAGGCGGCACGGACACAGCAACGGCGACGGTCACGGTGACCGGTTCCAACGATGGCCCGGTGGCGGTTGATGACACAGCGGCGACTTCGGAAAGTGCGTCGATCAATATTGACGTATTAGCCAATGACAGTGACGTTGATGGCGGCACGTTGTCGGTGACCGACGCGTCAGTTGGTGCCGACAGTGGAACGGTTAGCATTAACCAAGACGGCACGGTGGCTTTTGATCCGGGCACTGACTTTGATCAGTTGGCCCCCGGCGAAACGCAAGACGTGACGATTACTTATACGGTGTCGGATGGCCAAGGCGGCACGGACACAGCAACAGCGACGGTCACGGTCACAGGCAGTAACGATGGCCCAGTGGCGGTTGATGATACAGCGGCGACTTCGGAAAACGCGTCGATCAATATTGATGTGCTGGCCAATGACAGTGACGTTGATGGCGGCACGTTGTCGGTAACGGACGCGTCTGTTGATGCGGGTTCGGGTTCGGTGACGATCAACCAAGATGGCACGGTTGCTTTTGATCCGGGTTCTGACTTTGATCAGTTGGCCCCCGGCGAAACCCAAGACGTGACGATTACGTATACGGTGTCGGATGGCCAAGGCGGCACGGACACAGCAACAGCGACGGTCACGGTCACAGGCAGTAACGATGGCCCAGTAGCCATCGATGATACGGCAACGACAAGCGAGGATGCGTCGATCAATATTGATGTTCTGGCGAATGACAGTGACGTCGATGGCGGTACGTTGTCGGTGACCGACGCGTCTGTTGCGGCCGACAGTGGAACGGTTAGCATTAACCAAGACGGCACGGTTGCTTTTGATCCGGGTTCTGACTTTGATCAGTTGGCCCCCGGCGAAACGCAAGACGTGACGATTACGTATACGGTGTCGGACGGCCAAGGCGGCACGGACACAGCAACGGCGACGGTCACGGTCACGGTCACAGGCAGTAACGATGGCCCAGTGGCCGTTGATGATACAGCGGCGACTTCGGAAAGTGCGTCGATCAATATTGATGTGCTGGCCAATGACAGTGACGTTGATGGCGGTACGCTCAGCGTGACCGACGCATCTGTTGCGGCCGACAGTGGAACGGTTAGCATTAACCAAGACGGCACGGTTGCTTTTGATCCGGGCACTGATTTTGATAGCTTGGCCCCCGGCGAAACGCAAGACGTGACAATTACGTATACGGTGTCGGACGGCCAAGGCGGCACGGACACAGCAACAGCGACGGTCACGGTCACAGGCAGTAACGATGGCCCAGTGGCCGTTGATGATACGGCAACGACAAGCGAGGATGCGTCGATCAATATTGATGTTCTGGCGAATGATAGTGACGTCGATGGCGGCACGTTGTCGGTGACCGACGCGTCTGTTGCGGCCGACAGTGGAACGGTTAGCATTAACCAAGACGGCACGGTGGCGTTTGATCCGGGTTCTGATTTTGATAGCTTGGCCCCCGGCGAAACTCAGGACGTGACGATTACGTATACGGTGTCGGACGGCCAAGGCGGCACGGACACAGCAACGGCGACGGTCACGGTGACAGGCAGTAACGATGGCCCAGTGGCCGTTGATGATACGGCAACGACAAGCGAGGATGCATCGATCAATATTGATGTATTAGCCAATGACAGTGACGTTGATGGCGGCACGTTGTCGGTGACCGACGCGTCTGTTGGTGCCGACAGTGGAACGGTTAGCATTAACCAAGACGGCACGGTGGCGTTTGATCCGGGTTCTGATTTTGATAGCTTGGCCCCCGGCGAAACGCAAGACGTGACGATTACGTATACGGTGTCGGACGGCCAAGGCGGCACGGACACAGCAACGGCGACGGTCACGGTGACAGGCAGTAACGATGGCCCAGTGGCCGTTGATGATACAGCGGCGACTTCGGAAAGTGCGTCGATTAATATTGATGTGCTGGCGAATGACAGTGACGTCGATGGCGGCACGTTGTCGGTGACCGACGCGTCTGTTGCGGCCGACAGTGGAACGGTTAGCATTAACCAAGACGGCACGGTGGCGTTTGATCCGGGTTCTGATTTTGATAGCTTGGCCCCCGGCGAAACTCAGGACGTGACGATTACGTATACGGTGTCGGACGGCCAAGGCGGCACGGACACAGCAACGGCGACGGTCACGGTGACAGGCAGTAACGATGGCCCAGTGGCGGTCGATGATACGGCAACGACAAGCGAGGATGCATCGATCAATATTGATGTTCTGGCCAATGACAGTGACGTCGATGGCGGCACGTTGTCGGTAACCGACGCGTCTGTTGGTGCGGGGTCGGGTTCGGTGACGATCAATCAAGACGGCACAGTTGCTTTTGATCCGGGCTCGGATTTTGACAGTCTGGCCCCCGGCGAAACGCAAGACGTGACGATTACGTATACGGTGTCGGACGGTCAAGGCGGCACGGACACAGCAACAGCGACGGTCACGGTCACAGGCAGTAACGATGGCCCAGTGGCGGTTGATGATACAGCAAGCACATCTGAAAACGCGTCGATCAATATTGATGTGCTGGCGAATGATACGGATGTTGATGGCGGCACGTTGTCGGTAACCGACGCGTCTGTTGCGGCCGACAGTGGAACGGTTAGCATTAACCAAGATGGCACGGTGGCGTTTGATCCGGGCACTGATTTTGATAGCTTGGCTCCGGGAGAAACTCAGGACGTGACGATTACGTATACGGTGTCGGACGGCCAAGGCGGCACGGACACAGCAACGGCGACGGTCACGGTGACCGGTTCCAACGATGGCCCAGTGGCGGTCGATGATACGGCGGCGACTTCGGAAAGTGCGTCGATTAATATTGATGTGCTGGCGAATGACAGTGACGTCGATGGCGGCACGTTGTCGGTGACCGACGCGTCTGTTGCGGCCGACAGTGGAACGGTTAGCATTAACCAAGACGGCACGGTGGCGTTTGATCCGGGCACTGATTTTGATAGTCTGGCTCCCGGCGAAACCCAAGACGTGACGATTACGTATACGGTGTCGGACGGCCAAGGCGGCACGGACACAGCAACAGCGACGGTCATGGTCACAGGCAGTAACGATGGCCCAGTAGCCATCGATGATACGGCAACGACAAGCGAGGATGCGTCGATCAACATTGATGTATTAGCCAATGACAGTGACGTCGATGGCGGCACGTTGTCGGTGACGGAGGCGTCTGTTGATGCGGGGTCGGGTTCGGTGACGATCAATCAAGACGGCACGGTTGCTTTTGATCCGGGCTCTGATTTTGATCAGTTGGCTCCGGGAGAAACCCAAGACGTGACGATTACCTATACGGTGTCGGACGGCCAAGGCGGCACGGACACAGCAACGGCGACGGTCACGGTCACAGGCAGTAACGATGGCCCAGTAGCCATCGATGATACGGCAACGACAAGCGAGGATGCGTCGATTAATATTGATGTGCTGGCGAATGACAGTGACGTTGATGGCGGCACGTTGTCGGTGACCGACGCGTCTGTTGGTGCGGGGTCGGGTTCGGTGACGATCAATCAAGACGGCACAGTTGCTTTTGATCCGGGCTCGGATTTTGACAGTCTGGCCCCCGGCGAAACCCAAGATGTCACCATTACTTATACGGTGTCGGATGGTCAAGGCGGCACGGACACAGCAACAGCGACGGTCACGGTCACAGGCAGTAACGATGGCCCAGTGGCGGTTGATGATACAGCAAGCACATCTGAAAACGCGTCGATCAATATTGATGTGCTGGCGAATGATACGGATGTTGATGGCGGTACGCTCAGCGTGACCGACGCATCTGTTGCGGCCGACAGTGGAACGGTTAGCATTAACCAAGATGGCACGGTGGCGTTTGATCCGGGCACTGATTTTGATAGCTTGGCCCCCGGCGAAACGCAAGACGTGACAATTACGTATACGGTGTCGGACGGCCAAGGCGGCACGGACACAGCAACAGCGACGGTCACGGTCACAGGCAGTAACGATGGCCCAGTGGCGGTTGATGATACAGCGGCGACTTCGGAAAACGCGTCGATCAATATTGATGTTCTGGCGAATGATACGGATGTTGATGGCGGTACGCTCAGCGTGACCGACGCATCTGTTGCGGCCGACAGTGGAACGGTTAGCATTAACCAAGACGGCACGGTGGCGTTTGATCCGGGCACTGATTTTGATAGTCTGGCCCCCGGCGAAACCCAAGACGTGACGATTACCTATACGGTGTCGGACGGCCAAGGCGGCACGGACACAGCAACAGCGACGGTCACGGTCACAGGCAGTAACGATGGCCCAGTGGCCGTTGATGATACGGCAACGACAAGCGAGGATGCGTCGATCAATATTGATGTGCTGGCGAATGACAGTGACGTCGATGGCGGCACGTTGTCGGTGACCGACGCGTCAGTTGGTGCCGACAGTGGAACGGTTAGCATTAACCAAGACGGCACGGTGGCGTTTGATCCGGGCTCTGATTTTGATAGCTTGGCCCCCGGCGAAACCCAAGACGTGACGATTACGTATACGGTGTCGGACGGCCAAGGCGGCACGGACACAGCAACGGCGACGGTCACGGTGACCGGTTCCAACGATGGCCCAGTGGCGGTCGATGATACGGCAACGACAAGCGAGGATGCGTCGATCAATATTGATGTGCTGGCGAATGACAGTGACGTCGATGGCGGCACGTTGTCGGTAACCGACGCGTCTGTTGCGGCCGACAGTGGAACGGTTAGCATTAACCAAGACGGCACGGTGGCTTTTGATCCGGGTTCTGATTTTGATAGCTTGGCTCCGGGAGAAACTCAGGACGTGACGATTACGTATACGGTGTCGGACGGCCAAGGCGGCACGGACACAGCAACAGCGACGGTTACAGTGACGGGCAGCAATGATGGTCCAGTGGCCGTTGATGATACAGCGGCGACTTCGGAAAACGCGTCGATCAATATTGATGTGCTGGCGAATGATACGGATGTTGATGGCGGTACGCTCAGCGTGACCGACGCGTCTGTTGCGGCCGACAGTGGAACGGTTAGCATTAACCAAGACGGCACGGTGGCTTTTGATCCGGGCTCTGATTTTGATAGCTTGGCCCCCGGCGAAACCCAAGACGTGACGATTACGTATACGGTGTCGGACGGCCAAGGCGGCACGGACACAGCAACGGCGACGGTCACGGTGACCGGTTCCAACGATGGCCCAGTGGCGGTCGATGATACAGCGGCGACTTCGGAAAGTGCGTCGATTAATATTGATGTGCTGGCGAATGACAGTGACGTCGATGGCGGCACGTTGTCGGTGACCGACGCGTCTGTTGCGGCCGACAGTGGAACGGTTAGCATTAACCAAGACGGCACGGTGGCGTTTGATCCGGGTTCTGATTTTGATAGCTTGGCCCCCGGCGAAACTCAGGACGTGACGATTACGTATACGGTGTCGGACGGCCAAGGCGGCACGGACACAGCAACGGCGACGGTCACGGTGACAGGCAGTAACGATGGCCCAGTGGCCGTTGATGATACGGCAACGACAAGCGAGGATGCGTCTATTACATTCACGGCCTCTGATTTATTAAGCAATGACAGCGACGTTGATGGTGGAACATTATCTATTTCATTATTTGATCAGCCGGACAACGGCACCATCACCGACAATGGTGATGGTACTTATACGTTTGAACCTGATGCTAACTGGTCTGGGGATACTGATTTTTCTTATACGGTTAGTGATGGTCAAGGTGGTACGGATACAGCAACAGTTTCCATTACTGTTAACGGTGTTGCTGATGCGCCGACGTTATCGGTTAGCGATGTAACTGGCGAAGAAAACACCCCTATCGAATTAGACATATCGTCGGCATTAACCGATACCGATGGATCAGAGACATTATCCATTAGTTTATCGGATATCCCGGATGGTGCGGTTTTAACATCCGGTGGGCAAACAGTTACGGTAACGGGTGGCTCTGCAACATTGACGGCTAGTCAATTAACGGATTTGACCATCACGCCGCCGGAAGATTCCGATACAGATTTCACATTGTCGGTGACGTCCACATCAACCGAAGCCAATGGCGACACGGCGACCAACACAGGCACAATTGATGTCACGGTTGATAATGCCGATGATACCGCCGAAGGTTCTAATGTTACAGCTACGGATGCAATTGGTGTTGAGGACACAGCCATTGCATTGGATATCGATGTCACGCAATTAGATACCGATGGATCGGAAAGTTTATCGATTTCATTATCCGATATTCCGGATGGCGCCACATTAATGTCCGGTGGCGTAGCCATCACGGTGACCAATGGCACAGCTGAAATTAGCGAAGACCAACTTAGTGATTTAACGGTGACACCGCCTGAAAACTCCAACGAAGATTTTGCGGTGACCGTCACGGCAACAACGACCGAGGCCAATGGCGGAGCTACGTCAACAACGACAGCCACGTTGGATGTTAGCGTCACAGGGGATGCCGATGCACCAATATTATCGGCAAGCTTAGGTGATGCGGAATTTGTTGATGGCGCTGTTGAAGTCGATGGTTCTACCCAAACAGGCGGCAGCCACGAAGACATGATCGCTGGTGGTGCTGGCGGTGATACATTATCCGGTGGCGGCGAAGAAGATTGGATCGCAGGCGGCGCCGGTGATGATGTTATTGATGGCGGCAGTAGTGACGATCGATTGTTTGGCGGTGATGGAGACGATACTGTTGACGGCGGCACAGGTAACGATTTCTTGGACGGTGGCGCTGGCGATGATGTGTTAGAAGGTGGTTCTGGTAACGATGTATTCATGGTCGGTGCGGGACAAGGTAATGATGTCGTGCATGGCGAGTCCGGCAGCAAAGACACCATTGTTGTTACTAATGATGATGGCACCATTGCAGGGCCCGATGATTTTACGATTAACTTAACGTCTGGCAGTTATGAACAGCACGGCGACTATATGCAATTTTCATCAAATGCCGAAGGCACGATTACCATGGCTGATGGTACCGAAGTTTCGTTTGATGGCATTGAACGCATTGATTGGAGCGGCGACGCCGGGCAGTACGGCAACAAAACCGTTATTATGGCGGATGAAGTGGGCGATACGATTACCGGTGACGGTGATGAAGAACGTATCATCGGCAGTGACGGCAATGATATTATTAATGCCGGGTCTGACGAAGATGTTGTATCTGGCGGCGGGGGTGATGACATCATCGACGGTGGGAAAGACGAAGACATGTTAATGGGTGATGCCGGTGACGACACCATCGATGGCGGTAGCGGTGCAGATATGATTATCGGTGGCGAAGGTGACGACATTATCGAAGGTGGCGAAGGATCGGACACAGCCGTTTATTCTGGCCCGCGTGAACAGTATGTAATAACAGAAAATGCCGATGGATCGTTCACGGTCACTGACCGGGTTATGGGCCGCGACGGTGCCGATACAGTTATCAACGTTGAAAGTTTCCAATTTAGCGGCACAACTTATTCATCAAGTGAATTAATGGACAGCAATCCGGATGATACGTCTGCATTGGGTGAAAGCTCATTGACTTTTTCTCTAGATATATCGTCTGTTTTATCAGATACCGATGGATCAGAAAGTTTATCGATCTCGGTTGATGGATTACCGGATGGGGCGATTTTATCGGCCGGAACTCAAAATACTGACGGGTCGTGGTCATTGGATGTGGGTGATTTAACAGGGCTAAGTATCACCGTTCCCGCATCATCCAACGGTGATTATACGGTGGCGGTCACGTCAACAGCTACTGAAAATGACGGCGATACTTCGGCCGTTACCCAAAATTTATCCATGAGCATCGATACCGAAGCCGCCACACCAAGTTTATCAGTCACAGCGGCATCCGGAAATGAAGACACAGCCATTGCTTTGGATATTACGTCGGCTTTAACCGATACCGATGGATCAGAAAGTTTATCGATCACATTATCCGATATTCCGGATGGGGCCTCATTGATGGTTGGGGGGCAAGAAATCACCGTGACCAATGGATCAGCAGATTTAACGCCTGATCAGTTGACAGATTTAACGGTCACACCGCCGGAAAATTCCAACGAAGATTTCACACTGACCGTCACATCCACATCGACGGAAAGTTTAACCGGTGAAACATCCAGCTCCACATCGACCATTGATGTGGATGTGATGGGCGTCGCCGACGAGCCGTCATTAACTTTTAGCATTGGTGAAGGCACCGAAAATGGTGCGGGTATCACGCCCGTTTCATACTGGCAGTTGGATGAAACCAGCGGCAGTGCCACATTGACAGACGCGGTCGGCGATAATGATGGCACCCCGCATAATAATTTGCGTGATATGAATGACGACGCTCAATTTGGAACGGGTGCTGGGTTTAAAGGCGGCGGGTCGCACACCCGCGATCAAGAATATATCGAAGTTGATAATGACCCCAGTTTGAAACCAGCCAATGGATCGTTGACCATCTGGTTTAATGCGGATGATACGGATAGCAGACGCACTTTGGCATCATCGGATTCGTCAGGTAACGATGACGGCGGACATTTTGGCCTGTTCATCAAAGATGATAAACTTGAACTGCGTATGCAGGGTGACAATGACGAAGGCCAAACCACAATTTCCGGCGGCGACGTTGGTGAAAACGAATGGAACCAAGTGACGGTTACTTGGGGAGACGAAGGCGCAACCATTTTTTTGAACGGCGAAGAAGTCGCGTCCGATCCTGATTGGACCCGTGGATTAGAAGGTAACGATAACCCATGGACGTTTGGTGCCAACCAATGGTCAAGCGGCGATGACACAGCCAATAATTTGCGTGATTTCTTTGATGGGGAAATGGATGATATTGCCATTTTTGATCAGCAATTAACACCCGATCAGGTCAGCGATTTGTATGACAGCGGCGTTCAGGATTTCATGGATAGCGGAGACGAACCAACGACAACAACTTATCCTTTGTCCGTGGATACGGGGTTGTCCGATACGGACGGGTCGGAAACATTATCTATCACGTTATCCGATATCCCCGATGGTGCCAGTTTAACATACACCGATGCAGATGGTAATGACCAAGATGTCACGATCACAGAAGGTTCCGCCGATTTAACCGCCGATCAATTGGCTGGGTTAAATATTACGGTGCCGACGGGCAGCGGAGATTTTGCATTAACCGTCACATCAACGGCCACCGAAGACGATGGCAGCACAAATTCAGTCACAGCCGTGGCCGGCGTCGATGCCGATAGTTCGGATGCGTCTGTTGTTGAATTGGGTGATACCGGCGAAACGTATGACAGTACAGATGATGGTGATGTCGATGAAACGGTATTGGGCGGCGATGGTGACGATACAATTTCGTCCGGTGACGGGGATGATACATTATCCGGTGGGGCCGGTGACGATACATTGGATAGCGGGTCGGGTAACGACGATGCTTATGGCGGTGATGGTAATGATTTGTTTGTATTTGGGGCTGGTGATGGATCGGATTATTTTGATGGCGGCAATGGCTGGTCTGATACGGTGCAAGTCGAAGGCGTCGATGGTGGCCCCGGTGGTGACAGCGGTTGGGCCATGCAAGTCGATGGTGATACCGGATTTACAGAAACCGAGGGCGGACTGACATTTGATGCCGAAGCGTCGGGTTCGATTACACTTTCTGATGGATCAGAGCTCACCTTTGAAAATGTTGAAAAACTTGAATGGTAAATCTTGATCTTAATTTGTCCGGCGGCCATCAGATCGTTCAGCATCTGACGTCAACGGATAATGCCGATGTATTTCTTGGCCGTCCGAAAAACATGACTGATGGCGAAAGGCTCGTTGCCATAAAAATATTGCGCGTGGATAAATGTGATGTTAGGCGTGTAAAACGCTTTGTCGCCGAAGCTGAATTTTTATCGGGTATTAATCATTCGAATATTGTCAGCGTTATTGAATTTGGCACCAGCGAAAACAAACGTCCTTATATGGTGATGCCGTTTTATGCTGGAAATTTGACATTGGAAATGGGCCATGATGATGCGGGTCAGGGCAAAAGCGATAGTCAGGATCAGGCGATCTGTTTGAAATACAAACGTGTCAAAAATATTTTTAGGGATGTTTTAAACGCGTTAATTACCATCCACCAAATGGATATGGTTCACCGCGATGTCAAACCATCCAATATTTTTTTGAACGACCAATTAGGTAGCGATGTGACATTGGCCGATTTTGGTTTGCTTAAAAATCCGCATGATGAACGATTCCAAGATAAAATCTGGATGGGCAGTGACCATTACGCGTCGCCTGAACAACGCATGAATAGCCGAACCGTTGACAGTCGGGCCGATCTATATGCCTTGGGTGTTGTTGCTTACCGTGCATTAACCGGACGATTGCCGGGGAAAATATCGCCGCCCTTGCGTAATTTGGGGCTTGCCGTGCCAAAAGATTTTTGTCATTTGATTGACAGTTGTCTTGATTATAATGTCCATCGAAGACCATGTACATCCACCGACGCATTAATGCGGCTTGGTGAAATTGATGACCGGAAAATCCGTGTGCCAAAACCGAGACCACAATTTCTTTCCGGGAAATTGTTGTTGGCTTAGGGCTTTAATATAAAGGTGTTGTTTGTTTGCTCTACCATCGGATAAATTGGCATCTATGAAAACAAAATATATTTATCATATGTGCCGGTTTGACGAATGGCAAATGGCGTTGTCGGTGGGCGTTTATCCCGGATCCAGCCAGGATATCGCCGACGGATTTATGCATTTCTCGAATGCCGAACAGATTAAAGACAGTGCGGCTAAACACCGGGCTGGGCAAAACAATCTGGTTTTATTAACCGTCGATACCGATGTGTTGGGCAACGGTCTAAAATGGGAGCCATCCCGTGGTGGCGCATTGTTTCCGCATTTGTACGGCCCGCTTTTGGTCGATCAAGTGATGAGAACCGATGCATTAAATTTGAATGAGGCGGGGGCGCATGTTTTTCCGGACGATCTTAAATGAATTGTCTGTACCGGCTGATTAAACCTCTGTTATTTAAACTGGATGCCGAACGCGCCCACGGTTTAGCGGTCTGTGCTTTAAAATCGGGCTGGGTGCCAGAACGTAAAAGGATTATTGATCCACGTTTAAAACAATCGGTTCTGGGTTTGAATTTTGATCATCCCATCGGTTTGGCCGCAGGCTTTGATAAAAATGCCGAAATCTATAATGCACTATTGGGTCAAGGTTTTGGTTTTGTCGAAATTGGTAGCGTCACGCCGAAACCGCAACCCGGTAATGATAAACCGCGTTTGTTCCGGTTGGCACTGGATCAGGCTGTGATTAACCGCATGGGTTTTAATAACGCTGGCATGGATGTGGTGGCCGAAAATTTGGTGTCGCGAATGGGCCACCGGTCAGGTATCGTTGGTGTAAATCTGGGTAAAAATAAAACAACAGTTAACGCCATTGATGATTATGTTTTGGGCATTAATCGGCTCGCTCCATTTGCAGATTATGCGGTGATTAATGTATCATCACCCAACACGCCGGGGCTTCGTGAGTTACAGGGCCGGGACGCACTGTTTGATTTGTTAACAGCGGTCAAATCTGCATTAACGGCTGTGGAGATGGATAAAAAAATTCCACTGCTGTTAAAAGTCGCACCGGATTTAATGGATGATGATAAACAGGATATCGTTGATGTTGCCCTTGAATGCGCCATCGAGGGATTGATCATTTCAAACACCACCATCGCCCGACCGGAAAATTTGCTGGATCGACAATCACAGGAAATCGGAGGCCTAAGCGGACGGCCATTAATGGCCCCGTCTACAGCCGTGTTAAAAGATTTTTATAAGTTGAGCAATGGAAAATTACTGTTGATCGGTGTTGGCGGGGTTTCATCGGCCGAAGACGCTTATCAAAAAATCCGTAGCGGTGCCACGTTGGTGCAGCTCTATAGTGCTATGGTTTATCAAGGGCCATCCATTGCCGGTGACATCGCCCGTGGATTGGCCGATTTATTGGCAGCCGACGGTTTTAAAAACGTATCGGATGCGGTTGGTGTTGATGTGTGACGTTTACATTTAGTTATAACAAATGTACTACTTTATCAAATGCATTGATGGAGTTTCAAATTGACGGCCTTAAAACTAACAGCCATTGGTAATTCTACCGGCGTGATTTTGCCCAAAGAAATTCTCGCGAAGCTTGATGTGGATAAAGGCGATCAATTGTTTGTCGTGGAAACAAGCAATGGCATTGAGTTAACGCCCTATGATCCTGATTTTGAAACGCAGGTTGAAGCAGCTCGTAAAATCATGAAAAAACGCCGCTCAGCATTGCGAGAATTGGCTAAATAATGCCCGTCATTTGGGTTGATCATAAAGTCGTTGTCGCTATTCATAACGAACAAATGGCCGAACACGGCGGCGGATCAGGGCTTCGTGATGGCGGATTGCTCCAATCAGCTTTGTTTCGCCCGCTTAACCGCGCTCATTATGACGATAAAAATATACCTGTGTTGGCGGCGTCTTATGGCTATGGATTAATTAACAATCATCCGTTTGTTGATGGCAATAAACGCACCGCTTTGGTGGTTGCAGAATTATTTTTGACGTTGAACGGATATCAATTGAATGCCAGTGATGAAGCTTGTTTTGATACCTTTATGGATTTAGCCAAGGGAACATTATCGGAGCAACACTTTTCCGGGTGGCTTGAAATAAATTCGGAAAAGTCATGATCGAAATTACGTCCAGCATTCATATCCATGATCACGAAATCCAGGAAACATTCATGCGCGCGTCGGGCCCGGGTGGGCAAAAAGTCAACAAAACCGAAAGTGCTGTGCAATTACGCTTTGATGCCAAACAAAGTCCCGCGATTAACCTGACTGTTTTTTTGCGGCTGAAAATCTTGGCCGGGCGGCGTATGACTAAGGACGGCGTGATTGTTTTAACCGCCAACCAGTTCCGTACACAAGAATTGAACCGTGATGACGCAATTAAACGGTTAACTGAAATGATTAAACAAGCCGCCATCTCACCTAAATACCGCCGCCCAACAAAACCCAGCCGCAATGCCAAATCAAAACGTGTGGATACAAAAACCAAACGCGGTGTGGTCAAAAAAACCCGGGGCTGGGTTTCAAAATTTGATGATTGATTTATCCGTATTAACGACTTAAAAATCATTTAAATGGACATTAAGCTTGTATTATGCAAAAAAAATGCAAAATATGATCTATAGTATGCAAATGGGTGGTGTTATGCTTGTTGAATTTAGTGTTAAAAATTACAAATCGATTGCCGAGAAACAAACGTTTTCCATGGTGGCGGGTTCGGGTATATCCGATCTTAAACCGCACGCCTTTGAAACGGGTAATTCATATGCGCCAAAATTAACGCGCGTAGCCTGTGTATTTGGGCCTAATGGCGTCGGTAAAAGTTCCTTTATTGAAGCACTTGATTTTTTTAAAAAATTTATTAATTCATCGGCCATAGGCAAACAAGAAGGGCAGCCGATAGACACAATCCCGTTTGTCTTATCTGATCATTTTAAGAACACGCCATCTGAATTTGAAATTGTATTTATATATAATGGAAATTTGTATCAATATGGTTTTTCAGCAGACAAAAACCGGGTGGTTGATGAATGGATGTTCATTAAACCCAACAAACCAAGGACCCGGTTAAAAGAAATTTATCAAAGAAATTTTATTTTTGACAAAGATACTTACGATTGGTCTTTCAACCATCTGAAAGGACAAAAAGAATTTTGGCAAAAAACAACACGCAATAATGCGCTTTTCTTGTCTACGGCGGTTATGATGAACGCAGAAATGTTAAAAGATCCTTTCCGATGGTTAGTATGGCATTTGCAGGTCATAGGAAGATCAGACCGTCTATCTGGGGGCGCTACCGTAAATCAGATACGTAAGAATGATAAAAAAGAGGCTGTTCTCAATATTATGAAAGCGGCTGATCTAGGGATTCATGATTTAGATATCGGAGAGCCGGATTTTTTTAATGATGGTTTTTCTATGGAACAAACCAAGTTTTTGAAATATATAGCCCTTGGCAGTGCTGTCGCTGATATTATGCCTGTTCATATCAGTCGAGAAAATAAAAATGTAAAAATTGAAATGTCTGATCAATCTGATGGCACAAAAGCAATTTTTTGTTTAGCGGGTCCGATCATTGATGTGATACAACATGGCCAAATCTTATTTGTTGATGAACTGCACGATAGTTTGCACCCGCATGCGCTGCAGTTCTTGGTAGGCTTATTTCAAAATCCGGATACCAACCCGAAAAATGCTCAACTGATATTCACCGGACATGAAACATCAATTATGGCCCGTAATTTCCTTCACCGCGATCAGATCTGGTTGATGGAAAAAATAGACGGGGCAACAAGTTTGTTTCCGTTATCAGATTTTAAAGGCCGCGATTATGAAGCTTTTCAAAAAGCCTATCTAGATGGCCGATATGGTGCGGTGCCCTGTATCGGAGATTTCACGGATGGGTAAAAGGCGTGGCCGTAAATCATTTCAACGGACACCCGCTAGACGGTCCGTTTATGAAAAAATTCTGATCGTTTGTGAAGATAGCTGTACGGCTCCAAAATATTTGAATGCATATATTCTTGCGTTGGGCTTGCCAAAAACAATCGAAATTATAGCAACAGGTGATAGTGACCCAACACCAGATAAGGTCGTTGCTTATGCGCTGAACTGGTTGGAAAATGAAAAAAAGAGTGATGGTTTTGGTGAACATAAAACCACGGTTTTCTGCGTTATTGATCGGGATGAACATGCCACATTTGATCAAGCGTTAGCGACCTTAAGAGGGGCGTCTGAAAACCGGGGAAATGATAAGAAAAAAATCACGATTAAAGTTTTTCCTTCATACCCGTCCTTTGAAGTTTGGTTTATATTGCATCACAAATATACACGGCAATCTTTTTCTCGTTCTGGCAGAAAAAGCCCTGCAGATATGGTTGTTAAGGAACTTAAAACATGTCCAACATTTGGTGATTATAACAAAAGCGCTGCTAATCATTATCAATTGCTTGCAAATCTTTTACCAACAGCAATTACTAACGCAGTACGTTCTAAAGCAGATGCGATCAATACAGGCGAACTAAACTCATCAACGGATGTGCATTTATTGATAGCATACTTAAGCGCCCTGAAAGATAAGATTGAAGACGAAAAGAACAAATCCCGCCAAGCATAATTAGTATCAACAAGATCAAAACTGGGTTTTACTCCCGCAACGGCAAAAACCGTTTGATAGCGGCGAAGACGACGGGTGCGAAAAAAATCATGAACAGCACCCGCACCAAATGGTGAGTTGATACAAACGCCGTATCAATGCCCATGGCGAGGCTAACCAGCGCCATTTCTGCTAGTCCACCGGGGGCAAAAGCCAGCATCAATGCGGCGAACGGTAGTCCGGTTATTTTTGCTAACAGTATTGATATGGCGGCGGCCAGACCAATCATCAATATTGTGGACAGTACCCCGGCTTTTAAAGTGCGGGCGACATTGTGAATAGAAACGCCGACGAAACGCACACCAACACCGATGCCGATCACTACTTGCGCCACATTGATCAAAGCAACAGGTGGGGCGGATGTGGTCCAACCTAACCCATGAACCAAGGCTGATGCCAGCATCGGCCCGACTAAATTGGCTGATGGAATGCGCAATAGCTTAGCCATGCCGTAACCGATAATGGCTGATGCAATTAATATCCCCGCATCATATAATCCAATGTTCGCGGCGAGTTGCAGTCCGCTACCGCCGCCCGGTTGGTATCCGGCAAACAGCCGAAATGATATGGGAATGATCAATACCGTCAATAAAATTCGTACCGAATGGACCAAGGTAATAGCGCGGTCATCACCGCCATAATGTTGGCCCATAATCGCCATGGTGACCAAGCCGCCGGGGGCCGATGCAAAATACGCGGTCACCGGGCCCATGCCAAAATTCTTGTAAAAAACCACGCCGACCAAGGCCATAATGATGCAAATAAATATAATCAACACGGACAAACTGACAACCCAATTTGAAAACTGTGATAATGTTTCAGGGGTGAAAGCCGACCCTAACATAATGCCAAGAACCGGGATCACGGCGGTGCGTAAGTTGGTTGATGCATGAACGGGTGCGCCGGATAACGCCAATACAGTGGTGATAATCATGGCCCCGATTAACCATGCCAGTGGCACCTGCATGAATGTGAATGCCCAGCCACTTAGCCCACCGATGAGCAAAGTAATTAGTATTTTATACCGATCAGACTTTATCAAGGTTCAAACTGTTCTTTGACAATGCGTTCATCAAGATTGTGACCGGGATCAAACAGTAATTTTAAGGAAATACTTTTGTCCTCGCGGATGGTAACTTTTTGGACACTTCTAATTTCAGTGAAATCGGCTGTCGCACTGACAGGACGCAAACCGGGATCGATGACTTTGAATTCAATGTCGACATTCTCGGGCAATAACGCACCGCGCCAACGCCTAGGTCGGAACGGGCTGATCGGTGTCATGGCTAGAACGGCGGACCCTAAGGGAATAATCGGACCATGGGCCGATAAATTATAAGCCGTGCTGCCGGGTGGGGTGGCGACTAAAATTCCGTCACAAATAAGTTCATTTAAACGTTCGACATCATCAATTTTTATGGCAATTTTAGCCGCCAGTCGGGTTTCACGGAATAATGAAACTTCGTTGATGGCAAACGCTTTTTGTCTGACATCTCCGGTATCCCATGCTGTCATCACCAATGGATGAACAGTGCTGGTTTCGGCTGCGGCCAGACGTTCGATCAAATTGTCTTCGGAATAAACGTTCATCAAAAAACCGACGGAGCCTTGGTTCATGCCGTAAATCGCGGTGCCATTATCAATATTGGCATGCAAATTTTCCAACATAAAACCGTCCCCGCCAAGGGCAACTATGATGTCAGCATTTTCAGGACCTACCGTGTCATAGCGTTTTAATAACCGCTCACGCGCGGCTTTGGCTTCGGGATTATTGCTGGCGGTAATGGCAATGCGTGGATCGCTCATATCTATTCAACCTGAACCCCAAAAAAATAGTCCTGTAACCTCGGGTATCTTATCCGCCGGTTACACTCATATGTCGTGATACGCTGGAATTGTGATCGCGGTCAATGATAAAATCGTGACCTTTGGGTTTGCGGTCAATAGCTGCATCAATGGCGTCTGATAACAATTGGTTGCCTTCGGATGCGCGTAACGGGCTACGTAAATCAGCCGCGTCGTCTTGACCCAAACACATGTATAACGTGCCTGTGCATGTTAATCTGACGCGGTTACAGCTTTCACAGAAATTATGGGTATGGGGCTGAATAAATCCAATTTTACGCCCTGTCTCGCCGACCGAGACATATCGCGCTGGGCCGCCCGTATTCAACGGGATTTCCGATAAAGTCCAATTTTTTGCAAGATTTTCACGGACTTCGGATAAAGGTAAATACTGGGTCACGCGGTCAAACCCGGTTTCACCCAAGGGCATCACTTCGATGAAAGTAATATCGCATCCCATATCCCCGGCCCATCGGATCAAATCATCAAATTCTTGGTCATTAAAATCTTTTAACGCTACGGTATTGATTTTCACTGCCAACCCTGCGTCACGCGCGGCTTTAATACCGCCCTTGACTTTATCCAAATTTCCCCAGCGGGTGATGGTTTTGAATTTTTCAGCATCCAACGTATCGAGCGATACATTAATGCGTTTGACGCCTGCTGATACCAGATCTTTGGCAAAGCGCGATAATTGGCTGCCGTTGGTGGTCAAGGTTAATTCGTCCAGTTTACCACTGTCCAAATGACGGCCTAATGATGTGATCAGCGACATAATATTACGCCGAACCAAAGGCTCACCACCGGTCAGGCGTAATTTACGTACACCTTTTTCAACAAACGTTGAACACAAACGGTCCAATTCTTCTAATGTCAGCACATCACGTTTTGGTAAAAAAGTCATGTCTTCGGACATGCAGTAAGAACAGCGGAAATCGCAACGGTCGGTCACGGAAACCCGCAGATATTTGACGTGTCGGCCAAAAGGATCAATTAAATTTGTTTGTGTCATAGTTACCGTCGTTATTATAAGTGTTTTTTAGATCGCGTTAAGCCATTTTACACACGAGATTACTGTTTTGTCGCCCATTATGTTGTTGTGGGTATTGTTAATGGGGTTTATTTAATCCTTTGGCTTTCATATCGGCGGCGGCCAATTGCCGTAATTCTTCGCGTTCACGCAGATAGTCATCGGTGGTGCGGACTTTAGGCGCATCACCATAAGCCATCGGTTGGTCTTCTTCGTTGGCTAATGAAACAACGCGGCAATCTTGGCACATTTTCAGGCGCGCCAACTGTTCCGGGTTTTGGAACATGGCGTGGCCTGATAATTTTTCGATCATGTTTTCGATGGTCGATTGCGTGCCAAACGCGGTGCCACATTCCGTGCAATGAAAGGGTTCTTCACGTTTAATGATGATGGCTTCGCGGCTTTCATCTTTAAAGCTAATACGTGGATCAAGCGTAATAATTTTTTCAGGACAGGTGTTTTTGCAAATTCCGCATTGCACACAGGCGTCCTCAACAAATGACAGTTGTGGTGCGTCTTGGTTATCTTTTAACGCGCCTGTTGGACAACTGCCGACACAGGCTAAACACAGCGTGCATTTTTCCACATTAAAATTCAACGTGCCAAAGGGCGCGCCTTGATCCAATGGAATCACATCGACAGGAGAGGGCGCATTTTTATGCAATTGGTTAAGGGCCGCATTCATTAGTGAGCGTTTGCGGCCACGACTTGAAAAAACCGATGCGGGCATTGTGGGGCCGTCAAACGGTTGCCGCAGGATGGTTGTCATTTTGTCAGGATCGGATTCATCAATAATATGTATTCGTTCGCCACCATAACCCAATGCCATATAAATTTTTTCAGCCAATTGAGATTGGGTTTCCAGTGCTGCTCGGTCATGTTGTTTTTCAGGCGGCAGAATAACAAACACTTGTTCTGCGCCATATGCTGCGGCGGATAAGAAAAAATCCAACCCGACTTGGGTAACTTGGTTAACGGTAAATGGAATAACGTTTGTTGCTAATCCATCTGTGAACCGCGCCATGGTATGGATCATGTTTTGTCCGTAATCTTGATCCGTTAAAACCAATGACGGGTTTTTTCCGCCGCTTGATTTATAGGTTCCTAATAATGTTTTTAAACGCAAGGTTTGTGTATCGGCAGCAGGCATATCAAAATGTGCGGCACCCGTTGGGCATAAACTGGCGCAACTGCCACACCCGGCACAAATATAGGCATCAAATTTAACTTTTTCCCCGTCATCAATAATCGCACCCGTTGAACAATTATCAATACACAATGTGCATCCTGTAATGCCGCTTTTACCATGGGCGCATAGTGACGATTGGTAATCAATATAACGTGGTTTTTCAAATTCACCGACCAAATCGGTTAATTCAAACAGGGCTTTCATGATGGCACTTTGGTTTTTAGCTTCGGGATTAAAATATCCATCCCGTGTTTCAGGTGAAGTGAATAGCGGTGCTTTGCCGCGTAAATCTAGGATCAAATCACAGTCAAAAACACTGTTTTGTTCCTCATCACCAAACAGAAAATAGTCTTTGGCCGATGGCTGGTAAGCGGCTGATGATTTAAAAGTAACGCTGAATTGCCCCAAATGCCCGGTTGCGGTGGGGTTTTTCCCATAAAACACCGGCATCGTCATGACATCTTGCATAGTGATATTGTTTGCATTTTCTAAAACTACAGTGACATCCAAACGGGACGCTAATTGTTTGGCGTAATCGATGGTTTTCTCGTCTTGGCCGATAATTAATACAATGCCATCGGATTTCATGGAAACGGACGGGGTCGGTAGAATATCGAGGCGGGCTTCCTGAATGAGTGCAGCCATTTTTGCTGTTAAATTTTTATCGGTTGCTTTGTTTTTGTGATCTTTGCACCATCCGGCCATTTCACGAATGTTGACAAACCGGGCATCGGCATCGTTCATATGTAATTCGTCAACGGCTTCTAAAAACAACGGGGCTTCTTGCGTACAGGCGACCATCACATGTCCATGTTGTTTTACGTGCCTTTCAAAATCAGCTAATTGACCACGGCACAAATTGCGGTATCCGGTGACAGTGCTGTTCGGGCAAAATTGGTTCAGTGCTTTTTCATCGATTTGTATGCTGTCGTCACAGGAACAAACCAAAATGGTATCTGGTTGAACGGGTGTTGAACGGGTCATTTGCAGGCGGCCTCTCATACTCTATTTAACATTTTTTATATAACGTTTGATGTTTTATAAATCATGCGACAAAAATATGCACTGTATTTTGACCGGATAGTCAATCGTGTTACTAAAAACAACCCTTTAATGTCTATGGACGCCTAAGCAGAGTAAGCGTATAAAGAATTTACAACAAAAATTAATGGCGGGGAGCCTGATGAAAAATTTGAAAACAATTGCTAAAGACGCAACACAAGGCGTAAACAAAATTTTGAACACGCCCTTGACTGATGAGCAAACCGCTCAAGTAGAAAAAATCATTGAGCAAACGGTGATCAAAGCCATGTTAGAAGGCCAACACCGCGCTGTTGATGCCACATTAAACTGCCCTGAAGCCGATCAAGATGAAGCCCACAAAATCGCCACCGCCATTCGTAAAAAAAATGATGCGCTGATCGTTAATTTATCCAGTCTCAGGTAGTGGGGGCCTAAAATGGCGGCTTATATTATTGCCAACATCGATGTCACCGATGCGGATTTGTACGAAGACTATAAACGAGCGGTGCCACCTACATTAGCGGGATTTGACGCAGAATATTTAGCCCGCGGTGGCGATATGGAAATTCTGGAAGGCGACGCCCATCCGCGCGTTGTCATCATCCGTTTTAATACCATGGACGCAGCCCGCACGTGGTATAATTCCCAAGCCTATCACGGCCCCAAAGCCATCCGCCGGCAGGCTTCGACCGGTAATTTGTTGCTGGTCGATGGAGTTTAATGTTTTGTGGCTGAATGGTAAGAGCTGAAAATCCTCACCGGGTATGGCGACGTTTGCTGTCTTCGCCTTGATTGTCTTTACCTAATCGCCACCATAACAAATCACCGTTGACAAAAGCCTCGGCCAAGTCATTTTTGGGCTGTTCGAAAAATGGTTTTGCTAATGATTTTTCTAACAATCTGCCACGGTGGATAAATAACACTTCGTCGGCTAAACGTTTGGCTTGACCTAAATCGTGGGTGGTCATGATGATGCGGGTGCCTTGTGCATGAATGGCATTGATGATTTGTTCAACCGAATGAGTGGCGGACGGGTCCAGACTGGCCGTCGGTTCATCCAAAAACAAGACTTCGGGTTTAAGCGCCCATGCCCTGGCCAAGGCCAATTTTTGTTGTTCACCAAATGACAGGACCCGGGCCGGTTTATCCGCTAATCGCCGAAGCCCGGTTTGCGATAGCACATCGTCAATAATGTTGGTGCGGTCCGAGCGTGCCACATGATTTAATTTTAAGGCAAAATCAATGTTGGCGGTTACGGAACGTCTAAGCATCACCGGGCGCTGAAAAACCATAGCCTGTTTAGTGTGTGGATCATGGGCCCAAGTTATTTGTCCATTACTCGGCATGATTAAACCGTGGCATAAGCGCAACAATAAGCTTTTCCCGGCGCCGTTGGGGCCGATGATCACGGAACGTGGACCTTGATCAAATGTACAGGTGAAGTCTTTGATCAGGCGTACACCGTCGGCTTTGAATTCAATATTGTTGAGTTTTAACGGTAAAATGCTTGGGCGGGCAGAAATGGTTTTCATTGGACGTGGTTCTTTTTATTGTTTTCGCCGATGATGAACGCCGCTCCGTTGATGCTGGTGGATAATGTTAACAACACAATGCCTAATGCCAAGGCTAGGGCCAGATTGCCTTTGGAAACTTCTAATGCAATGGATGTGGTCATTACCCGGGTCACATGATCAATATTGCCGCCGACAATCATCACAGCTCCGACCTCGGCACTGGCACGGCCAAAACCGGCCAAGATGACCGTGATCAAACTAAATCGCCCATCCCATAATAATGTGGGTAGCGCGCGCAACGGCCCGGCTCCTAATGAACGTAATTGTTCTTCGAATTCTTGCCATAAATCGGCAACCACTTGGCGGGTTAGAGCCGCAATAATCGGCGTGATTAATAATATTTGGGCGATGATCATGGCCTCGGGTGTGAACAACAATCCGAATACGCCTAACGGTCCTGCGCGTGATAACACCAAGTATACCATTAACCCGACGACCACCGGCGGTAATCCCATCAAGGCATTTAATACCACAATGATCAATGTGCGCCCGGGGAACCGAAATAACGCTACGGCTGCCCCTAATGGTAAGCCGATGAAAGAGGCCAGTAAGACAGCCGTAAAACTTACTTGTAATGACAAACTGACAATTTCCATCAGCCCGGCATCTAAGTTTATCAGCATTTCACCCGCTAGGCTGAAAGCGTCAGCAAAATCATTCATTTATAATGTGTCTCAAATAATAAATACTGTAGGGGCACTGGTGAAATCACAAGTCGTTTTGTTTATGAATTACAGATGCGGTTACGATTTTACTAAAGGGAATGAAAATAACAAGTGCTGGTTAAAGGATGTTTTATTTTTTAAATTCATCCACCCAATTGTGCGCTAAAAATTAGAATAATTCTATTTAAGAAATAAAATCAATGGCTTCACTTGTAAAAAAGTCAATCTGACCTTGGCCTGAAAAGAATGATTTTATTAAAATAAATGCTGCTTGTTTCCTATTTTTGAATACTGTAGCGTCCAAATTTGGTTTTTAATGCAGCAGATGTTTTATTTGATCATCATCATTTTGCAGATGTTTTATTTGATCATCATCATTTTAACGAAACTCTGACTGTCGTTAATGTTTTGAATATAATTTAGGGCCTGGGGGGGCATATGTTTAATCTGAAAATTTCGGCAAAGTTAATCATCAGTTTTATGGTTGTTGGATTGGTGCCGTTTGCCATTATTGGATTAGAATCAATTAACTTGTCTGTGACAGCGTTGGAAAAACAGGCCTACAGCCAATTGGAAAGCTTGCGTGAAGTTAAAAAATCACAGATCGAAAAATTTTTTAAAAACCGCGAAGCCGATACCGACGTTTTGGTCGATATGGTTGGTGCTTTCCGTACAGAAGCCGTTAATAAATTAACAGCGGTGCGGCAGATTAAAAAAAATGCCATTGAAAGTTATATCCAAACCATCACAGATCAAGTTAATACACTCTCCGATAATCAAATGATCATTGATGCCATGCGCGGGTTTTCTTATGCGGAAACACGGTTCATGGGTGATAACGATATTGATGCGGCCAAATTGGTATCCATGCGGGCTGAGTTGCGCACCTATTACGAAGGACAATTTGGTGTTGAATATGCCAAACAAAATGGTACTAAACCTGACGTTGATGCGATCATGGCGAAACTCAGCGATAACGCTGTTGCCTTGCAATATTTCTACATTCAGAAAAATAAAAACCCATTGGGTGAAAAACATAAACTTGACCGTGCCGATGACGATTCCGCCTACAGTCGGATCCACGGAAAAATTCATCCGATTATTCGTAAATATCTGGAAAAATTCAGCTACTATGACATTTTTTTGGTCGACGCTAAATCGGGCCGTATTGTCTATTCCGTGTTTAAAGAACTGGATTTCAACACCTCATTATTAGACGGTCCGTGGGCCGACACTAATTTTGCCAAAGCTTTTAAAAAAGCCCGTAAGTTCGATCCAAGTAAAGGCAAGCCAAAAAAACCTTATTTAATCGATTTTAAACAATATGTACCGTCCTATAACGCACCGGCTAGTTTCATCGCATCACCAATTGTCGATAATGGCAAAACGACGGGCGTGTTAATTTTCCAAATGCCGCTCGATAAAATATCAACCATCATGTCAGAACGAGAAGGGCTTGGTAAAACCGGTGAAACTTATCTGGTTGGGTCGGATAATTTAATGCGGTCAGATAGTTATCTGGATTCAAAAAACCGTACCGTATCGGCATCGTTCCGTAACCCGGACAAAGGCAGCGTTGATACGGCGGCCACCCGCAAAGCTTTAGGGGGCGGCAAAGGTGCTAAAGTGTTAATTGATTACAACGGTAATCCAGTTATATCGGCCTATACGCCGGTTAAATTTGGTAGCCGTGCTTGGGCACTGATGGCGGAAATTGATGTGGCCGAAGCTTTGGTCCCCAAAGAAAAAGGCCGTAAAAAAGATTTCTTTACCCAATACATTGAAAAATACGGATATGAAAATTTACTTTTAATCAATCCAGATGGCTTTGTTTTTTATTCCATCACCCGCGATGCCGATTTCGAAACTAACATGGTAACGGGTAAATATAAAAACTCGGGCCTTGGAAAACTAACGCAGAAAGTTCTTAAAACTAAAAAAATGGCCATTGCCGATTTTGCACCGTATGCACCCAGTAACGGTGACCCGGCAGGCTTTATCGCAAAACCCGTGGTTAATAAACGTACCGGTGATGTTGAATTAGTAGTGGCGTTGCAGTTATCCACCGGTGCTATTAACGATATTATGAAACAACGTGACGGCATGGGCGAAACCGGTGAAACCTATTTGGTTGGCCAAGACAAACTGATGCGTTCGGATAGTTTTTTGGATCAGGAAAATCTCACGGTCAAAGCCTCATTCGCTAACCCGGATAAAGGTAAGGTCGATACCGAAGCAACCCGTGATGTGTTGGCCGGAAAAACGGGCCAAAAAATCGTCATTGATTATAATGGCAACCCGGTTCTTTCTGCCTATACGCCGGTTAAAGTTGGCGATACCACGTGGGGATTGTTAGCTGAAATCGGCGAATCTGAAGCATTGGAGGCTAAATTTTCACTTATCAATATTATTTTGATTTTTGGAGCCATTGGTGCGGCTATTGTTGCCGCCGTTGGTTGGTACATGGCGCGTAGCGTTTCACGCCCAATTGTCGGTATGACAGGGGCTATGGAGCAATTGGCGGGTAATGATTTGGAAACCGAAATTCCGTCCCGTGACCGTGCTGATGAAATCGGTGACATGGCGGCCACGGTTCAAGTGTTTAAAGACAACGCCATTGAGGTCGAGCGATTAAAAGAACAGCAAATCGAAAATGAAAAACGTGCTGAACAGGAAAAACGCGCTGCCATGCATGCTATGGCCGATGATTTTGAACAACACATCGGACATGTAGTCGAAGCCGTGTCAGCGGCGGCCACCCAAATGCAAGCCTCTGCTAGTTCCATGGCGGCGACCGCGGATCAAACCAATTCACAAGCTGCGAACGTAGCAACCGCGTCCGAAGAAGCGTCAACCAATGTGCAAACGGTGGCATCGGCTGCCGAAGAACTATCTAGTTCAATTAATGAAATTAAACGCCAAGTCGAAGGCTCATTAACGGCGAGTAACGATGCCGTTAAAAAAGCCGAACATTCAAAAAGCACGGTTCAGGAATTGGTCGCATCATCTGAACGCATTGGCGAAGTGGTATCAATGATTACCGATATTGCTGAACAAACTAATTTGTTGGCATTGAACGCCACCATTGAAGCCGCCCGTGCCGGGGACGCCGGTAAAGGTTTTGCCGTTGTCGCATCGGAAGTCAAAAACTTAGCCAATCAAACGGCCAAAGCCACCGAAGAAATTGGCCAACAAATCGCCACTATTCAATCTGTGACGGGTCAAGCCGCAACCTCGATCGAAGACATCGCATCGAGCATCAATGTGGTCAGTGACAACACGGCAACTGTATCGGCTGCTGTTGACGAACAGTCGGCTGCAACTCAGGAAATCGCTCGTAATGTGGAACAAGCGGCGATGGGCACAGGTGAAGTTACAGCCAACATTACAGGTGTCACCCATGCGGCTGGCGAAACAGGTGCGGCGGCCGGTGAAATTTTATCCGCCGCTGGGGAATTGTCGGAACAATCCAGCGTTTTAAGTTCCGAGGTGACGAAGTTCTTAGCGCAAATTCGCAACTAGGCCGATGTAATAAAGTGGTATTTTAATACCACTTTCTGAATTCATAACCTTGAATTCACGATTGAAGACGATCATAGTCGTGGTTTGAATGTTTATCTTAATCTAGGTAATGCAAACCATGACATCGTCAACGTTGCCATTAAACGAATACCATTTGATGCCCGATCCGGATCATCCAAAATTGACCGAACGTGTCCAAGGCGTCGATCAATTGGGCGAAAAAATAGAAACATCAGTGACTGTTGAGCGGCCATTAACGTTGTTTTTAAATGCCCGTGAAATCGTCACCATGATGACCATTTGTGACTACCCGGAGTATTTAGCTGTGGGTTATTTAGTTAACCAAAATATGATTTCGGATGATGATGAAATCACATCAATTGATTATGAAGAAGATATCGAAACGGTGGTTGTGCGGACAACGTCTGAAACCGACTTCGAAGATAAACTAACCAAAAAAACGCTGACATCCGGATGTGCCCAAGGCACCCAATTCGGCGATATGATGGAAAAATTTGATACCGTCACATTACCTGAAAATGCTGTTGTCAAAACATCATGGTTGTATGCATTAACCCATAAAATCAACACCGTTCCCAGTTTGTATTTGGGCGCTGGGGCCATTCATGGCTGTGTGTTGTGCCAAAATGACCGTCCGCTGATTTATATGGAAGACGTTGGTCGTCATAACGCCGTTGATAAAATCGCAGGCTACATGTTTATGCATAAAATCAGCGGCGTTGATAAAATATTTTACACAACAGGACGCCTGACCAGTGAAATGGTCATTAAAACCGTGCAAATGGGGATCCCGATTTTGGTTTCACGGTCTGGTTTTACTGCGTGGGGTGTGCAGTTGGCACGGCAAATCGGCATGACGTTAATCGGCCGGGCGCGCGGCAAACGGTTTATGGCGTTATCCGGGGACGGGCGTATTGAGTTTGATATGATGCCTGATGAATTGCCCAGTACGCCCAAAGATAATAACCGCAAAGGCGGTTATCAATGAACGCTGAAAATGTTAGCGGTTTGATTTTAGCTGGTGGGTTATCAAGGCGTTTGGGCGGCGGCGATAAAGCTTTGATGGAATTGGCCGGGCGCCCGTTATTAACCCACGCAATAGATAGGGCCATTCCACAAGTCGATCAATTAGTCATCAATGCCAATGGTGATGTCGCCCGGTTTGACGCATTTAATTTGCCTGTTGTTGAGGATGTCATCGATGGTTATGCGGGGCCCTTGGCCGGCGTGTTAACCGGGCTTGAATGGATGTCAGAGCATCATCCCCATTGTCAATGGTTGGCGACATTTGCAACGGACGCACCTTTTTTTCCTACTGATCTTGTTGAAAAATTATTATGCCAAATTCGCTCTAATAACGCAGACATGGCGTGCGCGATATCCAATGGGCGCACCCATCCGGTGTTTGCATTATGGCCGGTGGCTTTAAAAAATGAATTGCGCCAAGCGATGATGGATGAAGCCATGCGTAAAGTTGACCGCTGGACGGCGCGCTATAAAATAGAGCATGTTAAATTTGATGATGACAAAAATGGCGTGGACCCATTTTTTAATATCAATGTACCTGAAAATTTTACCGAAGCTGAAATACTGTTAAAGGAAGATGTGAATTGAACACACCATCACCGGAAACATCAACAAATCTGCCCCGCACATTAAATGTGGCAGTCATCGCAGAGCGACAAAAAATTGATAACCCGTGGCAAGATTGCCGTTGGTTCCCAGTGGCTGTGGTCCCGGGAATGGACGATTTAAAAGCCAGTGAACAAGGGGCGCGGTTAATAAAAACTGGTGAGGGCTGGCAACATTTTCATCTTGGCACAATGGATATTGAATTGTTTGCTGGCGAAACGGCAGGTTATAAAACCAATCTTGCCGGACAGTATCCGGTTGTTTATGTGGTGTTAAGTCCGGGCGAAGAAGCAAATGATCCGGACGTGGTACCGTTTTTAGTGACGGTTTGCCCGTATGAAGCGGAAAGCTATACTGAAAGTGGCGAAGATATCGTCGAAGGTGTGGCCATGCCGCCTGAAATTTTGGCCTGGGTCTCTCAGTTTGTCGATACCCACCATGTCGAAGAAACGTTTGTTAAACGAAAACAAAAAAAAGCGTACGATCCGAGAAAACAAGGCTTGGCCGGTGTCCGCGGGCCGGATAAGCGTATTCGCGGGGGCGGCTAATGAAAAAAAATGAAACGCGCCTCAGCCGTTGGTCTAGGCTTAAACACAGCGGTCATACAGAAACCGAAGTGCAAGACAAGCCCGTTACCGGTGAGTTGGGAAAAAACAAATCGCCTGTCATCACCCGCGTTATGACCATGGGCGGCAGCGTCCCGGTTATGGCACCGTTGGCCGGATTTGATGAAACGAGCGATGATGTGATGACGGCACCGCCGCCCGGTGCTGTTGATTTATTTACGCCTCATGAAGACGCTGAAACCCTTAACGAAGACCCGGATAGCACGGAAACCGAGCGCCCGTTAAGTGATGAAGAACAAGCCTTGGTTGATGCGCTTCCAGCCCTAGAAAGCTTGGATAAAACGTCAGATTTCACGCCGTTTATGAATGATAAAATTCCGGCTTTTATCCGCCGCAAAGCGTTAAATGTTTTGTGGCGATCCGACGCGGTGTTAGCAAATTTGGACGGATTAAATGATTACGATGAAGATTTCACAATCATCGAAACTATTGTTAATGCAGCAAGCGATATGGGTGGACAAGTTTCATCCGACAGTCAAAATACCGTTGATAATGATGATGATAATGACAAAACGGCAAGCTCCGATACTCACACTAATGACCTGAAAAACGATCAATCAAAAAATATTAATCAGGATCATCCGGGTGGCGGCGACAAAACGGACCAAATTCAACCAGACGACACACAGCAAAGTACAGACAACCTTGAAGAGGCAAATGAAACCGCCATTTCAAGCCCGATTAAGAGCTGAATGATTTTGTCACTTAATAAAAAGTGAATATGTTTCAAACGCTTACCTATAAAAATAATGAGGTACGATAATGCATGTTTGGTCGAATTTTGTTGACTTCGGTTACCTTTTCCATGGATAATTTCAGGAGATTATTTTAACGCATTGCCGTTATAGGGACGAAAAACCCTATAAGGCACGATTTTGTTGCTGGAAAAAAATAATTTACCGCGCCGTTGTCTTTTTTGGCGGCAACATTGTGAATAAAATAAATAAAGCAGATGCAAACATCTGTGTTTTACAGGAAAGACGTTTCGTTGGAACAATCATCTGATGTTCCCGTGGGAAAAGTATCGTTGGCTCAAACTGTTCATGACGATGCACTGCAAAATGGGAATTCTAATTCTATTGATAATCGCTCTGGACGGGTTCCGGAAACGTTTCTGCGTGCCGGTCAAACGCGTGATACTTTATCTGCTGATGACTCTAATATCGAAGGGAATGCCTCGGGCATGAATAAAGACTTACAACCCGAAGAAGCGGTGCGCGCCCATGTGTATGGATTGTTGTCGCGTTTGCTGGCAGCCCCCATGTCGGGTGACACGATGCAGTTGATCCGGGGTTTGGTGTCGGGTGATGATGGCGCGATAAATGCGGCGGATACGTCTGAAATTGCCGATAGTATTGACGATGCGCTTTATGCTTTGTCACACATCGCAAAACGCACGACAGAATCCCAAGCCGAAGAAGAATTCACGATATTATTTTATGGTCATGGTGCAGGCGGCAGTTTGCAGCCCTATAGTTCATTTTATCAAACCGGGTTTATTTATGAAAAACCGTTGGCTGAATTACGCAAAGATTTAGCGCGGTTGGGGATTGGTGCCAGCGGTGAAACCGAAGAACCTGAAGATCACATCGCATTTTTATGTGAAATTATGCATGGTTTGATCACCGGTCGGTTTGGTGATGTTGCGACACTTGATGAGCAAGCCGCTTTTTTCAGCCGTCACATTAAACCGTGGGCGAATTTATTTTTCACCGACTTAGAAACAGCCGAAGGCACAGTTTTATACATGCCACTTGGTACATTGGGCCGGATTTTTATGTCGATCGAAGATCAGGCATTTAATATGATTGACCGCTAACGACGACTGATAATTTTATTGAAGACACAACAACCAAAGGAGAGCGAGATGGAAAATAAACGGACGGCGCCAATAGCAAGGCGCGATTTCCTGAAAAAAGCCGGAGTTGCCGGTGCTGCAGCTGGAGCTGCAGCGGTGATTTTAAAAGATGATAAAGCGGCAGCCGCCGTGACGGGCGCTGACGTTAAGTCGGCGGGCTACCAAGAAACAGAACACGTTAATACCTATTACGCTCTGTCACGGTTCTAGAATTATAACTCGTTATTTTTTTTAACACTAAAGGAGATAATAATGCTCACGAAAAAGAGCGGCGGGGTTGCGAATGGCCCCCGCTTAAGAAAAGCACTTTCCGGTGTAGTCGGCTCATCCATGGATCGGCGGACATTTCTTAAAAGATCAGGTTTAACGGCAACAAGTGCGGCACTGGCGACAGTCGCCCCGATCGGACTTGCTGGCAAAGCTAATGCGGCCAGCGATAGTACGGTTAAAACCATTAAATCGATATGCACACATTGTGCTGTTGGTTGCACGGTTATTGCCGAAGTTGATAACGGTGTCTGGACCGGCCAAGAACCCGGTTTTGATAGCCCCATCAACATGGGAGGCCATTGTGCCAAAGGTGCCGCAGTTCGCGAGCACGCCCATAATGAACGGCGTTTGCGTTATCCAATGAAACTCGAAGGCGGTAAATGGAAAAAACTGTCATGGGATGTTGCCATCAATGAAATTGGTGACAAAATGCTGGATATCCGTAAATCATCGGGACCGGATTCTGTTTATTGGTTAGGTTCGGCTAAATTCAGTAATGAACAATCTTATCTGTTCCGAAAATTCTATGCCTATTGGGGGTCCAATAACGGTGATCACCAAGCGCGGATTTGTCATTCAACCACGGTGGCTGGCGTGGCCAACACGTGGGGCTACGGCGCCATGACCAATTCGTTCAATGACATGCACAACAGCCGTGCCATGTTCTTGATCGGGTCAAACCCGGCCGAAGCCCATCCGGTGGCTGTACAGCATATTTTAAAAGCCAAAGAACAAAACAATGCGGTACTCATTGTTTGTGATCCACGGTTTACACGTACAGCCGCCCACGCTGATGAATACGTCCGTTTCCGTCCGGGAACAGATGTGGCTTTGATCTGGGGTGTTTTGTGGCACATTTTTGAAAATGGCTGGGAAGACAAAGAATACATCCGCCAGCGTGTCTGGGGCATGGACCGCGTCCAAGCCGAAGTTAAAAAATGGGACCCCGAAGAATGCGAACGCGTCACGGGTGTTCCGGGCGAACAATTGCGCCGTGTTGCGCGCGCTATGGCGAATAACCGTCCGGGCACCATTGTTTGGTGTATGGGCGGAACCCAGCATCATAATGGTAACAACAATACCCGTGCTTATTGCACATTACAGTTGGCTTTAGGCAATGTTGGTGTTCAAGGAGGAGGTGCCAATATTTTCCGTGGTCACGACAACGTTCAAGGGGCCACCGATTTCTGTATTTTGTCGCATTCATTACCGGGTTACTACGGCCTGAAAAAAGGCTCATGGAAACATTGGGCGCGGGTTTGGGAAACTGATTATGATTACCTGAAAAGCCGTTTTGCATCGGAAAAACTGATGCAATCCAAAGGTATTCCCGTAAGCCGCTGGATCGATGGCGTGTTAGAGCAAAAAGAAAAAATCGATCAACCGGATAACGTTCGTGCCATGGTTTTCTGGGGACACGCCAGTAACTCACAAACGCGTCTTCCTGAATTGAAAACAGCTATGGAAAAACTCGATCTGATGGTCATCATCGATCCGGTCCCGACATTTGCGGCTGTTATTCCCGATCGTGCTGATGGCATTTATGTGTTGCCGGCATCGACGCAGTTTGAAACTTATGGTTCGGTAACGGCGTCCAATCGGTCATTACAATGGCGTGATAAAGTTTTTGATCCGTTATACGAATCAAAAGTCGATCATGAAGTCATGTATTTGTTCGCAAAAAAATTAGGCTTTGATAAAGAGATGTTTAAAAACATCAAAGTCACCAATAACGAACCTTTGATCGAAGACATTACCCGTGAATATAACCGCGGTATGTGGACCATTGGTTACACTGGGCAATCACCTGAGCGTCTGCGGGCGCATATGGCGAACCAAGTTACGTTTGATAAAACAACGCTAATGGCTCGTGGCGGTCCTGTGAATGGTGAATATTATGGTCTGCCTTGGCCGTGTTGGGGCACCCCAGAATTGAAACATCCGGGCACTCCTGTATTGTATGATCCATCAAAACCCGTGGCTAAAGGCGGCTTGAACTTCCGCGCACGGTTCGGTGTTGAATACAAAGGTGAAAATTTGTTGGCCGAAGGGTCTTATCCTGTGGGTAACGAACTCAAAGGTGGTCATCCTGAATTCACCATGGCGATGCTCAAAAAATTGGGCTGGGACATCGATTTAACAGCCGATGAACGGGCTGTTATTGAAAAAATCGCTGGTGATAAAACCAACTGGAAAACCGATTTGTCGGGCGGTATTCAACGTGTTGCCATTAAACACGGTTGTGCACCGTTTGGTAATGCCAAGGCCCGGGTTATGGTCTGGACATTCCCTGATCCAATCCCGCTTCACCGTGAACCGTTATATACGGCGCGCCGTGATTTGTTGCCGAAATATGAAACCTATGCGGATAAACAAGCCTACCGTTTGCCGACCAAGTATGCATCGATCCAAAAGAACGATTTTTCGAAAGAGTTCCCGACGATCCTTACATCTGGTCGATTGGTTGAATTTGAAGGCGGCGGGGACGAAAGTCGCTCTGTTAGTTGGTTGGCCGAGTTGCAGCAAGAAATGTTCTGTGAAGTCAATCCAGTGGATGCCAACAATAACGGTATCCGCGATGGCGAAGACATGTGGCTGTATTCACCCGAAGGCGGAAAAGTCTTGATCAAAGCCTTGATCACCGACCGCGTCGCCCAAGGTGTTGTCTTTATGCCGTTCCATTTTGGTGGACATTGGCAAGGCAAAAGCCTGCGTGATAAATACCCCGCAGGTGCCGATCCCTATGTTTTGGGTGAGGCCGCGAATATGTGCCTGACCTATGGATATGACAGCGTAACCCAGATGCAAGAATCGAAAGTAACCTTGTGTCGCATTGAAGCCGCGTAAGGCAAAGGAGAAACATCATGGCAAGAATGAAATTTCTAAGTGATGCCGAGCGCTGCATTGAATGCAATGCATGTGTTACGGCTTGTAAAAACGAAAACGAAGTGCCGTGGGGCATTAATCGCCGCCGGGTGGTGACCATCAATGATGGTCTACCCGGTGAACGATCCGTGTCTGTGGCTTGTATGCATTGTTCGGATGCACCGTGTATTGCGGTTTGTCCGGTCGATACGATCTATCAAACGGAACAAGGCGTCGTGCTGCATTCCAAAGATCTATGCATCGGGTGTGGGTACTGTTTCTATGCCTGTCCATTTGGTGCGCCGCAATTCCCACAAGCCGGAAATTATGGCAGCCGTGGTAAAATGGACAAATGTACATTCTGTAACGGTGGGCCAGAGGACGATAACTCCAAAGCCGAGTTCCAGAAATACGGGCGTAACCGTATGGCCGAAGGCAAACTTCCGTTATGTGCAGAAATGTGTGCAACCAAAGCCTTGTTAGCCGGTGATGGTAACGTCGTCAGTGACATTTACCGGGAACGCATCGTTTCACGCGGTTTCGGTTCGGGTGCATGGGGCTGGGGAACGGCTTATAATCTTAAAGCCGGTTCTTAAATTATATTAAATTGCGGCTGGCCTGGACTTAACAAAATCGGTCCGGGTCAGCGGTTGTTTATATAGATTGTTGGTCTAATGTGTAACGATTGCGGATGGATAAACGCCGCTTAAAAAATCACCCGCATGTTGTCCTCAGTTAGTGATCGCATACATTAATTTGCATATATTAAGGTGAAAGCATGATTGTTCGACGCAAGATGGTATTAACCATTTTATTGGTAACCGGCGCATTAACGTTATCGGCGTGCCGTGCCGAAGAACAAGGCCGGGTGACAAATTTTGAGCCGGGTGTCTATAAAGGCAAAGCCGACACATCATTAAGTGCGAAGCAAATGCGTGTCTTGTTAAAACGTACCCTACGACAAAGCGACCTGTCGATTCGTTATGGTGGGACATCTAAAAAACGGGGCTCTGATGTGCGCCCACCTTCATCCGACGCTGTTCGGAAAATGGAACAAAAATTAATGAGACGGGCGAAACAACAAAGCGGTAGTTGAATTGTCTTGGCGGACAGATGATCATTTTATTGTGCTGTTTGCGTAATAATAATTATTTTAATGCATTTTGAAATGATGCAATTAAACCAAAAGGATCGGGACATGACCGGATCAGGGAAAATATCGATGAAATCAGATCGTCGGACTTTTATGCGGCCCCTCTTTATTGTGGCTGGATTTATCGTATTTATTTTAATGCTGCAGCCCTCATTTGCTAAGGACCTCGATAATTCAGGTGCGCCACAGGCTTTGGGCACAGGCGGACAAGTGCCGGGCAATTGGTCGGGTAATGTGGGTGACGCAGAAATTTGGCGGCAAATTCGCCGTGGCGTACAAGGCAAAGTTAGTATTCCTGATAAAAAAGCCGGAACTTTGGTGCAATCCGATGGCGATGGCATGCGTTCTATCCGCAACGGTTACGTGACTGAATATGGTCTTTGGCTGTTGGCGGGTATGTTTGTAATATTGGTTCTTTTTTACGGTTTTCGCGGCAAGATTATGGTCGATGCCGGATTGAGCGGCAATACCATCGAACGGTTTAACGTGCTTGAACGGTTTGTTCATTGGTTAACGGCATCAAGTTTTATCGTTTTAGCCTTAACCGGGCTGAACGTTATGTTTGGACGGTACTTGCTACCGGCCTTAATTGGCAAAGACGGCTTTGCTACAATTACACAACTTGGTAAATTGGCTCATAATTATGTGGCTTTTGCTTTTATGGTTGGGTTGATTTTGATGTTTTTAATGTGGGTGAGAGACAATTTTCCGAGCCGCATAGATTTAGAATGGATTGCCCAAGCTGGCGGTTTGTTTTCAAAAGGTAAGCATCCACCATCGGAACGCTTTAACGCCGGTCAAAAGTTGATTTTCTGGACGGTCATTTCTGGCGGTATCAGCATGTCTTTAACCGGATTGATTTTGATCTTTCCTTTTGCCCTGACGCCCCTAGGAGAAATTGTCGGATTAGCGTGGAATTTTGGTATCGGAACAATGGGTGAAATAACCGCATTGCAAGCGTCACAAATTGCCTTGTTATGGCACGGTATTGTTGGTTTGGTGTTTATTGCCATTATCATCGCCCATATATACATTGGATCTGTCGGCATGGAAGGCGCAATTGAAGCTGTTGGCACGGGCCAAGTTGATTTGAATTGGGCTAAAGAACATCATAATTTATGGGTTGAAGAACAAACCGGTGAAAAAGTTCACCATCCCGCTGAATAATGCATAAAATACAGTTGATACAACGAATGAGACGGAGCAATTAATATGGGCGAGGCATGGAAATCATTTTGGATGGGCAGTATCGCGATGGTCATCATCGCCATTGTCGCAGGCGTCGTGTTAACCAGCGCTAACCCGGATGTCAGCGAAACCTTTAAATCATCCAGCGTGCGCCTGTAATTTCAGACGACGGCCCGTAACCACAAGGTTCTGTTTTTTAAGTATTGCAACTGTTCCGTTCACGCTCGTGCCATTCGTTGCCTGAAAACCCGCTTCGGTCTCCCGGTCTGTACAGAGTTTGTGCCATGGTTTTGAATCTGTCCTGACCCTCGAAATATTCTACGGCTTCCTTGGTGACGGCATAACCTTACCTTGTTGTCACGGCAAGTTATGTTTGCCGTGACGTTCTGTTCAGCGATCGTGACGTTTTGGTCAAAGGTATTCTTGTTGCTGTTTGTGGGCAATGTGACAAAATTGTAGCTGCCCCTCCGCAATCGACACCGGCGATTAAAGCTAGCCGTGAAATCGCATCCAAATCGATAGAAGTCATTCTTGAAACGCCTTATCTGGAAGTTCTTGATTTAGCCGCGTTTAAAATTGATGCGTTATTAACGGCATAATTCCGTAAACCCTTACTTGTTTATTTCATCCATCAATTGGAGCAGGATGAAAAAGCGACGCAAAAGTTTGCAGTTTAGACACATAATTTAATCAATCAGAACAAGCCTGTAATGAAAAATGTTCCGAGAAAGCGGCTTTCATTTAAAGTTACGCCCAGAATAAACGATGAAATAACTAAAATTTTACACATTACGAAGCTTAAAAAAACCGAGTTGGTCAAAGGGTTGGTGTCACAGATGGATCGCGATATTGTCCGTCTGAAAAAAACCGAAAAAATTGACCTGTTACAAACGATCGCCGCCGTAGCAACCTGTTGATACTGACTGTTGACCCGCTGCGCCATCTTGACCGGACGGGGTAGATAGGTCACAGTTCGGCCATGAAAATCGATATTCAATTAGCACAATGGCTGTGTTCTCGGTTGTGCCATGACATGGCAAGCGGCGTGGGCGCGGTTATGGCCGGGCTGGAAATGTACAATGACGACGGTGGTGCTGATGCTTTGAAATTAGCAGAAAACAGTGCGGGAGTATTGTCTGAAAAACTGCAATTTCTGCGTATGGCATTCGGTTATGGGGCCGGTGTTGCGCCTGTTGATATCGATAAAATCAAACAATTGGTTGATGCGCAATTGTCGATCGGACGTGTGCGCATGCATTGGCAACAAAATACCGATGACGGGGATAACCCGCCCACCCGTGTTTCCGCCGATTGTGCTCGGTCCATGTTGTTATCGGTGATTATTGCCAACGATTGTTTGGTCCGTGGCGGTGATATTTATTTAAATTTGGTGACATTGGATCATGGCGAAGCCGTGGCAATGGAAATTAAAGGGGCAGGGGTGCGTTTAAAAGACGATATAGCGCAAATATTAAGCGGGAATTCGGCAAATTTTGGTGATGCCCGATGTGTGCATGCATTGTATTTAACGGTTTTGGTGGCTAAAAACGGTGGTCAAATTGAATGTTCATGTGAAAACGACACTGTTAAACTGGCTTTTATATTAAATTAATCGACTTACTTTATGCTTCCGTTGCGGTTTTTTTTTATAAGTGTCCTAATGTTGAAATATTCAGAAACATTTAAGCGATGGATTTATTGAGCGTGAATGCTTAATATGTATTGCAATGAACTAATGTGAAACAATATTTACTGTACTATACGAAATTCACTGTACTAGAAATTCACTGTACTATACGAATGATATGCAATGATATGCACAGCTAATATGATTTCAAAGTGATGAATTAAAGTGTTTGATTTTGGTCACTTTGGGCGTTGTAACACCATAAACCGGGTCAAAATATTCATCTGGTTTGTGACGCAAATTAAGTCTTGGGAGTAAAAAAACATGGATGATCTACTTACAGAATTTCTGACAGAAACATCGGAAAGCCTTGCGGTAATTGATGTTGAACTTGTAAAATTTGAACAAGATCCACAAGACGAAGCCATATTAGGGAATATATTTCGCCTGGTGCATACCATCAAAGGCACCTGTGGTTTTTTAGGTTTGCCAAGGCTTGAAGCTGTTGCTCACGCTGGTGAAAACGTGCTGGGTAAATTCCGTGATGGCGTGTTGGACGTCACCCCCGAAGCCGTGACCGTGATTTTGAAATGTATCGATACTATTCGCGATTTGTTAGGAGAATTAGAAGAAGGTGGCGAAGAGCCCGAAGGCGCGGACACCGACTTGATTGCTGAATTAAACCTAATGGCCGATGGCGAAGCCGCACCATTGCAAAAAATGGAAGGCCCAATTGATCTAAGCGCCCCTGATGAGGTTCAAGCAGAATCAGAAGCCGTTGCGGGCCCTGCTGACGGCGCACCGCCTGCCAATGAATTTGGAGCCCCCGTTGCCCAAGAGTTGCTGGACGAAGTCACGGCCGCCGGTGCCGGAGACGATACCCCGCCTGCCAATGAATTTGGCGCACCTGTTGCCCAAGAATTATTGGACGAAGTGACGGCCGCTGGCGGTGATGCCGGTGGTGATAACCCACCTGCCAATGAATTTGGCGCTCCTGTTGCCCAAGAATTATTGGACGAAGTGATGGCCGCCGGCGGTGATGCGTCACCGGAACCTGCTGCTGTAGCGCCTGCGCCAGAACCCGCGCCAGAACCCGCTGCTGCGCCACCTGCGGTCAAAGCCAGCGTGCCTGCGAAACAAGCGAAAAAGAAATCGCCTGCGAAAAAAGAAGAAGGCAAAGCGGGAGGGGCCGCGGCTTCATCCATCCGTGTCAACGTCGATGTGCTCGAAGATTTGATGACTTTAGTCAGCGAACTCGTGCTGACCCGTAACCAATTGTTGCAAATGGTGCGAGGGCATGATGACAACGAATTTACCGTGCCTTTACAACGGTTAAGCCATATCACGTCGGACTTACAAGAAGGCGTCATGAAAACCCGCATGCAGCCGATTGGTAATGCATGGGCTAAATTGCCACGAATTGTCCGGGATCTGTCTCTTGATAGCGGGAAAAATATCGATTTGGTGATGTTGGGTGCTGAAACCGAATTGGACCGACAAGTTCTGGAACTGATCAAAGACCCTCTGACCCACATGGTGCGGAATTCCTGTGATCACGGATTAGAAGACACTGAAGGACGTGTGGCTGCTGGAAAGCCGGAAAAAGGTGTGGTGACGTTAAACGCATTCCACGAAGGCGGTCATATCATTATCCAAATCGCCGACGATGGGCGCGGTTTGAACATGGATCGCATCCGTGAAAAAATTATTTCTAATGAATTAGCCACACAAGGCGATTTAGAAGGCATGACGGATCAGCAAATCCAGCAATTTATTTTTGCCGCGGGATTTTCAACAGCCGCCAAAGTGACCAATGTATCTGGCCGTGGTGTGGGTATGGACGTTGTACGGACCAACGTTGAAAAAATTGGCGGTACTGTAGAATTGAAATCAGTCGAGGGTAAAGGATCGACGTTTACCATTAAAATCCCACTGACTTTGGCCATTGTATCGGCGTTGATTGTTGAATGTGGCGGCGAGCGTTTTGCCATCCCGCAAATAAGCGTTTTGGAATTAGTGCGGGCATCGACCAGTTCAGATAATGCCATTGAATTGATTAACAAATCCCCTGTGCTTAGGCTCAGGAATCGTTTGTTGCCACTGGTTAATTTAAGGAACTTGTTGAAATTGCAAGGCAAATCACCAGATGCCGGGCCACAAGCTGTAAATGATGATGATGGTGGTGTCGTTATCGATGAAAATGGTGATGTCGCTGATCAGGATAGCGTTGCCGAAGAATCCGATGAAATGTTCATTGTCGTCACTCAAGTCGGTGCTAATACATTTGGCATCATTGTTGACCGGGTGTTTGATACCGAAGAAATTGTTGTTAAACCGGTGGCGCCGTTGTTACGCGAAATCTCTTTTTATTCCGGGAATACCATTCTTGGTGATGGCAGTGTAATTATGATTTTAGATCCTAACGGTATTGCTTCCGAAGCCGGGCAACTGCAATCCAGTGGCGAAGCTAATACAGGAACAGCGCAATTATCCCACGAAGATGAAAAAACAGCATTGCTTATTTTCCGCGCTGGTGGCGATGAATTAAAAGCCGTTCCTTTGGCATTAATCGCCCGGTTAGAAGAAATCGATATGGAACAGGTTGAACGATCTAATGATGCGTTAATGGTTCAATATCGAGGCAGTTTGATGCCGTTAATACCGTTTAATCCATCCCATCAATTCAGTGATGAGGGCCGTCAGGCGGTGTTGGTATTTACTGATAAAGAAAGATCGATGGGCTTGGCCGTAGATGAAATTGTCGATATCATTGATGACCGGTTGAAAATTGAACTAGCTACGGATCAGCCGGGACTAATCGGCAGTGCCGTGATCGGGGAAAAAGCCACCGATGTCATTGATGCTGGGTATTTCTTGACGCAAGCTTTTTCCGATTGGTTTGGCAATGAAAACGAAGTTGCTTATACAAATGATGAGGGTCCACGCAAAGCCTTGCTGGTGGATGATAGTCCTTTTTTCCGTAATTTATTAGCGCCTTTATTGTCCGTCGCCGGGTGGCAGGTGCGGACAGCAGAATCGGCTGATGCTGCCTTGAAATTTCGTGAACAAGGTGCCAAATTTGATGTCATCATCAGCGATATTGAAATGCCGGGTATGAACGGTTTTGATTTTGCAGAAACAGTACGCAAAGACGGTATTTGGCGCAAAATTCCGATGATTGCTTTATCATCCCATGCATCCGAAGACGATTTTCAGCGTGGTCGTGATGTTGGCTTCAATGATTATGTGGCGAAATTTGACCGCGAAGCTTTGGTTGGTGGGCTGGCCAATACAGTATCAATGGCTTTGACCGGTGGATGATGTAATTAACAATTAGTGATTAGTAGTAGGTGTGATGATTGAAATGTTCTCTGTTTATTAATTGATGTAAATAAATTAAATTTTCACCCAATATGACGAATAACGCGTGATTTCTGTATGATGATGGGGCATGATGCAATATGGCTAATATTATATAAAAATGCAATTTTTTAACGGATTGTAGTGTTTTATATACAATGGGGTTCGTGCTTGGTGTTTCAGTATACCAGTCGGTACATATTCAAGACGTAAAGGGGCGACATGAAAACGTGTTTAATAGTCGATGATTCTAAGGTCATCCGGATGGTTGCTCGAAAAATTTTGTTAGAGCTGGAGTTCGAAACAATAGAAGCCGCGGACGGGCAACAAGCCCTTGACGCATGTAAAGAAAAATTCCCGGATGCTGTTTTGCTTGATTGGAACATGCCGGTCATGGATGGTTTGGAGTTTTTAACGGCCCTTCGCGCTTTGCCCGGTGGGGATGCGCCAATCGTTGTGTTCTGTACGACAGAAAACGATATGGATCATATCCAAAAAGCAATTTCGTCCGGCGCCAATGAGTATATAATGAAACCGTTCGATGGTGAAATTATCAAAGCCAAATTTGAACAAGTTGGATTGCTTTAATCTGCGTATAAACGGTTAGGTTCTGAGGTCATTTTGATTACTTCTAATAATTCCAATTTGAATAGTGGACGAAGCAAGCCTGACAGCGATAAAATTAATGTCATGTTGGTGGACGATTCGGCCATTATCCGTGGCTTGATCGCCCGTATGTTCAAAGAAGAAGCCGATATTGATGTCGTAGCATCGGTCGGCAATGGCGAATTAGCGGTTAAGCGGTTAGCAACGACTGATATTGATGTCATTGTTTTGGATATTGAAATGCCGGTGATGGATGGTTTGACTGCGCTGCCTAAATTACTGGCGCTTAAACCCAGCGTCAAAATTATCATGGCATCCACATTGACCGAACGCAATGCAGATATTAGCATTCGGGCATTAAATGCTGGGGCTGCAGAATATATCCCAAAACCTACCTCATCGCGGAATATGGGGGGCACCAGTGATTTTCAACGAGAATTGTTGGAAAAAACCCGTGTGTTGGCGGCAGTTAGCAAACCGCGAACACGCCGACCTTTGGCGCGCGGTGCTCAAATCACGACGTCCGTGGTTGGAGCAGCACAGCCTGCCGTGGCGGTGAAAAAGTCATTGTATAAAAATGAAATTTCTTTACGTCCATCACCGGGTGTTGTTGGAAAGCCTGAAATAATTGCTGTCGGTAGCTCGACCGGTGGTCCGCAAGCACTGTTTAAATTATTAAAAGGCCTGTCGCCGAGTATTAAATTGCCAATCATCATCACCCAACATATGCCGGCCACATTCACGACTATTTTGGCCCAACATATTTCACAAGCATCCGGCCGCCCGTGTAGCGAAGCCGTTGATGGTGAAGCCATTGTATCTGGTAAAATTTACGTCGCTCCCGGTGGTTTTCATATGATTGTTGAAAACAAAGGTGGGCAAAAAGTATTACGTGTAAACCAAGACCCGCCAGAAAATTTCTGCCGTCCTGCGGTGGATCCTATGTTGCGTAGTGTGGCTGCGGTTTATGGTAAACGTTGTTTGGTGATTATTTTAACGGGCATGGGATCGGACGGTAAAAAAGGCTGTGAAGTGATCACACAACAAGGCGGCACTGTGATTGCGCAGGACGAAGCCACCAGTGTGGTTTGGGGTATGCCCGGTGCTGTGGCGACAGCTGGACTTTGCCGGACGGTTTTACCCATCGATAAACTACCCGGTTATGTAAATGATTTTGCGCTTAAAGGTGTGGCATGAAAACCAATGATTTTTCCTTTGTCAGTGAAATGCTGAAAAAACGGTCCGGTTTGGTTTTAACCGCCGACAAAGCCTATTTGATCGAAAGCCGATTAATGCCTGTGGCGAGGACCCATGGTTTTAGTAATATCGATGATTTGATCACTAAAATGCGTTCGCCCGGGTCTGAAAAACTGATGGTCGATGTGACCGAAGCCATGACCACAAACGAATCGTTCTTTTTCCGCGATACCAAACCGTTTGATTTGTTCCGTGATAAAGTACTGCCTAAAATCCTTGAAAACCGCAAAGGTGCCCGTACTTTGCGGATTTGGTGCGCGGCGGCTTCCAGTGGACAAGAACCGTATTCATTGGCCATGATAATAAAAGAACAATCGGCTAAACTGGCGGGAATGAAAGTCGAAATTATTGGCACGGACATTTCCAAAGAAATTCTCGATAAAGCCAGAAAAGGTTTATACACCCAGTTCGAAGTTCAACGCGGATTGCCCGTGCAGTTGTTGGTTAAATTTTTTGCCAAAAGCGGCGAGCATTGGGAAATTAAACCCGAAATCCGTCAAATGGTGACTTTCAAAGAATTTAATCTGCTGGATAATCTGCAAGCATTGGGTAAATTTGACATTGTGTTTTGCCGAAATGTTTTGATTTATTTTGATCCGCCCACTAAAAAAATGGTGCTAGAAGGCATTTCCAAATTGATGCCGCCTGACGGGGCTATGTTCTTGGGTGGTGCGGAAACAGTGTTGGGCGTTAGCGATAAATTTAAACCTGTGCCCGAACAACGCGGCGTTTATTGCCCGACGTAGCGCGACCATTAGAAATTATCAGACAAAAAAATAGTCACAAATTTTAAACTTGTGACTATTTTTTGATTAATTTGAAATTAATTTTCAATTATGATGAAGCTTCCGGGTCGCGCAAAACATAACCGCGTCCCCATACGGTTTCTATGTAATTATCGCCGCTCAAAGCCGTTGTTAATTTTTTGCGTAATTTACAAATAAACACATCGATAATTTTAAGTTCCGGTTCATCCATGCCGCCATATAAATGATTAAGGAACATTTCCTTGGTCAATGTTGTGCCTTTACGTAACGATAACAATTCCAAGATGCCGTATTCTTTTCCCGTTAAATGGATCGGCTGGCCACCCACTTCGACCGTATGGGCATCTAGATTAACCATCATGCGACCGGTTTCAATGACCGATTGAGAATGGCCTTGTGAACGGCGAACAATGGCTTGAATCCGCGCCATTAATTCTTTTTGGTTAAACGGTTTGGTTAAATAATCGTCGGCACCAGAAGATAATCCTTTGATTTTGTTTTCGGCTTCGGTCAGGCCAGATAAAATCAACACCGGCGTTGCAATTTTTGCTTGGCGTAGGCGTCTTAGCACATCAAGCCCATCAATATCCGGTAACATTAAATCAAGAATAATAATGTCGTAATCGTACAGTTTTCCGATTTCCAGCCCGTCTTCGCCCAAATCGGTGGCATCAACCACCATGTTTTCTTTTTCAAGCATCATTTGGATGCTTTGCTGTGTGGTTGGGTCGTCTTCGACCAATAATACGCGCATGATGATGATCACCCGTTGTTAAGATTCTGTTAACCATATTCCGAGCAGCATTTGAGCGCAAGGACTGAGCGCAAAAAAGATGTGTAAAACTCTAAAAATTAAGTTGTCGTCAACCCATTGCTTTTATTATTCTTAAACAAATATACTCAACATCTGCTTTTCCCGGTAAACTAACGGGTCTGTGTTTATTATTTTGCCTGTGAAAGTCTCGATTCGTGAAAGAATTTGTCAGTTCCATCGCCAGCGACGTTGAACGCCTTTCGGACTATAAAGTTTATGGCCGGGTGACGAATATTGTCGGGCTTTTGGTTCATCTAAGCGGCATACAAGCCAGTATTTCCATTGGCGATCATTGTTTAGTTCATACCCGTGACAAACGCGCGATCCGGTGTGAAGTTGTGGGATTTTCAGGTGGTCAGACTTTAGTTATGCCGTTCGGACCGTTAAGCGGCATAGGCATGGGATGCCGGGCCGAAGTGGGAACGGCAAGCCCGTCCATTTATCCTGATCAAGGTTGGCTTGGCCGCGTGGTTAATGGCTTTGGTGAACCGATAGATGGCAAAGGGGCTATTGTCAACGGTAATAAAAGCTATGCTATTCACGCATCCCCGCCTGCCGCCCATCAACGCAACCGGGTCGGCGGAAAAATTGATTTAGGTGTGCGTTCGATGAATGCTTTTTTGACTTGTTGCAAAGGCCAGCGGATGGGGATTTTTGCAGGCTCTGGGATTGGTAAATCCACATTGTTATCAATGATGGCAAAACATACGAATGCTGAGGTAAGCGTCATTGGCCTGATTGGTGAACGCGGACGAGAGGCCCGTGAATTTATCGAAGACAGTTTGGGCGAAGAAGGCCTCGCCCGTAGTGTGGTTGTGGTGGCGACATCGGACGAATCGCCTCTGATCCGCAGGCAAGCAGCTTACCTGACCCTCAGCATCGCCGAATATTTTCGCGATCAATCTCGCGATGTTTTGTGTTTGATGGACAGTGTCACCCGGTTTGCCATGGCTGAGCGTGAAATCACTTTGTCCGCAGGCGAGCCACCGACATCCAAAGGCTATACGCCGTCAGTATTTGCGGCTTTGCCAAGGCTTTTGGAACGCGCCGGACCCGGTTGTAGTGACCAAGGGTCGATTACCGGCATGTTTACGGTGTTGGTCGAAGGCGATGATCATAACGAACCAGTCGCCGATGCCGTACGCGGTATTTTAGACGGTCATGTTGTTTTAGACAGAGCTATAGCCGAACGTGGGCGGTTTCCACCCATTAATATTTTGCGTAGCATTTCCCGGACTATGCCGGCCTGTAATACAACTGAACAAAACGCATTGGTATCGCGGGCGCGTAAATTGTTATCGACCTATGATGATATGGCTGAATTGATCCGGTTAGGTGCTTATCAACGTGGCAGTGATCCATTGGTGGATGAAGCTATTCATTATTATGACGCTTTAGAAGAATTTTTAGGTCAAGTTTCCAACAGGCCGTCGGCTTTAGAGGTCGGGTATCAAGAATTAGCAAAAATTCTTGATATGAAAATGGATCAACCTGAACCGGTGTCCTCTGTACCTGAACAAAGCGTTGAATAATGGCTGCTGATTTAAAAACACTGATCCGGTTACACGAATGGAAAGTTGATGAACGTCGACGTATTTTGGGTAAACATTTGAAAACCTTGCAGGCCTTGGAAAATAATTTAGTCAAACTCGAAGATGAATTAAAATCGGAACAAGCCGCCGCCCTTGCATCCCCCACCGAAGGCGGCATGTATTACGGGGCCTATGCCGATAGGGTGGTTGAACGCCGGGCACAAATTAACGAATTTATGCGCCAAACCAATGAACAAATCGGCGCCGCACGTTCAATGCTTAATAAAGCCTACCGTGAGCTTAAAAAATTTGAAATCGCCGATGACGTACGTCAGAAAAAAGCGGTCGCCGAAGAAGCTCGCAAAGAACAAATTATGTTGGATGATTTAGGTGTTCAGGGCTTTATGTCGAAAAAAAGATGATAACAAACAGGGCGATACAAGATAAAAAAAATTTCCTGTCTATCTCAACAGGCGGCATCCTTTTTCAGGGTGGACAGGCAACGATTGATACTGGCACGATCATCGCAGTATTTGTATATGCTTTGACGGAAAGCCCGTTTGCAGTTGGATTGGCGGCGGCTATTGCACAACTCGGCTGGCTGTTTCCGCAACTTTTTGTCGCACACGCTGCAGCCGACCGCAGACGACGCATGGGGATTTATTGTTTGGGGGCATTTGGGCGTGCGTTTTTTCTTTTTATTCTGGCTGGTTTTCTTTGGTTTGGAAACGAATTACCAAAAGACAGTCTGATTGTCGGGTTTTTTATTCTCTGGACGGCTTATGCATTCACAAGCGGGATCGTTGCCGTTCCTTATAATGATATCGTTGCGCGCGTTGTTCACTCGGACAAACGAAGTCGATTGTTGGCTGTTCGTTTTTTTGGTGGCGGTGTGTTGGCCTTGATGGTTTCTGCTAGCGCCTATCGTTTACTTGATCCGGATTATAATCTAATATTTCCATCAAATTTTGCGATTGTTTTTATTCTGGGCTGTGTCCTATTAACGGGTTCGGCGATGGCTTTTTCAAATGCGGTTGAGCCACCAGCGCCTTTGTCCGGCAAACATTCAAGCTTCATAATTTTTGTCAAAACGGGTTTCACTGTGTTTCAAAATGATCTGAAATTCCGTAGGTTTGTCATTGCGCAATGGTTGGGTGGGGTCACTGTCATGGCGTTGCCGTTTTATATTCTGCAACCCGGTCAGCTTGAAAGCGCGCAACCTGAAGACATTGCATTGTTTCTTGGTATTCAAACGGCGGGCATGCTTGTGTTGAATCCGCTTTGGGGAAACTGGGGCGATCACCTTGGGAAATTTGTTTTACTCAAACGTGTTGCGGCTTTAAAAGGGCTGGCCCCGATTTTAGCTTTACTCTGGTTGATGTTTGATATTGACGGCAGAAACGTTACACTTGCTTGGTTTGCTTTGATTTTTTTCCTGTTGGGCGGGGTGGGGAATGGCGGTATCATAGCCCAATTGGGATACTTGATGGAAATATCTCCGGATAACAACCGACCAGCTTATAGTGGATACTTTAATATGTTCATGGCCCCCACGGCATTGTTGCCGATGTTCGGTGCCGTTCTTTCCGGTATTTTTTCCTTTACAACATTGTTCGCTATTTCATTAATGGCAGCAGTTCTGCATTTTATTGTCATATCCCGGCTCGGACAGAGCCTTTTAAAAAGTGATGACCAATGATATTCCTCAGAAAAAAAATTGCCAAGTCATGGCTGTTATCTAAACTGTATTATCGGTTCTGCGGTCTTGAAATCAGAGGCCAGCCTGACGACAGTGTCTGGTATTTTGCTTTCGGGGCCAACATGAATGATAAGGCTTTTTTGGAACGGCGGGGAATGCTTCCTTTTGAATGGCGGGTTGGACGGATAAAAGGTTATCGCTTGCGATTTAATCTTGATGGACGGCCTTTGGGCAAAGCGGCACCTGCGAATATTTCTAAGGATGTAAAGGCTGAGGTTTGGGGCGTTTTATATCGAATTGACCGGGCTGCTTTGATCCGTCTTGATAGTTCCGAAGGCGTTCCGGGAAAACGATATCGTCATTTGTGGATTGACGTCATGGATGCTGGTGGGGAACGGATTGCGGCTGTTACATATATTGCCGACGGCAATGAACGTGATGGCAACCCTTCGCTCAGGTACATCACGTTATTGCGTGACGGGGCCCATGCCCACGGTTTGCCGGAACATTATCTTGGGTTTTTAGACGGTGTTCAGGCGGCTGAATAAAATGATTAGGTCGTATTGTTTATTGTCCTAACTTTGAAACGCGTGTTGTGTGCCAAAAAATGATGAAGATGTTATGATAATGCCAGAAGGTTAATACCATGGAAATCTATCAAGTGGGCGGCAGTGTTCGTGACCATATATTGGGTGCTCAAGTCTATGACCGGGATTGGGTCGTGGTCGGGGCCACAGCAGATGATATGCTTGGCGCGGGTTACCAAAAAGTAGGGCAGGACTTTGCCGTTTTTTTGCATCCGGATAACCATGAAGAATATGCATTGGCCCGCCGTGATAACGATGTGGCCGGGCAAGGCGATACAGCGATCACACTGATCGATGATTTAAACAGCCGCGATTTGACCATCAATGCTATGGCTATGGATGAAAACGGACTTATCATAGACCCCCTTGGAGGGCAGCAAGACTTGGCGGAAAAAATAATACGCCACGTAGGGCCATCGTTCGATCGTGATCCGGTCCGGGTGTTGCGGGCAGCCCGTTTTGCCGCACGGTTTCCAGATTTTTTTATAGCCGATGAAACACTTGAACTAATGCAACAAATGGGCCGTGACGGTAAATTGAATAATTTACAGCCCGAACGGGTGTGGATGGAATTGGTTAAAGCTTTGTCGGCGAACGCGCCATCCAGGTTTTTCACAGCGCTTCGCAAAGCCAATGTGTTAGGTGTTTTATTTCCAGAAATTGACGAACTATATGGGGTCCCGCAAGTGGCGGAACATCATCCGGAAATTGACACCGGCGTGCATACAATGATGGTATTGGATCAGGCAACAAAATTAACACCTGATCCCGTCATTCGGTTTCAAGCGTTGGTCCATGATTTAGGCAAAGCTTTAACCCCCAAATCTAAATGGCCCAGCCATCCGGGGCACGAAGATTTAGGCACCGATGTGGTTAAAAATTTAGTCCGCCGATTGCGCGGGCCAAAACACTATGAATTACGGGGTGTGATGGCGGCCCGTTGGCACGGCCATGTACACAAAGCCAAAATTTTGCGTGCCGGCACGATATTGAAATTATTAGAAGCCACGGGCGCTTTTAAACATACTGATCATTTGAATGGTTTGTTGTTGGCCTCAGAAGCCGATGCGCGTGGACGTTTAGGGTTTGCGGACCGCGATTACACCGCCCCAGACTATATCCGCCAAGCTTTTGTGGCGGCCAATCAAATAACGGCACAAGGGTTGTTGGACGAAGGCTATAAAACGGGGCCGACCTTGGCTGTACAACTATCCCAACGCCGCATTAAAGCGATTAAAGGCTTTATCAAAAATTACACTTGTTGAAATACCTTGTTATGCGACGGTCATTTGGTAGCATAACCGTTGATTAATCGATCCCCGAATATAACGTTTATGGTTATTGGATAAATGATGAATAATCTTGATGATGCCCCGTATCCATTAAAACGGCGGTTTCAACGGATAGTTTTACCCGGACTGTTGTTATTGACGGTGATCATTGGCATTACCGTTGGTCAAGGCAGCACGAGGTTAACGCAGAAAATCTATCTGGAACTGTCAGAAAAACGTTCGACTATTATCGACAGGGCATTGACCGCCAAAAACGCAGCAGCATGGAAAGCCTTGCAGGAAACAACGGATCCTGAAAAATTTTACGCGACCCCTGAGGGTGATGATTTGATGCTGGCCATGAGGGACGAGGTCATGGAACTGGGGTTGGCCCATTTAAAGATTTATGGCAAAAGCGGGCTTGTTCTGTTTTCGACAGAAAAAAACAAGATTGGTACCGTTGACCCTAGTCAGGGATACCGTGATGCCATTAATGGTGTGCGTTCATTGATTGAAAAAATACGCCCGGATGGCCTCAGGCTTTATGAACTTTATGTTCAGGTGCCGGGCAGCTTTTATGGTACGGTTATGGAACTCTATGAACCGATAAACTATCTTGACGAATTAACGCTTAAAATCGTCATTCCTGCCATTTTGTTTCCGGTTTTTGTTTTGCTTGTGCTGGGCCTGAGTATGTACAAACTGGTTTCATTTGCTCAGGACGATATGAATTACCGCGCTGATTTATTATCTGAATTCCGGCAACGATTGCAACAACTTGTATCGGACGAAGCCGTAGATACGTTGCGTAAATCCACAGGCCAAGGCAAAGTGACGTCAAGACGTATACAAGCAACAATTTTATTTTCAGACGTTAGACGATTTACAGAATTCTGTGAAAATGAAACACCGGAAAATGTTGTGTCGTTTTTAAACACCTCGTTAGGGATTGTTATTGATGCAGTTCATGATAACGGCGGTGATGTAGATAAAATGATCGGAGACGCTGTGTTAGCCCATTTCCAAGGTGACAAAGCAGAAAGCCGTGCTTGTACAGCTGCTATAGAAGCCATGGAAAAAATGCATCAAGCTGGATTACCGCGAGGGATCGGTATTGGCATTTATACAGGTGAGGTTGTTGTTGGCGTCGTTGGCGCATCAAACCGTATGGATTTTACGATCATCGGCGATGCAGTAAATACCGCTTCTCGGTTATGTTCTGCGGCCAACCAAGGCCAAATCATTATTGATGACAAAACCTATTCAACAACTGACACCGAAACACTGCCCATAGAAAATATAATAATTAAGGGAAAAACGGACCCAATTCCTGTTGTTAAAATTGAAAGACCAAAACCGTAATGATTTACAATGTCGGCAACCTAGATAATAGTTGTGAATTGTCCCATCCCGGTTGACGATCTTCGACTTTGATATGGTGGAAAAAATTAGCGGATTTTGGATCGCTTCCGGCATCAATGATGACTTCCATCCAGCGTGCGACTAAAACATCAAAACAGTCATTGAGCACAGTTGCAGTGACGGTTTCGGGTGTTGCCCAATGAATAGTTTCCAGATTTTTTAAATACTCATAAAATGAATCGCCGTCCAAAACTTGCCGGTCGGCTACATAACGCACATGCAATATCACGGTATCGCCAAAATAATCGGACCTGAAACGTGCGGATAATGTGGAAACAAATTCCAGATTACGGTCCGGTGTATCATGGACTTTTAAATGTTTGCGTCGTTGCATAATGTCCATACTATTGGCCTTTGATTGTTTTATACAAAAAACTTGCCTGCTTGATCGTCTATAAAATCCGTAAAATCGGCAGGTTTCGCTTGAAATGACAAACCGCCTGATGATCCGGATAATGCATTGGCATCGCTGAAAATAGATTGCATTTGTGTCATCATTTGCAGGGGTAGTTTGACATCGGATTTGATAATTAAATCAAACTTTTTTTTGTCTGTATTAACCAAGCCATCCAATTGAAAACGACCAAGAGTGGATAAATTCAAATCAATGATAAAACGGGTTTGGTCCGCGTCCGCGTCATCATCGTCTTCGGGGCTATCGGGACGGGTATAAAAACGGATCTGATCGATTTCATTTTGGTTGAGCACGGGAACCGTCCATTCCCGCCATTCACCGCCCACAGGTTCGCGTTTGGTCTGGGAAAGTTTAGAAAAATCGTCTTTTAATTTATCAATGATGCTGGGTTGACCGGGTCTGGTTTGTGCCAATATCCGCACCGGGGCATCACCTATCCATGCGGATAAATCCCCACCTTTTAAAGCCGATAAAAAAAACAATATTTTTGATGCAAATTGAGCGCCGGGTTTAGGGATAGAATTGACAATTTGATTGGCGGCTGTGGGCGCGATGGTTTCCAAATCATCAAAGGTTTGGGCTAATAACGGCCAATTGCCATTGGTAAGTGGTTTTTGTAATTGCGTTTCTGATCCGGGTACGGCGAGTTGTGGGGGCAGCAAGGGCTTGATGACTTCCAAAGTCAAAGTGCTGCCAACCGGCAAAGCCGAAGACGTGGGTAAAGTAATCGTTCCAGCCGACGTCGATAAGGTTGGCGCTCCTGTAACATTTTGACCTGTGACCACTGCATTGATGCGTTGGCCGACGCCAAGTTGGGGGTTGTTTGATACTTGTATGCTTTGAGCTTTAGCAAGGTTTGGCGTGGCTATACTGGTAATCTTTACAGTCAATTGGCTGCCGGGCTGGATCGGTTTTGCGGATTGGGTATTGGTTTTTGTTGCTGAATTGATTGCACTTGATTTTGCATTAATGGGTTGGGTTGTGGATGCTTTGGCCGTTGCAGCGTTAATTTTTTGTGCATTATTTTGAACGCTTAACGGAGAGCTTGGAGCATTTAATCCGCGCGTGAATATCGCATTAACTTGGGCACCAGTCGTGAGTGCAGTTTTTACAGTGACGGGTTGGGCTTTGTTTTGTATGGCATTACTTTTGCTAGCTACTGCATTCGTCGGCGTCGCTAGGGATGTATTGTTGTTGATTAATTTATTAATCCCGGGGGGGGCTTTGCCATTGATTGCGGTGATGGCAAATTTAAAAATCGACCCTTGTTGGGCGATCAACTGTAATTGAAGGGTGCCGGATTTAGGCAGCGTTAACGAGGTATTTAATAAAGTTTTTCCAGCCGCCGTATCAATAGTCGCTTTGCCGTTTCCTGTTACCGATAAAATTAATGCATCGAACCGGCCATTTTGGGCAATTTCAACAAGCGCCGCCGGGGGAGTGCTAATGACGGCCAAAGGCGGTAATTGCAGCCCGGTATCAGATAAAATTGGTGGCGGCGGTGGTGTGACAGACGACATGATGCATCACCGCTTTCATTCATCCAACAGTTTAAGGGCAATGGCATTGACGTCATCAGCGGCTTCAGAATTAGGCGATCTGGTCAACATCGGTGTTTGTTTGCGGATCGCATCTCGGACTTTGCTATCGCGGCGAATAATACCCAACAACGGTGGTGATATTTTAAGGAAACCCTCACAGGCTTTTAAAATCGTATTGTAAGTGCGTTCACCTTCGCGGGTGGAATTAACCATGTTACAGACAATTTTAATGTCCGTTTCCGGGCGTTCAGAATGGGTAACTTTGATAAACGCATAGGCATCGGTTAATGATGTAGGCTCGTCCGTGATGACAACAATACAGGTTGCGGCTTTATGGCTTAGATGGCGCACCGTGTGTTCAACACCAGCCCCTAAATCAAGAATTACATGATTATACGAGGTGGATAATTTTGCTAAATCTTCGCTTAAAACCTGAATACGGTTGCCTGTTAGATTAGCTAATCCGCCGGACCCGGAACGCCCGGCAATAATATCAAATGGAGCTTCGTCATAATGGAAAACGGCCTGACGTAATGTGATTTTGCCGGCGATAACGCCGCTTAAATCCTGGGTTGGCATTAATCCCAATTGAATATCCAGATTAGCTAAACCTAGATCACCATCAAATAATAAAACTTGGCGGTTTTGTAAGCCTAAAGCATGGGCCAAGGTTATGGAAAACCATGTTTTACCAACGCCGCCTTTGCCAGATGCCACAGCGATCAAAGATTGCGATTGTGATGACCCAACCATATCAGACTTGTCCTACGGTTTTAATTTTGGCTTTGGGATGGATTTCATTTTGTGACATGACTTGGGTCATAGGCCGAAACCGTTCGATGATGGAACGCACAAACGGACGAATGCCGGGGCTGGTTAATAATACAGGGACTTCGCCCATCATCGCTTGGCGTTCAAAGTTACTGCGTAACTGGGTGATGAATTCCTGTAATTTTGACGGCGCCATCGATAGTTGCCGATCATCGCCTTGTCCAACCAGACTTTCTTGAAAGGCTTGTTCCCAATGGGGCGATAAAGTGATCAGCGGGATGACGGATTGTTCGGTGGTGTTCATGTTGCTTATTTGCCGGGATAGACGCGCGCGCACGTGTTCGGTAATCATCATGACGTTACGTGTATTGCCGCACGCCTCGGATACGCCCTCTAATATGGTTGGCATATCACGAATGGATACACGTTCGGCCAACAGATTTTGTAAAATGCGTTGCACACCGCCCAAGGATATTTGCGCTGGGATTAAATCAGCGATTAATTTTTGATGTTCTTTTTCTAGATCATCCAATAATTTTTGCGTTTCTGCATAAGATAACAATTCCGACATATTATCTTTGATCACTTCGGTCAAATGGGTGGTGATGACGGTGGCTGGATCAACAACGGTATAGCCTCGGAATAATGCCTCTTCTTTGTTCGATTCTTCGATCCACATGGCGGGTAAGCCAAAAGTCGGCTCGCTGGTTTTTTCACCGGGCAATGATATTTCTTCGCCTCTAGGGTCCATGACTAATAACATGTTCGGCCGTAAATCACCGCCACCCGTTTCGATTTCTTTGACCCGTACGGTATAGGCATTGGCAGGCAGTTGCATGTTGTCCTGAATACGCACAGACGGCATGACAAAGCCAACCTCGGTTGCCAATTGACGGCGTAAAGCTTTGATTTGATCAGTTAAACGTTGGCCGTCTTTAGGCGCGCTAATCAATGATAATAACCCATATCCCAATTCTAGGCGTAAATAATCAATGCGTAACGCGTTAGCAATGGGTTCTTCGGGTTCGGCGGTGGGTTCGTCGGCCATTTCTTCAAGTTTTAACAGCTCTTGTTCTTTTGTCGCGTTAGCTTTGTTATTGACGGCTAAAGCGATGGCACCCGTGATGGCCGCTAATAATAAAAACGGTAATGCAGGAATGCCCGGTAAAATCGCTAACAACAATAATAATACGGAAACCATACCCATGGCTTTGGGTTGCCCAGCCATTTGATTAAATAGGGCCGATTCCATAGGGCCTGCAACACCAGCCTTGGTGACGACCATGCCCGCCGCTGTAGATACGACCAATGCTGGAATTTGAGAAACCAAGCCGTCACCTACCGTTAGGCGCGTGTAGCTATCTGCTGCATCACCAAATGACATGCCTTGTTGGGCAACTCCGATAATAATGCCGCCGATGACATTGATGAATGTAATCAAGATTCCGGCAATGGCATCGCCGCGAACAAATTTTGCAGCTCCGTCCATAGCGCCAAAAAATGCACTTTCTTCTTCGAGTTCTTTACGCCTTAGACGGGCGTCTTCTTCGGTAATTAATCCGGTTGATAAATCGGCATCGATGGCCATTTGTTTGCCGGGCATGGCATCCAATGAAAACCGGGCAGAAACTTCGGCAATCCGGCCTGAGCCTTTGGTAATAACGATAAAGTTAACGATGACCAGAATTGTAAAAACGATAATCCCGATGACAAAATTACCGCTCATGACAAACCCACCAAAAGCTTGAATAACTTCACCGGCCGCTCCGGGACCTGTATGGCCGTTGGCTAAAATTAACCGAGTAGAGGCTAAATTCAAAGATAATCGGACCATTGTGGCGAGCAGTAATACCGTCGGAAAAGCATTGAATTCTAATGGTTTTGCCACAAATAACGAGGTCATTAAAATCAGTACAGAAAATGTAATGGAAAAGGCCAGTGCGATATCAAGCGCCCATTTTGGCATCGGCAATATTAAAATCACCAAAATTAAAACAACACCAAATGCTAACATGATATCGCCACGTCCAGCTATTTTGACAAATACGCTGCCAAAAGTAGGACTGTTTTGTTGTTGTGTAGCGGGTGCTGCGTCGGCCATATTTGTTTTATCTGCTGTAATTTAAATGAAAACCAAATTTAATAACGGGTATTTGTTGAACACGTCATCAGGGTTGCGGACGATCCCCAACACCCGATGCCGGGACCGTGTAGCCACCGTCGCTATAAAGTTTTAATTTATTGCGCAGGGTGCGTATGGAAATGCCTAAAATAGTGGCCGCATGGGTACGGTTGCCGATGCAGTGTTCCAGCGTATCGATAATTAATTCCCGTTCCACATCTGCGACCGTGCGGCCAACCATGGCTTGGGTGCTGGCAGGAGTACTTCCTTCGTTATCATCAGGTTGTTCGGATGGATTGGATAAAATAATCGCTGAAGTATCTATTTCATCATCAGAATTCATCAGTACGGCGCGGTGCATGGTGTTTTCCAGTTCACGTACGTTGCCAGGCCAAGGATAGTCTGTTAACAATTTCATAGCACTCGGCGCTATTAAGCACTCGGTTAATCCGTTTGCAGCGGCGTATTTTTTTGCAAAAAACCGAACCAGTAACGGGATGTCTTCTGGGCGTTGTTGTAAACTAGGCATATCCAAAGTGATGACGTTTAACCTGAAATACAAATCTTCGCGGAATGTGCCTGATTTGACTTCTTTTTCCAAATGTCGATTTGATGTGGCAACGATACGCACATCGACTTTAACCGGTTTGCGTCCGCCCAAGCGGTCGATTTCCCGTTCTTGGATAGCGCGTAATAATTTGGCTTGCAGGCGGATGTCCATTTCGCTGATTTCATCCAATAACAACGTGCCGCCGGCGGCTTCTTCGAATTTTCCTAAACGTCTGGATATAGCCCCTGTAAAAGCACCTTTTTCATAGCCGAATAATTCTGATTCCAATAAATTTTCAGGGATTGCTGCACAATTGACTGCGATAAACGGACCACGCTTTCGGCTGGAATGATTGTGAATAAAACGGGCCATTAATTCTTTGCCCGTACCCGATGGTCCGGTGACTAAAATATTGGCTTCACTGGGGGCGACTTTTGCCGCCATTTGCAATAGCGCGACCATTTTCGGGTCTTGGTGAATAATGGTCTCGGTTTCTTCGGAAGCCGCATCTAAAACGGCGGCGATCAATTCTGCATCGGGTGGTAACGGTACGTATTCTTTGGCTCCTGCTCGGATGGCTTTAACGGCGGCCTGCGTATCATTGGCAATACCGCAAGCCACAACAGGAATTACGATGCGTTCGCTTTGTAATTGTTCGATCAAGCGTGGTATGTCATCGCTGACATCGATCATGATTAGATCCGCACCTTTGCCAGACCTCAGTACTGCAATGCCGCCATCGATATCGTCGGCTTGCATGACTTTTGATCCGCGTTTCATGGCAATGGCGCTGGCTGCGCCAATTTGTCCGTCGAGTGTGCCGATAATCAGAAGCCGCATGGTATGTGTCTTTCGTTACGTCTTTGTTTAATCAAAATAGTTAACCCGTTTGGACGGCGGTAAAACGCTGTTGATCACCATTTCCAAGCGCCTTGGGTTTTCTTGGCGTCCAATCGATGCCGCACCAAGAATAAAAATAGTTTTGACCATGGCTTCGGCATTTGAATTACGTTCAAGTTTTGCCGCCAATGGCAGGAACAATAAATTAGCTAATACGGCACCATACAATGTGGTTAACAAAGCTACGGCCATGCTCGGTCCAATGCTGGACGGGTCGTCCAGATTGCCTAACATTTGTACCAATCCGATTAATGTGCCAATCAATCCCATAGCCGGGGCGAATTCGCTCATTTTCCGCAAAATACTGACGCTTCGGTTATGGCGTTGTAACGTTGCCGTCATTTCCCGGCGTAAAATATATTCAACTTCTTCGCCGGGGGTTCCGTCAACCACCATCGTAATGCCGTGATGCAAAAATTTTTCGTGTTCAATGGACCCTAGAACATTTTGAATGGCGAGCACGCCTTGTCGCCTAGCGAGTTCAGCAATTTGTAAAACCTGAACGGCAGCTGATGTAGCGTCGCTGGACGTTGTTACTAATGTTTTTCCCATGATAGATAGTGTTCCGGTCATTTCTTTTATGGAAAAACATGCCGTTGTCACCGCTATGGTGCCACCGATAACAATGAGTATAGATGGTGGGTTGATGAAACTTTTAGGTGATCCACCTAAATAAATAGCCGTAGCAATCAGCAAAAAAGCGGCTGCTATGCCCAAAAATGTCGCATAATCAAATCCAATTCGGGGTTTGGGTGCGTGAATGTGAAGCCCGGTTTCAGACATGAAAATTATCTTTCGACTTTAACAATTTCAGTCATGGTAATGCCAAGCCTTTCTTCGACGACAACCACTTCGCCACGAGCAACCAAGCGGTTATTAACATAAATATCAATGGCTTCGCCGACTTTACGGTCAAGCTCAATGACGGCACCCTTGCCGAGTTTTAATAATTCATTGACTTGCATGGTGGCTTTGCCAAGTACGGCAGACACTTGTACTGGAATGTCATAGACGGCTTCTAAATCTTTGCCGCTGCGGGGCAAATCACCAAACATTTGACCAACGGTGATGGCATCATCGTCTTCGTCATCGCCGCCGGTAATTGCCGGGGCTTTTCCTTCGGGGATTTCCAATTCGGAAAGTTCCAGATCGTTTTCATCAGCCATGTGTTGCTCCTTTAATCTCGTGTGCCAAGGTCGTCGTTATCTTTGTTATCTTGCTCGCTATCCGTTTCAGTGTTTTCGCTATCCATACCGTCTGTATCTGTATTATCTGCGACATCAGCCAAATTGTCATCCGATTGTTGTTCGTTATCAATCGCCGCATTTGTGTCCGGGCTTTGCTCTGGTTCTGGTTCTGGTTCTGGTTCTGGTTCTGGTTCTGGTTCTGGTTCTGGTTCTGGCTCTGGTTCATTTTCAGTAACGTTTTCGGTACTGTTTTCAGGGACCGCTTGTTGTTCGTCAGCGGCGTTCTCAGTTGTGGCGGAAACGGGCATAGGTTCCCGTTTAGGTGATCCTTGAAATGTTCGGGCGACAATGCCATCGACCTGCATCCATAAATCCTGCATATTGCGTTCACCGCCACCGTCTTGCCATTCGATACGACAGTCGCCGGGCTGTATTTCATCATCACCTAACAAAACAATGCGGCCTTCGAAATGCGTATCCGCAGCAATGCCATCGATGCGTTGTTGCAAAGGATCAATTAAATCCGGATGGATGTGGATCTGAACGCGGGGCTCATCAATGATTTGCGATAACAATTCAGTCATCATCGTTTCAATTTCATCGACACCTGAACGTTCGTTTAATCCGGGGAAACATTTTTTGACCAAGCCAACGGCCACATCAATGGCATCTTGGAAAACTTCGGCGTTGGCTTGTTTTTGCGTGCGAAACATATCTTCGAAATGCTCGGACATATGGCCCAAAGCATCGTTTATTTTACATTCCATGGCTTCCGCAGCTTCATTGATGCCAAGCTCTTTGCCTTCTTCGAACCCTTCTGAACGGGCATCTTTGACCTGCTCTTCTGAAAAAGTGGGGACAGCAATTTCAGGTTCAATTTTTTCATCAACGGCATTGTCGTCACCATCAGTGATAATTTCTGGCTCCGGTTGTGACGGATCCAAATCATAATCAAACATGAATTTAGGGTAGGCATTCATAAATATGTAGTACCAGTTTTTTTGTTTTCTTGGATTAATAAATGAGTTCGTCATCTTCGCTGTCAGAGGCAATAATCAATTCACCACTATCGGCTAACGCTTTGGCGACACCAACGATAGCAGCTTGGGCTTCGTCGACATCTTTTAATCTAACGGCACCCATGGCTTCCATGTCTTCTTTCATCATTTTCCCAGCCCGTTCGGACATGTTGGCAAAAAACAGTTCGCGGACTTCGTCTGATGCACCTTTTAAGGCGATGCCCAATTGGTCTTTTTCCACCTGACGTAACAACACTTGAACGCCAGTGTTGTCCAAACGCGCCAAATCATCAAATGTGAACATCAATCCTTTGATGCGCTCGGCTGATTCTCTGTTGCGTTCCTCTAAAGATGTCATAAATCTGGTTTCTGTCGTCCGGTCCAAGCTGTTAAAGATATCGGCCATCATTTCATGGCTATCACGGCGCGCTGTACGGGCCAAGTTAGTCATAAATTCGGTGCGCAGCGTGCGTTCGATATGGTCCAGAATGTCTTTTTGTACGGCTTCCATACGTAACATGCGCATGATCACTTCCATTGAAAAGTTTTCCGGCAAAACGCCCAATACGCGGGCGGCGTGATCGGCTTTGATTTTAGTTAAAATCACCGCCACCGTTTGCGGGTATTCATTTTTTAAATAATTAGCCAATACCTGTTCGTTGACGTTGGCTAGTTTGTCCCACATGGTGCGGCCCGCAGGACCGCGCATTTCTTCCATAATTTGTGTGACGCGTTCTTCGGGCAGTGCACCCATCAACAACCGTTCGGTGGATGAAAATGACCCAACCAGGCCGCCCGCGGACGATAATTGATCGGCAAATTCGACAAACAAACGTTCAACAATATTGGCGTTAATGGATCCTAATGCGGCCATAGCATGGGATAGTTCACGAATTTCTTCGTCGTCCATGCGTTCGAATAAAGCGCCTGAATGTTTTTCGCCAACGGCCAACATAAACGTAGCTGCTTTTTGCGCGCCGGTGAAATTTCGATAATCGTCTTTAATTTTTGCCATTGTATATTTTTGCCAGTGGCCTTTGCTGATCGGTTAAAAAAGAACTCTATTTATCTTGATACATCCATGCGCGGATAATAGACAGTGCTTCATCAGGATGTTTTTCAACAATTTCACCCACTTTTTTAACAGATGATGCTTTAACCCGTCCTTCGACGCGCTCAATATCGATGAGTTCATCCATATGGTCGTCTTCTTCTTCAAAAGATTCAGTTGGGGCCGGGATGCCCGGTGCGCCGGGACCGGCTAACGCCGGTGTTGATCCAAACTGATCAGCCAATAACCGTTCGCCAGCCGCCGCCGCCGACGGAATGCTTTCGAAAGCCCGTGATACCAGTGGGCGAACCACTAACAAGATGACCAATAAAGCAACAATGCTAAGGACCAAGATTTCTGCCAACCGTAGCATGCTGTTTTTATCTAAGCCAAAAAATAATTCCAGCGGGATTTCAGGCGGCGTAAAATCAGCAAATTCCATATTGATGACTTCAACCACGTCGCCGCGGTCGGCATCAAATCCAATTGATCCTTTGACCAAGGTTGCCAGCAATTCCATTTCTTGTTCGCTACGGGCTTTGTATTCCATATTACCGTCGGCATTTTCAACACGGGCGCCGTCCACCAAAACGGCGACGGATAATTTTTTAACAATCCCCACTTCGCGAACGGTGTTAATGACTTTTTTAGAATTATCAAAATTTTCTGTGGCTTCTGATCGGGTTTGTTCCGTAGAATTGTTTTGGCTGTCACCCGCGCCTAATGTGGGGTCCGGTAAATTAGTGCCAACCGATACGGGGACCGAACCGGATGCATCTTTGGTATTTGAATTTTCGTCAATGGTTTGTGTTGACCGTAAAACTTGACCGTCTGGGTCAAAAACTTCTTGTTGTGTGCTGATGCGATCAAAATCCATATCGACGGTGACTTCGGCACGGACTTTACCAAAACCTACGGTACGTTCCAATAGTTGTTCAATCACGCGCGCTGTGCGGTTTTGATAAGCTCGCTGACGGTCGTCCGATTTGGCGCCTTGTTTGGCCGTGCTGTCTGTGCCTTCGAACCCGGCGGCTAAAAGTTTGCCTTTGTTATCAATGATTGAAACAGCATCCGGGGTTAAATTTGGAACGGCGGCGGCGATTAAATGTTGAACGGATGCGATTTGTTCCGTATTTAAACGTACGGAGCTTTTCATTTGTAAAAATACGCTGGCACTTGGTTGCTGGCTTTTTCGACTAAAAAGTTCGCGTTTTGGCATGACCAGATGAACTCGGGCCGAGCGGACAAAATTAATGGATTTAATGGTACGGGCTAATTCGCCCTCTAAAGCGCGTAATAAATTTACGTTTTGTAAAAAATTCGTGGTACCTAGGGTATTTTGATCATCAAACAGTTCAAACCCTATTGATGCACCGCCGGGGATACCTTGATCAGCCAAACTCATTCGTAATGTACCAACTTTGTCACTTGCGACATAAATTTGGGTGCCATTATTTCGTAATTCATAGGGGATTTTTTGGCTTTCGATTTGCGAAACGATTTTGCTGAAATCACCGGGGTCAAGGTCTGCATACAATAAATCCATGCTCGGTGACACCAACCGTGACGTCAAATAAATAAAGAAGCCAAGCAACGTCACCATCACCCCGCCCATGATGGCTAAGCGGGTGGGGCCAATATTTTTTAAGGCTTGCGAAATGGTGTCCACGATATTTATCCCGTTCAAAATAGTGTTGTTCACAAATAGATCAGACGTGCTTTCGATGAAACGCACTTTTATCCGCCGGATATGTGGCCGATTTATGAACTTTACGGCGTGATCCTGAACAATGCGTTAACAACCCGGCAATTTTTGCCTAGTTATTCACAGTAATCTATTTTATAGGAATGGGAATTTTCAGTAAACGATTGAATTTATGGCGTTATTAATCTTTTGTAGGTGAAAATCACCAACGTGTATTCGGAATATTTAATCGGAACGGTATTTTTTAGTCTGTGTTGTGCGTAATCCGGCAAGTCCGTGTTTGTCAAACAACCGTTGCCACGATTTGAATTCACCAAGGGATAACTGATAACGTCCACAGGCTTCGGGTAGGGATATTAATCCACCACGTACTGCGGCGACAACTTCGGCTTTGCGTCTGGCGACCCAGCGTCTGGTTCCAGGTTTTGGCAAGCTATCGATGGTTAATAGATTGCCATCGGGCCCAATTACGTTCATGGGATGATTGATGCCCATTTCGGTGGAGTTTGTTTGGTATTGAAAATTTCTCATAATAAACAATGTTACCCAAGTTGAAATTTTTCATTGATTGCTTGAGCAACACCATATCCAAAGGCTATTAAAGAAAGGCTAATTGTATTGGTTAATTTTTGTAAACCATGATTTTTTTGGATTTTTTTTGGATGTAAAGTTTCCAGCCATGGGCAATGATGATAACAAGAAAATTCTACAACTCTTTCAAAATATCGTAAATGCCCGTAAATCTGGAGATGTTAATGGCGCTTTTGATGCGGCTGAAAAGGTGCTTGAAATTAATCCTGATCATCAACAGGTTTTGTTTTTAGCCATCGATTTTGCCATTACTTTAAAAAAGCTGGATAAAGCCAGCTTGTGGCTGCAACGTTTATCAGCTCTGCCGCAAGCGCGACCGGAAATTGCCAGCCTGCATTTCAATCTGGCATCGGCACAACTTGACCAAGGGTTGATTGATGACGCTGTTAACGGTTTTTTATCAGCATGTACGACCGATAACACTATGGCCGAAGCTTTTTTTTATTCCGGTATTGCCTATGAACATCAGGGGCAAAAAGATAAAGCGCGTCGGGCTTTTAAAAAAGCATTGCATATTCAGCCCGACTATGTGGAAGCGTGGCGAAAATATGCAGGTTATAAATTATTTGTTTTGGGCGATGAAGACCAAGCGGCAATGGAAAAATTACTAAAGTCAGGGAACATAAAAGATCAAGATGCCCTGCATTTGCATTTTGCATTATATAAAGCCTGTCAAGATCAACAAGATTATGATCAGGCATTTCATCATTTGCGCACTGCAAACGATTTAAAACGTCAATTACAAAATTATGATGTTCAACAAGATGTCGATTATATGATGCGTATTGCCCATATGTTTGATCCGCAGTTTTTGGATAAAATATCAGCAGGATCAAAAATAGCATCTCAAGCGACGCCTGTGTTCATTATTGGCCTGCCTAGATCAGGCTCCACGTTGATTGAACAAATCCTTAGCCGCCACCCGAATATTGATGGCGCTGGGGAAATTGGTCTGCTTGAAAATTTAATCATTGATTGCGGACTTAACCATTCAAAAACGAGATTTTTCCCGGATTATATGGTCGATATTGACCCTGCAGCGGTCCATGATATTGCTTTGAAATATATCAAATCGTTGTCGGAAAACGGTTGGGATGGCGACTTGGTTGTCAATAAAACCCCAGCAAATTTTTTATATATAGGTTTAATTTTGTTGATATTTCCGAACGCCAAAATTATTCATAGTGTGCGTCATCCCGTGGCCACCGGTTTTTCTTGTTATCAGCGTTTATTTCAAGATACAGGACCACAATTTGTTTATCATCAACAAGACATCGTTGATTATATGACGGCTTATCAAAACATGATGGTCCATTGGCATGATTTGTTTCCGGGGCGCATTCTGGATGTGCATTACGAAGATGTGGTTGACAATTTACCTGCCCAAGCCAAACAGTTAATTAAATTTTGTGAAGTTGATTGGCACGCGGACTGTATTGATTTTCATAAATCAACGCGTCATGTTATGACCGCTAGCAATACTCAGGTCCGCCAACCGCTTTATAAAAACGCCGTAGATTTCTGGCGACATTATGAAAAACATCTTGGGTCATTGCACGTGTTGGAAAAATTAAATCAAAAATAAAATTGGTTATTTTAATAAATCAACGCGGGTGAAAAGAACGCTAATTATTTTGTTGATATGATCTTTTAACGGACGGTAATCAATTAAATCATACGCATTAACATCGACAGTTACAGGTAAATTACTTTCGTCAAAAGCGGTATAAATTTGATCAAGCATGGCTTCGTCTATTTTACCATAAAGCACTAGATTAATTTCAGAATGTTTTTGGTGATGTCCTAACGCCCTTGACCCAAAAAGTGCAACTTTATCTATGTTGCCGGCAAAGGGTTTAAGCAGTGATTTAATAATGTGTTGGTGTTTAGCTGTTCGTCCGTGATGGGTCATTTATTCAGGCACTGTTAAAGGTGTTTTCCAGCATTGTTAAATGAAGATCATCAAAAATAGTCAGGTATTTTTTTTGAATTTCAGCGATGGCAATTTCAAACTGGCTAAAGTTATAGACATGGGCCATTTTATTGTGCGCGTGTAATGCTTCTATCCACACATCACCATTGTTAATGACTTTTGCTTCAACTGCGGATTTTAGGACAGTCGATGGTGTGATTTTAACAAGTACGATTGCTTCGTATTCGAGATAATCTTTGATCACTTTCCATGCCAGCTCTCAAGTGTATTCAAAACGTTTATTAATACCTTATTTTTCAAGTTGGGTACGTTCACGTGTGTCCATAATTTTCACAGCTTCACGCAGTAATAAAAATGCCCGTTTATAGTTATAGAAACGGTAAACCCAGCGCGGTTTATCTTGTTCACTATTCAAATGTAAATCCTCTATTTTAGGCTAAAGTAGCTGCATGATAAAATACATTCGCCAACCTTGATAATAAAATAAAAAAACCGGTACAGATCTTTCTGATCGATACCGGAATTTTGGGTTAGGACTTTGGGTCGTTATTTTAGTATTTTATTATCGTTTTGTTCTGAGTAGTTCTTCTAACATCTGATCGGCTGTTGAAATGATTTTTGATGCCGCTGAAAATGCGCGCTGGACCACAATCATTTTTGTAAACTCGGTTCCGATATCAACGGTCGATGATTCCAGTGACGCCTGAATAACTTGTCCAGCCGGGCCGTTATCGGCAACACGCAATGTGGGGTCCCCCGATCCTTGAGTAGCGTTCCAAGTGTTACCTGATCGACTGCCCATGGCATTGACGTTAACAAACGTGGCGATCGGTAATTTAAACACCGGTCTAGTTTCACCGTTATCAAACAAGGCGGTCACCAGTCCGTCGGTTGAAACTGTAACGCCGGCAAAGGTTCCGAACTGTGACCCATTTTGGGTAATAAATACGGGTGTAAATTCAGCACCGAATTGGGTCATGCCGTTGGCTTCGGTTACGGTTCCGAAATCCAAAGTGATTTGCGGACTATTGGATGGATCATCATCCATGTTGGCCGCACCGTTGGCAAAATCGAGGATTTCAATTTCCGCTACGTTAAAAGCGCTGGGGATACCATCTGAATCAAACACAATGGCATTTGACTTATCAATGGTAAATGCAGTGCCGCCTGTGTAACTGGCCGTGGTGTCGGGTTCAGTGATACCAGCTGTGGCCGAAAAAGTTACCGTATATGATGTTGATAATACGGGTAACACCAATGTATCGGCCAATGTCGATGGTGGTTCGGCCTGGCTGTCATTGATGCGGGTGCGTAAACTGGTTCCGCCGACGGCGAAATCTGGATCATTGGCTTCTATAGCGGCTTCTAAATCGGCCAACATCGCAGCAACAGTGGTTGCCGTGCTGATGGTCGTATCATTGTCGCCAGCGGCTTCTGTCGTTTGGAACGTATAGGTGATGCCGTTAATTGCAGCCGTTACACCGTTGGCCGGTAATGCAGAAAATGTGAATTGTTGATAATCCCGGTATGCGGAATTAATTTTACGTACGGTAAAACTTGTTTCCTGTGTTGACGCTCGAGCACCGGTTGAAGTTAATAATCCGGATGGGTCAATGGAAATACCCGCCGGGCTGGACCCAGGTAACCCGGTGCCGTCTTCGGTGAATAAAATGGTTGTTGATGATCCGGAACTGACTTTAACGCGGTTGTTGGTGGTGTCAAAATCGGTATCGGCTTCGATAATTTTGGCCACTAATGCGGCTACATCCTGAGCCGTTGTTGTTGTTGAACTGGTATCAACTTGTTTGACGGTGGCGGTATCGGCGGCGACACCGGTGCTGTCGATCTGATAAGTAATGCCATTAACGATGACTTGGGTGTCGTTAGCCGGGCGACCGGTGAATTCCAGCTGTCCAATGCTTGAATAGGCGTTGCCGCTGCTGTCTTCTAACGTTAATACCGATGTGCCCGGCGGTGGGTTGGCATTGACATCCCATTGGTTGTCTCGGTTAGTTTTTGTGTAAACGATACTCATGGTATTGGCGTTGCCGAGTGTGTCAAAAAACTGGACGTCGGTTTTACGCGTTGTATTGGCTGTGTCGTTGGATGGCAAGTTAGCACCAATGGATAATTGGGTTGTCGCCGACGCTGTACCCCCCACACGGTTTAAATTCACCGACGCCAGATAATCTGTTGAAATGACGTTCTGATTGGGAATCGATAAACTTTTATTATTTGGAACGACCGTGCCTGATGCGTTGGTAGGCCAGCCTTGTAAATAAAACCCAGCTGTGTTGCGAAGAAACCCTTCGTCATCTTGGAAAAATGATCCAGCGCGTGAATATAAAAACTCATTGTTGATGGTCGGGACATTGGCTTCGTTGACGACAAAAAACCCACGTCCCGAAATGGCTAAATCGGTTTGTGAGGTGGAAGATTGTAGCAATCCTTGCACCCCTGTATCCTGACGGGGTCTGGATTGTACACCACCTGCGGAATAAACCGTGGATGATGTCTGTGTCGTCACCAAAGTCTGGAAATCGACCTGGGTGTTTTTATAACCAACGGTCGACACGTTGGTGATGTTATCAGAAATGGCTCCCATAGCGCTGGATTGCGCGGTTAAGCCTGATACGCCTGAACTTAATGCACCAAACAATGACATTTTTTCTCTCCTTTGGTTTAGAGCCGACCGGGTGGCCGGAAATAATTTCTTGTGTGTCTAAAATAAATTAAAATTTCATACTTGTTATGGGGTCGCCGCCGTTGCCGCCGTTGTTGGTTTTTTAACAGACAGCACATTTGTTTGATCAATGGTCAAATTATTGCCTAAGAACAAGAACACGTTGCCATCATCGGCTCCGGCGCCGGTCACGGTTCCAAGCACCGTATGTTCGACGGATTGCAATTCACCTTGGGCATTTTGAGCGTTGACTTGAACGGTAAATGTGCCGTCGGATAATTGTTGGCCGCTGCTATTTTTGCCGTCCCATTTAATGTTGTGTTTGCCAGCGGAGGTGTCACCATCGGCGGTAAAAACATTTCTTCCTGTGCTGTCCAATATGGTAATGGTGGCGTTGGTGACGCCGTCACCAAGAATGTAGTTAAATTCGGCCTCGCCATTTTCTAATGGTAATTGTTGTGATAACACTTCGACCTGAGTGCCGATGTAATTGACCATTTGTGATATTTGATCGGTTTCTTGTAGATCAAGGAGTTTTTCCAAATTAGAGTTTTGGAATATTTGTTGCTCAACGCTGGCGAACTGCACCAATTGTGATGTAAATTCGTTGGCGTCCATCGGATCCAGTGGATCTTGGTTTTTCAACTGTGTGACAAGCAAGTTCATGAACCGGTTGAGTTCATCATCAAGACTGGCTTGGGATTGCGCAGACTGTGTTCCGTCAACAAGAGATCCCGTAGTTGGTCCGATATGTGTCATGACCTTTGTGTCCTTTATTTAAACTCTGTTGTGTGCTGTGTGCGGTTTTCAGGCGCGTACATCAACACGGTCGTCTTCGATAATATTTGTTTCAGTTTGAACGCTGTCGGTTTCAGCATCGCCGTCTGCATCCGCTAAACCATCTGGGCCATTGCTGGTTCCATTTCCGTTGTTGTCTGCCGTTTGATGTTCTTGTCCTTTTAAATTAAATTCCAAATCGTTTTGATCCAGATTTAATCCGGCATCGCTAAGAGCGCGTTGCAATTCACTGGCGTCACGGCGCAATAATTCAAGCGTATCTTTATTATCGGCTGTGACAACGGCTTGGGCGCGTCCGTCGCCTGTTAGTTCTAATTTAACTTCAACGCGACCAAGTTCAGCCGGGCGCAATTGAATTTTGATTTTATCAACACCAGCTTGTAATGCTTTGCTTATTTTTACATTGACCTGATCGACCACATTATGACCCGGCAGGGGTGCGCGGTTTTGCGTTTGTGTCGGCGATTGTTGTGAGGTCGATTGTGCATTTTGCAAAGCATTTGATGATGGCGCAGAGGCGGCTGTATTGGCGTTTTGTGCTCCGCCTTCGGTGATAGCGACCGTAGACGCGCCGTTGCTGGCGACCGCTCCGGTGCCGGTAATGGCTTGGAAACGTGCTGCGGCTGATTGCGTGACGCCTTGTTGATTGCTTTGGTTTTGGGTAGCGGCTACATTGGCAGTTTGTTGTAAATTGACGTTTTGGGCGTTACCGTTGGGTTGCCCATTGGCTGTGGCTTTGGATTTAGCCTCTGCGGTGGCCGCCGCCGCGCTGTTCAATAGGTTAGCCGGACGCGATACCAATTTTTCAGACTCTTTGCTGACTTCAACATTGACCTGCAAACGTTCGCCGTTACCTAACTTTTGGCTTAACGCCTGACTTTGTTGAACAACAGTGCTGGTTTTAACCGTATCCAACGACGTTTTATCCAAGCCTTGTTGTTGGATGAACTGTGCTGGGTTTGCGGCTTTTTCCGTGTTTTGGTTATTCGTCCCTTTTTCGGCTGCGTTGGCGTTTGCCACTTGCGTAGGTTTGACAGCTTTTTCAGTTTTAACATCCAACCCTTTGGTCGTGTCAATGTTTTCTTGACCACCGGTTTTTGCAGCAGGACCTGTTTGTTGCTGGGCTTTGCCGATGGATTTAGCCGCACTAACAATTTCTGTGGCTGCCAATAATTGGGCTGCTGGGTTATTGCTTGCATTGATGGCTTGTTGTCCGTCGGTAGGCTTGGTTGTGGCCTGATTTTCACCGTTATTTTGTTCGTTTACAGCCGATGAATTACCGGTATTGTCGTTATCGTTACCACTGTCTTGACCCGCCGATGAATTTTCGTTGTTGTTTTGAGTATTCTCTTGGCCGCGATTGTTTTGCTCGCCCTGCTCATTGTTGGCAGGCGTTTCACTGACTTTTAAACTGCTTTGGTTGTTGTCCGTTTGGTTGTCGGCGCGGTTTTCGATCCGGTTATCCTGCGGATTATCCACACGCTCATTAACCGGGCGATCAATATCACCCAAATTATCATCGTTACGTTCTGGGCGGTCAATATCACTATAGGGGCGGTCATCGACTGTGTTTACGTTCAATGCACCGATGCCGGCTAATATAGCGCTTCGGTCTTGAACAGAGCCTGACGTTGCTGCAAAATTAACACTGGCTTTGGAAACCAGCTTTTGAAAAGCATTGGTTAAACCACTTGGTGCCGACGCTTTATCGGCCCCGCCAGATGTGCTTGCAGGGTTCTCTATAAGGGTTGCCTGTTTTACGGATAACTCGTTCATAGCATTTTCCTGTACGCAAAAATTAATTCATCGCAGAAAGTATTGCAAAGGCCGGGCCATTTTTTTGTTGTGCTCTAATCTATTGAAAAACTTTACTTTTTTAAAAAAACGTGCGATTTGCTATGGTCAAATCAGGTCAACCCGGCAAAAATGACCGTGTACTAGGTAAAAACGTATTAGGTAATTATTAATGAATTCAAATATCGAAGCAAAAAAGACCGTCGTTTTTATAACGGCCGGTGGGGATGATATTGGCGGTGGCCATGTTATGAGGGCATTAACATTGGCTGATGGATTATCGAACAAAGGTTGGACGTGTTCGTTTTCCGCCGCTAACGGTGATGGAGATTTCCATAAAACGGTAATACAGAACCGTTATCCTTATATTGCATTGGATGAAGCGCAGGCGTCATTAGCCGTCGTCGATGATTACGAACTGGGTCAAGTATTCGAAACCAGCATCCGATCGCGGTTTGAAAAAATCATGGTGATTGATGATTTAGCTAACCGTGATCACGATTGTGATCTGTTGTTGGATCAAAATTATAAACGCCGGGTTGATGATTACCAAAATTTAGTACCAGAACAGGCAACCATTTTGGCGGGGTCAGGGTATGCGTTATTACGCCCGGCATTTCGTGAGCACCGCGGTCAAATTTTACCGCGGGTGTTTCCCGAAGACCGTCCATTAAAAATTCTGGTTAGTTTTGGCATGGTTGATAACGCCAATATGACCGAAGCTATATTAAAAGCCTTGCTTGAAAATATTAATTTGGAACAGTTTGATATCACCGCCGTGCTGGGCGGGGTGGCGGTTCATGGTGATCGTATTAAAAAAGCATTGGAAAAATATGACCCATGTCCGGTAACGGTCTTGGAAAACGTCGATGATATGGCTGAATTGATGGCGGACAATGATCTGGTCATCGGGGCTTTCGGCACAACATCGTGGGAGCGCTGTTGTTTAGGGTTGCCGTCGGTGTCATTGGTGGTGGCTGAAAATCAACAACATATCTGTGATGCGCTTGTTGATAAAGGAGCGGCCGTGTGTCCCGGCACTTGGCCGAATATCGATGCCATGGCTGTGGTCGATGCCATGTTGGATGTGATTGCTGATCCGAAAGCTTATTTACGTATGTCAAAAGTTGCTTCAACATCGTGTGATGGCAAAGGTGTAGGACGCGTTGTCTTGGCCGTTGAAAACATTTTTGTTAGCGCGCCGTAAAAACGGCGTTGGCATAACGGGAAGGATTGTTCAAAAACGTTATTTCGATATTTTTGAATCCAGCGTCTGTTGCTATTTTTTTATAGGCATGGGCGTAGCGAATAAACTGTTCGCGTAACAGGCTATGATCACCGCCCGCATTCATTATGTCATCGGCAATAATTAACTCTGATACATAAGGACGTAATGTTGAAAACAATTCGGCAATGATATCAGCATCAACAATGCCTAATAAACCTGAAAAAATGGCGAGGTCAAAAGGCTCTGATTTCCTGCAAAAATCCGCCACCTGATCTAATGGTGTTTCCCAGACCGAGATGTTTGGGAAATCTCTTTTTAACAGTGTTGATATTTTATCCGTTGGTTCGACAATGGTTGTTTGTAATGATCTTGAACAGTTTGAAATTTTTGTAAATTCTGCATTGAAAACGCCTGTGTAATAACCAAAATCTAAAATGTTAATTTTTTCTTGTCTGTTGCCCTTTATCCGCTCGTCTACAATCTGGCATAAATTATTGATTATTTGATGCCATTCCTGCACCTTTTCATCGGTTGTTCGGCTCTGGTAATATTCATTAAATCGATGAACGCAATGGTGTTTTTGCATGTATTCTGGACGGTGTTTTTGCCATAATCCTGTGTCTTGAGAGGTGCAGTGGGCAATATTTTTTTGCGCGGACATATCATCGTGTTTAAGCGATAAATAGATTTGCAAACTTTTATCTGATTTTAGCAAGTCGCCCTGATCAAACGCTATTTTTGCTTGGTCTAAATAAGTGGATAATACGGCTGGGTTATCAAGCTTGATTTCAGTTTCAAGTAATTCAATAATGTCTTTTAAATGCGGATGGTTGGATAAATGCTGAAACGCTTGCCTGAAATAATTAAGGGCTGCAATGCGGTTATCAATGGAAAATGCAGCAATGCCTGATAAATAAAGGCCAAATTTCTCATCGGGAAATTGGTCCCGCAACATTCGGCATTTTTGCACCATTTGCATATGATGTTTTTGTTTATCCAATAGTGTCGCAAATGTTTGTTGTGCGAACATTTCATTAAATACATGCAGACACACACGTCCGGGGCCATGGTTAGCATCTGTAATTGTGAATTGAAAACTCATTCAGCGTCCTTATTGATTATCGACCAATTAAGCGGGGTGCCGCGTTTGATTTTTTTTATAGCCGATTTTCCAATGACGTCATCTAAGTGCCGGGGGTGCAGGCCATCTGCGGGGCGAATAGAGCGCACGTTATCTGGTGTTAAAGCTTCACCGGCTTCGATGTTTTTTATAACAAATAATGACCGCCTGAATTTCAAGCTGGGTATTTCATTGATGCTGGGGCCATATTGAATATGACCCATAGCGGATTCCGTTTGGCGCACGGCATCGACCATGTTTTTAAATTCATCCGGTTCTAAAGAAAATCCGCTATCCGGGCCTTCGTCTAGGCGTGATAGGGTGAAATGTTTCTCAATGATACAAGCGCCCATAGCGACCGCTGTGGCCGGGACTGTTTCACCCATGCTGTGATCAGATAGGCCAATAGGAATTTGAAAGCGGTGTTGTAAATCGTTGATCACCGATAAATTCATTGTTTCAAGGGTGGCCGGATAAGCACTGGTGCATTTTAATAATGCCAATTGTGTGCCGCCTGCGTGTTGCACCGTTTTTACGGCTTCGTTGATTTCATCTATCGTCGCCATGCCCGTTGAAATGATGATGGGCTTTCCAGTTTTTACGCAGGCTTCGATTAAACCTAAATCAATAATTTCAAAGGACGCTATTTTATAGGCCGGGAATTCATGGTTTTCTAAAAAATCAATGGACGATAAATCAAAGGGGCTGGAAAAACACCCCATCCCCAATTCCAATGCACGGGCGCGAATTTTCGGTTGCCATTCCCACGGTGTGAAAGCTTCGTCATACAGTTCATACAAACTGCGCCCGGCCCAACGGGTGCCTTGACCGATTTTAAAACAATCATTATCGGCATCTAATGTTAACGTATCGGCGCGGTAGGTTTGCAGTTTAATCGCGTCGGCACCGCATTTGGCGGCCGCTTCAATAATCGCCATGGCCCGGTTTAAATCATGGTGATGATTGGCTGACATTTCGGCGATGATATAGGCTGGTTTGCCGACACCTATTTCACGGCCATCAATTTCAAATAATTTATTCATAATACCAGCTAACTCTTTTAAGGCTAATTTAACAAGTTTAGTTGATCCTGACGGTAAAATATTAATATAGGTTAACCATCATGATTACAAAAATGCGGCGCGTTAGCGATCAAGACCCCTGTTTCATTACATTCGAAGCAGGCCCTACCCATGACGGGCTTGAAAGCGCCAAACTATTAGCTGATCATACGGCGCGGGCTGGGGCCGATGCTATAAAATTCCAAATATTGGACCCGGAACGTTTGGTGGCCGATAAAAAACAGCCATTTTCCTATGAAATTTTGGTTGATAAAAAAACCGGCCAACGCGAAACCGTGACCGAGCCGTTGTATGATATTCTCATGCGCCGATCATTGACGCGTGCCGAATGGCGTGATTTGAAAAAACACTGTGATGAATTAAATCTAGCTTTTTTTGCCACCGTGTCCTTTGCCGATGAAATTGATTTTTTAGAAGAGTTAAATTGCCATTCCATCAAAATCGCATCGGGTGATGTGGACCATGTGCCGTTATTACGCCGGGCGGCAAAATCCGGTATGTGTTTACAACTGGATACGGGCAACGCCACATTGGGCGAAATTGAATTTGCCGTTGATGTGATTGTGGATGCTGGATGCAAAGACATCATTATTCATCAATGCCCATCTGGATACCCTGCCCATTTGGAAAGTATTAATTTAAACATTATTCCTACATTAAAACGCATGTTTCCTTATGCGGTTGCATTTTCTGATCATACGCCGGGCTGGGAAATGGATATTGCTGCTGTGGCTTTGGGGGCAAATTTGGTTGAAAAAACCATATCTTTGGACCGTATGACACCCAGCGTTGAACACATCATGTCTTTAGAGCCCGACGATATGGAAAACTTTGTCAAAGCCATTCGTGATTTAGAAATTGCATTAGGTCATCAACGGCGTTTGATGACTGCTGATGAACGGGAAAAACGAAAAGCCATTCGTCGCAGCGCATTTGTCGCCCATGATTTACCAAGTGGTTATGTGCTGACATCGGACGACATTGAATTCCGTCGTCCGGGGTTTGGCGTTGGTCCTATTGAAATTGATCGCATAGTTGGTAAAATGACCATCCATGAAATGAAATCCGGCGATCCCATCACCTGGGCCGGGTTAAAGGATTAAATATTTGACTGATAAAATCGCCATCGTAGATTACGGTATGGGTAATTTGCGTTCTGTTGCCAATGGTTTGGCCGAAGTCGGAGCAATGAGCCAATTGGTGGCGGCAGGTGCTGATTTAATGGCTTATGATAAAATTATCCTGCCGGGCGTTGGCGCGTTTTCCCAAGCTATGGAAAATTTGCACGGGCGTGAACTTGTCGGCCCGTTAAATGACTGTGTGCAAGCCGGAAAACAGGTGCTTGGAATTTGTTTGGGGATGCAGTTGATGTGCAAACAATCATTCGAAGACGGCATACACCAAGGATTAGGTTGGTTTGATGCCGATGTCATCGAATTCCCAAAAACGGAAAATTTAAAAGTCCCGCACATGGGTTGGAATTCAGTTCATTTTGAAAAAGACCACGGCGTCATCAGCAGTATTGAAACTGATAACGATGTGTATTTTGTGCATAGCTATTTTGTCGATTGCAAATCGCCGCAAGACATTTTAGGGACGGCATCACATGGGCAGAAATTCACGGCTATGTTAGCGCGGGAAAATATAACAGGTATGCAGTTCCATCCGGAAAAAAGCCAACAGGTGGGATTGAAAATGCTGGAAAATTTTGTCAATGACGCAGGGTTTTAAACTATGTTGAAAACTCGTTTAATTGCTGTGTTGATTGTATTAGAAGGCCAGGTCGTACAAAGCGTGCGTTTTAAACACACCAACGTCATTCATTATGATCCGATCCATGCGATCGAGGCGTTTAATAAATGGGCAGTGGATGAAATTGTGGTTTTGAATGTGGACCGCAATCCCGGTGGTCGCGAAGCCTTTGCTGAAAAAGTCAGTCACATTTCACGTATTTGTTTTGTGCCGTTATCGGTGGGTGGCTGGATCACGGATGAAGGCTATGCGGATTTGTTATTACGCAGCGGTGCCGATAAATTGGTTGTCAATTCAGCGGTCCATGACCTGCCGGATTTAGTGCAGGCGTTATCCAAACGCTACGGTAAACAATGTGTTGTGGCATCCATGGATGTCATGCGCGGCGGATCGAACATCCCGACGGTCCGCGTTGATCGTGGCCGGATTGATACCGGATCAAACGCATTGGATTGGGCCGGGCGCGCCGTGGATTTGGGGGCTGGAGAAATTTTATTTAATTCGATTGATCATGATGGCGCGCGCCGTGGCTATGATGTCGATACATTAAAAACAATAGCACGCGCCGTTGATATTCCGGTGATCGCATTTGGTGGCGTGTTGACGTGGGACCATTTAATGGGTGGGCTGGACGCTGGTGCCGATGCGGTGGCCGTCGCCAATCAATTTCATTACACAGAACAAAGCACCAAAAAAGCCAAAGCGTTTTTAGCCCGTAAAAATATTATCGTTCGCGCCGAAGGTCGATTTGGCGATTAAGCAAAAGGAAAAATCATGGAATATTGCGCACGTTGTCTGTATCCGAAAAATGCCAAACCAACGATCATTTTTGATGACGAAGGGGTGTGTAGCGGTTGCCGTTACCATGAAAGTCGGGGGCAGTTGGAAATCGATTGGGCCGAGCGTGAAAAAATGCTTGAACAAATTTTGGACGAAGCCCGTGCTATGCGCATTGAGCGCGGAAACGCCCATGATTGCATCATTCCGGTCAGTGGCGGTAAAGACAGCCATTACCAAGTCTGGTTGATGAAAGAAAAATATGGCATGAACCCGTTGCTGGTGACTTTTAATCACGCCTTTAATTCACCATCAGGTTTGCGCAATTTATCCAACATGGTTGAAAAATCAGGTTGCGATATTGTCCGTTATACGTCCGGATTGGATGGCGTTAAACGCATATCCCGGCATATGCTGGAAACGGTGGGCGACATCACCTGGCATTATCATGCCGGTATTCGCACATTCCCGTTCCAAGTGGCCGTGGCCTATAACATACCGTTGATTGTTTGGGGCGAACACGGATTTGCTGAACTGACAGGCTTGGTATCGCTGGAAGATTTTGTTGAATTTACTCGTTGGACCCGCAAAGAACACGACATGCGTGGTATAGAACCACATGAATTAATTGGCCAAGGCGGTATCACCGAACACGATATCGCGCCTTATGTATTCCCAAGCGATGATGACATTGCCAAAACCGATGTGCGCGGTATTTATGTATCAAATTTTTTCCCGTGGGATGCAAAAAAACAAGCCATCGATATGATGGACCATTGGGATTTCGCTGGCATCACTTATGAACGGGATCGCACATTTAATTTGTATAGCAAAATCGAAGACCACGCTAACGATGTGCATGATTACATGAAATACCTTAAATTCGGATACGGGCGGGCGACGGACGATGCCAGTATGGAAATTCGCCATGGCCGCATGACAAGGGAAGAAGGCATCGAAATGGTCAAACGTTATGATGCACGCGAACCTCAAACATTGCCGATGTACTGTGATTTCATGGGCATTTCAGTTGATGATTTTTATGCATTGGTTGATCCTATGCGTGAACAAGGCATCTGGAAAAAAACCGGTCCCGGTCAAGGTAAGGATGATTGGCACGTTCAAGACGCCGTATTTGATCACGACATTGGCGAACGTGAAAATGCCCAACGTGTGCCGCAATCCAATGATCGGGCGTTGGGAAAACAAAACCAGGCGCTTTATTTCAACCCAGAAAACCCACCGGAAAAATGCGGTGATGTGACGCTGGATACGTTCCCTAAAAAATTCAAAGTAATGTAGGTTCGGCCTGTGGCAGATCACAAACCAAAAATTTTAGGCATGATCCCGGCTAAGGGCGGATCAACAAGGCTGGCGCGGAAAAACGTCGCTAATTTGGGCGGCAAATCGTTGTTGGCATGGACCGTTGATGTGGCCCGTGATTGCGGTCTGATTGATCGCTTGGTGCTATCTACAGAAGATCAAGGTATCGCTGATGCGGGCCGGAAATTAGGAGTGGACGTGCCGTTTATGCGCCCTGAACATTTGGCCCGTGATCCGGCGGGGGTCGATGATGTGGCCTTGCATATGGTCACGGAATTAGAAACCATGGGCGACGTTTACGATGAAATGATTTATTTACTTCCGACTTGCCCGTTCCGTGGGGCCGAAGATATCGTGGCCGGATATGACTTGTTTAAACAAACAGGAGCCGACTTTCTAATAAGCGTGGCCGAATTTGAACATACACCTTTTGCCGCATTATCGGTGGGCGGTGACCACCAATTAGGCCCTGTATTCCCGGAACATTTTGGTAAAAAATCACAAAATATGCCGGTGGCTGTTCGTCCCAACGGAGCCTTTCATATATTCAAAGTGGAAGCGTTTAAAAAAGCTAAAACGTCTTATCCGCTGGGCGTTGTCGGTTATAAAATGTCACGAGAACGATCGATTGATATTGATACCACTCTTGATTTGGCTTTGGCCGAAGCCATGCTTGCTCAAGGCCCGGTTAAGTGACAATGGGGTCCAAAAAATTAAACGGGGTTTTCCTGCAACCGATCACACGTTTTGGTGATGCATCGGACCAAGACCGATCTTATTGGGCGGTGATGATCGATGATATCATCCATGCTTTAGCGGGCCAAGGTATTCAATGCGACCGCATCAAAGGTTTTGATGAAACTGATGTGGGGAAATTAAATGTGCGGCATCGCTCTGATAACGATCCGGATTTTATTTTGACATTTAACATGTTGCCGGATTTAAGTTTTGAAAAACAGTTTTATGTGGATGCGGTCAAATCAAAAGTCATTTGTTTGTTTATGGATAATCCAATTTGGCATTTGCAAATTTTTACGGCTTTCACCCGTTGGCGAGAATTTAAATTTGGCATCATGGATATTGCCCATAAAGCCATTTTAAATAACGTTGGTGTGAAGGATGAGGATATTTTTTTGTTTCCGCAAGCCGGACCTGAAATAAAGCCCAACCCCGTTGCTTTCAAAGATCGCGAACACAATGTGATGTTTATGGGCGGTGTTGGCAAGCCCACCACGGACGCCGAATTTTTAAAGCAGTTTTCTAATACAAATGATGCCATCCAGCGGGCATTAATAATGGCCCATGATCTGGTGCTGGAACAATCGGTTGAAGCGTTGGCGGCTTTTAGGTCTTGTTTGATTGATGCGGGTGAAGAACGGGCAATACCATTAGAGATTTTATCCCGCGCTGCGTCCGATATTGACCGGCGCGCGCGGACCATTCGTCGTTACCGTTTGTTTGATACTTTAAAAAAAATCCCTATCACTTTTTATGGTGTTTATGATGATCAGTTTCAAAAATCCCAACCGCTTGGCACATTTAAAAATGGCGTGACATTCAAAGATATCGAAGCCGCCATGGGCAACACAAAAATCGTTGTCAACGACAATATCAATATGCAAGGGGCCGCGTTGATGCGATTTTTTTACGGACTATCTGAATGTGCACTGATGGCGAGTGAACTCAACGATTTTTTATCAACAGATTTTAAAGCAAGCGACCACGTCATTGAGTTGAATATCAACTGTGCTGATAATGCAGAGACTATTCTGGATACTTTGGCATCGCCTGAAAGCGCACAAACAATGATTGATCAGGCATCATTTATTTATGAGCAAAATCACGGGTGGATACGACGACTGCAACCTTTGTTGGCGGCGTTGAAGGCAATTTAATTTACTTTATTTTTAAATCTGTTTACGCTGATTTGTTTATGGGGTTTTCCTATATGTCAGCATAGATCAGGAGACAGTAATGTTGAAAATACGAAATTTAATTTTAAGTCTGGTGTTGTTCTTTTTCCTAGGCGCAGTGGTCAGTGCGCCGATAACCGTTAATTCAAATGGTGAATTGACGGTTAAAACTGCCGAAGCCAAAAAACACAAAGATAAAAAGAAGAGCAAAAAGTCTAAAAAGAAAAAGAATAAAAATAAGAAAGATAAAAAATCTAAAAAAGATAAAGATGATGACGAACAAGATGATGATAAAAACAAAAAAGATGATGACGAACAAGACGACGAACAAGATGATGATAAAAACAAAAAAGATGACGACGATGATGACAGCAACGATGATGACGGTAAAAAATGCACTCGCGATCAGCCGTGTAATGATGACAATGATAACCGCAAAGATGCTGAAAAACGAAACAAAAACAGCCTGAACAAAGATAAAGGTAAAAATAAAGGTAAAAATAAAGGTAAAAATAAAGGTAAAAATAAAAACAATGACGATTGATCACATGCGTAATGAAGCCTCCGAAAATAAAAACGATATCTATATGAACAACGCCGGGGCCTCATTACGCCCGCCCGGCGTTACGGACACCATAAAAGCTTATCTGGATTTCGAAGACCAAGTCGGCGGGCACAGGGCGGCTGAATTGAAATCAAGCGAAATCGCCAGTGTCTATTCGTCCATTGCGACACTGTTGAATGCCTCAGTGCAAGAAATTGCATTAATGGAAAGTCATACCATTGCTTGGCACGCGTGTTTATCGGCTTTTGATTTTATTCCCGGTGATGAGGTGATCATCAGCCGGGCTGAATACATCAGTGGATTAATGGCGGTTATGGAATTACGGAAAAAATCTGGTATCGTCGTTCATATTATTGACTACGATGAGGCTGGGTTGATTGATTTGAACCAGCTTGAAAAATTTTTATCCGATAAAACGCGCTTGGTTTGTTTAACCCACATTTCGACATCAAACGGCCAAGTTCATCCCGTAGCAGAGGCGGGGCGTCTCATTAACAATAACAGTGATGCTTTTTATTTGTTAGATGCTTGTCAAAGTATTGGGGCGCGCGTTGTTGATGTGAAAAAAATAGGCTGCCATGGATTAACGGCGACGGGGCGCAAATATCTGCGTGGACCTAGGGGCACCGGCTTTTTGTTTATTGAAAAGTCTTGGCAACAAAGGCTAAGGCCACGGTTTCCCGATGGCCATAAAGCTTCTATGAACTCTAGCGGCGCTATAACCCCCAATGACAATGCCACGCAATTTGAAACCTATGAAAAAAGTTTAGCCAATGTTTTAGGGATGGGGGCAGCCATTGATTACGCGCTGGATATTGGTATGGAAAAAATCGAAAACCGTATTAATCTGCTTAGCACACATTTTATTAAAAACTTAAATGCGGTTGACGGTATCATTGTCGGCGAACATTCACATATTGCGTCCGGAATCGTTACCATATCATCCAACCAAATGTCGGCAAAATACATCTATGATCAATTAATGGACAATAATGTGGTTTGTAAATTTATTAATACTGTTGGTGGCGCGTGGGATGCTGTGGCTCGGGATCGTGGCGATGTTGTACGCCTAAGCCTGCATTATTTTAACACAACAGATGAATGCGATACAGTTTGTGGACTGTTGCCCGTAATATCGCGTGCACAATGACTACAATACTGTCTAGTATCGCATGTTAGGGCGTTGCTTTTTTAAGACGCTATGTACTTATTTACATCATCAAAGGATAGTTAATGCCAAGCCAACTTTTCCAACCGATCCAGCTTCGCGGTTTGGATTTACCCAACCGTATTGTCGTTGCCCCCATGTGTCAGTACAGCGCCATTGAGGGGAATTTTACCGATTGGCATTTGATGCATCTGGGGCAGTTTGCCGTTTCCGGCGCGGGCTTGGTTTTTGTCGAAGCCACAGGGGTCGAAGCCGCCGGACGAATTACGCCGGGATGCCCAGGGCTTTACTCCGACGAAAACGAAGCCGCTATGTCCCGTGTTGTTCAGTTTTACCGTGATTACGGTCATGCGCGAATTGGGATTCAGCTTGCCCATGCCGGACGTAAAGCCTCGGCTGATTTGCCGTGGCAAGGTGGCGCGCCGTTAAAAATTGATGATGACCGCGCATGGCAAACGTATGGCCCTTCGGCAATTGCTTATGGTCCCGGTTGGCCGGAACCAACGGCCTTGGATGATGACGGACTGGACCGTGTTAAACAGGCCTTTGTCGATGCGGCAAAACGCGCTGTTCGGGTGGGTTTCGATGCTATTGAAATTCATTGTGCCCACGGATATTTATTACATGAATTTTTATCTCCTTTGAGCAACCAACGTAACGATATCTATGGCGGAAGCCTTGAAAACCGTATGCGGTTTCCCTTGGAAATTTTTGATGCCGTGCGTGCAGTTTGCCCCGATAATTTACCCGTAGGCGTGCGCGCGTCGGCAACGGATTGGGTTGATGGTGGCTGGGATTTAAATGGCACTATTTCATTTGCAAAGGCGTTGCAAAAACAAGATTGCGATTTTTTTGATGTGTCCAGTGGCGGTAATTCGCCGGAACAAAAAATTATCGCCGGTCCCGGATATCAAACCGCTTTTGCCACGGCAGTCAAACAGTCGACATCAATGACAACGGTCGCCGTCGGGCAAATCAATGATCCATTCCAAGCGGAAACGATTATCGCATCGGGACAAGCCGATATGGTGGCACTGGCACGCGGTATGTTGTTTGATCCGCGCTGGCCGTGGCATGCGGCCGAAGTTTTGCGTGCCGAAGCCGCATTCCCGGCACAATACATGCGCGCCCATCCATCGTTATCGGGTGAACCCGTTCCCGGCAATCCGGTTTCGTCTGCCAAATAACCTGTGGTGTTAAATGTGTAATGTGTATGTGACTTTGGGCTGTAATTTGAAAATGCGTGTTTATAATTGAAATCCATGAAACAAATTTACACGGATATATTTTAAGGGTATCTGGGACATGTGCTCGCTATGTGTCCCCGGCAATTCTGGTTACCGTTATGGCGTTAATTAGCTTATCGATCGTTCTGGCCCGTGCCGGAATGATGCTCGCTCAATGGGTTTTCTACATGAATTTAAGCAATAGTTTCTCCACGAGTGAATGAAGCCAGAAAATGGCTTCACCGCGCTACCAAACAAGGTCAGCCGAACGTATTAGCCCGCTAAGACGCGTTGTATACGATGGACCCATTACGGTTTGATAAAACCAAAGGGTTAATGTATCTGGTATTGGCAAACAAATATGGTGATGATCCGGAAGTGGATGAATTAATAACAGAGGTTGTCGGTGATAGCCCGTCCCGCAAACGCCAACTTAAAAAAGCCAAAGAACAGGCCGAAAAGTGGAAACCTGTGAAGGAGGTGCCCCAATGACTTACCGTCTGAAAATTTCAAAAAATGTTTTTGTTTTTGGCTATAATTTTTAAATGACCATAGGCAGGACCGGAAAATAGATTGACGTTGAGAAAAAGCACAAAATTCGCTATCATACAGGTTCGGGATCGGTATGGGGCCTAGAAATGGTCAGTACGAAAGCTAAGAACAGCATCCGGATGCCCCTAAGGTGAATGCGATTGGTCGATATTATCGGCGCCAGTAGTGCGGCTAATTTTGCACTTGCTGGACAATCTATATCACGTAATTTGTCAACGTTGTTCCCGTCCGATAAACCCACCGGGACAAAAACATTGGCGCTTGCAAATGGTGCGGCGGCATCAACTGTGGATATCCCGGAATTGCGCGTTAATTTACGGGATACGCGGGTGGCATTGAAATTAGCACTGACCACCAGCCAAGCCGTGGCCGCCACGTTACGAGCATTACGCGATACCGTTGATTTAGCTTTAAAAGACGGATTGACGAACCCGGATACGGCGATTGCTTTTTCCGGAACGCGGGTGTCCCGGGTTAATTTAAGTTCTCAATCAAAAATCGCATTGGACCGGGTCGATGCACTGATTAAAAATTCTGGTTTTGCCGGGGCTAATTTTATTTCCAGTTCGGGGCGTACTGTGCGCGTCAATATCAACAGTTATGGCGGTAAATTAACCATCAATCCGCAGCCGCTGGATAGCAAAGGGTTGGGGCTGGATAATTTTTCACTGATTTTTGAAAATGATTTAAATGAAACCGACACGGCTTTAAACAATGCCATTTCTTTAGCCGATGTACGTATTGAACGGTTGCGCACTATTCAAAATGCGCTGGATGGCAATGATCCTTTTGGTGCCAGCATCACCCGCACTTTGGCCGGTAGTCGGGCATCGGAATTACCGTCAGGATCGCTGGTAAATTTGATCGCCTGATTGTAGACTTCACATATAGTTAAATTAGCAACATGGGAACGTTATATGAGCGCGCCACAAAATCGTCATGCCGAACAAATTAACCAAGCCCTAAAATTGCATCAGTCCGGTAATTTGGATGACGCCATGGCGATTTATAAAACCGTTTTGGCCGAAGACGGCAATAATGTTGATGCATTGAACCTAATGGGGGCTTTGGCATTAATAATTGGGCAAACGGACGCGGCTATTGCATTAACCGCTCGTGCCGTTGCATTGGCACCCGATTATTTTGCACCATTGGTTAATCTTGGCAATGCCTTACAAGCCGCTAACCGTTTGGATGAAGCCGTAGATTATTTCAAACGAGCATTGGTTATTAATGCACGTGACGCCACGACCAATAATAATTTATCCAGCGCATTAAACGCCCTTGGCCAATTTGCCGAAGCCATGGATTTTGCAAACCAAGCTATTAACGCACAACCTGATATGGCGGAAGCTTATAATAATCTGGGTAACGCATTAAAAGGGGATGGTGATAATATTGAGGCTATTTTAAGTTTTCAAAAAGCAATTTCATTTGATCCGGAATTAGGCAATGCCTATTACAATCTTGGGACTTTATTTTTAGAAGATGAAAATTGGGAACAAGCATATGAATATTTAAATATTGCCGTGATCAAGGATGATAAAAGTCCGGAAAAACTTTATAATTTGGCGCTGTATTACCAAAAAACTAATGATTATAAATCAGCTCTTGATTACTACCGCAAAGCCGCTGCCCTTAATCCTGATTACACTGATGCGCATGTGAATTTATCGGTGTGTTTACGCAGTTTGGGTCGGGTGCAGAAATCTATAGCGGCATGCAGGCGGGCATTAATACAACAACCGGACCGCGCCGATGTACACTGGAATTTGGCATTATCATTGTTGCACGTTGGTGATTATACAGAAGGCTGGCAAGAATACGAATGGCGTTGGGAAAACCCTGAATTCACCACAAAAAAGCGTGATTTTCCTTGCCCTCAGTGGCAAGGCCAAGAAGCATTGGGCGCAACTTTATTAATTCATGCGGAACAAGGCTTCGGTGATACTATTCAATTCATTCGTTATGCGACCTTGGCGGCACAACGCATGGGCCGGGTGATTATTGAATGTTATCCCGCTTTAAAAACATTGTTCGAAAGCATCGATGGTGTTGATCACGTGTTGGCAACAGGCGATGAATTGTCAGGTTTTGATTTCCATGTGCCGGTCATGAGCTTGCCGCTGTTATTTGAAACAGTGATTGAAACGGTGCCTAATGATGTGCCGTATTTATCGGTCATGCATGATGCGAAGCCCCACGACAAAATTTTGGCATCCGATCAATTCAAAGTCGGGTTTTGCTGGGCCGGTAGTCCAACCAATGCCAATGATCAAAACCGGTCTGTTGACGCTCAATTGTTTGAACAATTATTTGATGTGCCGGGCGTTGATTTTTTTAGTCTGCAATTTGGTGTGGGCGAAGACGCATTTAATGATTTAACGGTACGCGACAACGTATTTAACATCGGCCCCGATTTAAAAGGATTTGATGTAACAGCCGCCAGCATCAACGCTCTGGATCTGATCATATCTGTCGATACGGTGACTGTGCATTTAGCGGGTGCTTTAAACGTCCCAGTGTGGGTGTTGCAACCGCTCGGCATGAGCTATTTATGGCTTGCAGGAGAGGACACCAGCCCGTGGTACCCATCGCTTACCCATTTCCGTCAATCCAGCCAAGGGGATTGGGTAGGCGTGATGGATGCCGTCAGGCAGTCACTGTTTGAGCAGGTTGGCTAACCGCTTCGTTACCTATGTCTGGTAATTTCCAGAATACACCGAACGTTGAGTTCTTGAGCAACCTTTCACGATGTTCATACACGACATGCGTATTGCTTAAATCCATGGTAGATTTTGGCTCTTTGACACCCGCATTTTCAATGATGCGAAATTTCACGCACCCTTTGAGTTGATCTTTTATTTTTGCGTCATTGCTTTTGAAGCAAACAGGAAGATGAAGTCGGATGGTGACATTACTTTGCGTGTAGCGGTTTGCCCGTAATTGGTAATAATGTTCAGGGCTGTCAACTGCATCAATGTTGACGACATCCATTTCTCGACGCACTGTGTGGTTTTCTATGAAACTATGCCAGAGTATTCTGAGAATCAGATTTGGTAAAAAAAATCTGGCAATAGGATTATTTAGATAGGGTAAGGGGGAATCAAAAATGTGTAAACATTCCCAACCCGACTTTTCAGAGCCGAATTTTTCTAAATTGCTAGCTAATTCCAATGAAGGTTTATTTGTATAAGCTGAAGCGGTCAGTCCATCATTCAATACTTTCCCATTTGGGCAAGGTGCAGAATGGGTGTAAATTGCCGTCACGTTTGGTGCATTGGCGCGAAGGTGCTGAATGCGTCTAACAGTGTATTCATTTTCATTATCTTCAGAAATATAAATGTTAATTGTGGTGGAAAAAATAGTGATGGGTTCGTTTCTACGAAAAATAGGGTGCGCAACAAAATCCCATGCTGTTTTAAAATGATAAATATGAGGGTATGCAAGATTTGGTTGATAAATTATATGGTTTCGGTGCCGCGCATGATGTTTTCTCCTATTGAAAGTTGAAAGAACTTATAGTTTGTTTGCCAATTAAATCAAGATTTACAAACATAAGTTATATTTATGACTTATGTTCACTTATTGGTTAATAGGGCATTTTATCAATTTTTTATCGTTGTTAATTATATAGTCTGCATTAACGCTCAGTCAATTTTTTTATTTATATATAACAAAATCAATGCTATAGATGATAAATATCCAGTTTCATTCATGAAACGACCAGATGGCGTTGACATCGCCTTCGAATTGATAAGAGCCTATGTGGTTCAATTCTATTTGTCGATCAACATGGATTTGGCCGCCGATGGATTGGAAACGCCGACAAAACGCATAGTCTTCGCTCAGGTAATAGTCGGTTTCGGGGTCAACCATGGTGTCAAACAACCCGTAACAAAATTCACCGATTTCTTCGCCTTTTTGTAAATAGGGCTGGTTGCGGTATTTCAGTTCCGGCATGGCCGATTGCAAACGTTCGATGACGTTTCGTTTGATCATTAAAAATCCGGTGCCTAAATCTTTGACTTCAACCACGTCTTGGTCTTTGACCAAATCCTGTTCGTTTTCCATGAAGTTTAAAACATAAGTACTGGCAAAATTTTGTAACTCGGTTTTGCCTTTGGCGGCGGCATGATTAATAGCATCCCAGTTAATTGTTTTCATAGGATACGCCCCGCCGATAACGTCTTTGTCATGGGCGATTAGCCGCAATACCGATTCCGCTGACCATTCAATATCAGCATCAATAAAAAATAAATGGGTAGCGTCCGTATCATACATAAATTTCGCCACCAAAGTATTGCGACCTCGGGTGACTAAAGCTTCGTTACGAATAAAATTAATCACCACATCCACATTAAAACTGCGTAACACATGGACGGTTTGTAATAACGATGTGACGTATTGCGCGTTGATCATGCCGCCATAACAGGGCGTCGCAATATGCACGCGGGTTGCCGCAAATTGTTTTTGTAAGTCTTCTGTTAATTGCATGACGTATCGCTTTCTATTGGATGTGTGTGCATAAGCCTGTATAGCTGATAATCAGCAAAGGAAAGGTTAACGCCCCTATGAACACTCGGTCCGAAACAATGACTTTGGAGCAGATTTTTTCCAAAGGCAGCGACGAATACACCAACGGCAATTTAATAGCGGCAGAAAACTTGTTCCGTCAGGTTTTACAGCAATGCCCCGATCATCCGGCCGTGCATTTTTATTTGGCGCAAGTTTTGTTGGCAGGCGGTGATTATATTCAAGGTTGGCAAGAAATGGCTTGGCGTTTCAAAGTCAAAGCCGGTGACAACAGGCAGTTTAATGTGCCGCTTTGGGCGGGGCAGCCCTTAATGGGTAAAACCGTACTGGTCCATGCGGAACAAGGTTTTGGTGATAATATTCAGTTCGTGCGTTATGTATCTTTGTTAATGGACCAAGGCGCACAAGTTATTGTTGGCTGTAAAAGCGGATTAAAGCGGCTGTTTTCATCATTGCCCGGATCACCACGGATCATTGAACCCGGCGACCAAGTAGCGGCGTTTGATTATCATGTGCCGTTGATGAGTTTGCCTGAACTTTTCAAAACCACAGTTGAAACCGTGCCGGACAATGTGCCTTATTTAACCGCCGAACCCGAATTGGTTAAAGTGTGGGCCGAAAAATTGGGGCAGGGTGATGGTTTTAAAATCGGTATTTGTTGGTCCGGCAACCCGGACTATCCCATGAACCCGGTACGGTCATCGGGGTTCAAACCTTTTGAAAGATTGATGGATTTGCCGGGGTTGCGGTTTTATGGCATGCAATTAGGGGACGTGCGCAAACAAGCCGACAGCCGTCCTGAAAGCGTTGATTACCATGATTTGGCCGATGATTTAATGGATGGTTCTGATGCATTTGTTGTTGATGCGGCTGTGATGGCGAATTTGGATTTGGTCATTTCCAGTGATACCGCCGTGCCGCATTTGGCCGGGGCTTTGGGGTGTCCGGTGTGGTGTGTACTTAGCCATTTTGCCGATTGGCGTTGGTTGAAAAATCGGGACGACAGCCCGTGGTACCCATCCATGCGGTTGTTCAGACAACCTGAACCAGACGATTGGCAAAGCGTGTTTGACGATGTGCGTTTGGCATTACAAGAAAAAATGAGCGGCCTTTGATTTTTATTGTTATTCAACTTCGTCTTCAGTGACGGTCCATACCTCTTGGCGGGCGGCATCGTTCCATGCCTGCATAGCTGGCAAACTTTGTACCGCTTCCATATAGGTTTTAGCATGGGTGGGTAAAACTGGCTGATAGGTCATAAAGCGGCTAACGATGGGTGCAAACATAGCATCGGCATTGCTAAACCCGCCAAATAAAAAAGACCCGTCACTGGAAAATTGTGACCGACAGTCATGCCATATTTTGCAGATACGCTCGATGTCCACATCGACACCGGGGCCCATGCCAAGCCCGGATAAATTTTTACGGATGTTCATGGGCATATAAGATCTTAATGCCGTAAAACCTGCATGCATTTCTGCCGCTACCGCGCGGGCCATGGCCCGGGTTTTTGTATCTGCGGGCCATAGTTCCGGTTTTAATTCGGCGGCATATTCCAATATGGCGATGGTTTCCGGGAGGACCAACCCACCATCATGTAACACCGGTACTTTGTTTGTTGGCGACACTTTGGCGATGGCTTGGGGCCAAGCTTCATCGAACAAGGGAATAAGTTTTTCCGTGAAATCAATTTCTGCCACACGCATGGCCAGCCAAGGGCGTAATGACCAGCTTGAATAGTTTTTATTGCCAATATAAAGGGTGCGTGAGGTCATTTATGTATGCTTTTCCTAACTGAGGTAGTCATCTAATTCTTGGTCCAATTCAGTCATGCGTTCACCGATGGCTTTACGTATAATTTCCAGCTCTTTGTACATTTCTTCGACGAAAATTTCACAAGCCTCGGCCAAGCGGCTTTCATCCGCCACCCGGTTCATATAATAAGCCGCCGATCCCAGCAACATAAATGCCGTTCCCCGGTTGGCTAGAATGCGTGATGGCGTATGTATTTCATCTGTTTTGACCATAAAAGCGACAATGTTTGAAATCATCGAGATATAATCGTCTTTGTCGCAAAAATCGACGATTTCTTTGATGTCATCAATGAAACGGAAAATCTCTTTAGACATGTCGGCGCGTTCCCACGCATCAAGAAACATTTCATGGTCGTAAATGGGAGATTTTTCAAGGATCGTTCCCATGATCAATGGTTTATCCAAGACGTGGGTTAATTTGATGGTTTCGGACCGTTTTGGAATCATGCGTTTGATCATCACCCCGTCGGAACAATTATAATAATTATTGCGAGAGAATTTCTGGATGCGTTGCTCCATGCTGTCTTTGGCCCAATACAGGATGCTGCCAGTCATGGCGAGGCCGCCAAAATTGGCGGGTACGGGCATATCATATTTTTTTTCTTCTAATATATCCAGTTTGCCATAATAGTCGGAATTCAGCGAATGGTGGACCTCAGGATCACGGGTGCCAAAATCAATGCCAAAAGTATAAAAATTTTTGAAGCCCAATTCTTGGGATAAAGTAAAACCTGTATTGGCAACAGTAGGGCCGGGCATATCTAAAATCGCTGAGGGCACACCAAAAATCGGATAGGAACTGAGCGCCGCGCGAAAATAAAATATATTGTCATCAAACAATGTTTTGATTTCTGGATTACAGGTTGATGAAGCCATCAAGATGATGCCGCTTAAATCAAACTCTTTGGATAAATTATGCAACACTTCATAAGGCGGTACGCCGCGTTCAATTTCGGCATGATAATCAGGCTTTATCCCGGCATTTAACAAAGGCCGTAATCCAGTGCCACAAGAAACAATAATGGCTTTATCTGCATTGGCTTTGATAAACGGTAAATCATCATCAATCGATGGCCCGGCACCAATAATAAAGACAGGCGTTTGTGAACGCTCCATTTTATTGCCTTGCTCACCCTGATTTTTATTGTGAATGCGTTGGTTGCCGTTTTTCAAATTACGGAACGTATTGGTGATCATGCCGATTTCATCACGGACAAAACCAAGACCCACCAATAATAACAATGCGTCTTCTTTGAAAAGTGTGGCGGCGGTGTTAAAAATGGAATTTTGATAATGGATAAAAATATATGTGCCATCAATGTAAGCGGGATTGCGTTGGCGCATTTGGATGCGGATGGCTTCGGAAATAGCCTCGGGTGAATTGCTGATAATAATGTGTATGGTGCGACCATCGTGGAACATTTTTTTAAGCAAAGCGTCCCAATCGAAAACGTGCAGTGATTGATATAGGAATTCTAAATTAGGTTCGATAATGATCAAATTGCGACAGGCTGTTCGTTCTTCGAATAAAGATAAATGAAAACCAAGGCCGACCCCAAAAACAATAAAGTGAAACGTTTTATCTTGGCAGGGGTAATCCAGAATTTCGATGTCTGCTTTTTTAAAACGGTCGGACATATTTAATACAAAGTGATCAGCAAATTCATCAAGCGACGATTTTTCGGGTGAAAAGGTGGTTATTCTGTTTTGTGCTTTGAAATAGGCTTCGACTTGATCTTCGCAATATTTTTCAGCTCCCCGGCCGTACAGTTCAACGCCGGAAAAACGCACATCAAATCCGTCGGCATGAGAAAAAATTTCGGATTGTGGTTGGTAATGCTCAAGCTGTTGATAAACTTCGGGCATTAAATTTTTAAAAGCCGCCATGTTGATGTCGAACATGTCGTCATCGATGGTGAATGATTGAAGTTCTTCATTTTTCTTAGGCATTAATCATATCCTTCTTGCGGCATTATAAAGTGCGTTTGAAAACATCGAGTTCGTCTCTGTATCCATAATCGTATTCATTCATTATAACACAATGTCTTTATAGGCGGTTAACCTGCATTCTTAAAAATAACAAATATTCGGTTTTAAAAAAAACCTTGCATATAAAACGCGGGGTGGCTAGTATTGAACGGCTTGCAATAGAATTTTGCAGCAACTGTGGTGTTAACCTAGTTTATATGTGACCAAAATGATCATAGTAATAGACGCATTGGGTTGGCAGGACACAGCCAACAACAGCCATAACTCTAGAAAGGAGTTATCTTATGTCTGAAGTAACCCTCTCCGCCGCCGTGCGGGAAAGTCTACTCTCCCTTCAACGGACAGCGAATTTAGTTGACCGTACGCAAAGCCGTCTATCTACGGGCCTGAAAGTTGCCAGCCCGATTGATGATCCGATCGCTTTTTTCCAAGCCAAAACTCTTTCTGATCGGGCCGCCGATCTAAACGACAGAAAAAGTGACATTGATCAGGGTATTTCCCAGGTGACTGCTGCTCTTGACGGTGTTAACGGCATCGATTCACTCGTGCGCCAGCTTAAAGGTGTTGCTAACTCTTTGAAATCAGCGACCAACAGCCAAGCGACTTCATTGATTTCGCAATTTAACGATTTACGGACACAAATCGATAATCTTGCTAATGATACCTCGTTTCAGGGCACCAACCTGATTAATTCGACGGCAACCACGTTAAAAGTTGAATTCTCTGATCGTACTGCTAGTTCTTTGACAGTGCAGGGCGTGAACATTAAATCAAGTGCATTGGGTATTTCCCAAGCTTCAACGGCTGCAACACTTGTTGCTGTTAGTACAGGTGGTAGTGCTGTTATTAACACAGCAGGCCGTGTTCTTGGTTTTACTTTCTCTTCCGCTTCGAACGTAACGCTGATTTCCGGTAACTCTGTATCTGTAACGATTGCTGGTAATTCAGCCGTTGCAATCGCATCCGGTTTATTTACATTCAGCTACGGTGGTGAAACACTGACATTGTTTGTCGATTCACAAGGTTTGACATTCAGTGCTGATAAATTGACAAAATTCACCGTTTACCGGACGAATAGTACGGTTGCTGGCGGTATTTCAGCGAGCCAAGGTTTTGGTATTGTTCTCGATTCTGGTGTTACAAACGCCGCTTCTGTTGCATCAGCCCTAGCCGTTGGTGACGTTAATGCACAAACTGAAACATTGACGTTGTTCAATAACTCAACCGCAGTTACCGATATTATCTCGGAAATTGATACAGCTTTGGCAACATTGCGTACGAATTCCCAAACTTTGGGTAATAACGTTGCCTTGTTGACTACGCGTCTTGATTTCACAGAAACTTATGTGAACACACTCGAAGACGGTAGTGCTAAATTGACATTGGCCGATATCAACGAAGAAGGTGCGAACTTGCTGGCTCTGCAAACTAGGCAGCAATTAGCGATTACGTCCTTGTCCTTCGCTGGTCAAGCCGAACAGGGTATTTTGACACTGTTCAGATAATCTATCTGACAGGGATCACAATCCCTAGTTATACGATATCAAGAGGAGGGGTCCGCCCCTCCTTTTTTTATCTTTTTTTTTGTCTATACTGGCGCGAAATCAAAATTCTATTTTGGGTGATTATTGGTGAAATACCGCAAAGCATTGCAAATTGATATTGACGAAGTATTCCTATGGATTAATGATCCGGATACCCGTGCTATGTCATTGAATAGTGGTTTAATCGACTATGATGATCACAAAAAATGGTATTCTTCTAAATTAACCGACGATGAAAATGTTATGGTTATTGGCTTTGAAGATCATGAGCAGTCAAAAAAATCAGGTGTCGTGCGGTTTGAAAATCGGCAAACGTCTGTGCGGGTTAGCATTAATTTAAGCCCTGAAAGTCGTGGCCAAGGCGTTGGGGCTGAATTTTTGCTAAAAAGTCAGGATTTCATTCCAACAGCATGGCCTGCAACATTATTAATGGCAGAAATTAAATCGCAGAATGTCGCAAGTATTAAAACGTTTATTAATGCCGGATATGTTTTAGAGAATTCATCAATCAATGAAGATACGGGTGATGAAACCGTACAAATTTATGTAAAACTTTTAAATTAGATTATGTGATAAACTGACGCAGTGACTGAACAACCCGCATCGCGTCATCATCTGACATGGCGGGGAATAACGGTATGCTTAACGTGCTATTGTAATATTCCAAAGCCCCCGGAAATTGATCCGGTTGATGTGTCTTTTTATAAAAAGGTTGAAAAGGTACAGGGATATAATGAACCTGACTACCGATGCCTTGATTTTTTAAATCCATCATGACTTGGGCGCGGGTGGTGTTTAAAGCAACAAAATCGATCAGTAATACATACAAATGCCATACCGGTTGGCAGTTTTCTATGTGATGAATAGGTCGCATGGTGTATGAAAAATTTTTAAAAGCACGGTCATATATATTCGCTAAATGTTTACGTTTATCACAAAACATTGGTAATTTTTTTAGCTGACTGATACCCAAAGCACAATTAATGTCGGGTAATCGGTAGTTGTAACCCAAAGACTGCATTTCATAATACCACGGATTAACAGATCCATCTGTACCAAAGCTGAGTTCTTTATTAATGAATAGGTCTGGATTCCGGGTCATGCCGTGACTACGCAAATCTTTCATTTTTTGCGCCAGTTTTTGATCCGCTGTTGTCACCATGCCGCCTTCGCCGGTGGCGATGGTTTTCACAGCATGGGTTGAAAAAGCCGACAGGTGGGCATGTTGACAAGCGCCGACTCTGTCATTATGGGCTCCGTATGTGGTGCCGATGGCATGGCAAGCGTCTTCGATAATAGTGAAATCATAATGCTGGCTTAAATTCCAAATAACCTCTGGGTCTTGGCACTGCCCGGCTAAATAGACAGGCATTACCACATCGACTTTGCTCCCTGTTTCTAAGCGGTGTTTTAATTTTTCGACATCGATTAATCCGGTTTTTGCATGGACATCAATGAATTCAACGTCGGCGCCAACATAACGTGCAACGTTGGCGGTGGCTATAAAAGTGACAGCAGGAACCAATACCGTTGAACCAGGACCGATTGATAATGCCATTAATGCCAAATGCAGAGCCGCTGTGCCACTGTTGCAAGCAACTGCAAAATCGCTGCCTACGGCTTGAGAAAACGCCGTTTCATAGCGTTCAACCATCGGTCCCGTGGTTAGATAATCGCTTTTTAACACATTAGCGACAGCTTCTGCATCATCGTCGTCAATATATTGTCGGGCATAGGGAAGAAACGGCAACTTCATGGCGGTGCCTTATCCGGCATTGGGTGAGTATATGCGAGGATCGTTTAGCCAGCGCACCATTTCTTTGGCTGATAACCATTGTTTGTTGTTATCACTGGTGTAACTGAAATCTTCGGCGAGCGGTGTTGCGCCTTCGTTAGCATGGGATTCTCTGGACCAATAGGCAAATTCCGGTTCGACAATATAACGATCCGGTAATTCCAATGTGCTGCGGGCATCGGCATCGGCAACCAAAATTTCATGCAGCCGTTCGCCGGGGCGAATGCCAACCAATTTTTGTGGCAAGTTCGGTGCCATAGCGGTTGCCAGTTCACGAACATGCATACTTGGGATTTTAGGAACGAAAATTTCGCCGCCGTTCATGGTTTGCATACTCGATAAAACAAAACCAACGCCTTGATCCAACGTAATCCAGAACCGGGTCATGCGGTCATCGGTGATCGGCAAATGATCGGCCCCTTCGTTAATGAGTTTTTCAAAAAATGGTACAACACTGCCACGGGATCCAACCACATTACCGTAGCGGACAACACTAAAATCAACACCGTTTCGGCCACTTAGATTATTGGCGGCAACAAAAATTTTATCAGCGGCTAATTTGCTGGCGCCATATAAATTGACTGGGTTAACGGCTTTATCTGTGGACAGCGCCATGACTTTTTCAACACCATTGTGAATGGCAGCACGGACGAGGTTTTCGCCGCCAATAACATTGGTGCGGATACATTCAAATGGATTATATTCGGCGATGGGAACATGTTTTAGTGCCGCAGCGTGAACTACATAATCAACATTTCGTAATGCCATTTCCAAACGTTCATAGTCGCGCACATCGCCGATGAAAAACCGCAGCATTTCGTTTTCTTCGCGTGTAAATAATTGTGTCATTTCAAATTGTTTAAGTTCGTCACGGGAAAAAATAATCAACCGACGTGGTTTGAAATTATCCAAAACCGTACGTACAAAACGTTTGCCAAACGATCCCGTGCCACCGGTAACCAGAATATTTTTGTCGTTTAAATCAATCCAGTTATCCCGGTATTCATCGATTGTTTGCATTGCATGTTACCTTGCTATTGCTGTTGGCTCTTAGCCTTTTGAAATAATGAAAAACAGTAACGCTGTTTCCTTACTTTATCGTTAAGTGCCGCGTTTGTTATTTGCCTGTTACTGACAGGTTTCATTATGATGTGCACGATCAATAATGCCAGCCTTAAAAAGGACGTGCTATGGACTATGATGCATCAAAAAATCATTCTGATAATCCCGCTCTGGAAAACTTTGCCCTTGTTTTATTACGACTTGGTCTGGCTTGGTTTTTATTTGTTTGGGCGGTGAATAAAATTTTAGCACCCGGACAATACGTTAAAATTTGGGGTTATTTCCATGGCATTGATATTGGTGCTGCCATGCCATTGTTTATGGGCGCAGCACAAATAATCATATGTGTGGCGATGGCTTTAGGCGTGTTACGTACTTATAGCTATGGGCTGGCATTTATCATGCACAGTGTAACGATTATCGTGATTTCACCGAGTTTGATCGCTCCTTTTGTCATTAACGCTAATGGCTTTCCGGTTAACAGGAACGATTCCGTTGCTATTGCGGCGTGGGTTGGGTTTGCTGCATTGTGGCTGTTGCGTAACCGTGATCAATGGTCGTTGGATGTATGGAATTCCCGCAGCCGGGCCGAAGCACTAAATCGGTAATTTTTTTTACCTGCATTTAACGCTCCGTTAACGGTCTTCGGGTAATGCTAGGCCATTAATTGTCGTCTGATTCGTAAATAGTTTATTTTTATTTATTTATGCATTTTCTGAATCAGAAAAAACAGCTAAACTATACGTTTCCTGAATTCAGGTCGGCGTTTTTGGAGAAGTCAATGAACAGTGGAAACAGGCCAAACCCATATACCTCAAGTGCATCTCAAGGCGGAAACCCGCGTGTCACCGAAGGTTGGGCATTGATCGAGGCCGCACGGCGTATGGCTGAAAGCATTGTTATGTCCGGTGATGATGCCGAGCGCCGTATTGGTATGAAAACCGCAGTGCGATTAAACTGGCGTTTATGGACAATCTTTCAAGCTGAATTGACCATCGATAATGGTGATATGGAACGCGACTTGCGCATCAATATGCTCACTTTATGTAAATTTGTTGATAGCCATACTGTTGATATTTTGGCGGCACCGACAGCTGAAAAACTTGCCACATTGATTAATATCAACCGAAACATCGCGGCCGGTTTAATGGAGACCACCGATGATGCCGAAGCGGAACAAGAAACACAAGATACGCAAGAAGAACCTGTGCAGTCTCCAATTTCATCGATTGATCAGAAAGCCTGATTAAATAAATATTTATGGAGTTTCAATGAACAAAGTTATCATGACCCTTGGCGTCTTGCTGTTCTTTGTTTTAATGCTTCAGATGCCGTCTGGAGCAGCGGCTTTTAATCATAAGAATAAAATGGGACAAACGGGCGGGGCGGGTTTTAAAAAAAACAAAGAACAGAAAAATCAATCCACAACAAACGGATTAACCAAGAAAAACAAACCCCTTATAGACCAAGTCAAAGGCGCATTTATGGCTAGGCGCGCTAATTTAGTGGATATGAAAGCCCGTGGATTTATGGAAACCGGGTTACGGCCTGTTTATCCAACTGGATTAAATTGTCAAATTGCGGACTCGTTATTTGCATCTGGTACACGCGGCAATGGCACCCAGCGGTCTAATATGTTTTTCCAAGGCTATCATGGCGGCATGGATATCCCTGGCAAAGGGATTGATATTCTGGCCATGGCGGATGGTGAAGTCATTGCGAAAAATATCGGTGATAATATTGGTGGTATAAAAATCGTTCTGCGCCATTCGCCTCAAAATACCGGATTGAATGTGTGGGCGTTTACCGAATACAAACATATGAAAGAACCATCAGACCGTCCGTTGAATTCGATTGTTAGAATGGGCGATGTGCTAGGCGTTGCTTGGAACACAGGGACCACAGGCGGTAAAGCTTATGGTATCAGCGGCAATTATGGTTTGCATGTCAGCACTTGGTACAATGATACGGGGGACTACAAAAGCACGCCTCGTTTGCTGATTCCAAAACAAGGTTTTTGGATGGATCCGCTGGCTATGTTACGTGGGCTACCCGTGAATTCCGAAGATGTTAAAAATTTAAACGATGATCAGAAACAATTCCCGCTGTCCTATAAAACAGCAGATGGTAATATTGTTCCTGAAAACGCCAAAGTTATTTGGCCGTTCGCCTGTATTTAAAAGGCCCGTTTCCTATTTATTTAAGCGCCTGAAATCGCGGCCAAGGCTTTTTGCAATGCCATTGTAAATGTTTTAGGGCTAAATAATTGGGTTTGGCAAACGTCTTCTCTTAAAGATTGGCGGATCGCATTAATTTTATCCAAATCAGCGGCCATATTTTTTGCGATACCTATGAATTCATCAGATGATGCCGCGATCCATTGCTCACGGTTAGCAGCACTTAACATGCTGGAACTGGTCAACGACACACGGCGTTTGCCCGACAAGGTAATCACGGGCACACCCATCCATAATGCTAAAACTGTTTGCTTGCTGCCTGAAATCGTTGCGCTATCCAATAAAATATCTATGTCGTTAAAAAATGGTATATCTAATAATGGGTCTTCATTTGCGCTAATAGTATCGTCTAGCGTTGGCAATGTTTCAACCATAACCCGGTTAGATAGCCCACGGGATTTAAAAAATAAATCACAATAGGTCAATGTATCTGAATGGGTATTCACCGGATTACCTAAGCGTAAAAATGACGAGGGGATCGCGTCCAACACATCGGCCCATAATGATAATGTTTTGGTATCAAGCTGGGATGGGATTAAAATGCCACCAAAATTGATATGTTTATCGCGTAAACACGGTGCGGGTTTGACGTCGGGCATATAGGTTATCTGTTCGACTGCTATAATGCTTTTTCCCAAACTGATACAACCTTCGTCACGTGTGTATTTTTTATCACTTTCGATGGATACATCGTCGGATAAAATGTAATCAATGCCATCAATGCCGCCAATTTCTGGTAGGCCTAACCATGAAATTTGTTTGCGCGCAGGATGTAATTTTAATAACTCAAACCGGGGTTTCTGTGAATATCCAGATAAATTGATGAGCACATCAATATCATCGTTGGCGATCACCGTGGCTGCTGTTAAATCATCAATTTCATTAAATGGCCGCCAACTATCCATGTGCCCTTCTAGACGGGTGGTCATTTCGTCACGAACGGTTGCATCGTGATAGGCATAGATTTCAAAACTGTTACGGTCTCGGTTGCGTAAAAAACCTTCGATCCAACGAGCCTGTTCACAATCATGAAATAAATTCGACAACAATCCAATGCGAATGAATTTTTTCGCGCCGTATGTTTTCTCAACTTGATCACGGGTGGCAATTATTTCATCAATAATTTGTTTGCCACGTTCAATTACTGTTTCATCTAAACCGTCATCATCGATAAATTCCCGGTGCAGGCCGGGGTATGCTTTCCAGTTTTTATCGTTTTGATAAGCTAGGCAATGAATATAAGCGTTATGATATTTAACGTTTTCTGGCTGCATATCCATGGCCCGTTGAAAACTATCTAGTGCGACTTCACGCTGTCCCATGCCGAGCATGGCTTGGCCTATCAGATGGTCATCATCGGCGTTTCCCGGAGCAATATTTTGTGCTGATTTAACTGGGATGAGCGCGTCCTGATAACGTTTTGCCGATATGTAACTGTTGGCTAACAAACGCAAAGCTTCAGTGCTGTTGGGATTAATGTCCAATTCAAGCTGACAATGTTTGATGGCGGCTTGAATGTCACCTGACTGAAATCCAATGGTGGCATTGAATAAATGTTCTTGCGGGGTAACATTGGTAAGTGTTCTGAAGTAATTGCTAAACTTTGGCGGAACTAAATTACGGATATCGGCATGGGGTTCAACTGCGACGGATAATTTAGCATAATACAAACCGTCAGCAAGACGCCCAACCTGTGTTAACATTTGAGCCAAGACATCGACATATTCACGCACATCGCCATCAATTTCATGAGCTTTTTCGATCAAACTACAGGCTTTCCCCGTATTGCCTAGATCATAGGCAATCAGCCCTAACAGATATATTCCTTCGGAACCTGCGGGGTTAATTTTTTGAGCCTTTTGACACAGATTTGCGGATTCGTCGTAAGCTTCTGAATAATACTCTTCTAATGCGTCAGCAATCGTATCTAAGTAATTTTGGTGGGTGGTATCAGTCATTTTAATGCTTCCGGAAACTATTGATCGAATTTAATTTAACGTATTAAATAGGTCTGTTCACGTTTAATGTGAAAGTCACTGAGTTTTATTGATTAAAGCAATGTCATTTCATAAGTATTAACAAAAGGAATTAATTTGTGCCGACCAGTCCAACTCCGCAGTCTTCGCAACAGACTCAACTGCAACGCCAATTTTCTAATATTTTTTCAAATAAATTAAAAAGCGGTGTCACTTTTGTTACGCTCAGTGACTTGTTAACAGAAGCTTATGGTTTTTTTGCCGGCGCGTGTGAGGATATTTATAAAAAAACACCCGAAATGGGGCGTCCGGATTGCGCGCTTAAATGTGACCACTGTTGTCATCAATTTAGTTTTCAGGTAACCGCTCCAGAAATTTGTTTTGTGGTTGAGCATTTGATTAATGCGTTAAATACGGACGAATTAGTGGATTTAAAAAAACGAGTTGATGGTTTTGTCACGGAACGTGCTGCTTTATCATCTGACCAACGTGGAAACTATAAACCACCGTGTCCGTTGTTGGCTGATCATTCTTGCATGGTTTATTCTGTACGGCCTTTTGTTTGCCAAGGCTTTAATTCTTTTGATAAAAATGCTTGCTTGAAAAAACGTTTCGAGCCGGAACTAGACCCGGATATCCCAGTACATGGTGGTCAGGTTGATCTATCGCGCGGTATGGCCGGTGGGTTGCGCGATGCGCTGATTACTATGAAACGTGATGTTACGGTTCTGGATTTTATCGCAGCGTTAGACATCGCTTTGAATAACGAAAATGCCTGCGCCGAATGGTTGGCGGGCGGTAATCCTTTTGCCGCTGCTGAATTTAACCGAATTCTCAATGTATCAGATTGATTGTCAAAATTAATAACACTGAAGTTATTATGACAAGATGCTTAAAATCGTGCCCGGCTGTGGGGAGTTGCCTTCTAATAAAGATTTACCTAACCCTTCGGCAAAGCCGCGGTTGACCTCAAACGATAACGATATGGCTTGCAGCAATTGGCCGATACGATTGTTTTCTTTTTCGATGGCCTCTTCTTTATTTTTGGCATCCACTTGGGCGATTTTAATCCGGTCAGCCTGAATAACAGATAGTTTAGCCAGCGTGTTTTTGCTGGCTTCTTGGGCTGCGGTGATGGTATTGCCGGTAACGGAGAGCGCATCTTGGATGCGGCCCTGTACAAAAACAGCAAAATCCTGTGTTGAACGGTTGGTGTTTGTTGTCGCCACCGTGCCTTCGGCATCAACAACTCCTTCTACCAAGCCTCGGCTTTTCAGTTCTTCGCCAAAAGTTATTACTTCCTGAATGATGTCAGGACGTAAAAAATCGGGTTGATACAGTAATTGCAGTTTATCGATTTCATCAATGAGTTTGTTTCTGACGCTGCTGAATTGTGATACTTCGGCCGCAGTCACATCCGTTTCATCACCTGAAAACTGAACCGATGCCACTAACGCTGATGTTGTCTCGGTAATTGATGTTAATCGTTCTTGATTAGATAGATTGCCAAATGTATAGGTTTCGATCGCGATCGCGGTTTCCCGCAATGTAGAACTTTGTTTGGCCAAAGCTTCGCGCTCGCGTTTAGTGTTGTCGGCATCCGCAATTTCGGTGACTTTGTCGTTGAGTTGGCGAATATATAAATTCTGCAGCTGATTGAATTGAAATTCAAACTGTGGTCGCGAGTTTCCTTGTAAGGACGCGCTAAGCTGTCGGGAAAGTGCTGATACGTTTTCGGCCATTCTGGCAATCCGTTTTCTGCATCAAAAAAAATTCAAACAACGACGATCTTTCAAACAACGACGATCTAAAGTGTATTGCCCGCAACAACAAACAGTTTGTAATTAAACAGTCTGCCACGAGATACTTTATAATTCCAATAATTTACACTTATTTGACGCAAAACACAAGGTTTTCTCTTAATGTTTTGTTCGCATACCTTTAGCTATTAAAAGTTCTGGATGAATTTGTTTGCAGCGAAGATGGGTTGCTAATCTGCTGTGTCAGTTTGAGTGTTCGGTTTGTTTTTGGCCGGGGCATCAGGCGATGTCAGATCGAGCAATTTTTGTTGCATGGATTTACCCAATCCTTTGAACACATCTTGTTCATGGATGATTAATTTGTGGGTTTTACGCAAAGCTTTATATATGTTTTCTTTTTTAACGGCATCATCGATTTCGTCACGAATGTTTTCGGCACTGGGGCAGGCATCCATATAGTCTTGCAGAAAACCATGGAACAGATCAACAAAGTGTTGTTTTTTTTCAGGGAACATATAGGCACATTGCAGTGCGAAATAAACGCGCGATGCGGGCGTTGTCGCATCTTCGTCTGATAAAATTTCCTTTTCCCGCAAAATGGCAGAATTGTTATGAAATAATAGCGTTGCGTTGGCACCGACGTTTTCAAAAACCGCGCCATTAACCACAAGTTTGTCTTTAGCTTTTAATTCAATTTTCAGCGGCATGCACTATTGCTCCAGATCAAAAATAAACAACTGTCCGGGTACTAAGATGGTCTGATTACAGGAAGTTTACAAGGGATAAGGAACGAATAGTGGCAAGGGACTGATAGGAAGCTTCCAATGATCGCGTATCATCTAATAAGCGAGTAATGACGGCCGCTTCGTCAATGTCTTCGACATCACTGATACGGGTTTTAAAAAATGTAATCAGGCTTTGGTTTTGTTTTTGAGTGCGGTCCATTAAAACACGGTTATATCCGAGATCAAGTTGAATTTGCCCAACATTGCTGTCATTTTCCGGACCATAAGGTGGTGTGCCGCCTGTGGTTAATGAAGTAGAGCTATCGAGCAAATAAAGTGCATCGTTAATGCGACCCTGATTTTGATCCAAGCCGCCATTGCTTCTGAAAATGCCTTGGGCAATAATCGACATGGCGCGAATGGCTTTTTCAAACGCTGGGTCAATGGCGGTCGTTTCAAAATCAAAAGCGCGGGTGTCGTCGATGCGATAAGACGTGCTTTTGTTGTCGCCACTGTAATAGCTGCTGGATGCGATTGTTCCCACCACTTCGGTGCCAACCCCGCCTTCGTCGGTGAGTTTTTTCTTTTGTACCGTTAAAACCGTGCCGGTGTTGGCGGTGACGATATATTCATCATTGTTGGAAATTGATCCTGTAACCCGGATGACGTCACCGACCGATATGCTGGTTAATGAATTTGCTGTGGCGGCGGTTATGGTGTCGGCAGCTTGATCAAATGTTAGGCCACCTGATGCGGCAGCCGTTACCAAAGTTGATGCTGCCGTATCCGGTGTCGGGACTGTGGTGATGACGGCTGATCCTGCGGTTTCGGCTGTTAACATATCGGTGTTGACGGTGATCGAAGTGCCGGTAACAGCCGATACGGTATAGGTTCCATCGTTGCTGCCGGTGCCCGATACTGTGATCGTAGATCCCACTTCGACATTGGAAAATTCACTGTTGCTGGCGGTAATAACGCCGGTTGCACGGGTGAACGTCAACCACGTTGTATCCGGTGTAGCTTGCGTTGTTTGGGATAATGAAAAGCTTTGTAATTGTTGATCGCGGGTCGTTTCATAGGTCACCTGATTGCCGTCATAAGTGCTTTGAAATGCGGCTAATGTGGACAGGTTTAAATTCACCGGTTGTACTTTTGATCGGCCACCAGAAAATAAAAACCGACCATCGGCTTCTTCGTTAAGATTGGTTTGAATGTTTTGTAAAGCGCGGAACGCTGCAGCCTGAATATCTTTATTGGCTTGTTCTTTGTATTTATCGCCAAGGTTAAAAGTCGCCAATTGTTTGCGGAAATCTTTAATGTTTTTTTCAATGCCGCCGACTGCGGTTTCTGTGATTTTTAGACGCACGTCAATCAACGCATTATTTTGTGAATAGCGCTTTAACAAATTGTTGCGGTTTTCTATATCGACCAGATTTTCCGTATTACGCCCAAGCCCTTGGTAGGTTTGAGAAACTTTGCCCGTACCGATTTGCGTCTGGAATTGCTGCAACCGCCGACGTGTACCAGACAAGGTATTAAAAAGAGCGGTGTTTGATGCTAAATCGGCGACCCGGGTTGCCTCGGCCATCGTTTGTCTCCTGTTTATCGAGACCTTATGTCTCGATCGTTAAAGTATAACCTATATCAATAAAAAAATCAGTTTTAAATAATCCGTTCCAAGGCATCAAACATGTTTTGAATTGTGGAAATAATGCGCGCTGCTGCGGAATAGGCTTGTTCAAAAACAATCAAGTTTGATAATTCTTCATCAATGTTGACGCCGCGCACGTTATCGGACTTTAATTGCAAACTGTTGGTTAAATCCGATTGGATTTCTAAATTACTTTCGTTGCGGCTGGCATCCGATGATGTATCTGAAATAATATCTGCTCCGTACGATTCAAACGTTACCGTCACCGCAGATAACCCACCGGATTTTTTGAAACTGACCGTCGATGTAAATGTATCGGCAAGTTGTGTGATCACTGTGTCGTCGGCACTACTGTTAAAATATTCGCCGGACAAACCTAAATTGGCATCATATTGCAATTGTCCACGGGCAATCAAACCGGGTGAGCTGATAATATCGGAACGCACGGTCAAGGCCGTACTAACGCGCACATCGGCGACATCTAGACCTAATGTCGTTAACAACGTATCGGCACCGCCTTGTGTGACTGTCATTGCTGATCCGTTAGCGTGGGCAATACGTAACCGTGATCCGGCACCATCTGGCACAACGGATGCCGTCACATTGGTCACACTGTTGGTGATGCTGGTGGCTAATTCAGCGAGTGTGGTACCTGAGGTAACGGTTAGCGGGCTACCAGCTAATGCACCTGTTGAATCGCGAAATGTCAAAGTCGCTGCTGTTGTTGTGAAACTTGATGAAACCACATCGGATGCCCAAAGGTTCTCGGATAAATTATCTTGGAAAAAATCGTTAAGTCCAAAAAAATTTGAAAACCCGCTCACAGTTTTATCAATGTTTCCGTCACCGTCGCGGTCAAAACCGATTTCTGCATCTCCGGCAGCACTACCGTTAGCGGTGGCGACCTGATCACGAATGGCAAAATTTAATGTTGTTGAATTTAATTCAATGGCTAAATAGCCACTTGAATTAACGGTTGCCGTGGCCGAGGCGGCACCATTAGCCTGAAACCAGTCTTCGATGGTGGCGGCAACCTCGGTGATGTCCCACGGGCCACGCGATGCTTGTGCGCCGGTCCCCAAAGTCGCATCCTGCATGATTGTGTTTAATGTCGTGACGGCGGACTGATCACCGGAATTGTCGAGTAATGCAAAAGTCACATCATCGACACTATTTGTCGCATCCAACGTAATTGTCTGTGTGCCGGGGGCAATAAATTGCGTGGTGCCGGTAAATGATGTGCCGCCGGGAAAAGCCACGCCACGGTTCATGACTTGATTGAATGTATCGCGTAAAGTCACTGATAAATTATCTATCTGACTTTGGATGTCGGTTAATGTCACGTCACGCAAAGAGACAAGGGCTTGTAATTTTCCTTCGCGTAGTTCGTTGGTGATATCATTGCCAGCGATGCTGTCACCAACATAAATACCGGAAATATCGCCTTCGGCGTGGGTCAGCGTTGGCGTGATCGATGCCGCCGTATTGTGGGTTAATGTCACGGCCGAATTATCGACCAATGTGCGGCCTGCGGATGTGAAAACAACAACGTCACCATCGGACCTTATAAAATATCGGATATCAACAAATTCCGCCAAACTATCAATGGCTTGGTCGCGTTGATCTTGTAAATCGGTGACATCTCTGTTGACGGACCCGTTGGCGATGATTTCATTGTTTAAATCGGAAATTTTAGACGTTAGCGTATTGATGGTTTTAATGTCATCGCTGATGGCGGTATCGGCTTGTAACCTTAATTCCTGAATAGTATCGCTCATATTTTTTAATTGATCGGCAACATCCCGGCCCCAGCGTGCTAAGTCATTTTGTTCTAAACTGTTTTCTGGGGTCGCGGCGAGCGTTTCGATGGCGGCGACAAAATTTGATAAAGTATGACTGATGGTGCGGTTGTCATCGGGGGTGCCTAATAATTGTTGGACACGGTCAAACGTCGTGCTTTTACCCGTTAATGTTGCTGTTTTTGAAATTTCTCGACGTAAACTTTTTAGTAGGTTTTCATCAACACGTCTGGAAATTTCAGAAATTTGAACGCCAGCCCCGCTGCCATTAACAACACGCTGTTCTAATGAAATAACCTTTCTTGAATAGCCTTCGGTATTGGCATTAGCCACGTTCTGTGAAATGGCATTTAACGCCTGTTGGTTCACAGTCAATCCGCTTTGAGCGGTTCTTAGGGCTTGAGTAATGGAACTCATGGCGCGGTTACTCCGTTGAAACGATGCTCAATCACATTGGCTATTATAAAGTTTGGTTTAATGAAAATGCGGGCGATTTTGCTGACCCTTGTTGGCCGGGCATATCGGTTTTACCAGCCGACGAATACACACCAGCACTGGGGGCGCTTTCGCGCACGGCTTCGGCAATCATATCAATCACCCGGCGGTTGGCTTCGATTGCGACTTTTAACAAGCGGCCATTTTCTTCCATCAACTTGGCGATTTTCAAACCCATCGCTTTAAGTTTTTCCTGCAATTCTGGCTCAACTTCTTTTAAAAAGTCTGGATTGTCTTTAAGCGGCTGAACACGGGTTTCATAAACCCGGCCAAGGGTGGCTTTTTCATCCAGCAACGTTGTTAATTCTGAGTTGCGACGATTTTTCAGGGCATCGTTTTCCCGTGTTAGCAATGCGGCTAACCGTTCAGTGATAACCATGATTTCGTTTACGCGGTCTGTGGGGTTCATGATGCATCGAGCTCCTGTAGTTTTAAAATTTCACGGAAGACGGAATCGGCAATGCCAACACCGCCACTTTTGGCAATAGCTTTGCCAAATTCATCAACTTGCAGACTGCGCCACATATTTTCACCTTGGCCGCCACCAAATGGGGCTTCTGCATTTAATTCTTTGAACATGGGCTGCAACATTTGACTTATAAACACGGCCTCAAAATCTTCAGCCACTTGACGGGCTTTTTGAATTGTTCTCACATCACCTGTATTTGGCAGCTTAGCTGCTGAATTAACAGGGGAAGAATAGGCGGATTGGATGGATAAATCGCTCATTACATCATCTCGATTTTTGCTTGCAGGGCACCTGCAGATTTAATGGCTTGTAAAATGGTGATCATATCGCGCGGGCCTATGCCAAGCGCGTTCAAACCATTGACCAGTTCTTGCAACGTTACGCCGTCGGGCAATACAGTTAATCGTTTGTCTTCGCCTTGGTCGACTTCGACGTTGGTACGATCAACGGTCGTTGTCGTTCCGACCTCGGCAAAGGGGCCCGGTTGTGACACCTGTTGCGCCTCGGTAATACGGATGGTTAATGATCCTTGGGCAACGGCCACTGTGCTGATGCGGACGTTTTCGCCCATCACGATGGTGCCGGTTTGTTCATCAATGATAACCCGGGCTAATTGATCAGGCTCAACACGTAATTGTTCTATGTCGGTTAATAAATTAACCACGTTGTTTTTATAGTTGCCGGGGACTTCGATGCGCACGGTCGTTAAATCGCTGGGTTTAGCGGCATTGGTGCCCAGAAATGCATTAATGGCTTGGGCAATACGGCGCGATGTAGTGAAATCCGGATTTCGTAATGTCAGCTTTAACGTTTCCAGATTGTTGATTTTAAAACCCAATTCACGTTCTATAATGCCGCCGTTGGGGATACGGCCACTGGTCGGCACACCTTTGACAACTGTTTCAGCGTTACCGCCAACGGAAAAACCACCAACGGCTAATTGGCCTTGGCTAACGGCGTACACTTCACCATCGGCACCTAATAACGGCGTGACTAATAATGTGCCGCCAAGCAAACTTTTACTATCACCTAATGAACTTACGGTGACATCCAATCGGCTGCCTTGGCGGGCAAATGGCGGAAGAGTAGCAGTAACCATAACGGCCGCGACATTTTTAGAATCTAATCCGGCATCGGTGGGTTTAACACCCAACCGGTTCAACATGCTTTTTAAACTTTGTTTGGTAAATTGTCCGTCTTTTAAACTGTCGCCGGTGTTGTTTAAACCCACAACCAAACCGTAACCCACCAACATGTTTTCGCGGACGCCTTCGATGTCGACGATGTCTTTGATCCGCGATGCGGCCTGGCTGGCTTGAAAAGCCAAGATGATCAATAATGCGGATGCAAAAACCAACACAACAATCCGGCGGACCAATTCAAACATGTTCGAGGGCGTCATGCTGGGTGTTGGTTTGCTGCGGGTTAAAGTTGTTGCTGACTTGTTCATGTGTCGGTTCCTGGTGTTCGTTAATTAAACGGACGATTAAATTCTGATTCTGTACTATGTTATGCGAATATCATGCCACTATTTTTTCGTTGCTAATCGATTGTATTTGTTGTTTAAATTTCGTAATTCAACATACAAATAACGCGTTATGGGCAAGCTTTGCCAAACAATGTGGTAGTTTTTGCCGAGAGCTGTTATGCGCTTATAAAAAGATCGCTAAAAAAAACGGCCTTTGGTTTTTAACCGAAGGCCGTAGTTAAAAGATGAAGGTCGTAATAATAAAGATAATCAGGTTTTTAAATCACAACTTTAAATCACGATTTTAAATCACGGGCGACCCCGATCATTTCATCAACCGTCCTGAAAACAGTGGCCGATGAATTATAAGCCTGTTGCACTTGGATCATTTTGGTGAACTCACCGGCTATATCAACGTTCGATAGTTCTATGGAATACGGGCTTAAGGTTGATACGCCGCTGACATCAACGGCGACGGTTTGTGCTTCGCCGGATAATGCGGTGGCTTTAAACACCAAGCCGTTTTGCGCTTCTAAGCCTTCGGGGTTGGCAAATGTGGCGACAGGGATTTTATAAATATTCCGTGTGGTGCCATCTTCGAATATACCAACCACGTTCCCGGCGCTATCAAATGACACATCGCGTAAATTAGAATTACCAAAACCGTTTTGGCTGTAACTGATCGGGGTAAAATCACCATCAAACTGGGTTAAATTGCCGACATCCAGTGTGAAACTTGATGTCGCGCCATCGTCCCAAGTCGCTGACACGGTATAAGACGTGGGTGTTGAAAGCGTCCCGGTCGGGTTAAACGCCAACGCGGTTGAGACAACAGCGGTTGATGACAATGTGGCGTCTGTGGTTAATATTTCTGTGGCGGGAATAGCCGTTGAAACCGTCAACGTTGAAAAATCAGCAGACACATCAGAAATGGTATAGGTCGCATCATTGCCGGAACCAGAACCGGCTAAAGTGATGCTGTCACCCGCTTTCAGTCCTAAAAACGCGCTAGTTACGGTGGTGCCATTGCTCGTGTTTTCCACGGATATTTTGTTGGTGGCGGCATTGATGTTTAGCCGTGTCGAGTTGCCAACGCCCGATGCCAATGAAAAAGCAGCGCCGCTTAATGACAACGTGGTAACGTTGTCGGCTTCGGGAATAATATTCCAAGTATTATCGGTTTCAGTTTTATTGAAATTTAATTTAATGGACCGTTCATTGCCGCTACTGTCAATAGCCGAAATATTGTACTGTTCTGACCCGGACGCAAACGCTTTCCCAGCTGGTAAGTTTAAGGATAACTGCGATGTGGTTGTGGCTTTATTTTGATCGATAAAAGCATATTGATCCGCGCGCAAGGCGGTCAATGATCCGGAATTGGAAAAGCTACCGTCTGCTTCTGGGGTCCAGCCTAATAAAAAGTTACCGTTAGAATCTTGTAAGTAACCTTGGCTAACGGTGATGGTGCTGCCGTCGTCGGCAGTCACGGATGTGGTGCCGCCTGCGACTGAAATTTGAAATTGTCCATCACGGGTGAATAAAACATCACCGGATAAATCCAATGTGGGGGTGACTTGGAAAAAACCTTTGCCGATGTTGGCAACATCTAACCCGTTTTCCGTTGATTGCACGATGCCTTGGGCAGCAGCGCGTAAATAGCTTTTTGGTTTAACGCCACCAACGTCGGAATTACCCCGGCCAATCTCTTTGCTTAATAATGTTCCAAATTCCACATCTGTGCGTTTGTAACCCGCAGAATTAACGTTGGCCACATTGGTGCCGATAACGTTTAAGGCAAAAGCTTGGCTTCGCATGCCACTGACGCTTGCTTGTAAAAATGGATTAACAGCCATTTTGTGCTCCACACTTTATATCAAGGGCCCAGAATTTGGACCTGTGTTTCCACAGAATGGTTATGCATATTCAATGCCATTTTTTGTAGCATCTAAGATATTGATTTAACTGAATTAAATATTTAGTCTTGAAGTGTTGCCCTGTTATTTTTGCCGCTTGATGACAAATGCATGATACAATTTGCCGGGTTGTTGGCATTTAAAGCAGTGTTTGTTTAGCCCGGTTGCTGGCAAAAACAAATCCATGCCCGGCATTGATACGGGCGTAAACCAAGCTTCCCGTTTCCGGTAAATACACACCGGGCATGCGGACTAAAATTTCTAGGGGGGCAGAAGAATGGCCTGTATCCGAGGTCAGCGTCAAATGACTGGCATGGCCCAAAGACCTAGCTGATTGTACCCGCAAGGGCGTTCCTTTGGGATTTGTGCTTGAAAGCGTAATGCCTTCGGGGCGGATCAATACATCGACTTGATCGCCGTTTTGATGTTGACTGGCGTCAAAATGACCCATAACCGTTTCAACAGATCCATTTTTAACGGTCCCGGTAAATGTATTTAGCGGCCCAAACAATGTACTGACAAAGGCATCGGCGGGTTTGAAGTAAATATCAACCGGTTTGCCGTCTTGTTTAATCAAACCGTTTTCCATAACCAGAATACGGTCGGCCATAAACATGGCTTCGTCCGGGTCATGGGTGACCATTAATGTAGCGATACCCGTGGTTTTCAGGAAATCCAGTGTGCGTTTCCTGACGACATTTCTTCGCGATACGTCTAGTCCAGAAAACGGTTCATCCAACAACATGATTTGTGGTTCTGGAGCCGCGGCGCGCAATAATGCCACCCGTTGTTGTTGTCCGCCCGATAAAACATGCGGATAACGGTCCGCATAACCGTCTAACCCCAATCCGGTTAAGCCATTTATTAACCACTGTTCGTTTGCTGCAGTCACCGATTTAATGCCGAACAAAATATTTTCGCGCACTGTTAAGTGGGGAAACAAGGCAAAGTCTTGAAACATTAAGCCAACGCCAAGTTTTTCCGGGGGTACTTGAATACCGTTTTGGCCTGCGGCGACATGGTTGCCAGAAATGAAAATATCGCCTTGTTGTACAGGTTCTAGCCCAGCTGCGATGCGCAATAATGTTGTTTTCCCGCATCCTGATGGTCCCAGCAAACAAACCATTTCACCGGGGGCGACATTTAATGACACGCCGCGAATGACGGGTGTTTTATCAAATGCATGGTGCAAATTAAGGATTTGCAATCCGGTCATGGTCGCTGCTTTGTTGTCATGGGTTTGGCTTCATTTGCATTTCAGTAGGAGCGCGAACCGTGCGGGTTTGCACAATACGCCATGTCAATAATATCACCGGAATAATTCCTGCGGCGACAATGGTCAAGGCCCCCAGTGCGGATTCTTCGAGTAATTCATCGGATGCATACTGATAAACAAAAGTCGCTAGCGTATCAAAATTAAAAGGCCGTAATATTAATGTCAGTGGTAATTCCTTCATGACATCGACAAAGACCAATAATCCGGCGGTTAACAGACTGCCGCGGACGAGCGGAAAATGAACACGTTTTAATGTTTGTCCGGCGGTTAATCCTAACGTCCGGGCGGCCCCGTCCATGTTGTTTGTTATTTTCCCAAGGCTGGCCTCTAATGTGCCGAAAGACAACGCCAAAAACCGAACGGAATAGGCGAAAATCACAGCAAAAACGGTTGAACCCAGTACCAATGAGGACGTAAATCCAAATGTGTCTATAAACAGATTGGATAACCCTTGATCAACCGCCCCCAACGGGATCATCACGCCAACGGCCAAAATCGCGCCGGGTATCGCATATCCGATGCTGGCAAACCGGGCGGCTATTTTTATCAACGGAGTGCGGCTGATCCGCACCCCATAGGCCATAAATAATCCGATTGTTACTGAAATCACGGCGCTGATGCCGGCTAATCCTAATGAATTGCCAACAATGGTTACATAATTGGCATCCAACGTGTCTTGGTAATAAATCGATGCGTAATTCAGTAATACCGCAGCTGGCAGAATAAAGCCCAGCAACACCGGTATTAAACAAAATATAAATGCTGCCCACGCTCGCGCGCCCTGTAATAAGTATGATGGCAGCTCTTGAAACTTTGTTGTGGTGTGATGAAATTTACGCCCATGTCGGTGGGCGCGTTCCAAACCGATGAGCACGAGGACAAATAATAACAATACCGTTGATAATTGCGCAGCACCGGAGCGGCTGTTCATATTTAACCAAACATCATAAATACCGGCTGTGAACGTATTTACGGCAAAAAAATCAACGGTACCAAAATCATTTAACGTTTCCATCAATGCCAAAGTCACGCCGACAACAATCGCTGGACGTGCCAAGGGCAGGGCGATTTTATAAAAAGATGACCACGGGCCATGACCTAATGTACGGCTGACTTCTAATGCACAAACCGATTGTTCCAAAAATGCAGCGCGGGCCAGTAAATAAACATAAGGATACAGGACCAATGTCATCACCGTAATGGCCCCGCCTAGTGACCTGATTTCGGGGAACCAATAGTCTTTGGGGCTGTTCCATTCAAAAATCGCACGTAACGCGGTTTGCAATAATCCGGCATATTCCAGTTGATCCGTGATGACGAATGCCAATACGTAAGCCGGTACAGCAAGTGGCAATAACAATGCCCAGTTAAATATTTTTTGTCCGGGGAAACGACACATGGTGACCAGCCACGCCGTGGCAGTACCTATGACCACGGTGCCAAAACCGACACCTGTCATTAACAAAAGTGTGGTTGAAATATATTTCCATAAAACAGTACTTGCCAAATGCGGCCAGATGTCTTCGCTAGGGGCGAATGCCAATGCGATCACAGCGATGATCGGGGTCGCAACCAAAGCTGCCAAAACCCAAGTGCCAAGTGCCCAGCCATTAAACACATTTTTACGTAAATATGATTTAATGTTTGATGAACAAAGTCCAAACCAGCGGCCTGTTTCCGGGCTACTGGTTTGGTGAGGTAATGATGAAGACAAAAAAGGCCGTCCTTGAAATTAAAAATTAACTGCTGGGGCCATCATTAAAACCAACTTTGTCCACCAGCTTACTTGCAGCTGCACGGTACTTGGCTATTTCCTCAATGGCAATGCTATCGGCTTTAAAATCGCCCCAACTTTGAACCAGCTTTGACGGTTTGACTGATGGATTAACCGGATATTCGAAATTTTCAGCGGCATAGATACTTTGTGCTTTTTTCCCGCTTAAAAATTCCAGTAATTTTATGGCTTGTTCTCCATGTTTTGCGGTTTTGGTCACAGCCGCGCCTGATATATTGACGTGCTGTCCGCGGCCATTTTGATCCAAAAACTGAACGCGAATGGATTTGGCCCAATCGTTTTGTTCTGTTTTCTTTTTCTCCGTGATCATTTTGCCCATATAATAGGTGTTGGCGAGGGCGATATCACATTGCCCTTGGTAAATGGCTTTGGCTTGGGCACGGTCGTTGCCTTGTGGTTTGCGGGCTAAATTGCTTTTAAGTCCGCGCAACCATTTCTCGGCGGCTTGTTGTCCGTCATTGGCAATAACGGAAGCGATTAATGCAATGTTATAGGCATGTTTGCCGGACCGTAAACACAACCGGCCTTTGGCTTTTGGTGATGCTAAATCAGCCAATGTAGTGATTTCGCCGGGCTTGACCCGATCAACACTGGCAAAAACAACCCGGGCGCGTGTGGTTAATGCGAACCATAACCCATCTTTTTGCCGCAGATTTGCAGGAATGTTGGCCTCCAAAATTTTTGACCGCACGGGTTTTAAAACACCCGCTTGGCTAAGTGCGTTCAGGCGTCCAATGTCGGTGGTTAAAACCGCATCGGCGGGATTGTTGTTGCCGGCGGCACGGATTTTTTCCAGCATACCTTTTTTTGCAAAAACCACGTTTACTTTGATGGTTGTTTGTTTGGTAAATTCATCAAGTAACGGTTTGATTAAAAACGGTTGCCGATAAGAATATAAATTAACGACCGGCTCATTGGCCGCAGCCGGAGTAGGTGTGAAATTAATCACAGCCAAAGACAGGATGGAAAATCCCATAGATAATCCAATGGTGGCATTGATGATAGGTTTTTTGAGAAGGTTTGATTTAATCATTTTGTTGAAAACTCTTGCTTGAAAAGGAAGTTGTTGGGGCAATTTGTGCGGTTGCATTTTTTGTTCATACATTTTTTACGGACCTTTGCTGTCGTAGGTGTTTGAGTAGCAGGTTGTGACATATTGAATTCCCAATAATTATTGTCGAATAGTATAGCCTGCATAAGAAACAGCTAAAAAAGTGTAACAAACCAACGGAGCAAAAATGTTTTTTGATTTGAATATCTTATAGTGTTTCTATGGCGTGGTTATTCTTAAAAGTCAAAAATTAAGTTATGATATACTCGGTTTTTGCGTTGTAACTTTATTTTCCTGTAGTGCAATAATGATAATTATTCTTAATTGCATAATCTCTTGTACTGTGATTGATATGCAATTGCAACTCATTCTTAATAAGCGCACAATAATAAATTATAAACCTAATGAGAAGGTGGTATCGTTGATAATCTGGTATTAATGGCAACACCTACCGAAAAAGGTTTTCTTGAATATTTGCAAAACGCCGTTGATAGTCCCGTAGTTGAAAAAATGACCAATGGTCTTGGCGCATTGTCCGCACCGATCAATGCTGGGGACCAACTTAAAATTAACAATGATATCGCAACGAAGCAAAAAAGAGTTTTCGAAAAAACATCTCCACAACTTGAATCTGATCCAGTGATTTTGGAAAAACAATCGGTCCGTGATCGGGCGTCCAAAGAAGTTGAATTTGATCCGGAGATTTCTGTAGCAAATAAATTCAAGAAAAAAGGAGCCAGTAGTATTTCTGGCATAGGTAAAAATATATTAGCCGATACCAATGCAATAATTGAAAATGTCAGCCATGCTGAATTGGCCAACCTTTCCGCAAGTGCAATCAAGACAGGATTGCTAATAATTCCGGTTAAAGATGCAAGTCAAATATTAATGGAAGCTCCAATGATTGGCAATGAGTTATATAAAAATTTTGTTAAAGAAAATTTTGATAAAGCTCTAACTCATTCAAATTCCAAAATTAAAGTTATAAATATATCGAAAAAGCCGCCGAATTAAATAAATTCGGAAAATTTCTAGAACGGGGATTCGGAGGAATCAGCGTCGGTATCGCTGGTATTTCCGCATATCAACAAGGAGAGAGCCTTGATGCGGATGGCAATATTTTGGCAAGCAAAGAAATTAAGGCCATTGCCGCAGGAGCCGTTGCGGCAATTGATGTTGCTTTGGCATTAAAAATTGCAGGAACAGGAGCAGCTATTGGCACAATGATTTTACCAGGAATTGGGACAGTGTTTGGTGTTGCAGGTGGAGCCCTCGTTGGCGGCGTTGTGGCAACAGGAATGTATTTTATTGCATCGAATACGGAAACAGCAGAAAAATTAAAACAATATGTTTCAAAAAATGGAGCAGAGGCATTACAAGTAATGTACAATCATGCCAAGGAAAAGTTATCCAATTTTCCAAACAAGGAAATTAAATATTTAGCGCCAATGACAATTGAAAATGGTAATGTCGGGATTGGAATTATGGGTGGAGCTTAATTCAAAAAAGTCGGCAAGATATCAATAGGCTACACTAGATCGGTGTGAGAGCAATCAAAAATTACAAACTCCGCAAAAGCTTGGTTATCAAATACGATTGTAACTGGTGGATAATGATAGTATTATTTTTATAATTTTTTTGATGATTCTTTTTGTTATAGGTCAACTTATGGAAAATGATAAAGGCGTACCTTTCGTGTTTACCGTGGTTATGATTGTCGTCATTATACTTGCTATGGTTGCTTTGATCATTTGGAACAAGACGAATAATTCAGATTTGGGCGCCGCTGCAAAAGCACTTGAACATGGCGATTATCAGACAGCTTTCGGGGAATTTAAATCTCTAGCCGATCAGGGACGTCCAGAAGCCCAATTTAAGCTTGGCCTTATGTACGCAAATGGAAAAGGGATAGCTCAAAGCCAGTCTGATGCAACGGCTTGGTTTCATAAAGCCGCTGTACAGGGCAATGCATATGCCCAATATGCTTTGGCTTTGATTTATAACGAAGGTCAGGGTGTTGAGAAAGATTACACGCAGGCTGTGAAATGGTTTGAACGGGCCGCGAAACAAGGGCTTGCTTCCGCGCAATACGGTCTGGCCGTTAAGTACGGAAAAGGCCAAGGTGTCCGGCAAAATGATTCACAAGCGGAAATATGGTACCGCCTTGCGGCCAAACAAGGTGATGCCAAAGCACAGTTTAATTTGGGCATGATGTATAATGAAGGCAAAGGCATCATGCAAAATGACAAACAGGCCATGGCATGGTACAGGCGAGCAGCCGATCAGGGGTTGGCTCAGGCGCAAAATAATCTTGGACTTATGTATATGACTGGCCGCGGGGTTAAGACAAACAATTCTTTAGCCCTGAATTTATTTAAGCTGTCCGCACGACAAGGCTATACACTGGGACAGTATAATCTGGGCGTGATGTTTGATGAAGGCTGGGGGACGAATAAAAATCTCCTCCAGGCCTATGTCTGGATTTCATTGGCTGCAAAAAATGGAAATCCGGATGCGGTATCTCGGCTTCCTTCCGTGAAGGAAAAAATGACGCTGGAACAAATCGCGACGGCCAAGAAAATTATCAATCAAAATAAATAAGTAACGCGTTACGTAAAACAGTCTTTTTTGCGGGTATATTGATGGGAACAGGGTTTCCATTTTAAATACCTTAAGCAAAGGATACTAAAGCCATGGGTGGACAAACTAATAACGGACAGTTACCGAAATTTGGTAGTAACGAGCAACAATTTATCAATGCCAAACGCATGCAAAAACGGATTGCATTTGAAAAACAACAACAGCCGCCATTTCAACAGGCCGATGAATTCAGTTCGTTGCCAGCAAATAATGGGCAAGATTTAAATATCATTGCGGGCGATGATTATTTCACGCAAATGGCAAAAAAACGTGCCGCTGAACAGGCAAAATTAACAGCCGAACAACGTGCGTTGCAATCATCGCGGGGTGCAGGGCAACAATTTGCTGCTGAACAAAATAGAAACCGGGCCGATGATAATTTAGGCAACATCCCCGTATTGGATCCGGGGTTGGCTTTGGATGAAAACGATCCATTGATCATGGTCAAAAAAATCAAACGATCATTAGACCAAGCCCGTATTAGTGCCGTTCAAACCCAGCGTATAGCAGACCCCTTTGATTTACTGGAGCCGCCATTATCGAAACCAAACTTACCAAATCGCGGTGGTTTGCAAAGCGCTGTTGATAGTCCCGTAGTTGAAAAAATGACCAATGGTCTTGGCGCTTTGTCCGCACCGATCAATGCTGGGGACCAACTTAAAATTAACAATGATATCGCAACGAAGCAAAAAAGAATTTTCGAAAAAACATCTCCACAACTTGAATCTGATCCAGTGATTTTGGAAAAACAATCGGTCCGCGACCGTGCGGCAAAGAATGCGGAGCAGGATATACGTGATGCTGTGTTGGATGATGAAACTAAATCATATATTAAAAACAACACCAAAGAAGTCGCTTCGCTTAGGCTGGCTAGAAAAATAAAACAGAAATACCCATCTATGGACCGTGGTGATGCCATGATGCGGGCAAGGCAAATTTACGATGATCAAAAACAACTTTCATACAAACCACCTGTTAATCAAAATCGATCAGTAAACTATATGCGTGTGGAAAAAGCATTTAAAGCGGAAGCCGTAAAATTTGAATCAGCCCTTAAAACAGAAAAAGAAAAACAACAGTTCCGTGCCGTGATGAACGGCAATGCGCTGGAAATATTGATCAAAGCTGACAAAACTGGTTTCAGAAAATATACACTGGAACAGCTTGAAAAATTTAAATTGCGCGTAACGGGCTCTAATTCCGTTATTTTAGCGGATAAAATTTATGACAAATTTCAAAACGGGGCAATGGCCACGCTAAAAAAACAAATTTTTTCAAAACCGGTCGATTTTTCATTTTATTACCAAAATGGAACTGATGGCGTATCGCTTTATGATGAAGACGTGGAAAAAGTTGCTATTGAGTTATTTGACGTTTGGCCAAAGGTCGCTGGCAACACGATGCAGGAAGCGAGGAGACAAAGTCGCTTTATTGTTGATGGCCGCATAAAAACAGCGGCTGAAAACAGACGCCAGCTTAATAACGAAGCCCTCGAAAATCTGTTAAATTCGGCAAAAGGAAAAACTGGGGATAAATGGCAAACCGCGCTTCAGGGATTAAAATTGTTGATCGAGCTATCCCCGGTGGGGCCTGCCATAGATTTGGTTGAAAATGTGATGATTGCAGTCGAAGCTAATAAAAATGGCGATAGCAAAGCCATGTACATAGCCATTGCTGCCGCCGGGTTTTCAGCACTGGAATTCATTCCTGTTGTCCGACTTCTTTCCAAAGGTGGCAGGCTAGCCAAGATTGCCATGAAAAGCATGACCGCCGCCAAAAAAAGCCAAAAATTATTTGAAATCGCTGGTTTAACGGGCCCAGCCGTGACGAGTATGATATTTAATCGGAATGCAAAAATTGGTGGAGAGTTTCTTAAACGTATTGCAAAAGGAGCAAGCGCACCACAAGCCATCGGGACGGCTATTATTTCTGAATATATGACCACGGTGACCAAAGTCTTGATTAAAAAGAAGCTATTTAATAAAAATTTCACGCCGGAATTGTTGACAGAACTATACGGCAGCAAATTGTTTTTCATGGCTGAAATTAAAACACGGTTTCCACAGATTTTCGAAGGCATGAGCGATCAAGCTATCAAAAAAGCCTATGACGCCGCCATTGGCATGGCCTTTGATAAGTTGAAGACGAGGGATAAGAAGAAGATTGTTATATCTTAAAAAGAAAGAAATGGAAGGAGGCGACAATAGAATTGGAATTACGCATTTAAACACTTCTTAATGTCTGGTGCTGGGATATTTTGTGGATCTGGCTCTTCTGTTGACTTCCATTTATTCGCCAAGACTTTTGCCCTTTCCAATTCTTTTTTGCGGGATGGGTTGTTGCCAACGATTTCGTCAATATATTCATCTACTTCCGGATCATCACCGTATTTTTGTGCCAGCACCAAATACATCAATCCTTCGGTTTTATCGAAATTCAATGGATCCACTATTAACAATGCGCCTTGTCTTGCAAGCGCGTTATCTTGACCTTGTTTGACAGCCCGCTTTAACCATTCATTGGCTTCAGTGATGGTGAAAAAACTGTCGCTTAAATTCATGTACAAGTTCCATTGAGCATCACGGTATCCTCTTTCGGCTGCAAGTCGATAAAAGCAAATTTCTTTATTTTTAGAGGCTTTCATCCCTTGGCCTTTTCCTGCCATGTAACCAAGGTCGCCAATGACCGCTATATCTCCGTTCTCAGCAGCCCTAAAAAACCAGTAAACTGTTTTTTTGTAATTAATTGTACGCCCAAGGCCAAATCGGTACATATTGCCAATCCAGAATTGCGCATCAGATTCACCGGCTTCAGCAAGTGGAAGGTATTCTTTGAATGCGGTTTTGTAATCTTTGGCGTCATAGGCATCTTGCGCTTCTTTCCACCCCGCCCGCGCCGGGTCAGGGGATAGGTTAGCTAATACTAAAAAGGTAATAACCGCAGCACCAAAAAAATGTATAAAAAATTTATGTTTCATGGGACAAGATTATATCCGCGCTATATCGAATTACAATCATAACGACCTAATAATAGATTAATAAAATATGTGCTTGTTACATGCCCATTTAATAAAAAGCATGGCCGCCCATGCCGGGCTTGCAATCGGGTGGTGCATATTATGGGGAAAGGCTTTATAAATAATCCGAGCCCATGAAAACGTTGATATTTTATTTGCGTTGGATTTTAAGGCCATAATTTATTACAAGGACCCGAAATGAAGGTTTCAAAAACAGGCTCGGTTAAAAGCACCGGCGCAGTTGGCCCAAAGAAAAAAATATCTACAGCTGGTGAGGCGTTTAGCGATAGTTTGAAAAATGTTCAAGGGGCACCTGAAACGGCACCGCTTGTCGAGGCCCAAGGTGTGGGATCTGTTGATGCGTTATTAAGTGTACAAGAAACCGCCGTTGAACCCGACTACCGAGGGCGCGCACAAACGCGAACTTATGGCGATGATTTGCTCGCACGGTTGGATGATTTGCGATTGGGGATATTAGAAGGCCATTTTTCCAAAGACAAACTCACTGATTTGGCCAGTCGATTAAGGCAAAAACGCAATCAAAGCGATGATCCGGTTTTAAATCAATTGATCGATGAAATTGAACTGCGGGCCGAGGTCGAAATCGCCAAGTTGACACGCGCACGCTAAGTGTTGCCGATATCATTGATGCTCTGAAAACCGCCTTGTTCATGGTTCGCTAACGGCTGTTTTTAGTGGTCTGATGTTATCATCACAATTTTTTCATAATTACATGCTTGCGACGACGTGTACATAATTCTATATTCCGGGCGCGTAACTGAACAACTTTAGGGAAATTGTCATGAATGTTACTTTGCCGCCGGATTACGTGCCTTCCGCCGACGAAGATTTTATGAGCATCCGTATGCGCGAATATTTTCACCAGAAACTTCTGGATTGGCGTGCCGAGCTTTTAATTGAATCGAACGATACACTACAGCATTTACAAGAAGGCGCCGTAGTGGAAGCCGACATTGCTGATCGGGCGTCCACGGAAACGGACCGTTCCCTTGAACTTAGAACCCGCGACCGGGCCCGGAAACTGATTGGCAAAATTGATGAAGCCATCCGCCGTATCGAAGACGGCAGTTATGGGTACTGCGAAGAAACCCACGAACCCATCGGTGTTTCAAGATTGGAAGCACGTCCCATTGCGACCATGAGTATCGAAGCGCAAGAACGCCACGAGCGCATGGAAAAAACCCACCGCGATAGTTAGTGGCAGGGGCAAATTAAATTTCAAGTCCCCTTCATTTTATAAAAGCTGCATCTATTGCCAAGGTGCGGCTTTTTTTATTGTCCATATATTAGAATGAACGCCATTAAATATGACGCGCAACAGCGTTTGTCCGGGGGCATTTTATTTCATCAGCGTTTATGGGCGACGAGTTGATCGTGTTGTATGCATGGTAAATCATTGATATATTTTTTAACCATCTGATATTATTGGGCTTTTGTTCGTGAAAAGGGTGGTGTTTTGCATTTGCACAAAAAAAGTTAAAAAATGATAAATAATTGTTGCTATACCTAGTTCATTTGTGTATTATCATTTCTATATAGAAATATTTTCAAGTAGAATTAGCTTGAAATTTGTGTTAATCGCTGAAAGTAGAAAGCCATGTTAGCGGTTGAAAATGAAGCAAAAGTTGTAGCCGGGAGCGTAAATGTCGCTGTCGAGCTTTCGCGCGTCGTAGCGGCTAAGCAAATCGAATTTAACGATAAAGCTGAAGAAATCGCTCGGCGCGAAGAAGCTGCCAAAAAAGCAGCGCAAGATGCCCGTGAAGATGTTGTCAGTCTTTCTGAAGAAGGATTGCAAGCCAATGATTCTGGCAAAGAAAACCAGACTCAAAATACGGGAAATACAGAACAAACTGGCGGCAGCGCTACTGGGACAGAAACACCTGTGCGTGTTGATATCCAAGTTTAATCAATTGCTTTGATTGTTTGTTCAATCGATTTAGATTTAACCTGATAATGCAGCAACAACTTTTCGCACTATCAACTATTTGACCACACGAATGAACGACTCGAACGGCCGTAAGGCCGTTTTGTTTTTTGTGGTATCGATGCTTAAATAAAGGTGTTCCTTTCAAATTCGCGCTCAAGATGGTGTTGTTTTTACAGGTTTTGGGCCATTAACCAACCCCGCTGCATCAAAGGCCAAAGTGATAAGTCGCTGTGGTATAGCCATTTTTCGACAAATAAATACGATTTCACGGCTTGGTGTATGATTAAAATTCCTATCTTTATTTGCTATAATATCTTCGGTGATCGCATCCAGTGGGGTAATGCATAATGATGGATGGCGTTGTTTTAAACCGTTCCATTGGGGAACGATGGCCACCCCTAAACCTTGTTCAACCAAAATAGCGATGGTTTCCAGAGAATCCACTTCGCAGCGTAATTGGAGATTTAGTTTCATGTCTTTGATCCATTGCCAAATGACTTGCCCGCCCCAGCTTGTTTTATCGTACCCGATTAACGGATAACTTTGTAAAACTTGATCAACGGGCATGTTTAGTTGATGAGGGCTTATCAGGACTAGTTTTTGTTTGCTTATTTTTGTAACTTTTAACCCTTTATCCGGTGTAAAATGGGGGCTGACAAGGATTGCAGCGTCTTGGTTTGCAGAAATCAACTGCTCATATAACATTGCCGATGCCCCCGGTTGGATGATTAGATCGGCATTCGGAGCGTGCTCGGCAAATGCGCTGACAATGGCGGGAACCCTATCGGTTAATGCTGTTGCGATAACACCTAATTTAATGGTCCCGGATAATCCATCGATATCCAGATCAGATTTTAATGCATCACCCGAAGTTATTAATTCCCGGGCCCGTGGTAAAATACTCATGCAAGCTTCGGTGGGTTTGGCCGCATGAGCGCTGCGGGATAATAATTCTGTACTTAATTCATTTTCTAAGGCGCGAATACGTTGGCTTACGGCGGTGGATGTTAATCCCTGTGCCCGGGCGGCGGCGGCAATGGAACCCGTATCAACAACATGAATTAAACTTTTTATAAAACGCAGGTCCATAACATTTTCAGTCCCTTAGGTAATATATTACACTCTATTATATTTGGATATTAAATGCTAGACAAAGCCTAATTGTCGAACATTTTCTTTTATTGCTTAAGAGGTTTATAATGATTTCTTGTTTTCATCTTGCGTTCAACGTCACTGATTTAAATCAGGCACGGCAGTTTTATGGTGGGCTTTTGGGTTGCACAGAAGGTCGCAGTTCAGACACCTGGGTAGATTTCGATTTTTTTGGTCATCAAATTTCATTGCACCTTGGGAAACCGTTTGCTGTTGAAGATACGGGTGTTGTCGATCATCATAATGTACCGATGCCGCATTTGGGTGTGATTTTAGAAATGCCCGTATGGAAAGTTTTGGCTGAAAAACTTGAAAACGCCGGGCTTGATTTTATACTGTCACCATCGCTACGGTTTTCGGGACGCTTGGGCGAGCAAAGGACCATGTTTTTTCGCGATCCATCGGGCAATCCGATTGAAATCAAAGGATTTTCTGATTTTTCAGGGGTATTTCAATCATGACGCATATTATTCCCTATATTTCAAAAGTACCAAGTGAACAATCTCAGCCTTGGATTGATGCCCTTAACATAGTGTTGAAAAACTGTTTGGTTATGGCCGTTGAAACCATGACAACAGATCAACGATTAGCGGCTAGAGTAGCCGTTATGAACACACCAGACCCGGATCAATTAAAAACATTGCCTGATTTAATCTGGGTGCAAAGCCTATGGGCCGGTATTGACGCATTTTTAGACCATTTACCTCGGTCTCGTTTTAAATTTGTCCGCATGACCGATCCAAAACTTGCCAGCACTATGGCTGAGGCTGTTTTGGCATGGACATTATACATACACCGCGATATGCCGCGTTATGGTGCGCAACAACGTAAACGTATCTGGTCCGAAATTGAAATGGTTGCAGCAGCTGACCGGAACGTTGGAATTTTAGGTTTTGGTAAGTTAGGAAAGGCAGCCGCTGAACGATTGGTTTATATGGGTTTTAATGTCAGTGCTTGGGCACGCACGCCATCTGATTGTGACGGTGTTGATGTGTTGACGGGCAAGGGCGGTTTAAATCAGTTGCTAGAACAGTGCCATATATTGGTTGTTTTACTGCCACTAACAGACGATACGCGCGGTTTGTTGAACACTCATACATTATCGAAATTGCCAAAAAATGCTGCGGTGATCAATTTCGCCCGAGGGCCGATTATAAATACCGACGATTTAGTTCAATTGTTAGATGATCACCATTTATCCCATGCGGTACTTGATGTTTTTGATAGAGAACCCTTAGCTGATGATAGCCCGCTTTGGGATCATCTTGGCGTCACTGTGTTGCCGCATATCTCGGCCCCAACAACTTTGAATACAGCTGTTGCAATGACCGCCTTTAACATTAACCGTTATTATGAAACCGGCGAAATTCCTGAAAGTATTGATCCCGTTCGCGGCTATTAATAGTGCCATGAATTAAAGGCCCCGATGTTTGCATCAGGGCCTTTATATTTTTCTGAATATGATATTCTTTGATTAGAAGGGGAAAACAATATCCCAAATTTGTGTGCCCCAACGCGGTTCTTGTAGGTTGCTGATGGTGCCGCGACCGCCGTAGGCGACACGCATTTCGGCAATTTTTTCGTGGGTGATGGTATTGTCCGACTCGATATCGCCGGGTCGAATGACACCAGTGACCATCAGTTCCCGTAATTCTGAATTCACTTTCAATTCTTGGCGACCAACAATCACCAATGCCCCGTTAGGTAAAATTTGTGTAACAACAGCGGCAAAGGTTAAACTGATGGATTCAGATCGGGTAATGGTGCCATCGCCGGTGGTGGTACTTTTGTTGCCAAAACTAACCACGTTAGCAGGCACCAAGGCTTGCGGGAGTAATTTGGTAAATTCGGCTTCCAGTCCCACTAAGTTTGTGACGTCAGTATCTTCGGCATCATCGCGTTCACGTTCGGTTTTGTTAGCGAGTGTGGCGCTGTCACTTAATGTCATTTTGACGGTCACAACATCCCCGATTTCTTTAGCCCGGTGGTCTTTGAAAAATGCACGGGCCCCCGCACGCCACAATGAATTCGGATTATTTTCAGGCGGCACTGGGTTGGGCATCGGCAAACTTACAGGGCGGTATTTCGGTTGTGCTACGGGGTTTTCTATAGAAGACAATTTAGGACCACCGCCAACATCGGATAATTTGTTTAGTACATTACAAGCTTGCAGACTAATCACCACAGTGATCCACGCCAACATGCGCATTACACGTCTGGCGGATGATGTTCGGTTTAATTTTTGTGTGTCTTGCATGGTCTCTGTCCTTGTCGTTAATGCAGGCTGAACCGGGTTAACGTGGTTACTTAATTACGGCTCGCGATTTGGCTTAATATTTGTACGGCAACTTTACCGGGGCCGATGACTTCGGCTTCGATGACGGTTTTGCTTTCTTTGTTGGCGACGCGAATGATATCGCCTTCGCCACCATCTTGTAATGCTTTACCTTTTGCCGTTAACGTCATGCGCGGCATACGCAATACAATGGTCACCAAACTGCCTTTGGGCGCTAAAACGGGTTGTTTGACAATGCTTTGGCGGATTGGAACACCGGCTTTGATACCGCGAAGCGGCGTTTTTCCAATTAAAGTTTCCATACTTAGAACGGTGTCTTTGGGCAGGCGGTCCAGACGCACGCGCTGCCAAGTGATATCTCGTTCAGCGATAATTTCACGGGAAAGCACACGGCGATTAAACACTGGAATTTCTGTGACTTTGTTTAACCTGCCGGTTAACCGGAACCGTTCGGTATTCGCCCCATCGACGGCGGCGGCTAAAACCGCTGAAAACCGTCTGCTTTTTTGTTTGTAGACGATGTCTTCGATGGTCAATTCTGGAACCGACCCTGCGGGAACATAGATGTTCCCTGTGCGGCCGGCTAATTCAATTTCCATATCCGCATCGGCACCGTTGTCGATCAACGCCACCAATAATACATCCAGAATTTCATCTTTTGAAACGACAGCGCTTTCGCGTTCCACGGTACTTTGAATTTTTGTACTGATTGGCCGCCATTTTAATTTATAGGCGCGCGCCACCCGGTATAACCACGTTGCATCGAACCTTGACCGGGTGCCGGGTCGGGGTGAATACGCGACCGGGATAGTTTGTTTGTCGCCCGTGTTGGTGAAAATATCACCCAACAAAACGGTTGGCCCGTTGACTTTTATACTTTGAATAAGTTCGATCGGAGCAATAATTGGATCGCCGTTTAAATTTTGTAAACTTTGCAAGCTTTGCCCATTGACGGGTGTGGATAGCATAATTGCCCATACCAAAACCGTTAAAGGTAAAGTTTTAATGAAAGTCGATGATTTAAACGAGATCATAAGCTGAATTCCTTATCGTAAGTTGGCGACTGTGGCTAACATTTCATCGGACGTTTTAATGACTTTTGAATTCATTTCGTAAGCACGTTGGGCTGAAATCAGAATTGAAATTTCTTCGACCGCATTCACGTTGGCGGTTTCTAGGAAACCTTGTAACAAGGTACCAAAACCATCGGCACCAGGGTTGCCCGTGTTTGGCGTACTGGAAGCGGGGGTTTCAAGATATAAATTATCCCCTTTGGCTTCTAAACCAGCAGCATTTTGGAACGTTGCGATTTGTATTTGACCACTGGTGCTTAATGCTGTTTGGCCTTCGAGTTTGACCTGAACTTGACCGGAACTGTTAATGGTTACATCTATGGCATTGCTGGGGATGGTAATGGACGGACTTAATAATAAACCGTCGTTGGTAACGATTTCACCATTTTCATTAAGCTGAAACGTACCGTCTCGAGAATAGGCTGTTGTGCCGTTGGGTAATGTAACCTGAAAAAAGCCTTTACCTTGTATGGCTAAATCAAAAGTATTGTCGGTGCCTGATAAATTGCCTTGTTCATGGATACGGTAAACGGAGCCTAATTTTACACCCAAACCAATTTGTGTGCCGGTTGGAACGGTCGCACCATTATCGGCGGACGTACTACCAACCCGGCGCAAATCCTGATAAATTAAATCTGTAAATTCAGTGCGTCGGCGTTTATAGGCCGTCGTGTTCATGTTCGCCAAGTTATTTGATACAACTTCGACGTTACGTTGTTGTGCCAACATGCCGGTAGCGGCAATATCAAGCGAGCCCATAATGTGATCCTTTCATCGATCGTAAAACTTTATTCAAATAGTCGGTTATACTTTGTTTAAAGAGGGTTATACTGATTTCGCGAGTTCCCTAACCATGCGTTGAACACGTTCGTTTTCTTTTTCCAAAAACCCTTTGACGCCTTCGTATGATCGTTGAACGTTGATCATATTGGCCATTTCCAAGATTGGATTGATGTTGGATTGTTCAAGCATCCCTTGAATAACGTTGGGTTCATCGACGGCTGTTGGAATTTCTTCGGTAATGAATTGGCTATCGGCCCCGGGACGCAGGTCTTGCATGTTTTCGAACGTTACAACGGCTAATTTTCCGATATCGCCATTTTTTGTAGATACGCTGCCATCACGAGCGATGGACACTTTTCCGTCTTCGGGAGTAAAGAAAAACGGCTGATTGTTATCCGATAACACGGGCATACCCTTTTGGTTGACCAATTGCCCGGTGCTGTCCAATTGAAAGCGGCCATTTCGTGTGTAAATATCACCTTGTTCGGTTTGTAGAACAAAAAAACCTTCACCGCTTAGGGCTAAATCCAGTGGGTTGCCCGTGGATTCAAGCTGGCCTTCTGCCATATCACGCCGGGTTGCGATGTCGCGTGAATAAGACACTTTGTTGTTAAATGGCTCTTCGCCGCCCTTGCTGCGTACAAGGTGTTCAACAAAGACCATTTTTTCGGCCTTGAAACCCTTGGTGTTCATGTTGGCCAAATTATTGGCGATAACATCCATTTGTCGGCGGAGTTGGCCTTGGCGAGTTAAAGCGATATACCCTGTAGTTTCCATCGTTTTTAATTCCTAACCTAAATTTGTCGCCCTAAACGCAGATTTGCCTTTCTTGGCGGATACGTTGGGTAACTTATAACTTTATCTAGTCAACTCTCTTGCATATGATGTGCCAACTTGCTAACCTATTAAAAATAAAGGTTAAAATGTTATTTATGTGTAATTTAATATGGAAAATTACCACCTCCTTTGGCAGGGTTTGCCGGGCAGGAAATGCCGGGTTTTATGGTTTTGATATATGGGTTTATGGGTAAAGCTCATGTATTGCTCTTTAAGGCTGGAATTTGGTAGTCTATGTCACTGATGGGTGGGGATGTTGAATCGTATGCATGAAAATAAAAACGGTTTTAATGAATATAGCCGTCATGAATGGATCAGGTTTTTTATGTCAGTTGTTTATTTAATGGCCGTATGGTGGATGCAACAAGTTGTTAACCATGTTTGCATATGCTGGTCGTATTGGGCGCGGGATGCGTCATTGGTGAGTATCCGGAGCGCTGAGTAATGGCTGAAGAAGACGATGGTGACACCGGCGAAGGTGGCGAAGGCGGCGAAGGCGGCGAAGGCGGTGGCGGCGGTGGCGGCAAAAAGAAAATGCTGGTTATAATCGCTGCTGTGTTGTTGTTGGTGGTTGGTGGTTTGGCTGCGGCATATTTTACCGGATTGCTGGACCCTGTCATTCAAATGATTTCTGGTGGTAAAAGCGAAGATGCGCCCGCAGGAGGCGAAGAAGGTGACGTGCCGGGCGGTAAAGCCGTTTTTTATGATTTGCAAGAAATGCTGATAAATCTAAATACCGGCGGGCGTAAATCAACATTTTTAAAAATAACCATTAGTTTGGAATTGAATAAACAAACAGACGTGCCGCGCCTAGAAGCCGTGATGCCTCGAATTATCGATAATTTTCAAACTTATCTGCGTGAACTAAGAATCGATGATTTAAAAGGATCGCAAGGTATATATAGATTGCGCGAGGAATTATTGAGGCGTGTTTCCACAGCCGTTGCTCCGGTCAAGATTAAAGATGTTTTGTTTAAAGAGATGCTCGTACAATAAAGGCGAATTTTAAGGTAAGAATAGGTTTTTAAAATTTTAAGCCTATTTTTATAAACTGGGGCTTATAAAGGTACATAATATCATATGTCGAAGCGGATTTTACCTAAGGAATACTTTGAGTGATGACCACCCTTGGCGATGACGACGAAGATCAGGATGCACTGGCTGCTGAATGGGAAGCCTCTATGGGCGGTGATGATGGCGGTGATGAACAAGACGACTTGGCTGCAGAATGGGACCAGATGGTCGGTGATGACGATGCCGAAGGTGACGGTGATGGTGCAGGCGACGAAGATGGCGCGCCGCGCGAGTCGACCCGGGTTTTAAACCAAGAAGAAATCGATAGCTTGCTGGGGTTCGATGAAGCCCACGAGGAAGACGACCAAAAATCTGGCATGCAGGCCATTTTATCCAGCGCCTTGGTGTCTTATGAACGGCTGCCGATGTTGGAAGTTGTTTTTGACCGTTTGGTGCGGTTGATGTCCACATCTTTGCGGAATTTCACTTCCGATAACGTCGAAGTCTCGTTGGATAATATCGCTTCTATCCGGTTTGGAGATTATCTGAATTCAATCCCTCTGCCGGCCATGCTAAGCGTTTTTAAAGCCGAAGAATGGGATAATTATGGTCTGATCACGGTCGATTCGTCGCTGATTTATTCGATTGTGGATGTGTTGTTGGGCGGCCGGCGCGGAACGGCTGCTATGCGTATCGAAGGGCGTCCTTACACGACCATTGAACGCAGCTTGGTAGAACGTATGATTCACGTCATGTTACAGGATTTATCTGCGGCTTTTGAGCCATTAAGTCCGGTCACATTTCGTTTTGACCGATTGGAAACGAACCCCAGATTTGCGACGATATCTCGTCCGTCGAATGCCGCCATTGTTACTCGCCTGCGGATTGATATGGAAGACCGGGGCGGACGGCTGGAATTAATGTTACCCTATGCAACACTTGAACCGGTGCGTGAATTGTTGCTGCAAATGTTCATGGGTGAAAAATTTGGTCGTGATTCCATATGGGAAACCCATTTAGCCGAACAGTTGTGGCAAACGGATGTGGACTTGGATGCGGTTATTGATACTCAAACTATGAGTTTGGGCGATGTTTTTAGCTTGAAAGTAGGGTCCCACATTACGTTGGGAGCGACGCCACAGTCCCCCGTTGAGTTACACTGTGGTCATGTACCTATGTATGTGGGAAAAATGGGACGCAAAGGGAAAAATATTGCCGTACGGATTGAAGCGCCCATTGAAAAAACTAAAAAGGAATAAATCGTTATGTTCGGTTTTCGGTGGATATATAACTTGATCGTTTTACCCGTCAGCGAGGTGTGAAATGCCATATTCAATTTTGTTAGATGTGTTGCTTGCACTGCTGTTGGTGATCACCATTGGTTATGCCGTGTCGTTGAATAAAAAACTTGGTGTTTTGCGTGAACATAAAAACGAAATGCAAGAACTCGCATTAGGTTTTGCTGATGCCACTCGCCGCGCTGAAAATAGCATTGTTAAACTTAAATCGACATCGGAAACCATGCAAGCGCGCATGGAAAAAGCTGAAAACCTACAAGAAGATTTGATTTTTTTAATTGATCGTGGGTCCAGTGCGGCTGATCGGCTGGAAAGTCATATCCGAAATTTACGCGATGAAACCGGTGTTCAGGTTCAAAACGCGCTACCGTCCAGCCAACTATCGTCAACATCACAAATGGCTGCTAGCGAAATAAACAACACTGGAACGAAAAAAAAACCAGTGCCTGATGATAAGCAAAACTTAAAAAAAGACGCTTTGTCCAATAAGCCGCCATTAACGGCGAGCAAAGAAGAACCGGGAAAATCAGAACCAAGTGAAGCTGAAAAAGACCTGTTAAAAGCTTTGCGCTCGGCTGGGTAAGGATGGCCCAGACTCATTTAATTTATGCAATTCTGTTTGCAAAACAAGGGATTTAGATAAATGAAACAACCAAAGGACATGTGTAACGTTTTTAAGTATGTCTATTGCTGGATAAATCGTTTGTTTCGCAAACCCTTGCGGGCGCGAGCATATTTGTCCCCTGAATGCGTCAAAAGGCTTTGAAAATGCACCCCATTTCCTGCATCCCTTTTTCTGTTCGGTGAATAAATCGGCTCGCGCCGAATAAATGAATTGCCAAGGGGATAAATGAGTATGAACCTTAATCAAATTCGAGCATAAAAACTGTTTAGTATGTTAATAGTCGGGATACCCGCGTTATGAAAATTTTATCAAGAATCAGATTTTTACCGGTCACGATTTTTTTCGCGACATTATTACTGACGGTCAAAGTCAGTGATATATGGGAAGGTGTGAAAACCTTGCAAAATAACGCTATAGAAATTGCCCAAGTAAGCGCGCAAACAGCAGAGGACCCGGCTGCACAGGAAAATTCAAGTGACGAAGAAAACGTACAAAACGAAGAAGAAAACGTTGATGGAATCGAAGACGATGAAGGTTTTTCACCCGAAGCCCAATCATTATTAAACGAAGATCCTTCGTTGATGACGGTCCAAGAGATCGAAGTGTTACAAAAATTAACGGCTCGGCGAAAAATTATTGAACGACGGGAAAAAGAACTCGTCGTCCGTGCCGGGTTGTTAAAAGCGGCTGAAAAACGTCTGGATCGAAAAGTACAAGAATTGCAAACCTTACAACAAACCATTTCCGGACTGATCATTACTTTCGATGAACAACAAGATGCTAAATTACAAAGCTTGGTTAAAATTTATGAAAATATGAAACCCAAAGAAGCCGCGCGTATTTTTGAAGATTTAGAACTCGACACATTATTAGAGGTTGCCGAACGCATGAAAGAAAGAAAATTAGCACCGGTTATGGCTAAGATGAATCCGGTGAAAGCCCGTGAAATGACTGTCGAATTACGTCGTTTGCGGCAATTGCCTACGGCAGATCAGCGTATTGGCGGCTGATTTTAAAAACACCTATCTGTTTCATCACATTGATTGACTTGAAAATTGAGGTACTTATGACAACTCCAAAAATTGACCAAGACCTTGCGGCCCGGTTAAAAGAGTTACGTGAAAAACATGGTGACACGGTCAGCATTGAAAATATTTCCGAAGTTGTGCAAAGCATCATGGTGACCATGACTGGTGATTTAACAGCCAATGATTTAGGTTTGTTTTCTGAACTCGAAGCCTTGGCCAATTACATTCATGAAGCCAAAGCCGACATCGCGGCTTTGCGTCCAGATGAAGTCAAAGACAGCTATATTCCAACAGCGGCTGATGAATTGGATGCTATTGTTCAAGCCACGGAAGTTGCCACCAACAGCATTATGGACGCCACCGAAGAAATTGAAAATGCAATGGCGGCCCTTGAACCTGAACAGGCCGAAGCCATTAGCAATGCTACTATGAAAATTTATGAAGCCTGCGGGTTTCAGGATATTACCGGGCAACGCATCACCAAAGTTGTCAAAGCCTTGCAAGATATCGAAGAAAAAATTGATGCGCTGGTCTCGGCTTTTGGCGATGAAATTGAAAAAGTCAAAGCTGATCAACCAAAAACTGATGGCGACGGCGTTAATAAAACGGTCAGCGACGCTGATCTGCTCGAAGGCCCACAATTGTCGGGCGAAGGCCGGTCACAAGAAGAAATCGATGCGTTGCTGGCTAGTTTTGACTGATGATACCGATGATAAAAACATCATCGTAATTATAGGAAATTACCACAGTGACCGATCGTTTGGAATCTTATGTTTCGCATGAAGCTATTCAAGCAAATGGCAGTGATGATCATATGCAAATATCAGAACAAATAGGGCCAAATCGAAACACCTATTTATTCTTGAGTTTGTTTTTATTAATTTTGGCATTTTTTATTTTGTTGGTGTCCATTTCAACCATTGAAACCTATAAATCGCAAACTGTGATGGATAGTTTAACATCGGTTTTTGCATCACCAATTGTATCCGATGTCCAACCGACAGAATTTACCACCCGTGATGGCGAGGTATTATCCAATCCACAGTTTCAATCTGATATTGCTGATTTGTTTTCGACAATGATCAATGTCACACGCATCGATATTATTTTGCCGGGGCAAATAATGCGCGTTAAATTGCCAACAAAAATAATGTTCAAAAATAACGAATTTAAGTTGCGTGATAATATTCGTGTATTATTAGACCGCGTCATCGCCAATCTCAGCGCGCGTCCACCTGGGCAACGTTTCGAAGCGCAGTTGGTGATGTCTGTCCCAGAAACCAAACAAAAGCCAGGTCAGGAAAGATTGTCGATTAAGCAATTGGAAAATATAACGAACTTTAAATCATTAACCATCAAACGGGCCGGTTTTTTCGCCGAAACCATGATTAATTTAGGTGCGCCAAGGGACAGTATTGTTGTTGGCGTTGAACCGGGTGACCCAGAACAGATGACAATTTGGTTTTATGTGCGTGATCTATTACAACAACCTGTATCACCTGTAACGGTTGAACCATAGATAAAGGTCGTTTGAATACAATGTGGGATGTCGAAGCCGATATTAAAGCCAGTCAGCAATATGGCCAAGGTCAAAGCCTAGGCTCTGATATGGATGGTGCTGGAAAATCCTCATCCTCTTCTGGTTCTTGGATGGTGACGTTCACAGATTTAGTGTCGCTGATGATGACATTTTTTGTCATGCTGTTTTCAATGTCGACGGTGAAACTGGATCAATGGGATAATGTTGTTGTCGCCTTATCAAAAACATTAGCGCCAACACTTGAACAAACAAGTGTCTTAGTTACCTCGCCATTTAACATTACCACAGTCTACCGATTGCGTGCGGTTAACCTTGATTATTTGGCATCAGTTTTACAAAAAACCTTGTCCGATAATCAACTGCAAACGAATATCGTCATTCGTCGATTAGATGATCGATTAAAAATCATCGTTCCAAAAAATGCGCTTTTTGCCCTTGCCAGTGATAAACTGTCGGATTCTGGCAAGCAAACGTTGTTTGTCATGGGCGGTGTGTTTAGTAACATTGGCAATAAAATTTCTGTTAATGGCTACACCGATCCATCGTTTATTTCTGACGATGTCTATAAAACGGGATGGCAATTGTCATTAGCACAATCTTTACAGGTGGCTAAAACTTTAGGAGATGCCGGATATCCAAACCGAATTTTATCAATGGCTTTGGCGGCGCAGGATAATCAACCTGAACTTAATTCCGAACAGCCGAGCAACGCTGTATTCGAAATTATTATTGATGAAACAGCAGGGCTATCTAAAAAATGATAAAAAGCAGGTTTTATCATGGCACGTTGTTTGTGTTGGTTTTTATCAGCAGCTTAATGGATGTTGCTTTAACTTACGGCGAACCCGTATCGGTTCGCGGCCAAAAAATAGAAGACTATGCGCAAGTTGTTTTTACTTGGCAGAACCCAGTTGGGCATACACTCGCCCGGAGCGGCAATCAGGTAACTGTACGGTTTTCTAGGCCTATTGAAGCGACGTTAACAGGCATTGCGCCTGCGGTTAAAGGCTTTGTTGAACAAGTCACTGCAGGTAACGATGGCAATACGATCCGGTTTCGATTGTCAGCGGATTATGATGTGTATAGCTATGACAGTGGCCGTTCGATAACCGTAGAAATTGCTCCAAAAGAAGACGCGGTAACGGCGGCTGAACCTGAAAAATCACCAACGCAACCAAAAACCAAGGCGTCGTCAGTTCAATCCAATAATACCGCTATTAAAGTCCGTGTCGGTGACCACGATGGGTTCACACGGTTGGTTTTTGATTGGAAAAGCAAAACGCCTTATACATTTTCCAGACAAGGAAATGTCGGTGAACTGGTTTTTGCAAAACCCGGTATTTTTGCACTGGATAAAATCAAATCAGATTTGCCTAAATACGTAGGGGGTATAGAACAAACTGTTGTGGGAAATTCTGCCGTTGTACGTTTCGCAGTACCAGCATCATCAACGGTTAAACATTTTTTATCGGGTAATAGCATCGCTGTTGATATTAATCAGCCGACAACGGCTGCGGATAAAGCCGGACTGTTGCCAAAAAATGTTGCCGCCAAGCCTGATGCCGGGCCAAAACTCGAACCCAGGCCAGTCAAAGCAGCGGTCGAGACTGAAAACGTTGCCGTAGCTGATTTAACCAAGACTGAAAAACCTGCTGCCCGACTTGCGCCTGAACAAACAGAAGCCCAAGCCAATCCAAAACGGTTAGAACCGCAAGTCTTGCCAACAGCCGCCGATGGTCTAGTGGCATTTGAAAATGCAACGGATGCGAAAATTACGTCCATTGCATCAACGGATGCCAAAATTTTAACCCAACTGCGTTTCGATTGGGATGAACCCGTGGGAGCAGCGGTGTTTCGTCGCGCTGGTGCATTGTGGGTGGTGTTTGATAAATTAACCCAAGTGGATACCGATGATTTAAAAACCATTGGCGGCAAATCTTTTAAAGTTGTTCAGCAAATTCCTATTAACAGCGGTACGGTTTTACGATTTTTAACCGAAAGCTCTGTTAACCCAACATTATCACGGGATGGGTTGGCGTGGATTTTATCATTTAAAAATCAGAATTTAGTGGCTAAAACCCCGGTTGAAATTAATGCTGATCCGAACTCGCCCATTGGCGCGCGGGTATTTTTACCGGTTACCGAACCCGGCAAAGCCATCCCATTAACCGACCCGGAAGTCGGTGATAATTTGATTGTTATCCCCTTGGTTCAATTGGGATACGGTACTCAAAAACCCTATGATTTTGCTCAAGTTCGGTTTCTTCAAACCGGGCAGGGCGTTGTGATTTCACCTCGGATAGACGATCTGCGTGTCCGCGCATTACGCCAAGGCGTCGAACTTTCTGGAACCAATTTAAAAATATCGCCAGTTGGTGCCGGGACCGCTGCGAGTGCTAAACTCGCCTCCTTGCGCCCGCTTGCTAAAATCCTCAAACTGGATAAATGGATACTTGATAAACCAGAAGACTATTATCCCAAAAAATTAGAATTGTTGGCGGATCTTGCGACCGCGTCACTTGAACAACGCACCGGCGCTCGGTTTAATATGGCCCGGTTTTATCTAGCTAATGGTTATGGTGCCGAGGCTTTGGGCGTAATGGGTGTGATCGCATCCGCTGACCCTGATGCCACCAAAACACCTGAGTTTAACATGTTAATCGGCGGCGCCCGGTTTTTAATGGGGCGTTATGACGAAGCCGATTTAAACTTTTCAAAACCCGATTTAGTGAATAATGACGAAGCCCGTCTGTGGCGCGCATTAATCGTTGCGGCTCGCGGTGATTTATCAACAGCCGGATTTGAATTGCGTCGATTGGGTGGTATTGCTCGATCTTATCCCGTGCCTTTGCGCATGCCAGTGGGGCGTTTAATTGCCAAAGCTGCCATCGAAATTGGCGATGTTAAACAAGCCGAGGATTATTTGTCATTATTACGCTTGGACAACACGGACCCTGCGGCTTTAGCCGAACTGGATTACATCGAAGCCCGGTTGTTGCAGTTAGGCGGTGATGATGACGGTGCCATCAGCAAATGGGATAGCGCCATTGAAAACGGACGACGCAAAGTACAAGTCCAGGCCAGTTTTGCACGTATGGAATTAATGCTGAACATCGACCGTATGAGCCGTCCGGAAGCTATTAGCATCTTAGAAGGCATGCGTTTTATTTGGCGAGACGATGAATTTGAATTTACTTTGCTACGGCGTTTAGGTGATTATTATATCGAAGAAGGCCGTTTCCGCGATGGTTTTTTAGCTTTGCGCCAAGCCGCAACCGTGTTCCGGGACAATGTCGAAGCCCCGCAAGTGACACAAAAAATGACCGATACATTTAATTATTTATATTTAAATGATGGCGATGAAGTTTTGACACCCGTCCGCGCCATTGGCTTGTACGAAGAATTCAAAGAATTAACACCAGCCGGATCCAATGGTGATTTAATGATCCGAAAATTGGCTGATCGATTGGTTCGGGTTGATTTGTTGGACAGCGCGGCTGCGTTATTGGAAAACCAGATTAAATTCCGGCTTAAAGGAGACTTAAAAGCCAGCGTTGGCACTCGGTTGGCCTTGGTCCGCATTATAGCCCGTGAATATGATCTAGCGATACAGGCACTCGATGACAGCTTGGAGCCTAATTTACCCGAAGAATTAACAACAGAACGCCGACATTTACGGGCGCAAGCATTAATGGGAGCGGGTAACAATGACGCTGCACTGGAATTATTGAAAACCGATAAAACGGAAAATGGTGATTTGTTAAAAGCTGAAATGTTTTGGTTGGGATCGAATTGGGCCAAGGCATCATTGTTTTTAAAACGTATGTTAACGGCATCTGGTGCCAAACCGAATGAACTGCTGGATAACGAACAAGCCGTCAACGTTTTGAATTTATCCGTTGCTTTAACCTTAAGCGGCAATGAACGGGCGTTAAACAGATTAAGACGCGATTACACAGGTCCTATGGAATCGACCGAATATAAAGACGCATTTAATTTGGTTACATCCCCCGGCCGATTGGGATTAATCCCACCCGGAGCTGTATCGGGATTGGTCAAAGATGCTGAAAATTTCAAAACATTTTTATCGGATTATCTGGAACGTATTAAAGAAGACGATTTGAGCGGTGTCGCTGCCCCGATTATTAATGATTTGGATCCAGAACGGTAAGGGGGTCAGATCGTATCAAAATCAATGGACCTCATATCCATCATTGTGAAGTTTTTATATAATGCACCTACTTGTTTAGATTTAATTCTGAATTGGCTACGGCGTTTAATTTTAGGTTTCAAATGCGAGGCGTTTTCCAGTTTTATGCCTGGGTCATAATATATTAACCCAGAATTTATTGCCCGAAGAAACATTAAAAAATCCGTTCCTTCGCCAAGATCGACCAAGCTCCCGTAACAATATTGTTGTTGTGGGTCCTTTCTGATTAATGAAGGTATGTAAACAGCTTTAGCATGTTTTCTGTTCCAATGGCTCATCATGTTAGTGAATTTCCAGATGGCCGTTTCTCTTCCTGTGTCGTCCAGCAACTTTATACCGCCATCCGTATTTGTAATTTTACCTGTTTCGGGATTATACCCTTCAAGACACAATGTTAATCCGGTGCTATCTACGCGTTGTCCGTTTTTGTATATACCTCCGAAATTCAGTCGATCCGGTATTCCGTTTTTATCTGGATAGCCAAATTCTCGAATGAAATATTCAATCCCTTTTTCCGTATACAGGCCAGAAGTTGGTTCAGGTGTCATCAGTGTAATAGGACCACCGTTATGCGGTTTGTTGAGATTTTTAACGCCATGTTGTTTCACTTCCCATCCTAGGTAATCCGGATCAGAGCTTCCGTTCGGCGTTATGCCCAGCATGGCTTCAAGCGTATAACCGCCACAGTTGCTTGAACGGCAAGGCATAATTTTTTTTTCCGCATCCAGCCGAACCGAGTCTATCCATCCTTTTTCATGAATTTTATACAATGCCGAAAGCAGTTTTTTCTTCGAAGACATCGCTTGCTGGTTAATGTCAATAGGCAGTCTGAAAAAGATACCCTCATTATCTGGCGGGAGCGTACTTTTAATTTCATTGCCGATCGGGTTATCGGGCCCTGTCAAGTGACCAAGAATACGATCATCATCTCTGATGCCTAGGAACAACAACCGCCCTTCGTTTCTGGAGGTCATTTGCTCACTAGGGGCATTGGAACAACGGGCAAGAAAACCCGACATGCGGACTTCTGGATATTTCGGATATAATATCAACTGAGCATTGGGGGCTAGATGTGATTCACCGGAAGCATTCACCCAGTGGAAATCCAGCCCGGCTTTGAAACGGTCCCTTTTGCTACCCGCTTCACTGTCTGTATCTGTCACCACACCCAGGTTGGGGATACTGTTCAAAGCTTGAAAATCTGATCCAAGATAAACTTGGTTTTTGGAATTGTCGTTGGGAGACATTATTTTAAGGAGCAGATGAGATACCCCAAGACGTGAAAATATTTCCTGTAACCTAGAAAATTTTGTAATTTCGATATATTGTTGCCTGACCATTCGTCTATTGTCCTCGCGCCCTCGATTACAACATCATGGCTTTCTTTGGCGGGTTGGTCAGTAACTATTTCAATTAATGCATTAATTAATTTTGGAATTATTCAGCTGCAATTTTGAAAAGTTCGCTAGGGTCAATATGCCGCATTATGTGGGGTTTCATATACCGGGCAATTTCTTCAATCACTGGAACCACAACAGAATTCCCGAATTGCGCATAGGCACGGGTATCTGAAACTGGTATAATCATTCCAGGTACACGGCTGTTATCGTATCCCATCAAACGGGCACATTCCCTAGGGGTGAGCCTTCTAGGGTTCTTTCCTTCTTGTCTGATCAGAATTTCACTGCCATCCTTGTAGTACCGGGCAGACAATGTGCGGGCTTTGTCTTCGGGACCATTTAAGCCAAAGCCGAAGCCGTTTCCTTTGGCTTTGTGTTTAGCTGCATAGGCTTGAAGGTAATTCCATAACTTGTCTGATAATGTATATTTTTCATTGACTTTGCATGTTTCGTTTGCTCCGACTAAATCAGGGATTATCGTGAATGGTTCTTCTGTTTTTTCATTTTCATTATGCAAAATATCTTTCAAAATTGGGCCTTTTGCTGGATTAGCAAATTCCAGTTTGTCAAAATCAAAACCCGTATCCTCTTTAAATCCGGCAATAAAAATGCGTTCTCGGTGTTGAGGAACGTATCCTTTTGCGTCGATCACCCTAAAACTAATATGATAACCAAGATCATTTTCCAAAGCACCACGAATGGTTTCAAAGGTATCACCTTTGTTATGTCCTCGTAGATTTTTTACATTTTCCAGTAGAAAAGCAGCGGGTCGATGATGTTTAAGGATCCGGAGCACATCAAAAAAAAGTGTTCCTTGGGCTTTGTCCATAAATCCATGAGCTCGCCCAAGTGAGTTTTTTTTCGAAACACCGGCAATAGAAAATGGCTGACAGGGAAAACCGGCAAGTAAAACGTCAAATTTTGGAATGTCTGCAGGAAGAATTTTAGTAATATCTCCGGCTATTTCGTGATCATCGGAAAAATTCGCTTTATATGTTTTTTGGGCATATGTATCCCATTCGCTTGTAAAAACACATTTGCCGTTGGAAGCCTCGAAGCCTCTGCGTATGCCGCCAATTCCTGCAAATAAATCAATAAAGGTGAAATCAGTGTGCGGGTTACAGGATTGTTTTCGATATTCTAGGCGGTTTTCCAATAATTGAATATTTGCTTTTCTTGGATTGATCTCGCCATTTTCCCAACGGTAAACGGTTTTTTGGGTTACCCCCAAAAGTTCCGCCGTTTCACGGATCGAAAGAACGTTATCATTTCGCAGTTTTCGGAATAAGTTGTTCATACGTTTTTGTGCTCTTTATGTGGGAGTTTTTTTGACAATATGGGTATAAATAGTCCCAGTAAAGAGGGAAATACATTAAATGTTCATTAATTGTTCTATTAATTCATATCCCGCCAAAGCTACGGACCAGGCTGCCGGCGATCAGGTACCAGCCATCAACCAGCACAAAAAAGATAATTTTAAAGGGCAGGGCGATGATAATCGGGGGCAACATCATCATGCCCAAAGCCATCAACACCGAAGCGACCACCATATCGATGATTAAAAACGGGATGAATACTAAAAACCCGATTTCAAAGGCGCGCCTGAGTTCAGAAATCATGAACGACGGGATCAACACCCGAAGCGGCATTTTTTCTTGGGCTTCTTCGTCAGGGATGTTGGCGATATCGACAAATAGTTGCAGGTCTTTTTCACGGACTTGGTTCATCATGAATGTGTGAAATGGTTGCACCGTGCGCTCGAACGCTTCGGTTTCTTCGATGTCGCCTTCGATCAATGGATTAATACCTTGAGTATAGGCTTGTTGCATGGTCGGCATCATGATGAACAATGTTAAAAACAATGCCAAACTGATCAGGACCTGATTGGGTGGTGTTTGTTGTGTGCCCATCGCGGATCGCAAAAACGATAATACAATGGTAATACGAATGAACGACGTGATCATGACCAAAATTGATGGCGCTATGCTCAACACAGTAATCAGCGCAAATAATTGAACGATGCGAGCGGTTGCTTCACCGCCGCCTTGACCTAAATCCAGCGATAAAGTTTGTGCCGTGGCCGGGTCCGTTACAACTAAAAAAACTACAACCGAGACAATGGACGCCAATAAGGATAGGACAAAAAGTTTGCTATGGCGGTAAAAAACCGAGCATGGTCGGCTGTTCTTTCCGTCCTTTGGCTTGATTTCGGCCATTATCATTGTTCCTTTGTCGTTTGATTGGGGGATGGTGAATGCGATATTGCGCCTTTGCTTTCGATCAATAGTTCGCTGGTGGGTGATAACATTAACAAATGTTCTTTGTCGTCTGATTTGATTAACATCAGTTTCCGACGTCCTTCGATGGGTAACACTTCGATGATTTCAAGTCGGCGTTCACCACGGCGTTTAATAATCGATGTCGGCGCTCCAAATCCAATGCGCCGGGCTATCACGGCAAGGACCGCGATTAATCCAATAACAAAAACCAATGCCAACAGGAATCTGAAATATTCAGAGAGTTCCATTAAACAGTATCCTTTGGTGTATGGTGAATGTGATGGCGGGTTAAGTCTTCGGACAAGCGGTCTAAATCTTTTAAGACGCGTCTTAGTGTTTGTTCGGTTTGCTGCGTTTCCAATGGTGGGTTGTTCGTGATAAACTGACAAACGTCTTCTATTTTGCCTTCGATCTCGCCTAAATCGACGGCCATGTTTTCAATGATAGCTAACCGGGCATCGGAAATAAGCGTCGATATTTCTGCTAAACGGAATTCAATGGATGGGTTCGAAGGGGTCATGAGTGTGTGTCTCGTTGCCATTTGGTAATCATGTCAGCAGCCGTTTCAGGTGTATTATTGTGATCTGTATTGTTATGGCCGTTGTCAGCCGGGGCTGTCAAATGATCTGATGCGGCGGCCATATTTTGGTTGCTTTGATAAACATAAGATAAAATTTCAGCAACCGCTGCGAAAGCTTCTATCGGAATATCACTATCGACATCGATGCTGGTTAAAAGTTGAGCTAAATCAGCGTCTTCACGAACTTTGACCCCGTTGGCATAGGCTATGTCAAGTATTTGCCGGGCGACCAAACCTTGGCCACCGGCGACCACACGCGGTAAATCAGCGCTTTCATTATAACGTGACAAGGCCACGGCCAATGTGCGCTCAATTTCTGGCAGGGCCTGAGCGTTGGGTTGCTTGTCTTGGTCATCAGAATTATCAATCGGGGGCACGGATTGCGGTCCTTAATTTTTTAAATCACATTAGCTTAAAAGTTTAAACCATTGGATCGGTTATTGCTCTTAGTTTGTTTCTGCATCGATGATGATTAATTCAGTAAAGCATAAGCCTGTTTACAGATTGTTAATGAACTAGGCAGATAATGCCTAGTGATAGAAGATCCCAACAACAAAACCTTTTTATTATGTGTTTGTTTGTTGATTTGAAGCCAGCAGAACGCCGGATACCATGGGTTATCAGTAAATACTTTAGTGTCTTGGGTGGCGTGGTGTGATTTTTGAATAATACAATCATATTCGTGATTGTGAAAAAGGTGATGGTTAATGGATCTGAATAAAATTTCATTATTTAATGCAATGAAACAACGTATGGGGTGGTCCGCAAGGCGTCAGGAAGTGTTGGCGGATAATATTGCCAATGCCGATACGCCAAAATACAAAGCGCGCGATCTTAAAGTTTTTTCATTTAAAGACACCGTGCAGCGCCAGCAATCCCGACTTAATCTGGATGTAACGAACCCTTCGCATTTAGGTGGTCGCCGTGTGCAGGTAAGTGAATTTAAAGACCGGGAAGACCGGACCCCGTTTGAAGTTTCCCCAGGTGGTAATTCGGTTGTGCTCGAGGAGCAGATGGCAAAAATAAATGAAACCGGTGTTTCTTACAAATTGACCACACAGCTTTACCGCAAACATTTGGCGATGTTGCGGACAGCGCTTGGTACCGGCCGTTAAACAATACCCGATTTCAGTATAAGGATAGCGATAATGAGTGAACTTTTTAAAACCATGCGTATTTCAGGAGCGGGTATGCGTAGTCAAGGTACCCGTTTGCGGGTTATTTCGCAAAATTTAGCCAACGTTAATTCGTTGGCAACCGAGCCCGGCGGTAAACCCTACCAACGCAAAGTCGTGACTTTTAAAAATGAACTGGACCGTAATCTTGGTCTGAGTAAAGTCACAGTCGCAGATATACGCCCTGACACATCGGATTTTGGCAAAAAATTTGATCCCGGTCACCCGGCAGCCGATGCTGATGGATATGTATTAACGCCCAACGTCAACGGTATTATCGAAATGTCTGATATGCGCGAAGCCCAACGTTCATACGAAGCCAACCTGAATGTCATTAAGTCGTCAAAATCGATGATTAGCCAAGCCATTGATATTCTTCGCTAACGCTTTTATTACTTTATAAGGAGCCAATAGATGGCCATTCCTGCACAAAATATTAACTCTGCCATAAATGCTTATAATAATGCCGCTAAAAGCGTCGGTGTGTCTGATGCGCCTAAAGACAGTTTAAAAGGCAGTGAGTTTTCAAATCTGGTCAAAAGCGCTATTGACGAAGCCATTAAAATTGGTGAACGCAGCGAAAAAGTTTCGATCCAAGGTATAACGGATCAGGCTGATATTAGCCAAGTGGTGACGGCTGTTTCCGAAGCTGAGCTGACGCTGCAAACGGTGGTCACGGTGCGTGATAAAGTCATCGATGCATATAACAATATCATCCGTATGCCTATGTAAGCTTTTATGCGCTTGATCGTCGATCATCGAGTTTGGTATAATTATACCATAGAGTTTATGCAAAGGGATGGTCTGTGGATCAAGTTGCTGTTGTAGAAATTGGTCAAGAAGCATTATGGGTGGTTTTGAAAATGGCCGGGCCGATTATGCTGACGGGGCTGTTTATCGGCCTTGCCATTGCATTGTTTCAAGCGTTAACAACTATTCAAGAACTCACCTTAACATTTGTGCCTAAAATTATTGCTATTTTTATAGCGCTTATTGTTTTTTTACCGTTTATGATCACGACCTTGGTCGAATACTCCACTCGATTGTTTGAACGTATGGGATCGGTTGGTTAAATGGGTGGTTGGTCGGTTAATAAATGTAAACGATAATGCCAATTGTATGCATTGATGCGGCGGAAACTGATGCTCACCGAACTTCTTAATTTAAATATTTTTGCTTTTTTTCTAATTTTTTCACGGATAGGTACGGCTTTTGTCGGTATGATCGGGTTCAGTGCCGCGTGGGTGTCCCCACGCTTCAGGTTGGGCATTGCCATGTCCGTAAGCTTTATTTTATTGCCTGTGATTGGATCCAATTTACCAACGTTACCGGGGACCGCGGTTGAATTAATTTTGCTGATGATTGGCGAGGTTGTCGTTGGCGCTTTTTTTGCTGTGTTGTCGTTGCTTATTATCGCCGCTTTGCAAACCGCAGGCTCAATCATTGCGTTATTATCGTCTATGGCTAATGCGTTAATCCAAGACCCGCTTGTCGAACAACAAAGTTCTACTGTAGCCGGTTTTTTATCAACGGTTGCGCTGGTTTTAGTGTTTGTCACAGATTTATATCAAATTATGTTAGCGGCTTTGGTCGATAGTTATGTTTTGTTTCCGCCAGGGGCGGCTTGGGCGTGGGGCGATACCGCTAATTTAATTGCCCGCCGGGTGGCCGATAGCTTTTATTTGGGACTACAAATGGCATCACCATTTATGTTAACCGGTCTGACATATTATTTTGGTATCGGATTGTTAGGGCGATTAATGCCAACCTTGCCTGTTTTCTTTTTTGGTTTGCCTGTACAAATTGTTATGCAAATCTGGGTATTAGTGGTTACTCTATCGGCAATTATGCTAAGCTTTATGAATAATTTTTCGGAAGGATATGCACCTTTTATACTCCCTTAGATGACGTTTTGATGGATGATAATTAAGTGTGAAAAACGATGGCCGAAGAAGATGATGCCCAAAAAACAGAAGACCCCTCCGAGAAAAAATTAGCGGATGCTAAATCGCGTGGCGAAGTCCCGCAATCACAAGAAGTTAAAAGTTGGATTATTTTATTGGGTGCGGCTGGTGGTTTGATATTTTTGGCACCCTATATGGCGTCAGGCGTGCGTGGAGTGGGGCTGCCATTTATCGAACAACCGGATTTAATCAGTTTGGATGTGAATAATTTGCGTCGCCTACTGGCCGATATATCATATGATGTGATGATGTTGTTGGCGCCATTTATGGGATTGTTAGTGGTATTGGCTATTGGCGGCGGATTGGCGCAAGTCGGGGTGATTATGGCACCTAAAAAAATCAAACCCGATTATAATAAAATCAGCTTGTTTAAAGGTCTGAAAAGGATGTTTTCAGGCCGTACGGTCATCGAATTTATCAAAGGTATTGCTAAATTACTGGTGGTTAGCCTTGTCGCTTTTATTGTGTCCATCCCGTTGTTAGGGGATATCGGGGTTTTACCGGACAAAGATTTCCTCTATTCATTGGATCGTATCCAAGATATTGCCATTGCCTTGACTGTGGCTACATTTGGCGTGATGACAGCCGTGTCAATTATGGATTTTGCCTATCAAAAATATTCTTTCACCAAGCAGATGATGATGAGCAAACAAGATGTCAAAGACGAAGCCAAACAACAAGATGGTGACCCACAAGTCAAAGCCCGGATTCGTAAAGTCCGTATGGAACGCTCGCAACAGCGCATGATGGCATCGGTTCCCGAGGCCGATGTGGTGATTACCAACCCGACCCATTATGCAGTGGCATTAAGTTATAAAATGGATAGTATGAGCGCACCGTTGCTGGTCGCCAAAGGAATGGATGAATTGGCCCACCGTATCCGCGATGTGGCCTCCGAAAACGATGTGGCAATCGTTGAAAATCCACCCTTGGCACGCGCTTTATATGCTGCCGTAGACATTGACGAAGAAATTCCGTCAGAACATTTTCAAGCCGTCGCCGAGGTCATCGGCTTTATCATGCGGCAACGTGGAGAGTTAAACCATTGACCGGGACCGATGAAGTAAAAAAAGTAACGGAAGAAACCGTAAAGCCCGCTAAATTTTTCCTCAAACGCCCGGGTTTTTGGGCTTTGGTTGGTGTTTCCTTTGCGACTTTTTCCATGGCTGTTCGTTGGGAACAACAATATGGTCTAATTATTGGCGGTTCGGTTATCGGAATAGCCGTTTTTTCCTTTGCCGTTATGCTGTGGTTGTTACGGCCAGTGAAAAAAAAACTTGTCCATCGTCACGATACGTTGTTGGACGCTTTGGGCCAATCAACTGAACGCGCTTCAGGACAATCGGCAGGACAATTAGCCGGGCAGTTGGCGACCATACCGCAATTGGTTGGTGAACCGGGTGTCGACAAAGACCACCCGCAACCGGCTATAGCGATCAGTACTTTACCAGAACCAGCCATACTTAGTGATGTTATAAAAACAGCTGAACCTGTTGCGTTAGATAAAGTTCATACTGATTATCAGCCTGTCGCCCAAGTTGAAGAAATGCTGGATAATTTGCCGGTTGGTTTTTTTTCAACCGACCAAGACGGTTTGTTGTTGTACATCAATAACACCTTGGCGCGCTGGTTAGGCGTGCCATCTGTTGACGCCATTGGTCGTCCTTTTTCTGATTTTGTTGACCGTGCATCAAGCGAAGGCGATCTTTATTTAAAATTTTTTGATGGGTCACCGTTTAAAGTCGTTCTTGAACAATCCGAAGCCGATGTCGAAAATGGGTCTTATACCCGTTCTATTGTTTTGCGCGATGTAGTGTGGACCGATGTTGTGCGGTTAGATCAAAACGCTGCAGCACCTAAGCCCGAACCCGCAACACATCAATATGCCGAAGGTAAGAAAACAAAGTCTGAAACCATGAAATGGTTATTTGATGAGGCCCCCGTGGGTATTGTTTTGGTTGATATGGATGGCCGGGTCAAAGATTGCAATTTGGCTTTTTGTAAACTTTCTGGCCACCAACGTTTTGCGGTTCAGGGACGGCAATTCAGCGATTTAGTCAGTTTAGAAGACGAAAGCGAAGTTTCCACAGCTTTATCCAAAGTTGTGATGGGCATTATGCGATCTGCGCACTTAGAAGTACGCATTCCGGGGGTGGGGGGACGTGAAAGCATCACCTCGTTGTATTCCAGCCGACAAACGGATAACGACGGTGAAATTACCGGCTTGGTTTTGCATTTTATTGACACCACAGAGCAACGAAATCTCGAAGTGCAATTCGCCCAATCGCAAAAAATGCAAGCCGTTGGACAACTAGCAGGCGGCGTTGCCCATGATTTTAATAACTTGTTGACGGCGATGATCGGTTTTTCTGATTTATTGCTGGACCGTCACGGTCCGGGGGATCCGGATTTTGCAGATTTGCAACAAATTCGCCAAAATGCCAACCGGGCAACAAATTTGGTCAGGCAACTGTTGGCTTTTTCTCGGCAACAAAAATTGGCCCCTGTGAAACTTGATATCAGTTTGGCGTTGGGTGAATTGTCTAATTTAATTGGTCGTTTAATCGGTGAAAAAATCGGCCTACGGTTTGTTAATGCGGCTGATTTAGCCATGGTTCATGTGGACCAAGGGCAATTTGAGCAGGTCATTATCAATTTATGTGTCAATGCGCGTGATGCCATGCCCGGCGGCGGAGAAATCATTGTTTCGACCAGGGCTGAAGCACTCGACAAAGATATGCAGCGCGGCCACGATTTAATGCCCAAAGGCCGCTATGTGGTGATTGATGTGACGGACACCGGGACCGGTATTCGCCAAGAAGACATGGTCCGTATATTCGAACCGTTCTTTTCAACCAAAGACGTTGGCGCTGGAACCGGGCTGGGGTTGTCAACGGTCTATGGCATTGTCCATCAAACGGGCGGTTTTATTTTTGTCGATAGCGCCCCCGGAAAAGGCACGACATTCACGATTTATTTGCCTGAGTATAAGGTTGATGAGGATGCGGTTGAAACCGATGCGGATTTAAAACAGCAACAACGCGTTCAACGTTCGTCATCTGATGATGGTGACGAACAAGACCTAACCGGTGTGGCTACCGTTTTGTTGGTCGAAGACGAAGATGCCGTGCGTATGTTTGCTAGCCGGGCGTTGCGTAATAAAGGCTATAAAGTACTGGAGGCGGAAAATGGTGAAATCGGATTGGATGTCATTAACCAAGCCGATGGACCCATCGATTTAATACTGTCGGATGTGATTATGCCGGGCATGGACGGACATACATTTGTAAATTTAGTGCGCCATGAATTGCCGTCGGTGAAAGTCATATTGATGTCTGGCTACGCCGATGACGTGTTCCAAGACGAAATAGACCGCGATAAAGAAATCGAATTTCTTGGCAAACCATTTAGTTTGAAGTCGCTCGCCAGCAAAGTGAAACAAGTTTTAGAATCGCCCTGATATAACGCCAATAATTATCAATAAATGATTTGCGAATCGAATACTTAATAGTTGACTGTTTTGCTAATATTGTCATGAACAATAATAGAACATAAGTTATAAAATCTAATTATTTCAATGCTTTATAAAAACATGTTGCCAATGAGAACATTTCATGTACATTTGAATGAGATTGCAACCATTCCCATGATGTGAAAGATTGAGAGGCCGCATATGAAAACCAATGCATTACGCTTAGTGGAGAAAGATAACGTGGATAAAACTAAAGCGCTGGACGCAGCTGTCAGCCAAATAGAACGTGCCTTTGGTAAAGGCTCGGTTATGAAATTGGGTCAACGTGAAGTTGTTTCAATTGATTCTATTTCTACAGGCTCTATTGGTTTGGATATTGCGCTGGGAATTGGTGGTTTGCCGCGTGGTCGGATTATTGAAATTTATGGGCCGGAAAGTTCCGGTAAAACCACATTGGCCTTACATGTCATAGCCGAAGCGCAAAAAAAAGGTGGCACGTGTGCATTTGTTGATGCGGAACATGCCCTTGATCCGGCTTATGCGAAAAAACTCGGCGTCGACATCGAAGAATTGCTGATTTCCCAACCGGACGCCGGTGAACAAGCTTTAGAAATTTCTGATACACTGGTCCGGTCCGGCGCCATTGATGTGTTGGTGGTCGATAGTGTGGCGGCATTGGTGCCCAAAGCCGAACTCGAAGGCGAAATGGGTGACCATCACGTAGGCCTGCAAGCCCGTTTGATGAGCCAGGCTTTGCGTAAACTCACCGGTTCCGTTTCAAAATCCAATACTATGGTGATTTTCATCAACCAAATTCGTATGAAAATCGGTGTCATGTTTGGCAGTCCGGAAACCACGACGGGTGGTAATGCGCTTAAATTTTATTCATCTGTTCGTATGGATATCCGCCGTATTGGGGCGATTAAAGACCGCGATGAGGTTGTCGGTAACCAAACCCGGGTGAAAGTTGTTAAAAATAAAGTCGCGCCGCCATTTAAAATGGTTGAATTTGATATCATGTATGGCGAAGGCATTTCAAAAATGGGTGAAATTCTTGACCTTGGTGTCAAAGGTGAAATCGTTGATAAATCAGGATCATGGTTTTCATTTGATTCTGTTCGTATTGGTCAAGGCCGGGAAAATGCTAAAAAATTCCTGCGTGATAACCCTGATATGGCTGAGCGTATTGGGCAACTCATCCGCGATAACGCCGGATTGTTATCCGATGAAATGATGACAGGCCCTGATGCACCAGCTGAAAACGACGAAACTAATGACAATGGTGATTTGGCTGCATCTTAAACAATAAGTTATCATTCGGCGTTAATCGGACAATTTCGCGGCCCCTTAAACGGGGTCGTTTTTTGTCGCCCTGTTTATCGGGCCATAACTGGACTTAGATGATGCAAAAGGGTAAAAGCGAGATGGTTCATTTGCGGGCCCTTTCGTGGTCCATTTTTAATTGTTGAATTACCCACCCGGTCGGTAAATAGAAAGTTGGTATAGGCACGATGCAGACTGTTAATGAAATACGCGATACGTTCCTGAAGTTCTTTGCCGATGCGGGCCATCAAATTATGCCGTCATCGTCCTTGGTCCCTTTGAACGACCCAACTTTGATGTTTACCAACGCTGGAATGGTTCAGTTCAAAAACGTGTTTACCGGACTTGAAAGTTTGGATTTCAAACGTGCTGTGACATCGCAAAAATGCGTGCGTGCGGGCGGCAAACATAATGACCTTGAAAATGTTGGATATACAGCCCGTCATCATACGTTTTTTGAAATGCTGGGAAATTTTTCTTTCGGTGATTATTTCAAAGCCGACGCCATCGAAATGGCATGGAAACTGATTACCGAAGTTTACGGGTTACCTGCTGACAAACTATTGGTGACGGTGCATACGTCCGATGAAGACGCCGCCGATCTATGGAAAAAAATAGCTGGTCTTGATGACAGTAAAATTATCCGCATCCCCACATCGGATAATTTTTGGTCGATGGGTGATACTGGACCATGTGGCCCGTGTTCTGAAATTTTTTATGATCATGGTGACCATATCCCCGGTGGCCCGCCGGGTAGTGTGGACGAAGACGGTGACAGGTTTATCGAAATCTGGAATTTGGTGTTTATGCAATATGAACAAGTATCAAAAGATGTTCGCAATGAATTGCCTCGGCCATCCATTGATACGGGCATGGGACTGGAGCGCATTTCCGCCGTCCTTCAAGGCACCCATGATAATTACAAAACGGACATGTTTAAAACTTTGATCGATGCCTCTGCTGATCATTCTGGTGTATCGGCTAATGGTGATTTTAATATTTCCCACCGCGTGATTGCTGATCATTTACGGGCCAGTAGTTTTTTAATAGCCGACGGTGTGTTGCCGTCTAACGAAGGCCGCGGTTATGTGGTGCGTCGGATTATGCGCCGGGCCATGCGCCATGTGCAACTGATGGGCTGCAAAGACGCGTTGATGTGGCAATTAGTGCCCACATTGGTACGTGAAATGGGCCAAGCTTTCCCTGAATTGGTACGTGCCGAGGCTTTAATTACGGAAACTCTTAAACTCGAAGAAGGCCGCTTTAAAAAAACCTTGGATAAAGGTTTGAAATTATTAGACGATGCCACGTCAGATTTATCGTCGGGCGGCATTTTATCCGGTGATACGGCTTTTAAACTTTATGATACTTATGGTTTTCCACTTGATTTGACCGAAGACGCTCTGCGTGGCAAAGGCATGACCGTTGATAATGATGGTTTTAACACAGCTATGGAAAAACAACGCGAAGACGCACGTAAAGCGTGGGCCGGGTCAGGCGATGCAGCGACCGAAGCGTTGTGGTTTAAATTACGCGACGAATTGGGTGCTACTGAGTTTTTAGGCTATGAAACAGAAGCCGCCGAAGCACAAATTACAGCACTTATCATTGACGATGAAACAACGGAAAATGCTGATGTTGGAACATCGGTTGGCGTGCTTGTTAATCAAACGCCATTTTATGCCTTGTCCGGTGGGCAAATGGGTGACAAAGGTGAAATTCTGGGATCAGATGGTGCTCGCATAACTATCACAGATACCTTGAAAAAAGCCGGAGATTTACATCTTCATTTAGGCGCTGTTGAAAAAGGCACATTTAAAGTCGGTGACCAAGTGCGTTTAAATGTCGATGGCACGCAACGTTCGGCCTTGCGCTCTAACCATTCGGCGACCCATTTGTTGCACGAAGCCCTGCGACAACATTTAGGCGACCACGTCACTCAAAAAGGCTCATTAGTCGCCCCTGATCGGTTGCGATTTGATATTAGCCATCCCAAACCCGTAGACGACTCCGAAATGCAAAAAGTGGTATCCGATGTGAATGCACAAATTTTGAGCAATGCCCCTGTTGTCACACGGTTAATGGACCAAGAAACGGCTATTCAAGCCGGAGCCATGGCGTTGTTCGGTGAAAAATATGGTGACGAGGTCCGCGTTGTTTCAATGGGGACTGAAAATAATGGTAAAGACTTTTATTCAACCGAACTCTGTGGTGGCACCCATGTTAACCGCACCGGTGATATTGGCATTTTTAAAGTGTTATCAGAAACGGCGGTGGCCGCCGGTGTGCGCCGGATAGAAGCAGTCACAGGAAATGCTGCTCGGGCTTATTTTGATGAAACCGAAGCATCATTGATTAAAACGGCCGAGGTTTTAAAAAGTAAACCATCTGACGTTCCGGAACGGGTTAAGTCATTAATCGATGAACGCCGTAAAATGGAACAAGAAATTTCACAATTGCGCAAACAAATCGCAACCGGCGGCATATCGTCTGAACAATCTGAAATCCTAGTATCCGGTACCAAATTAATTGCCCGTTTAATGGACGGAATACCTGCCAAAGATTTAAAAGGTTTGGCCGATGAGTTTAAACAAAAAATTGGATCGGGCGTTGTCGCATTAATTGCGGTCAACGATGGTAAAGCATCACTTGTCGTGGCCGTCACTGACGACTTGACGGAAACCTTTAATGCCGTTGAGTTGGTTCGTGCTGGATCGGCCAAGGTGGGTGGAAAAGGTGGTGGTGGACGGCCTGATATGGCCCAAGCCGGTGGCCCGGATGGTGATCAAGCTGGGGCTGCATTGGATGCGATCCAACAAGCCATGGCTGTTTGAATTCCCAATAGATCATGACTGATGATTAATTGGGTGGGAAAGTATAGATCATGAACGATTATAAAAATTTGTTTAAATGCGGTAAAAGCCCGGAACTGCTGTTGGTGTTGTTATCTATTGGCATGATGTTGTCGTTTTCAACATGGCAGGCGCTGCTTAATAATTTTGCGGTCGATGATGTCGGTTTTGATGGTGCGCGTATTGGCATTTTACAAAGTATTCGTGAGATCCCCGGTTTACTGGCTTTCTCCATCACCTTTATCCTGATTTTTTTCCGCGAACAACGGGTGATGTTGGCGGCATTGATTTTATTGGGAATTGGCACTGCTTTAACTGGATTTTTTCCGTATGTAATCGGTTTGTATTTAACAACGTTTTTGATGTCCACAGGGTTTCATTATTTTGAAACAGCCCGGCAATCGTTGGCGTTACAATGGATTGAAAAATCCCAAGCCCCCGTAGTCTTTGGCCAATTGGTCAGTGCCGGATCCTTTGCCGCATTGGTATCGTTTGGTGTTATTTATATAGGTCTGGATTTTTTTAACTTCGATTTAAAATGGATTTATGTGGCTGGCGGATTAATGGCTGTTGCTATCACTGTGTATTGCTGGATTGCATTCCCCAGCTATTCCGGAAAAAGCCAGCAAAAATCCCATATCGTACTCAGAAGCCGTTATTGGTTATGGTATGCATTGGTTTTCATGTCAGGTGCGCGGCGGCAAATTTTTGTCGTTTTCGCAGGTTTTTTAATGGTTGAAAAATTTGGATTTAGCGCCTCACAAATGACGTTGATGTTTTTAGCAAACATGACCATGTCAATTTTTATAGCACCAAAAATAGGTAAACTTATAAAACGGTTTGGCGAACGCAGAGCCTTGATTTTGGAATATACCGGGTTGGTTTTGGTCTTTGTCGGCTATGCCTTGGCCGATCAAGCGTGGGTCGGGGTGATTTTGTATGTCCTTGATCACATGTTTTTTGCTATGGCTATTGCCATTAAAACATATTTTCAAAAAATAGCCGACCCTGCCGATATTGCCAGTTCATCAGGCGTTAGTTTCACCATCAGCCATTTAGTGGCGGTGGTTATCCCGGCCGGGTTTGGTTTGATCTGGTTGGTCGCACCAAGTTATGTATTTATGGCAGGGGCGGCTATGGCTGGGATTTCATTGGCATTGGCATTTTTTATTCCGAAAACACCTGATCAGCAACAGGTATCAATTTTCAGCCAACCCGTAATCATTACAAAACCTGCCGAGTAACAAAGGATTATAAACCATGACACAAATGTTTACCGGCACCGATGACTATGTCGCCACCGATGATTTGCAGGTGGCGGTCAATGCAGCCATTCAATTACAGCGCCCGTTATTGATTAAAGGCGAACCGGGTACCGGGAAAACGGTGTTAGCCCAAGAAGTGGCCAAATCTTTGAACGCACCGTTATTACAATGGCACGTTAAATCAACCACCAAAGCCCAGCAGGGTTTGTATGAATATGACGCTGTTGCCAGGTTGCGCGACAGCCAATTGGGTGATGAACGTGTGCATGATATTTCAAATTATATTGTGCGCGGAAAATTATGGGATGCCTTTGCCCATGAAAACCGTCCGGTGTTATTGATCGATGAAGTGGATAAAGCCGATATCGAGTTTCCCAATGACTTATTATTAGAATTGGACCGTATGGAATTTCATGTTTATGAAACCAAACAAACGGTACGCGCCATCAAGCGCCCGGTTGTAATCATTACGTCGAATAATGAAAAAGAATTGCCGGATGCTTTTTTACGCCGCTGTTTTTTCCATTACATCAGTTTCCCCGATGATCGGACAATGCGGCAAATTATTGATGTGCATTTCCCGGATATTCAAAACCGTTTGGTCAAACAAGCGTTGGAAATTTTTTATCAATTGCGGGATGTCCCGGGGTTAAAGAAAAAACCATCGACATCTGAATTGCTGGATTGGTTGAAATTATTAATGGTCGAAGACATGCCGTTGGATATTTTGAAATCCAATGATATACGGTCATTGATCCCGCCGTTGGCCGGTGCGTTGATTAAAAATGAACAAGACGTGCATTTGTTGGAACGTTTGGCATTTATGAATGCCCGAGAAAACAGATAAAGCGAGTTTCTTGAATGTTCATTGAATTTTTCATGGCACTCAGATCGGTCGGAGTTCCGGTATCCTTGCGTGAATACTTGACGTTGATGGAAGCTCTGGATCTAGGCATCGCCCGTTATGATATTCAACAATTTTATTACCTGAGCCGTTCTGCATGGGTCAAAGACGAACGTCATTTAGACCGATTTGATCAGGTGTTCGGAAAAATATTTAAAGGTTTAGAAACGACACTCGATGACGGTCAGCAACCAATCCCCAAAGACTGGCTTAAAAAAATGACCGAAAAATATTTGAGCGAAGAAGAAAAAAAAGAAATCGAAGCGTTGGGCGGTTGGGATAAGTTGATGGAGACATTGAAAAAACGTTTGGATGAACAAGAGAAACGTCACCAAGGGGGATCAAAATGGATTGGTACCGCGGGCACATCTCCGTTTGGGGCTTATGGTTATAACCCCGAAGGTGTGCGCATTGGGCAAGACAAAGGTCGCCATGGCCGGGCTGTTAAAGTCTGGGATAAACGCCAATTTAAAAATTTAGATGACAGCGTTGAATTGGGTACACGTAATATTAAAATTGCTTTGCGTCGCTTGCGGAAATTTGCCCGACTTGGCGCGCCATCGGAATTGGATTTGGATAACACCATCCGGTCCACGGCTCAAAAAGGCTTTTTGGATGTGCAGATGGTCGCGGAACGCCATAATGCCACCAAAGTATTGTTGTTTTTAGATGTCGGTGGGTCCATGGATCCGCATATTAAAATGATGGAAGAATTGTTTTCCGCCGCCCGTAGCGAATTCAAACATATGGAATATTTTTATTTCCATAATTGTCCTTATGAACGGGTGTGGCGCGACAACAATAGACGCCATGCCCAAGTCATCCCGACTCCTGAATTGATGCGTACCTATGGGGCTGATTATAAACTGATTTTTGTCGGGGACGCATCTATGAGCCCTTATGAAATTGTTTATCCAGGTGGCAGCGTGGAACATATGAATGCAGAAAGCGGGCAAGTCTGGATCGATCGTTTAACCAACATTTACAGTCATGCTGCATGGTTAAACCCCGTGCGTGAAGCGTGGTGGGGGCATACGCAATCAGTGGGCATGATCAAACAATTGATGTCGGACCGCATGTATCCGCTAACATTAGGCGGGTTGGATGCAGCTATCCGTGAACTAAGTCACTAGGCATATGTTTTAAACTAGTCGTCCGTGACAATGTTTATATTTTTTCCCGGACTGACACGGGCAGGCGGCATTTCTGGAAACCCGTCCCCATGTACTGGGATTTTCGGGATCAATGTGATCAGCGGCTTTGCGGCGGTTGATAGGCACATTAGCAATGGCTTGTTGGGTGCCATCATCCATTGTGCCGATGTCACCAGCAAGTGCAGGGTCAACACGGCCTTCGTGCATTTCCTGAGGCTGACTTGAGAACATGTCCAAATCGCTATCGTCTTGTAATTCGACCAATGCCAACATTTGTGTAACCCGTTCACGCAATGTATCCAACATGGTTTCAAACAAATTAAAAGCTTCGCGTTTGTATTCGTTTAATGGATCACGTTGGGCGTATGCTCGCAACCCAATACCTTGGCGTAAATGATCCAATGTTAACAAATGCTCTTTCCACAATTGATCTAACAATTGCAGCAATAAACTTTTTTCAACGGTACGCATGGTTTCAGGACCGAATGTGGCTGCTTTTTCAGCCATTTTTCGGTCACTTTGATCGATTAGGCGTTCTAGAATTTCGGCGTCCGCAATGCCTTCTTCTTTGGCCCAATCTTGAACGGGTAAATCAAGGGCAAGTAGGCGCAGTACTTCTTCGTGCAGCGTGTCCATATCCCATTGTTCTGCATAGGCTTTTTCCGGGATCGACAGGTGAACTATGTCTTCGATAATTTGATGGCGCATATCAACAATTTGTTCCGACACTTCTTCAGCCGACATTAAATCACGACGTTGTTCATAAATGACTTTGCGTTGGTCATTCATCACATCATCAAACTTCAACAGATTTTTACGAATTTCAAAATTGCGGCCTTCAACTTTGTGTTGGGCTTTTTCCAGCGCTTTATTAACCCACGGGTGGACAATGGCTTCGCCTTCTTCTAATCCCAGCTTTTTCAACATACCATCAATGCGTTCGGAACCAAAAATCCGCATGAGATCGTCTTCTAATGATAAAAAGAATTTAGACGCCCCAGGGTCGCCTTGGCGTCCGGCGCGGCCACGTAACTGGTTATCAATACGGCGGCTTTCGTGGCGTTCCGTGCAGATAATATATAATCCACCGGCTTCAAAAACGATTTCGCGGTTGGCTTTAATTTCATCGGTTATTTTTTGTTGGGCTTTATCAAATTCTGGTGTACCCGGTTCGGACTTAACTTCGTTGGCAACGCGCATATCCAGATTGCCGCCCAATTGAATATCCGTGCCGCGTCCGGCCATGTTCGTGGCGATGGTGATCGCGCCCGGAGCCCCCGCTTGGGATACAATTTGGGCTTCTTGTTCATGGTAGCGGGCGTTTAATACATTGTGTTTTATTTTTGCTTTTTTCAAAAATTCCGACAGCAGTTCTGACTTTTCAATACTGACTGTACCGACCAATACGGGTTGTTTTCGGGCTTGGCATTGACCAATCAATTTGATGATTGCTGAATATTTTTCTTCGTGGGTTCGGTAAACTTCATCATCCAAATCTTGTCGAATGCATTCAACATTTGTTGGAATATCAATGACTTCTAATTTATAAATTTCATGAAACTCACCAGCTTCGGTCATGGCGGTCCCGGTCATACCCGCTAATTTAGGATATAATCTGAAATAATTCTGGAATGTAATAGATGCTAAAGTTTGGTTTTCGTTTTGAATTTCTGCGTTTTCTTTAGCTTCTAATGCTTGGTGCAGGCCTTCGGAAAAACGCCGTCCTTCCATCATGCGGCCGGTAAATTCATCGATGATTATGACTTTGTCGTCTTTAACGATGTAATCGGTATCACGTTGAAACAATTTATGGGCGCGCAAAGCTTGGTTGGCGTGATGAACCAACGCTACGTTTTGAATATCGTATAATGAGCCTTCTGCTAACAATCCGGCATCGGTTAATAATTTTTCTAGTTTTTCTGTACCGATATCTGTGAACGTTACGGCACGGGCTTTTTCGTCTTTTTCGAAATCTTCGTCGATCAATTCAGGGATTATTTTATCAAGAGCGATGTATAAATCAGAATTGTCGTCTGTGGCACCAGATATAATTAACGGGGTTCGGGCTTCGTCAATCAGAATAGAATCGACTTCATCGACAATGGCAAAATTGAAATCACGCTGCACCATTTCATCAAATTGGAATTTCATGTTATCGCGCAGATAATCAAAACCAAATTCGTTGTTGGTGCCGTATGTAATATCGGCGGCGTAAGCGGCTTTGCGTTCCGCATCGTCAAGCCCATGAACAATACAGTCTACAGTCAATCCTAAAAACCGGTAAATTTGGCCCATCCAGTCTGCATCACGTTTCGCCAAATAATCGTTGACGGTAACCACATGCACGCCTTTGCCCTCGATCGCATTTAAATAAACGGCCAAGGTGGATACCAATGTTTTACCTTCGCCGGTGCGCATTTCGGATATTAATCCGCGGTGAATGATGATGCCGCCAATCATTTGCACATCAAAATGGCGCTGACCTAGGGTGCGTTTGGCGGCTTCACGTACGGTGGCAAAAGCTTCGACTAAAATATCGTCCAGCGTTTCGCCTGCTTTTAAACGCTCGCGAAGTTTATCGGTTTGGGATTTTAATTGATCGTCGTTTAAGGCTTCGATGTCTTTTTCCATGGCGTTGATGGCATCAACGGTGGGTTGGACAAGTTTTAAATAACGGTCATTGGCTGATCCGAAAAAACGTTTGGCAAGGGCGTTAAGCATGGAAATTGTTGTTCCGTATTTTTTGAAGGGCAAGTCGCCAGTATTTTTTATGAAGGCATCCACGTAAGGAGCCATCAAAGAGATAGAGTTAGCCATCCTTCATGTCAATGGTTTGGCTGTGTAAAAGCTTGAATATCAGGATAATATCACGGAATTGCGGTTGATCTCCCGTGCTTGGGCTTCGGAGCTATTTACAGTCTGCAATGACTGTAAAAGACTATTGGCGTGCGCGTTGCCGATCACTGACGGCCCGGACTATAGCGCGGATGTTTTGTAACGTAGGTTCACGTTTCATGCCCGGTATAATGGCTGGATTATATAGCAATTGTAATAACAATCGATCCAGCCCGGTTAATTCATTTTCCGGATTTGTGTCATTAAATATGGATTGCCCAACTTCGGAACTGTCATTGGGAAGTCCCATCACTTGAGTTAATTCCTCAATCACACAAGCGCGTATGGTACGTTGATCGTGACGTGCTGGGAATGCGGCATAGGCTGCTTTTATTTCCCCGCCTTTAGTATAAAAATGAGCAAAACAGGTTGATTTGCCGAGCATATCAACAACAGTTTCTTTGGCTTTTGGATCGGATTTGCCAAATTGTTTTTGTACGGCTTCGGGAATTTTTTTGGCCGGCATATAAAACAGTAAGAAATTTAAACTGGTGCCGTCGAAATTTTTTTCCAGTTGTCCGTTTTTAAACATTTTTTCAGAAAAAACCAAGCTAATGGGATGGCCTGTTAGTTTTTGCAAAGTCGCCGCGACTTCGATCACGTATTCTTCAAAATAATCTGGATATAATCGGCCAATGATGCCAATGCGAATTGGTTTTTTCCACTTGCGAATATAGTTGATACGTCCCGTGTATTCGTTGCCAAGCGCAATCACATCAAAACTGCGCACGATTTGATCAACGGTCATACGAATAGGTTTTTTTTCATCTGGGGTTTGAGCAACTGCGGGTACTGTAGCAAGCCACATTAAAGAAGCTAAAATAAATGGTTTGGTGAAAACCGGAACGTTCATGGTATGGCCCTAATGTGTAACATGCTCAAAAGTATGTGTAACATGCTCAAAAGTGAATTATACAGTGCTTTTTATATCAGAGAATGTGCCGAATTGTAATGAAATTTTTATAGATATGCAGTCATAATATCGCCACAGTATAGCGACAACGTATCATCGATTTGGGCGAGGCATTAATTTAATCATGTTGGCTTGCTTGTTAGGATGGCATTGATATGCTCTACCAAATATTGAACCAGATATAAATTTTTTTAAACAGCGATAACAGGAAAATAATAAATGTTGAAACGTACACTGATGATTGCGGCTTTGGTTGCCGCAACTTCCGCGCCATTTGCTCAAAGTAATGCGGCTGGGGACGATCCCGTAGTTGCCACTGTTAACGGCATGAATATATTACGCAGTGAAGTCGAAGACGCGAAACAATTTTTACCGGACCAATATCGCAATTTACCGTTTCAGGCTTTGTACCCAACCTTGTTGAACTCGTTAATCGATTTGCGGTTAACTGTTGATGATGCCAAATCAAAAAAAATGGATCAAAGCAAAGAATATAAAGACAATATGGAACGGGTTGGGCGGCAAGTGTTACAAAATATTGCCCTTAACGCGGTTGCGGGCAAAGCTTTAAACGAAGAAAAAATTAAAGCCAGCTATGATGAGTTTTTAAATACATTCAAAGGTGGGGAAGAAATTAACGCCCGTCATATTCTGCTTAAAACCGAAGACGAAGCCAAAGTCGTCATCAAAGAACTAGAAGGTGGTGCAGATTTCGCCGAGGTTGCCAAGAAAAAGTCAACGGGGCCATCCGGTGCTAACGGCGGTGATCTGGGTTACTTTAAACTTGGTCAAATGGTGCCCGAATTCGAAGAAGCGGCATTAGCCATGAAAAAAGGCGAGGTGTCCAAAACGCCCGTTAAAACCCAGTTTGGTTGGCATGTTATCAAAGTCGAAGACCGCCGGGCTGTAACAGCGCCCACAATAGAAGAAAAACGCCAAGAATTGAGCGGTCAATTAGTGCAAGCTGCCGTGGCTGACTATAAAAAGAAATTAAGAGAAGGAGCCAAAGTGACACAATTTAATCTCGACGGTTCCCCGCTTGATAAGAAAAAAGCTGAGTAATCTGACATGAGCGATACGCCCGGTATTTCGCCATTAGCGCCTGACCATTTTCCAACGCTTCCTGCAATCAAAGGTGTGCGTTTGGGCGTGGCAGCGGCGGGTGTCAAATACCGGGACCGTACCGATGTATTGTTGGTTGATTTGGTCCAAGGAACAAAAGTTGCCGGAGTTTTCACTCAATCAAAAACTGCATCTGCACCCGTTGATTGGTGTAAAAAATCATTAAACGGTGGATTGGCTCAGGGGTTATTGGTCAATTCCGGTAATGCCAATGCATTTACAGGCGCGCGCGGTGTTGATGCCGTTGAAAAATCTGTCGAAGTCGTGGCTGATATTCTGGCTTGTCGGCCGAGCCGTATTTTTGCAGCATCAACCGGGGTTATTGGTGAACCGTTAGATTGGTCAAAAATCACCGATTGTTTGGGAAATTTATACGCTTCTATGAAACCTGTGGCCGAGCCGGATGACTGGCAGTTGGCGGCAAACGCTATCATGACTACGGATACATTTGCCAAAGCAGCAACAGCAACGGTTGATATTAATGGCAAAACGGTAACCATCAACGGCATTGCCAAAGGGTCGGGCATGATCGCGCCGGATATGGCGACCATGTTGTCATTTATTTTTACCGATGCCGTTATCCCAGCTGCTGTATTACAAGAAATTTTATCCCCTTTGGCGGATCAGTCTTTTAACGCCATTACGGTGGATAGCGATACATCAACCAGCGACACGGTATTGTTGTTTGCAACCGGACAATCTGATCACGATGCGGTCTTGTCATCGAATGATCCTTGCCTTGACGACTTTAAAGCCGCCCTTAAAAAACTGATGATCGATCTCGCCCAACAAATCGTCCGCGACGGCGAAGGGGCCAGCAAATTTATTGCCATCACCGTCACCGGCGCTGAAAATGATTTGGCTGCCAAAAACATCGCCCTATCGATTGCCAATTCACCGCTCGTGAAAACCGCTATCGCGGGTGAAGACGCCAATTGGGGACGTATTGTCATGGCTGTTGGCAAAGCGGGCGAAGCCGCAGACCGTGACCGATTATCTATTAAAGTCGGTGGCGTGGCTGTCGCCGATCAAGGCTTGCGCGTTGATAATTTTGACGAAACACCGATTGCCCAACACATGAAAGGCGATGCAATTGATATTGCTGTTGATGTAGGGATAACAGATAACGCTGGTCGGGCAACGGTGTGGACCTGCGACTTAACTCATGGATACATTACAATCAATGCCGATTACAGGTCCTGATAACGGCTGTTATGATGCCAAAGTACGCCAACGGGCGGTAGATTTGCCAATGCTGTTGGTGGTCGCGGTAGCCTTGGTTGATGTTGATGGACGGGTATTGTTGGCTAAGCGTCCGGCGGGAAAATCTATGGCTGGTTTATGGGAATTCCCGGGTGGTAAAGTAGATGACGGTGAATTACCGGAAACGGCCTTGGTTCGTGAACTAGGCGAAGAATTAGGCATTGATATCACGGAAAGCTGTTTGGCACCGTTGACGTTCACATCCCACAGTTATGATGATTTTCATTTACTCATGCCGCTTTATGTATGCCGCGTATGGAAAGGCGTGGTGACGGCCAAAGAAGGCCAAGAACTGAAATGGGTACGACCGATTCGTATGGGGGATTACGATATGCCGGCGGCTGACGTACCTTTGGTGGCATTGCTTCGGGATTTACTGTGATTTTATGGCGGATAACGACACCTCAGCAGCACTTTTAATCATCGGCAATGAAATATTATCAGGCCGCACGACGGATGCTAATTTGTCTTATTTGGGAGCTGAGCTTAATAAAATCGGCATCCGTATGAAACACAGCCGCATTATAGCCGATGACGAACAGTCGATTATCGACAATTTAAACGCTTTGCGTGGCTGCTATGACTATGTTTTTACCACAGGCGGCATTGGCCCGACCCATGATGATTTGACCTCAGAAGCCGTGGCGAAAGCTTTTGGCTTGGCGTTTGGTCCTAATCCGCAGGCCATAAAAATATTATCAGAACATTATAATAAGAACGATTTGACCAAGGCACGTTTGCGCATGGCCAATACCCCCAAAGGTGCCATTCTATTGGATAACCCGGTCAGCCGTGCGCCTGGGTTCCAAGTTGAAAATGTCTTTGTTTTACCGGGTGTGCCTGTGATCATGCGTGCCATATTCGAAGGCTTTCGGCACCGTTTGAAAGGCGGTAAAGAAATGCTATCGCATACTTTGACTTGTGATTTACCCGAAGGCCGATTAGCTGAACATTTAAGCCAAATTCAAAACCGTTTTAGTGATGTTGAAATCGGCAGTTATCCCTATATCCGGCTCGGGAAAATGGGTGTCAGTGTTGTTTTGCGTCACACCGATTTAGACCACATTAATTTGGTGGCCTCAGACGTGCGACAAGCCATTGTTGATTTAAAAGGCCGCATTTTTTAATGATTGGCTTTACCGGCGGACGATAAATTCATCCAGCGTTGCCCGGTCTTGCCAACCATGGCGGACCAATTCCGGGTCATCGTGTTCCTCGGTAGGATAGCCTAGGCATAAATAAGCCACCAGTCGCCAATCATCTGGCACATCTAGAATATCATCGATGGTATCGGGGTTTAAAATCGATACCCATCCCATCCCAACGCTTTCGGCGCGGGCTGCTAACCATAATGTATTGATCGCCGAAACAACCGAATAATCCAGCATTTCCGGCATGGTTTTTTGACCCAAACCTTGGCCACGATCGCCGCCGTGGTCGCAATAAACCGCCAAATGTACTGGGGCTAAATCCAATCCGGATAATTTTAATGTCGCATACAGTTTGGCTTTTTCTCCGGCATATTCGTTTAATGCATCTTGGTTGCAGGCTTCAAAATCATCGCGGATTTTTTGGCGCCGGGTTATGTCATCAACAATCACAAACCGCCACGGTTGGCTGTTGCCAACCGACGGCGCCAATATTGCGCGTTCGAGTAAACGTTGTAATTGATCTGCTGGAATAGGGTCTGATTTAAACCGCCTAACGTCCCGGCGCCAACGAAATAATGTTTCAAGTCGTTCGTTAAATAACGCGTCAAAATCCGGTATGGTTTGTTTATCTAAGTTTTTATCCATGTCTCAACCATACCCCGGCGGATATATGACCTGCAACTCATATGCTTATAAAATTGTTAAAGGTATGGTACGTGCAAGCTTGCATATCGTGAAGGTTTCCTTCGTTGCCAACGTCGCTCTGCCAATCGATATGCAGGCAACCCTTTTTTTTGGTGCCGGGCGTGTTGTAGTTATCTATGATCGTATCATCGGAGTAGGAGACTGTTTATGAATAAAGTATGGCAAATAGTTAAGATCTTTGCGGCATCCTCCCTTGCGATTATCATTCTCGTAGTATTATTTAGCGGTGAGCTAGAATCGGATACGATCTACATAACTATAATAGGGTATGGCCTGATTTGGTTGGCAGCTATTGCGACGGTCTGGGATAGTTACAAGAAACTTAGAAGCCCTTTGGCAGAAGATAATGAGATCGTGAGACCGGAACCAGAAAACTTAGAGGAAGAACAACGTTGGGCGTGGAAAAAAATCGGCGTCTGTATTTTAATGTTTTTACCTGCTGCGATTCTTGCAGTAGGTGGTTTGCTTGCAATATTAAAATTTGGTTTTCTTTCCGAAGCTCAGAAACAAGGTGATGTTTCAGACCTACGCCTTGGCATACTAATTTGGGGAATTTGGGCCGTTGCTTGTGGCTTCTATCTAAAAAGCAGTAAATTCAAACATGCTGGTCTTGTATTAATCTCAGTTTTTGTGGCTTTCCTGATTTTATGATCAGATCTCATGATCAAATTCCATTTTCTTGCGTGAGACGTTGTTCTTCACTTCATCTCGTTTTCTTTTCTTTGCTGATCGATATGCTAACGCCCCAATTGTCATAACGATCCCTGCAATAAGGGTTCCATCTGGTCGTTTGTAACGCCTGCTCACATTTGTTTGTTTCGTATATTTGAAGCCAATATTCAGGCAGTTCGTTCTTTTCTGTAATCTCTCTCATTCGCTGGGCAAACCGTTTGTAAGGCCTCTTCATTCCGCTCTTTTCATAAAGATGCCTTAAGGTGAATTGCCAGCCAGCTGCTTAATTCTACCATCTCTCGTTTCCTGTCTGCTTCTGCTTACCTGTGTTGCAGCCATTCGTTTGATGGGGCGTGGTGGAATTTCCCGCAATCACGTGCCGACGTTTATTAAAACTGAATTTCGTGCGTTTTTTTGTTGCAAGCTCGGATGTGTGACGGTATTTTCCATTTCGCCGACACAGGCCTCTGCGGGCGTGGTGGAATTGGTAGACACAAGGGACTTAAAATCCCTCGGGCCTTGGTGCCCTTGCGAGTTCAAGTCTCGCCGCCCGCACCATTTTATAGTCCTGACATACAGTTGAATTAATTATCGCGGCCACTAAAACGGTCAATTTCCCGGTTGACAGTAACGAACCGGGTAACTTGGAAATACTGTTCCCAATCGACTTCGGCGGTGACCGTGATTTGTGCTATTTCTTCGCGTAGGAAAATATCCTGTAGCCAAGGTAATGTTTGATTGGCAATCATGGGAATATCAGAAATGGTGCCTTCGGTCATGGCAATATTATCATCATTAAAGCCTTGTGAGACAACAGGACCTGCAGTGGGTGAGGCGAAATCTGTGGCCGCTACGGTGACTTGCAGATTTCTGAAAACGATACGTGGAGTGTTGGCGCGCCATGGCGCGTTGTTCTGTAATCCGACCCGTAGAGTGAAATTTTCTGTGACTTCTAGACGGTTACCGGGAACATCCCTAATGCGTGGTACAACAACAAGAAAATTACGTAACCCACGCCATAAATTATGTGGCATAATTTATCCTCCCTCAAGGAAATTTCTATTATATCTATTATTATTTAATAAATACGACTAAAAGTAAAGATTTCCTTTAAGGGAGGCATTGAGCATAAATATTCAGGCACTGCGTACTTGTTTTAGGAAATCGGACACTTGATCATTTAATGTCGTTGACTGGTTTGAAATCGCCGAAGCAGAGGTCATGACTTCGGTAGAAGAAGTACCGGCATGACTAATCGAGTCTGAAATATCGACGATATATGTTGCTACTTCTTTTGTGCCATCGGAGACTTGCTGAACATTACGCGCAATTTCAGACGTTGCTGCGTTTTGTTCTTCGACCGCCGATGCGATGCTTGTTGTGATTTCGTTGATTTCTGTAATTGTATTGCCTATATCGCGCACCGATGTAGCTGCATCGTTGGTGACGGCTTGAATGTTTTCAACCTGCGCGGAAATGTTTTCAGTTGCCTTGGCCGTTTGATTAGCAAGGTTTTTAACCTCGCTTGCGACAACGGCAAAACCTTTACCTGCGTCTCCGGCACGGGCGGCTTCGATGGTTGCATTTAATGCCAACAGGTTTGTTTGTTCTGCAATATCTTGAATAAGCCCAATCACTTCACTGATTTCCTGCGCAGACTTGGTCATACCTTCGACTAATGCGTTGGTGTGTTCGGATTTGGCAACAGCATCACCTGCGATTTTTGTTGATTTTGTGACCTGTTCAGCGATTTCCCTTATTGAAGCGGAAAGTTCTTCGGCCGCCACGGAAACCGCATCAACATTTTCAGAGGTTGTTTGCGAGGCTTGGTTCACATTTTCGGATTTACGGCCAACGTTACCAATGACTCCGGACATGTTTTCCGCAGTGTTGCGCATCTGTGCCGATGATGTGGACACGCCGTCTACGGCTGATTTCACGCTGGTTTCAAAATCATTGGCGATCGTGTTCATCGTTTGACGTTTGTCTTCTTCAGCCTGTTTTTCGGCAATAATTTTTTCTTTGGCTAGGCGTTCGTTTTCAATGGCGTTTTTCTTGAAAACGACAACCGCACCCGCCATTTCGCCAATTTCGTCGGACCGTTCCGTGTCGGGGATATCGATACTATGATTTCCCGATGACAGTTCTGTCATGACGTTAACCAGTTTCCCTAATGGGGATGTCACTTTTATTGTGACAATATAAAATGAGGCTAAGATTAGCGCTATTGAAGCTAAACCAAGCAAGGAGAAAACGATGAGGAGAGTGCGAGCAGAATTCGACGAAACTTGTAAATGCTTATTGCTTTGCAAATGGCTTTCTTTAAGCACTTTCATCAGGGAATCCAAGGACTTTTCACTTAGTTCAATGAAATTTTCAGGAGATATTTCATAGGGTTTCCCGCGCGACCCGGCGGTAATCAATCTGTCTCTTGTATTGAAATATTGATCGACCAGAATTTCTTTTGTTTTTCCCAGCACCTTGTTCAGGTTTTCATTATTTCTTGTTCCCACCAGATAGGAAAGATTACCAACAAGGTTGTCCATTCTTCCTTTATAATCAAGCAGAGCGCTCAGCACTTTTGGTGAAAGCGGGATGTCGGTCTTGATGGGAATTACAAGCGTGGAGCGTTCCAAACCAAGATAGTGCTTAAGCATTTGAGTGGTATAGCTGATTTCCGCGTACTGGCCAGCGATTGGATCCTGGATTGCAGGTTCACGGGTCATGTTTCTGCGCAAATTGGATAAGATCATGATGACTTTGGAAAAGCCTGCGTTCCATTTTCTGAGCCGTCCGGGGCTGCGGCCATCGGCATCACTGGCAAAAGCGCCGTCTATTGATTTCCTCAGCTTGCCAATTTTTTGAGTTAGTTCCAGCAAGTTTTTAAGCAAGTGTTGTGATTGCTGATCAATTTCCTCATCTTTCATGCTTTTCAGAAAACCTTGTAAAGCAGTGTCGTTTGATTGCCGAAGTTCAGTGAGTTTAACTTTAAGGTTTTGATCATTTTTATCTGCAATGGCATAGGATTTCCCGACCAGATTTCTTTCTTTGAGAATATTTTCGATTATATTTAAAATCGTATTAGTGTGATCGATTTCTTGTGATACAATATTTGATGTCCTCATTTGTTGCCATGCACCAAAACTGTTGTAAAACAGCGTGCCAAGCGAGAGAAGGCTCAGGCCAACAACGATGGATAATAATTTCAATCGTAAAGTCAATGTTCATCTCCTCAAAAATGCGGAACTATTTTCATATGCTGGTGCCGGGTTCTGAATGTGTGAACCCGGCATACATATGTTTTTTATTTCACGGTCGCTTTGATCACCATTTTTCCGGCTTCTTCGAAAAATAATGTTACTTCAACAACGTCGCCGCTTTTAGGGGGGCTTGCCAAGTCTTCAAGGCCGATATGGGCGCCGCCTTCTTTCAGTTCAACCGAGCCTTTTTCCGGGACACCAATGCCGCTTGCATTGGAATGGTTGGCGCCCATTTTTCCGGCCATGATTTTAACATCTTTCGCGGCGGTGCTTTTAACTGAATAGAGCACGTCAGGGTCTTCGCCAGTATTGGTGATGGTCATAAAGACAGCAATTTCTTTGCCGTCATCTTCTATTTCGGCGACTAGATTGGTGATTTTGATTTCCGCAAAAGCCGGTGAAGCCGCTAAAACTAGGATGGCAATAGCGAATGTGATTATTTTTTTCATGGTGTGCTCCTTGAGGTTGAAAATTGTAATTCTGAGTGCAAATTTGCATGCAAATTAAATCTCGTGTGAATGCAATTAATTTAAATATACATAAATTTTATGGTCTTTGGGTTTCCAAATATTTCCATTTGTTTCAATACATTTCAGATTTTATTAAATCGATTGTTGGTATTTTCCAAATATGTCTATATATCTGGATATATGGAAATGAAGTTTAATAAAGACGAAGCTTTAAATGCGTTGTCGGCCTTGGCCCATGACCGCCGTATTGATGTTTTTAGGCTGTTGGTCGAAGCCGGGCCGGATGGGTTAGCCGCTGGTGAAATTGCCAAACGTTTACAGGTTCCCCATAACACGCTTTCAAGCCAACTGAGCATTTTATCCAATGCGAAGCTGATCACGTCAAAACGCTATGGGCGGTCGATTGTTTATTCAATGGCCTCTGGCGGAATTCAAAGTTTGTTATCTTATTTGACTGAGGACTGCTGTGGTGGCGATCCGTTAATATGTTCATTGTTACCTACAAAGGAAAAACCGGATGAGTGAAAAAAGTGTGGATATGGACGTAAAAGAAACCCAAAATATTGGTTTTTTTGAGCGCTGGTTATCTGTTTGGGTAGGCGGGGCGATTATTGTCGGTTTGTTAGCCGGATCACAGTTCCCGGATTTGTTTCAATTTTTAGCTTCCCTTGAATACGCTAAAGTTAATTTGGTGGTGGCCGTATTGATTTGGGCGATGGTTTTTCCAATGATGGTCAATGTGGATTTCTCAAGCCTTAAACATATTGGTGACCGACCCAAGGGACTGATTTTAACGGTCATGGTTAATTGGCTGGTGAAACCTTTCACCATGGCGGCTTTAGCCGTGTTGTTTTTTGATGTTGTCTTTGCTGATTGGATCGACCCCGCCAATATTGATCAGTATATAGCGGGTGCAATTATTTTGGGTGCGGCACCGTGTACAGCGATGGTTTTTGTATGGTCAAATTTGGTCAGAGGGGACGCCACATATACATTGGTGCAAGTGTCATTAAACGATGTCATTATGATTTTTGCATTTGCCCCGATTGTCGCATTCTTATTAGGTGTCACAGATTTAACGGTGCCTTGGGAAACGTTATTGTTATCGGTTGTTTTATATGTGTTGGTACCGTTATTAGCAGGGGCTTGGGTACGTAAATATTTAGAACATCATGCTTCCAAATTTGAAGCTCCGCAGCAAAAAATTGACGTTTTTTGCAATCGTATCAAACCATTTTCGGTGATTGGGTTGCTGGCAACGGTGGTGCTGTTGTTTGGTTTTCAGGGCCAGGTGATTATCGATAATCCATTATTAATCGCTCTTGTCGCTGTGCCGTTGCTGATCCAGTCTTATGGTATTTTTATTATCACTTATGGCGCGGCTTGGGTTTGGCGGGTGCCTTATCCGGTGGCGGCTCCGTGCGCGTTTATTGGCACGTCTAACTTTTTTGAACTGGCCGTGGCGGTTGCCATTAGTTTGTTTGGCATTTCATCAGGCGCTGCATTGGTGACAGTCGTCGGAGTGTTGGTCGAAGTCCCGGTAATGCTGTCATTGGTCGCTTTTGCAAAACGGACAAAACATTATTTTCCAAAATGATGTGAAATCACCAAACTGTCATTGATGTGTGATGTCTAGCAATTTAAAATTGTGCTATAATCACCTTCTTTTTCAGTATTGGCAAAGGATAAATAATGATCAATGGTTTTTCGAAGTTCAGTATTTTAAAAAGCAATCCAGTACCGTTGATGGCATCTGTTTTGCTGTTAGCCTTATCCGCATGTGTCACACCACCTGGGCAAAAAACTGGATTTCGTCCTGCTGTTTCCGGCAGCGAACGCATTGTCATCAATGCCGATGCATTTAAAAAAGCAAAAATCCTTCGGGTTGTATTTAATGATGCGTCTGATTTACAAGAATACGCATCTTTTAAAACCGCAAATGGTGCGCGGGCTGAATTTATTTATGCCGAATTGTCCCCATTAGCACGTTTTCATGGCTATCTGGAGTTAAACCAGTTGATCCGGCCAATGGTGTCAAAATGGCGCTATTTCAAAAACAAATCAATAACCTTTGGTAAAGTTAAATGGCGTGAGTTGTCTTGGAATGTTGGCGGCTGGGTGCAACCGTTTTCTTATGAAAGTGCTGGCCAGCGTAATAATTGCAAGGGTATGACATTTGAATGGGATCCGGCCGAAAATGATGTCGAAGGACGCCCGACCAAAACTCTTTTTGGTTATATCTGTGGCCAGCGCGGTTCAAATGGTGCTCCTGAAATGATGACCTCTTTGGTTGATGGTCTTGGCATTCGTGGAATTAGCGAGCCGGGGGCTGAAAAATTAGTTCAATCAGGGCCATTACCGGCAGTTCAGCAACAAAAATCACTGAAAGCTTTATCCAGCGGAAAAGATTCAGAGTTTGATGGTGGAAATATTGGATTTCCTTACTTTTTTGCGCGTGTCTTTAGCCCCGGTGGGGATGATGAAATCATTGCTGAATAGGGTTTTAGGATATTTTTTCTGATTTTTATCTAGCTCTGAAATGTTTTGAAACAATTGGAAATATTTTGAAATAGTTCAGAACTATACCTGACACATTACTGTACTATAAAATAAGCAATGCGATGCCACTTCCCCCCCCAAGTTTGTGGCATCACATAGTTAGTCAGAAACTTAGCCCCCCTTTGTTTCTGACGGGGTCAGGGCTCGTTGATACAATCTGGTGCCAGAGTTCATTTGGCAAAAAGAATATCAACAAAGCCGGATGGTAGCAACAAGCTCTGACCCCATCCTCCCTGTGAAACTCTTAGCCGGGCTATTTATTAGTCCGGTTTTTTTTTGCGTGCTGTTTAAAAAAAAGCCGATCCCGAAGGACCGACCTTAAGTTTAACAGGGAGGGAATAAGTCAAAACATAATGACGAATCCATGCCTTATACTGTGATTTTTATTATAAATAGTCAGTGATGTAGGTCACACAACCGAATATGCACGTCATTTTGAACGGCATAATTTTCGTGACATATTTCTCATTTCCTTTACCATTTAAAATTATTAACAATGAAAAATTAAACAAATTCAGGGTGTTGAATGCAAATTATTGTCATGCAAGATTTCCATATGTGGATGACATTCATTTTGATTGTCGGCGCGTTTGTGCTGTTCTTTTTAGAGCGGGCCAGCATGGAACTCACATCCATTGGAATTCTATGTGTGTTATTGGTGTTTTTTCATTTTTTCCCTGTGATCGGAGAAGAAGGCGAAAATTTACTAGGTCCCGCGCGGATTTTAATGGGTTTTGCCAATCCCGCATTGTTAACCGTATTGGCGTTGTTGGTCATTGGTCATGGCATGGTCAGGACCGGGGTGTTGGACAGAGGTGCCGGGTTTATACTGAATTTTGGCGGTCCTTATAAAAGCCTGTTGTTGTCGTTTGCGCTAGGGCTTTTGATTGTGATGGTCGTCAGTGCTTTTTTAAACAACATCCCTGTTGTTGTGATTTTTATCCCGATTATTCAAGCATTGGCCACCCGCTATGGCAAAGCCGCCAGCCGGTATTTGATGCCCTTAAGCTTTGCCGCTGTATTGGGGGGGATGACGACGCTCATTGGTTCATCAACTAATTTACTAGTCAACAGCGCACTGTTTGATATGGGACAAAAACCTTTTGATTTTTTTGATTTTACGGTGCCAGGGGTGGTGATGGCCATAAGTGGGCTCGTTTATGTTATTTTTGTCGCGCCAAAACTTTTACCAGACCGAAGCCCGGGTGCCGGGGATGTAACGACTAAAGGCGGTCATCAATTTATTGCTCAACTGACCATTACTGAAAACTCGCCATGGCTCGGCATGAAAGCCGTTGGTGGGTTACTGCCGGGATTAGAAGATAAAACTTTACGCATGGTTGAACGTGGCGACGAAGCTTTTTTGCCACCCTTTGAAAATTATATGACCAAAGTTGGTGATATTTTGGTGGTAGCCGCAACGCGCAAAGTTTTAACAAAAACCTTAACGGGAGACCCTGCTTCTCTGCACCCGGAAATCAAAGATGAACAGCCGTTAGTCGAACACAGTGCGGCCGAGGAACGTTGGTTAGAAGGCGAGCAGGTTACAGCCGAAGCCATGGTCGCACCGTCATCGGGATTAATTGGATTGACGTTGTCGCAAATTGGTTTGCGTTATAAAACGCATTGCATTGTATTGGGTATTCAGCGCCGTTCACGCATGTTCCGGGCGCGGTTAACGGATATTCGCCTGCAATCGGGAGACGTGCTGTTGGTCCAAGGCCAACCAGATGATATTTCCAGATTAAAACATTTTCGTGATTTAGTGTTACTCGAATGGTCCGCCGAAGATTTACCGAACCTGATCCATGCTAAACGTGCGGCGTTAATTTTTTTAGGCGTTATTGGGTTTTCGGCCACCGGCATCGTGCCGATTGTCATTGCTGCCATTAGTGGGGCCGCGGCGATGGTGGCGGTCGGTGTTTTAAATCACCGTCACGCATTGCAATCCGTTGACAGCCGCATCATTGTCACCATAGCGGCGGCTTTGGCATTAGGGGCCGCGTTACAAGTCACCGGTGGTGCTGCTTTTATCGCAGATCAGTTTTTGATTGTCATGGGCGGTGCTCGTCCTGCTGTGGTGTTATCCGTGTTTTTTTTACTGGTGGCGGTGTTATCAAACATCATTAGTACAAAAACTTCGGCTGTGTTATTCACACCGATTGCCGTTGATATCGCTATATCGCTAGGTGTTCCGTTCGAGCCGTTTGCCGTCGCCGTTTTATTTGCTGCTAATTGTTCTTTTGCCTCACCATTAGGTTATCAAACAAATTTATTGGTGATGGGGCCGGGGCATTATAAATTTTCTGATTTCGCCCGCGCCGGGGTGCCATTGATTGTCTTGCTATGGTTGACGTTCAGCCTGTTTGCGCCGTGGTATTACGGCCTCTAAAAAAATCCTGACCAAATGGTTTATTTTTGCTGCACTGCAAAATAAGCGTTGACGGCGATCTGTCATCGGCGTAATAGGGCTGTGGGCCACACCTCCCCAACGGGGTGCAGCTCTTCTGTAAGGAAGGGAGATAACCATGACAGAACAAATCCGTCCGGACATGCGTCCGGCTAATCCTCAATTTTCATCTGGACCTTGCACAAAACGGCCAAATTGGTCGCTTGAAGTGCTTCAACATGCCTTAACCGGTCGGTCTCACAGATCCAAACCCGGCAAAGCTAAATTACAAGCGGTTATCGATTATAGCCGTGAAGTCTTATGCCTTCCCGACGATTATAAAATCGCTATCGTTCCCGCATCCGATACCGGCGCTGTTGAAATGGCGTTGTGGTCGTTGCTCGGTGCACGTGGAGTTGAAATGCTGGTCTGGGAAAGCTTTGGCGCTGGATGGGCTAGCGATGTGGTCAAACAGTTGAACCTTGAAAACACGACCGTAACCAAAGCCGAATATGGTCATTTACCCAATCTAACTGCCGTCAATTTTGATAACGATGTGGTTTTCACATGGAACGGCACCACATCGGGTGTTAAAGTTCCGGACGGCAATTGGATACCGTCCAACCGCAAAGGTTTAACCATTTGTGACGCTACGTCAGCGGCGTTTGCCATGCAGTTGCCATGGGAAAAATTGGATGTAACGACGTATTCGTGGCAAAAAGTTTTAGGTGGCGAAGGTCAGCACGGCATGCTGATTTTAAGCCCCCGTGCTGTAGAACGCTTAGAAAATTACGCACCGCCTTGGCCGCTTCCTAAAATTTTCCGCCTGACCAAAGACGGTAAATTAATAAATGGCGTGTTCAAAGGCGAAACCATCAACACGCCATCGATGATAGCGGTCGAAGACGCGCTGGATGGCCTGAATTGGGCCAAGTCGATTGGTGGATTAAAAGAGTTGATCAAGCGATCGGTCAACAATTTAGGCACCCTTGAAAACTGGGTTGCTGAAACATCTTGGGTCGATTTTTTATGCAAAAACAAATCAAACCGTTCAAACACATCGGTATGTTTGAAAATTGTTGATCCTTGGTTCCAAGCTTTGGACGATAAACAACAAGCCGTGATTGCCAAAAAAATCGCCGCGACGTTAGATGGGGAAAACGTTGCTTATGACATAGCATCATACCGCGACGCGCCTGCTGGATTGCGCATTTGGGCCGGCGCCACCGTTGAACAACGTGATTTAGAATTACTGACACCTTGGTTGGACTGGGCCTATAGAACCGTCAAACAAGATGCCGAAATAAAGGATACAAAATAATGGTTAAAGTACTTATTTCTGATAAAATGAGCCCGCTTGCGGAACAATGTTTCAAAGACCGCGGCATCGATGTTGACGTGCAGCCGGGCATGTCGCCGGATGAATTAAAAACCTGTATCGGCAAATATGATGGGCTGGCGATCCGTTCAGCTACCAAAGCCACTGCCGATATTATTTCGGCAGCTGATAATTTAAAAGTCATTGGCCGCGCCGGTATTGGTGTTGATAATGTGGACCAAGTGGCGGCGACTGAAAAAGGCGTCGTGGTCATGAACACGCCTTTTGGTAATTCAATTACAACAGCCGAACACGCCATATCGATGATGATGGCCGTGGCTCGTATGATCCCGCAAGCCAATCAATCAACCCATTTGGGTAAATGGGAAAAATCCAAATTCATGGGCGTCGAATTGATGGGCAAAACGTTAGGGCTTATCGGTTGCGGTAATATCGGGTCGGTTGTTGCTGATCGGGCGCAAGGTTTGAAAATGAAAGTCATAGGCTTTGATCCATACCTTACACCGGAACGCGCCGTTGAATTGGGCGTTGAAAAAGTCGAACTCAACGATTTATTTAAACGTGCTGATTTCATTTCTTTGCACACGCCCTTAACCGATGCTACCCGCAATATCATCGATGCTGATGCTTTGGCGATGATGAAAAACAGTGTGCGAATTATCAATTGTGCCCGGGGTGGATTGGTTGACGAAGCCGCATTAAAAATCGCCCTTGAAACGGGCAAGGTCGCCGCTGCCGCTTTGGATGTATTCATCGATGAACCGGCCAAAGAAAACCCGCTGTTCGGTCTGGAAAATTTGGTGGCAACCCCGCATTTGGGTGCATCCACCACCGAAGCCCAAGAAAAAGTGGCTGAACAAGTGGCCGAACAAATGGCTGATTATTTGTTGACAGGTGCGGTTACCAATGCCCTTAACATGGCATCAATCACAGCCGAAGAAGCACCTAAATTAAAACCTTATATGAAACTGGCCTGTCAGTTGGGTTCATTCGCCGGTCAAGCCACCCAATCGGCTGTTCAGGGTGTGACCATTGAATACGAAGGTTTGGTAGCAGAGCTCAACACCAAACCATTAACGGCGGCAATTTTACAAGGTTTATTGGCTCCATTAATGGAAGGCGTCAATATGGTGTCGGCACCGGTCATCGCCAAACAACGCGGAATTGATGTCAGCGAAGTTTTGCACGACCGGGCAGGGGCTTATCAAACGGGTATCAAAGTCACTCTTAAAACCGAACAGCAAACCCGATCTATTGCCGGTACGTTGTTTAATGGAACCGATCCCCGGTTGGTGGCGATCAAAGACATTCCCATCGATGCCACTTTGGGCGATAACATGTTGTATATCACTAACGAAGACAAACCGGGTTTAATCGGGCAACTGGGTACGTTGTTGGGTGATGCCGGTGTTAATGTCGCTACATTTAATTTGGGTCGTGCCAATGTTGGCGGCAACGCGATCGCGCTTATTGAAATTGATGAACAACCAAGTGACACATTAATTAGTGACATTTTGGCGTTAGAGCACATCAGTATGGTCAAAGCCATGCAGTTTTGATTTTTAACGTCTGTCGCACTATGTCACATCTTTGTCATATTCGTGTAATATATATTATTATATATTAAAGTATATGATCTAGATCACATTCCTACTGCTGGTGATCTGTCATTGTCCACTTTGATATCCGGACAAAGATGTTCAAATCAACATAAGGATAACCGAATGAATAATATTATATCCCTCAGTGCCTATCGTGGAAAAGATGACCGTCAGCCAAAAAAAGACCGACTTGGGAAAGCATTGGCATCGTTATTGTCCTCGAATATGAAAACTCAAAAAAAAGTCGAAAAGTATTCAGCGACATTAAAAGAGTTGGATGAAGCAGTGAAGGGTTTGGAAAAAAGCTACGTGATGTATCAACAAAACATAAATAAAGTTAAGCTCAAACCCTTGCGCCGCAAATCACGTAATCTTGCTGATATGATGGACCGGTGGTCCGCATAATATTTTACCGCCCGCCATTAAAGTAATTATTCTTTTTTGACGGACGGTATGGATATTGTCAAAGTCTGTGACGATTATTAATTTCGTCTTGTATCCAAACGGTTAGGCGCTTTTCAGACCATTAAGAAAGCTGGTGACTTGTGTGCCCATTTGTTCGGCTTGGGTACTCATGACGCCCGCAGCAGAAAGCACATCTGATGCGGCTTTAGCCGTATCGTCCGCAGCCGAATTGACCGAGCCTATGTTGGTTGTAACCTCGGTCGTGCCAGCGGCGGCCTGTTCAACATTGCGGGCGATTTCAGAAGTTGCCGCACCTTGTTCTTCAACCGCAGCGGCAATAGCTGATGTAACCTCGCTAATCTGACCAATGGTTTTGGTGATCCCTTGAATAGCGCCAACGGATTTTTCGGTCGCCCCTTGAATTTCACCGATCTGATTGCCAATTTCCTCGGTTGCTTTCGCAGTTTGATTGGCAAGGTTTTTGACTTCACTGGCGACAACGGCAAAACCTTTTCCTGCCTCGCCAGCACGCGCCGCCTCGATAGTTGCGTTTAATGCCAACAGGTTCGTCTGATCAGCGATGTCGGTAATAATTTCGACGACCTCGCCGATTTTTTGAGCTGATGTCGCTAAACCCTGAACCATTTCATCAGCGTTTTTAGCAGCCTTAACAGCGGAGCCAGAAATTTCAGTTGATTGCTGTACCTGACGGCCAATTTCGGTGATTGAACTGTCCAGTTCCTCGGCTGCTGAAGCCACTGTTTGCACATTGACCGATGCTTCTTCGGCTGCGGCAGCAACGGCTGTCGATTGTTTTGATGTGGCTTCCGCTGTTGTCGTCATGCTTTCTGCGGTGGATTTCATGGTACTGGAAGCCTGCCCGACCTCATTCAATACAGTGCCGATATTGCCTTCGAAATTGGACGCCATGTCTTCCATGGCTATGCGGCGTTTTTCTTTGGCTTCGGTTTCTGCAATCTGTTCAGCCGCCAATTCATCGGCTTTGATCATGTTTTCTTTAAACACCAGAACGGCACGGGCCATGTCACCCATTTCGTCTTTGTTTTCAGTGAACGGGATGTCGGTAGTTTTATCGCCGTTGGCAAGTAAACCCATGGTGCCGGTCATCGCGGTGACCGGGGTTACGATGGAACGTATTGAAAATAGTGCAGCAGCTGCGCCAATGGCCAAACCAATAGCCAACAATACCCAAAGCATGAGCGATAATTGTTCAACGGCTTTTGAACTTTGTTCCGCATCAATATTCAACAGGCGTTGTTGGTTAGCAACCATGCCGCCCGTGCGTTTACCGTCATCACCACGTTCGCCCAATAAAATGTTTAATAGTTTGCCGGCCCTTGGTGCGGCTTCGATGACTAGGGTATAGTTTGCCATGTTCCATTTTTTTGATCCGCGGATGTCGAACATTTGTGTTGGCAGGGGATCAAATTTTTCACGATTGGCGGCAAAGTCCGATAGAAAATTATTTTGTTCAGGAGAAAGATTTGCAGATTGGCCCGACAAATCGGCAAAGCGTGTTGTATTGGTTGCCCAAAATTTTTTGAAGTTATTCGCAAATTTCTTATCACCTGTCAGCAAATAGGCGCGGATGTTGGCTAACCCAAGGCCAAGGGAGCCGCGCGTATCGGCCATCATACCCAGAATTTGCACACGGTTTCCACCTGTGCCTCCCTTACCCTGTAGTTCCAAATTGATTATACCGGTAATACTTTTGACCATCACCGAAGCCAATGGTGCGGCCTGTGTCACCAGCATTTTGGTCGCTGGTTGTTCATCAGGGGTTTTGGCAATGGCTTCGACTTTTGCCTGTGCAACTTGGAATTCTTTTAGAATAGCCAGGAATTCTTCCATTTTTTTAACATTGGCAGGATTGGTCCAGCTTTTGGACAGCCGCCTCATGTCAGTTTCGACTTCTTCGATGTTGGCCCATACTTCAGCTCGGCCTTTTTTGAAAGCGGGCGCGCCGGTTAGCATGTAACCGCGGAGTGATGCCAGCGAAGCATTGATATTGTTAACCATTGCCGCACTGGTTTTGGCTGTCGGTGTTCGTAAATTAACGATGCGTTCGGTAATTGTATTGATGGTCGAAACTTTCCAGATTGAAATGCCGACGGCAACGGCCAGTACTAAAATTATAACGGTATATCCGGTAATAAGTTTTCCACTGATTCTCATATTCATAACGCGAGCTCCTCATCTGTTAATGTCGATGGATATCAAGCAGTCATAGGATATCAAGTAGTCATCATTCCTTATAGTTTGTCGCTTACCAAAGCCCACATTAGTAAATTAAAATCTTGGAGTTTATAAAAATTAACTGCTTATAAGATTGCGGGCTTGTGAAATTATTTTTTCATCGAAGCGATTAAGAATAAAATTAAACTTATACGTACAATTTCATCCTAAGAATACAATTGTACCCTTAAAATTAACATAATGCAAATACAACTTAGAATCATTACTAGGCTTTAATCATTTCGAGTTTGTTATCGAAATTTATAATTGAATACTATCCGTTGAATCGAACTTTTTTAGATGTAAATAGGTTAGGAAAGGAAAATCGATTCTGTCCGTAATATTGATATGTCCCATAACCAATAAAGCGACGGTCATTAGGGTGACAAACACTTTTCCGGAATTAATTATTCAAGTGGTTCTTTTGTTTCATTAGATTTTTTACATTTAAAAGTCACGGTGACTTCGGTTCCTTTACCCATCTTGCTTTTAACTTTTATCCTGCCACCATGCATTTCAACCAAAGATTTAACTATTGATAAACCCAAACCTGTGCCTTCTTGAGCGAGGTGAGGATCACTTTCTAGTTGCATGAACGGATCTGTGATAACTGGGATTTTATTTTTAGCAATACCAATACCTGTATCGATAACTTTGATTTTTAACGTGTTAGCTTTGTGCGTTGCTTCAACCATTATTTCGCCGTTCCGGTCTGTGAATTTGATAGCGTTGGTTAGCAAGTTTAATACCACTTGGGTAATAGAACGTTTATCCGCTTTCACACGCGGCATAGTCTTGGGAGTATTGAAATCAAGTTTAATTCGTTTTTGTTTCGCCATTTGCGAAATATTATGAACACAATCGCTAATAACAGTTGCTGGGTCGATGGCGGTTTTATCTGGCAATCTTGTGCCGGCTTCGATGGCGGAAATATCTAGCACATCGTTAACCAGCTCCAGCATAAGTTGTCCGCTTAGATGAATGTCGTGGGCGTATTCCTTGTAATTTTCTGCACCAAGCGGACCAAAATATTGAGATTCCAGAATTTCACTAAATCCTAGGATCGCATTTAAAGGTGTGCGGAACTCATGGCTCATGGTGGCCAGAAATTCTGATTTAGCATGATTGGCTTGTTCCGCATCGACCAAGGCCATACGTAATTCATTTTCAATTTCTATACGGTAACTGACATCCTGAACCAACGATGCTGTTTGTGTGCAATCACCATCATCATTAAAAATCTGGGTGTTGAACCATTCACACGTGATCTGTTGACCTTTTTTGTTCTGTGTATCGATAATAATCTGGCGGTTTTCATCAGTGTTTTGCAAAATAGATTTAATATTTGTGTACCCTTGAATGTTTCCAAGCGTTGTGATTAGCGTTTCGGCTTGACGGCCAAGGGCTTCTTGAGAAGAAAATCCAAATATTTTTTCCGCAGCAGGATTCCATGCTGTGCATTTAAGGTTTTTGTCCCAATTAATAACGCCTATTGGGGTGTTTTCCATATGCAGTGAAAGTTCATGTTCGCGTTCAACCAAAGCTTCGCGGATGGCATATTCTTTAGTCACATCTCGGAAAACCAAAACCACGCCCGTTATTTTTCCAAAATCATCTTTGATGGGGGCAGCTGAGTCGGCAATTTGAAATTCTTTTTTGGATTTACTGATCAGGATGGTGTGATTGGCAAGTCCGACAATTTTCCCTTTTTCAAGGACCGTGATAACGGGATTAACAGCAGATTTTCTGGTTTTTGAGTTAATGATAATGAAAATTTCATTTAGTGGTTTATTATGGGCTTCATCAATCGTCCATCCGGTTAACTCCTCGGCAACAGGGTTCATGCGCGTAATTAGGCCTTGAGTATTTGTCGATAAAACCGCATCACCAATAGATTCAAAAGTTGTTCGTAATTTCGCTTCACTTTCGAATAGGGACGTTTCAGTTTTAGTCCTCACCCGGACCATTTCATTGAAAGCTTTGGTTAGATTTTTAACGTGTGGTTCGTTGGTGGTAACGGATATTGCTTTTATTTCACCCGTCGTGGAAAACCGCTGGATTTTATCAGAAAGAACTTGCAAAGGAAGGGTAATCTGGCGACCAACTAATATTGCTATAGTCATGCCAATCATGACAATGATTAAAACAGAGAGTATCAAATCACGCTTTACTGCTTTTAAGATGGAAACCAATTCGTTTTGGTTAACGCCAAAAAAAATTTTAGCATCCATGTTTTTGATCAAGGGCGCCGAGATTTCTTTAATTAATGCATTTCCCATGGAATGTTTTGATGCGATATGAGAGACTTCATCATAAATATGGGGGATCAAGGCCAGAGGAAATCCATTTTTAAAACTATCGGCAAAAAGGTTTCCATCAAAATCTCTGACATAAATATAATGTAGGAATTTTTCTTGAGCTACTATTTTCTTGATTTGTTGCTCTACACTAATTTTGTTTCTATCGATAGTACCAAGGGCTATGCTATCAGCGATGATCGTTGCCATGCTAGCGATCCATCTGTTCTGGCTGTCCCCAAATTGCTTTTCCACCAATTTGATTTCTTCAAATAGCAAAATCAGTCCTAGGCCCGAGGTTAGAAAAATCACAAGCAGGGTAATGCGTAATTGAATTTTCATGGCTGTTCCGTCATGTGTTTATCGTGCAGCAATTTTTTTGTTAATTTATCAAGCCAAATGTGAAGTTTTGCGTAATCTGTGGAAGTGGCAGGGCCAAATCCGTTAGGCATTTCAGTTTTTTGCCAGTTGTACAGCCCTGCTTTGTCACGCCCCAATGGTTTAAAATCCAGAAGGGCGGCAGTAACTTTTTCGAGGACGTCCTTTGGGACTTGTGGATTGCTGGCTATGCCACTAGATGGGTACTGACTTGACACGGCAAGCTGCTTCAGGTCACCATTTTTTATCAGTGAAAGGGCCAGTGTGTCCTGCATGCCGCACGCGTCGACAAGACCTTTAGTTACGGCAGAAGCACAATTGCTGTGAGATCCTGTATATATGTATGAAGAAAAATCTTTGATGGTCATACCGTTTTTTTGCAACATGATACGCGGGATTAAATGACCTTGTGTCGATGTTTTTGATCCAAAAGCAAAACGTTTGCCTTTTAGGTCCGCTAAAGATTTAAAAGAGTTTTTTTTCCCGGTAACAATTATCGATCGGTAATAAGTTTTATTATCGGTGTTTTTACCACGGACCAGATTGATCACCTTATATTTTCCTTGGGCTTCAATAAAAGACACTGCGCCAATGGCCGCAAAGGAAACATGTTTTGTTCCAAGCGCATCAATAACGGAAGTATTTTCAGAAAAAAAACGGAGGCGAAAATTGTATCCGGTTTTTTGCCTTAGATAATCTAGAAAAGGGATGTATTGTCTGGCATCCTCAACAGGGCCGTTGCGCAAATCAAAGCCGAAATAGAAGGTGTTTTGTTTGTCTTTTTGACTGATTTTTTCATTAACAATTTTGTTGACGCTCTCAATGCTCGCAACATCACCCAGATCAATATTACTTAAAAGATCTACATCGTCCGAGAAGGGCGCAAAAAAAATGATAAAACCGATGACAAAAAAGGCTGTCACGCCAATGGCAGGATAAAAAATTTTTTTTTTGAAATTCATGCAGTGACCTTGATGTCAGTCTAAATTCAATAGCGCTTTTTACCTTTATTTTCTTCGTTAAAATATAATTACTTAAATCAGGATGATTAGGTTCTTTTAATCCTTTGAGAGCCTTTTAAATCTTTCATTTCTATGTGCTAAAATCAAGAATTAATATATTTCTAAATGTTTCAGGTTGTTTTTATCCATCACCGAACTTCACCGATTTTCCGTATTTCAAACGGTGTGTCTTGATAAATCATGTTGATCCAATTGCCGAACAGTAAATGCGCGTTTGAGCGCCAAATATTAACCGGTGTTTGTGCGGCATCATCGTGCGGATAATAATTCGCTGGGATTTTGGTAATAACGCCTTTATTCCGGTCACGGCTGTATTCATCGTGCAGGGTGTTTTTATCGTATTCCATGTGATTAAACATATGCACATGGCGGCGTGTGGCATCATGGACCAAGGCGACACCGGCTTGATCCGACGTCATTAAAACTTCCAGATCATCAATGGCTTTTAATTCAGCCAATTTATTTTCTGTATAGCGTGATACAGGGACCGGGATTTCATCGTTTAATCCACGCATCAAAACAGATGAAGATTTCAAAACACGGTGGGTGTAAATGCCGAACATTTTTTCCGGTAACAGATATTTTTCGACATTGTGAAAATGATAAAGGGCGGCTTGCGCGCCCCAACATAAATTAAACAAACTGAATACGTTGGTGGTTGACCAATTGAAAATGTGTTCGAGTTCATCCCAGTATGTTACTTCATTAAACGGCAATTTTTCTATCGGAGCACCGGTGATGATCAGCCCGTCAAATTTTTCGTTTTTAACCGTTGTCCACGGTTTATAAAAATCAGTTAAATGTTGCGCAGATGTGGTTTTGGATGTGTGTGTTTCAAGTGATAATAATGTCAGTTCCACTTGCAACGGAGTGGCTCCTAAAACCCGGGCTAATTGGGTTTCAGTTTTGGCTTTTTCCGGCATTAAATTTAATAAGGCGATTTTAAGCGGGCGAATATCTTGATGTATGGCATCGGCTTCGCGGATAATGGGCACGCCTTCGGTTTCAAGTATTTTGCGCGCTGGAAGTCCGGTTGGGATTTTAATGGGCATAATCGATCCTTAAACCTGTTCGTGTCGGCGCAGCCTGTTTTCACAAGCTTGAATATATTTTATAGCATTCTCAGCACCTGTTTCCGATGCAGCGATAGTTCGTTCCATGGTGCAATATAATTTTTCCATAAATACATCGCTGTCGATGTCGGTATTGTTGCCAAAACCATCACCGAATAAATCGTTCACGTCCATTGTAAAACCAAAATCATCAGCAATTTTTTGGTAGCGCGGTTTTCTGAAGTCCAATAATTCGGGAAATAATGGGCGCGCGAAATCAATGGGATTAACACCCACGCCGTCATCGGGCATGTTCGATAAGCGCGGGGTTATGAAATCGCTATGATAATACAGCGGTTTAGGATGGCTTTGAGCGCGTTCTAATAATTTGTTTTCATATAGATCATCGGCCCGCAAATATAAGATCACCGTATCTTTCGTCAGACTTGATAATACTTCATCGTTTTCATCGTCCGGGTCAACAACTTCGCACAGGCTGCCGCTGGCATCATTGATGAAATTATGACAACGATAAATGCGCCATGCTTTGTCGATGAACCGCATGACATCTAACATTGATGAAATTTCACCATCTCTGTATAAATCCTGACGTTCGATAAAGGTTGATTTATCTAGGCCGCGGAATTTTTGATCACCAAACATGCCTAAAAATGTGGATACAGGATCTAAATTTTCTACCGTGATGTTGTGGCTGATGTAAATCGAGTCTGATCTTAACAGGTCAGCCACAAACGGATCTTTCATGTTCATGATTTTATATTTGATATTATCAACAATGTGTTCGGCAAGGTACGCCGTGCCAATGCGGTAATCTGCTGAAAAATGAAACCAGTTTGAATGACGGCGCAGGCCGCTGGATAAAACGGTTTTACCCACACCGGACATGCCCAATAACGACACGGCATGGGGCAGTTTTTTAAACGTTTGCAAATCGGGCAAGATTTTAGTTTCTGAATTCATGTGATGGACCAAGCTATAGTTGTGATTTAAGAATTTAAGGAAACTATCATATATTTTCAGGCTTTCGAGCGAATTTAGCAATAAATGTGTGCGATCAGCTAAAAAAAGACTTCCCACCATCGGTGGTTACGGTGTTTAATCATCTCCAAGTTCATCATCAATTGAGCAAAATCATTTATGAAAAATGTTTCGATACAAATAACTATTTAAAACAATGGCCGAAAAAAGCCTTAGGGAGGATCAGAATGCAAAAATCGTTATCCATTGAACCGGAAAAATGTACAGGTTGCCTGCAATGTGAACTGGCATGTTCCTATGAAAATGAAGGCCTGTTTAACCCGTCGAAATCACGGATCAAAGTTTTTGATTTCCATGAACAGGGTCGGTTTGTTCCTTATACATGCACACAATGTGACGAAGCATGGTGTATGCATGCATGTCCCGTAGACGCCATTACCCAAGATGCCGCAACGGGTGCTAAAATTGTATCAGATGATCGCTGTGTCGGCTGTAAAGTATGCACGATTGCCTGTCCATTTGGCACCATTAATTATAACCAGTCCACGGGCAAAGTCATTAAATGTGATTTATGTGGCGGTGCACCGGAATGTGCCAAAGCCTGTCCAACTGATGCCATTACATTTGTTGATGCCAATTGGACCGGATTAGAAAAAATGCGCAATTGGGCGGCTAAAACAGACGCAGCAGTACAAGCGTAAACCGTCAAATCTGAATTAATATCAGGTCTAAGTTATTGAAAATACAAACTCATAACAGACCTTGATTAGGGAGGAAGTAAATATGTCGTGGACAAGAAAAATTTTACGGGTCGATTTAACCGCAGGAACGTGTACGTCTGAACCATTGAATATGGATTGGGCAAAAAAATATCTAGGTCAACGTGGATTGGCGACCAAATATTTCACCGAAGAAGTTAATGCAAAAGTTGATGCTTTATCGCCTGATAATAAAATGATCATGGCAACGGGGCCGTTGACCGGCACCAGCGCCTCAACCGCCGGGCGGTACTCGGTTATTACCAAAGGCGCATTAACAGGTGCTATTGCGTGTTCTAATTCCGGTGGTTTTTTTGGCAATGAAATGAAAAATGCCGGATGGGATATGATTATTTTCGAAGGTAAATCGAAAAACCCGGTTTATTTGATGATCGAAAACGATCATGCCGAATTGCTGGATGCTGCTAATTATTGGGGAAAATCCGTATGGGACACCGAAGAAGGCATTAAAGCCGATCATCAGGACCCATTGATCCGTGTTGCATCAATAGGTGTTTCTGGCGAAAAAGGCGTGAAATATGCCTGTGTTGTTAATGATATGCACCGTGCAGCTGGGCGTTCTGGTGTCGGCACGGTTATGGGTTCAAAAAATTTAAAAGCCGTTGCTATTCGCGGTACACTTGGTGTGCAAGTTGATAATGCGGATAAATTTTTCTCAGCCGTTGCCGCTGGGAAGTCTGTGTTGGCAGAAAATGGCGTGACGGGCGAAGGTTTGCCTGCGTTTGGCACCCAAGTTTTAATGAATGTGATTAATGAAACAGGTGCGCTTCCAACCCGTAACTTTAAAGACGTGCAGTTTGAAAACGCCAATGATATTTCTGCCGAAGCCATGGCAGCCGTGCGTGACAGCGATGGGAAATCTAATTTGATCACGAATGGTGCTTGTTTTGGTTGCACTATTGCCTGTGGGCGCATATCTGAAATTGACCGGACCCATTACACGGTGGCCGACCGCCCTGAATACCAAAAAGCATCAGGCGGTTTGGAATACGAAGCTGCATGGGCATTGGGTGCCGCCACAGGTGTTGATGATCTAGACGCTTTAACATTCGCTAATTTTATCTGTAATGAACAAGGCATCGACCCAATTACTTTTGGCGCCACCATTGGTGCGGCCATGGAAATGTTCGAAGCCGGTGACATCACAACCAAAGAAACGGGTGGCATTGAGCTTAAATTTGGCAATGCCAAAGCTTTAACCGATCTATCGGAATTGACTGGTAAAGGCGAAGGTTTTGGTGCGGAAATCGGTTTGGGATCAAAATTGTTTTGTGAAAAATATGGCAAACCTGAATTATCCATGTCTGTTAAAGGTCAAGAATTCCCGGCCTATGACGCTCGTGGTATTCAGGGCATGGGATTGGCCTACGCCACATCCAACCGAGGCGCGTGTCATTTACGTGGTTATACGGTGGCTTCCGAAGTTTTAGGTATTCCTGAAAAAACCGATCCTTTGGTTACAGACGGTAAAGCCGGATTGGTAAAAGCTTTTCAAGACGCGACTGCCGTGGTCGATTCAGCGGGGCTTTGTGTGTTCACAACTTTTGCCTGGAGCATGGAAGACATCGCACCACAAATCGATGCCGCATGCGAAGGCGACTGGTCTGTTGACAACTGTATGGTTGTTGGAGAACGCATCTGGAATATGGAACGGCAGTTTAATTTAGCCGCTGGTTTCACGGGCAAAGACGACACGTTGCCAAAACGCCTGTTAAAAGATGTCGCTAAAACCGGCCCTGCCAAAGGTTTAGCATCGGGCTTGGATAAAATGTTGCCGGAATATTATGAACTGCGTGGGTGGACTGCCGAAGGTGTTCCTTCTAACGAAACCGTGGACCGGTTGTCACTTTAATTCAATGTGACTTGAATGGGGGAGGGCTGGTCCCTCCCTTGTTTATTAAGGATAAGGAATTCTATAAATGAGCAATAACGGGCCATACGTGATTATCGGTGCGGGACCAGCAGGCGTGGTCGCAGCCGATACGATCCGCAAAAAAGATGCTAATGCGGATGTTATTTTAATCGGACAAGAGCCGGAAAAACCGTATTCAAGGATGGCGATACCCTATGTTTTAACCGGTGGAATAACTGAATCCGGTACGTATTTGCGTGAAAATGATGATCATTACGATGAACAAAAAATTCGCCTCGTTTATGGCCGCGTGACGGAAGTGGACGCGCAAGCAAAAACGGTTAGCATCGATGGGGGTGATACAATTTCATATGGTAAATTATTAATCGCAACGGGCGCGCATCCTATTAAACCACCCGTCCCCGGTCTTGATTTGCCGGGTGTTCATCACTGTTGGACTTTGGCTGATCAACGCAAAATCATTGAGCGCGCAAATAAAGGCGCCAAAGTTGTTTTGATGGGGGCTGGGTTTATTGGCTCAATTATACTGGAAGCCTTGGCTAGGCGTGATGTCAATTTAACCGTCGTTGAATTGGAAAACCGTATGGTGCCGCGGATGATGAATGATACCGCGGGCAACATGTTAAAACGTTGGTGTGAAACAAAAGGCGTGCGTGTGTTAACATCAACCGGGGTTACGGGTGTTAATGAAAATTCCGGCTCTGACGGATCACTTGCTATATCATTAAGCAACGGCGAAACCATCACGGCTGATTTGTTGGTGGTGGCAACGGGCGTCAAAGCCAATACGGACTTTTTGAAATCCAGCCAGATCGAAGTCGATGACGGAATTCACGGCGTGGTCGTTGATGATCAATTAAAATCAAATAACGATGATGTGTTTGCAGCTGGCGATTGTGCCATGGGCCCGGTGCTGGGTGGTGGTTGGGCGGTTCATGCCATTCAACCGACATCTGTTGACCATGGCCGCGTGGCTGCAATTAACATGACCGGCGGCGATATGACCTATCAAGGCAGTTTGTCCATGAACGTATTGGATACTTTGGGGCTGGTCTCGGCATCATTTGGGCGTTGGGATGGTGTTGGTGCCGATGTCGCGGAATCCATTGATAATGATAACTTTAAATATTTAAGACTGTGTTTTGATGGCGACAAATTAGTCGGTGCTTTGTCCATTGGCCGCACGGAACATATTGGTGTTATTCGCGGCTTAATTCAAAATGCCACGCCACTTGGCGACTGGAAAAATAAACTCAAAACCGACCCGCATTTGATTATGGATGCCTATGTCAGCAGCGCGTATTTTTGATCTGGGACCCTAAACTTATGAAAGTTCGTATAAAACTGTACGCGTTGCTGGCTAAGTATTTGCCTTCCCATGCCCAAAAAAACGAAGCTGATTTGACCGTTGATGATGGGCAAAATGTGTTGGCTGTTCTTGAAAACCTTAAACTGCCGGAAAAACAATGCCATTTGGTGTTAGTCAATGGAACCTATGTGGCCCCCAGTGAACGGGCAGACCATGTTTTGAACGAAGGTGATGCTTTGGCTGTATGGCCGCCTGTGGCAGGTGGTTAATTGATGACTGATCCGATTGTTGTGACCAAAGAAATGGCCCAGACTAAACAAAGTTTTTTCCGCTACATCCATAGGGCTTTAAAATCTGATGATTTTGAAACAGTGCCGGATGGGGTTAATTTTATTGATGGCAACCGCTGTCTTGAAATTCGCTTAGGCCCCGAACAAGTTCGTCAAATCGCGCTGATGCGTATCCCTAAAATGCAGGTAACATTGACGTTAACCGGTTATTCAGGTGATGAAGCCACGTCTTTTTTAAAACATTTTGACCAAACTTACCGCCGTGGCGGTGGGTAAATATGACTGTTTTTACTGAATAAAAATACCGCATTTATCTAACGGATCAGTTAAACCAAATGGGATTTGACCATGCGCGTTTGCCGTTAGCGTCGCGTATGGTGACCCGTACGTAATCATCTTCGAAACGTTTTATGGGAAACGTTGCGCTGTCCAATTGATCGCCTGTGATGTATTTGGAACGTGATCCGCGTCCTTGTAACGAAATGAATGACGCCGGTGAACATTGGATATAAATGTCACCGTTTGCAATTTCAATGTCATAGATTTCCGGCCCTTGACTTGAATAATAACGGCCCGCTTTTAATGATGCCAGCAACGCATCAGGGCTAAGGTCCTCTGCATGAACATGTACCCATCCGCCAAAGGCATCGTGGGTTATTTTATGGGCATCATCGGTTGCGAATCCCGTTAACCGTCGGCCTTGGTTCAATAACAAATCACAAAATGGCCAATCTTCGCCGCGATCAACCTCAATGTGTGAACCGTGATTATAAATTTCTATGGCATGGGCGCAGTCTATGGACAGCGCGTCTTCGATGGTTAAACCGTACCACGACGGGTGTACAATGCCGATAAATGCTCCAGCTTCTGCGGCTCTCATTGCTATATCGTTTGCGCCTTCGTCGGTTTTTGGTTTAGCAAAGTCAAGAGGGATGCCGACGGCCAAAATATGCCATGTTTCCCCAACGATGGTTTTCCCTTGATGTAGTTCAGCAGTGATTAATGTGGTAAAACTTTCGTTTCTATACCCCGTTGTATCGGTAATTGCATAATTGAACCGTGGCATGAAATGTTCGCTTAAAGCCAAAAAATCATAGCCGGCTTGTTGATATAATTTACAAACGTCTTCGACCGGTAACTCCCCATCGGAATTGGTAGAATGGGTGTGTAAATTACCACGGTAAAATTGCCCAGGGCGTCGGAAAGGGAGATTTTTCATAAGATGCTTCAAGTCCCAATTATCAATAATTCCGGTGATCGTTTGCTGAAGGAAACGGTGTCAGCACATAACCATCACGCATACGGATTTTTGCTTTTGCGAGCGTGCAGGCGTATTGGAATACCGTCCAGACCAAAATCTTCGCGTAAGCCATTAACCAAATAGCGTAAATAGCTTTCAGGCAGTTGTTCAGCACGACTGGAAAATAATACGAACGTTGGAGGCCGGGTTTTGGCTTGGGTCATGTAACGAATGCGCACGCGTCTGCCGCCAACGGCCGGAGTTGGATGGGCAGAGGTCATAAATTCTAACCAGCGATTTAAATCAGCCGTTGAAATGCGGGCGTTCCAAATATCATAGGTTTTAAGTACCGCTGGTAATAACCGGTCCAGCCCTTTGCCGGTTTTGGCCGAACACGTAATTACGGTAATCCCACGGGCTTGGGGCAGCGATGTTTGTAACTTGTCTTTTAGACGCCTAAGACTGGCATTACGGTCTTTGGCCTGATCCCATTTGTTAATGCAGATAATCAATGCGCGGCCTTCGTTAATGACATGGCGGGCGATGGTTAAATCCTGTTTATCCAAAACCGCATCGGCATCCAAAACCAAAACAACGATGTGGGCGTAACGGATAGAACGCAGACTGTCGCCAACCGACATGCCTTCTAGTTTTTCGCGGATTTTTGATTTCCGGCGCATGCCGGCCGTATCAATTAATTTAATTGGTCGGCCTTCGAAATCCCAAGTGATTGAAATAGCATCCCGGGTGATGCCCGCTTCGGGTCCAGTCAATAATCGGTCTTCGCCTAATAATTTGTTGACCATTGTTGATTTGCCCACATTAGGACGGCCAACGATGGCGAGCTGTAACGGTTGGCTGGCAAAAGCTTCATCGTAGGCTTTGTCGGCGAGCTGTTTATCGTTTAAACTTTCAAGTTGCTCCATATCTTCTTCGCTGATATTTTCTGTAACAACTTCTAACAATTCTTGTTGTTGCTCTATGCCTTGAGGTTGTTCGCCTTGATAAGGCAACAATGCGTCATATAAATCATCCAACCCGATACCGTGGGCGGCGGAAAACGGAATCGGTTCACCCAGTCCCAAAGAATATGATTCGAGTAACCCGGCTTCAGAAGCCCGGCCTTCACATTTGTTGACCAGTAACAATACAGGTGTATGTTGTTTACGCACCCAGCTTGCAAAATGTTCATCCAATGGCATCACCCCGGCGCGTCCATCAATCATGAACACAATGACATCGGCATCGGTCAAAGCTTTTTCTGTTTGCAGCCGCATACGGCCTTCTAAAGTGCTGTCATCGGCATCATCAAGCCCGGCTGTATCGACCAGCTTGAATTTAAGGTCTGATATGCGGCCGTCACCTTCGCGTCGGTCACGGGTAACACCCGGTGTGTCATCGACAATAGCGTGTTGTGTGCCCGTTAATCGATTGAAAAATGTTGATTTTCCAACGTTCGGGCGACCGATAACAGCGACAGTAAAAATCATATTAATTATCCGTTTAAAAAACCGTTTAACGGTAAGCGATTAATTCGGCTTGATCTGTTAAAAAGAACACAGCGCCGGCCGCCACAATCGGGGCCACAGAAACTTTGTCGGGCATGGAAATAATACCGAGTTTTCGTCCGTCATAAGGTGACAGAGCCATGGCTTGCTCGTTGGATCCGGTGATAATTAAACGGTCACTTGCTAATATGGGTCCGCTCCAAATAATCGGATCTGCTTTATCTGTTTCGTCTTCCCATCGCGGCAAAGGCGTTACCCATAAAATACGTCCATCGGTTCTCGACATGGCAATGACTTCGTTTTCATTGGTGATGGCGTAAATATAATCGCCCGCCACCCATGGGCTTTCCATGCTACCGATTTCACGGTCCCAAACCCGGGTTCCCGTGCGTAAATCAATGGCTGCCATCATACCACTATGACTAATGGCGATCACCAGCCCCCGGTCAATGATAGGCCGGCCACGAATTTGTGCCAATGTTGATACGATATCCGTGCGTCGAATGGCGGTTAATGTGTCTTGCCATAACACGCGCCCGGTATCGACTTTCAAAGCCACCAATTCACCTGAGGTATATGCCGCCACAACGACGCCGCTATCAACTGCAGGGCTTGCACCACCTAATAAACTGGCAGATTCGCTTAATCCTGAATGGGTCCATAAAATTTCACCTGTTTTCGCATTCATGGCGAATAATTTGTTTTCAACAGAAACCACAAATAACCGACCGCCGCGAACAGTCGGGGCAGACCTAAGCGGTGCGCCCAACGATTTACGCCATAAAATTTTGCCGTCTTTTGAATTCATGGCGATGACGTCAGCAAAACCGGTGCTGGCATAGACAATGTTATCATCATAGGCTAAACCGCCACTAACGTGACCGTCATCTTCTTCGGGTGGGGTTAAATTTGTGCTCCAGATTTCAGCCCCAGTCTTTGCATCCAAACTGTTGACCGTGCTTTCGGCGTCAATGGTGAAAATTTGGTTATTGGCGGCAATCGGTGTTGAAATGATGCGCGTATTGTTATCGGCACCGGTTCCGGTGTTGGCGCTCCATATTTCTTTTAAATTATCAGCGATTAAAATATGATGCATGGCATGGTTAGCATAACCGCCAGCTTGCGGCCACGATGGATTTATTGTGGGTGCGGGCAATAAAATTTCTTCTGCAATGGCGCTATCCGGTTTTAAAATTTGTTCCTGTTGCATCACAGAAATGCGTTCGCCAGGAAGCGGTTCTTGTTTGTCGCTAAAGTATTTTTGTTTAATGGCCTGACAACCGGTTAACACACCGATTAATACGATGATCCCCGCCAGTTGAAATGGTTTAGACCTTGCTTTTCCCATGGGTGCGCCTTTGGCAAATGTTGATAACTGGTTGTAACGAATTTAACGTTATGCCGCAAAAATTATTTTTCACCTAAAACATTTAGAATTTCTTTCGCCCGGTCACGAATACCTGTTGGTGTGCTGGCATCATCGACGAGTGCTTTAAACTTAGTCCGTGCATCAGAAATTTTGCCAGATCGGAAGTCCTCAGTGGCTAAAATTTCACGGGCACTGAAATGCCACGGGTTTTTCGCAGCCGCTATTTCAAATAACCGTTTGTTGGGGGCCTGACCATCGCTTGGGATATTTAATTTATGAGTGGCCGATAAAATTACGGCTAAGTCGCTGTACATTGTTGCAACGTTTTGATCCATAGCGATGGCGTCATAGGCGTTGATTGCGCCTTGGGTATCACCACTTTCAGCGATTAATCCAGCCATACGAAACCGGGCTAATAATGCATACCCTTTGTTGCCGGATTTTGTTAAATCATTTAGCGCGCTCAGAGCCGCCGTTTTGTCTTTGCCCAAACTTAAAGTTTCGGCTGCTGCATATTGTTCGCCCAATGCGGTACGGTTATTTATGTCGTAACTTTTCCACGTTTGAAAGCCCGCAACACCCAGTAATAAAACAACGGCGACGGCAATGAAATATTTGCCATAAACCGTCCATAAATTTTTGGCTTTATCGTGGCGTAATTCTTCGTCAATTTCACGAAATAAGGCTTCGTCGTTTTGTTCTGCCACTGGGAACTCCGAAATTTATGACCATCCAAAATTTAGTGGATGGCGGGGTCAAAAAAATGAAGGCCAAAAAAATGGCCTTAAACTGGTACGTAAAATACTGATCACTGTAGGGGAACGCAAACCCCAAAGCGAAAAAATCAATAAAATTTGACCTTTTTATGGCGAATTTAATGAAAACAAGGGTGTTGGTTAAGTATCCGATGATTATGACACGTCACGCCATTTGATGGAACAGCCAATGGACGGGGTTTGATCAACGGGCCCTTTCCCGGTTTTAGCCACCAAAAGCATGGCATTTTTTAATTCGCGCGGTAAATCCGCATCAGTCGGATGTCGTCCGGCGCTATCCAGCCGCCCACGGTATTGAAGTTTTCCCAGATTGTTGTAGCCAAAAAAATCGGGTGTGCATACGGCACCATAATTTTTGCCTGTTTGTTGGCTTTCATCGATTAAATAAGGAAAAGTAAAACCATTTGTTTTGGCAAAAATTTGCATATTCTCAAAACTGTCGGCTTCGACCATTTCCTGTGCATTTGACATAATAGCGGTGACCCCGATGCCTTGGCCTTGTAATTCTATGACGTCTTCGACCAGCCGGTCTGTGATGGCTTTGACATAAGGGCAATGATTGCAAATAAACATGATTAACGTACCGTTCGGCCCTTGCACGTCTTTCAGCGTGACCGTTCTCCCATCAATATTGGGCAGTGAAAAATCAATAATAGCTGCACCAAAGTCACAAACAGGTGGGTTTAAAGAAACCATTAAATTTATCCTATCATCAATTTTAAGTAATGTTTTGTGTCTTAGACTGACGTTTTGCAGGGCTTTTATTAACATGGTTAACTGAACTTTAAACATCAAGTCATAATATTGACATTGGTTTTCTTAAAAGTTTTAAGGTGGGATGAAATTATGCGTTTCCGAATAGGCGCTCAAATTGTTTTTGTGGGTTTTTTGGCTGGGTGTACATCCATTGTCGGGCTGGACGCTATATCGGTGATGGGTACGGATAAAACCATTGTCGACCATGCGGTTTCATTATCCAGCGGTAAAAACTGTTCATCATTACGTTTGGAACAGGGACGTTATTACTGCGAAGAAGACACCCCGGAAATAAAAACTCAAGTTTATTGTTATAATACTTTGGGCACGCCAACATGTTATGATCGACCTGATCCAAAACGCCCTGCATCGGAACAGTTGGGTTTGAACGATCAAAATCAAGTGATCCCTAAATAAATAGTCAAAAGGAACAGGTTTAAGGTGTTTTTGATGTAGTAATGGTAGTTAACCCATGCGCGGTTTATTGGTATTTGTTTTTATTATTATTCTTGCTTTGTCTTTTGGCTCAGCGTGGTTTTTTTTTGGCGCATTGGACAAAGATGTCAAAGTTGCTGAACAATCTATTTATAATGATCGCATTTTGAATGCCATTGCCGGAGTTAAAGGTGACGATGCTAAGTCCGCATTTGTTGTGGCTGAACTTTATTCTGCCGCACCTATTCCTTTGAAAAACTTAAAAGAAACAAGGTTTTGGTATGAAAAAGCTTCCCAAGGCGGCTGGATAGAGGCGCAAGTCAAACTCGGTCGTATGTATGAATTAGGCCAAGGTGGAACAGCCGATATTCGGCGCGCTATTAAATGGTATCAATTGGCTGTGCGTTCTGGACAAAACAAAGATGCCGCGTTCCGCTTGGCCGAGATTTATTTCAAAGGTAAAGGTGTCCTGCAAAATCAAGACAAGGCATTTAAATTATACCGCATGGCAGCCAGCAGCGGTCATCCCGTGGCACGCTATTTAATGGGCAATATGTACGAAACGGGATGGGGGGTTGAACCCGATGTTGTGACGGCTTTTGCTTGGTATACATTAGCCGCTAAACAAGCAGAAATTGTGAGCCAATATAACAAAAATTTTAAAGCCAATGATGCTTTGGCGCGGCTGTCAAAATCAATGAGCGCTTCATTGGTGTTGGTCGCAAAACGTAAAGCATTAAAGCTTTCCACAAGAAAGTAATTTAAAAGTAATATTTCAGTTGCAAATATTGTCTGCCCAGCCTAACAGTTGGCATTGGATTTACGCGACCACGGAGGATGCATTGAGCAACGCAATTAAAGCCATTACCTTTGATTTATGGGACACGATTATCGATGACGAAAGTGACGAACCAAAACGCTTGGCTAAAGGATTATTAACCAAACCTAAGCAGCGTCACCAGTTGTTATTGGGTGCATTACAAAAACATCATGATATTTCTTCCCACGATTTAGGTGTCGCCTTTGGTGTTGTGAATTCGGCTTTTGTTAAGTGCTGGAAAGAACATGCGATTACGTGGACCATGCGCGAACGGCTTGAAATTTTATTGCGCGGCATTGATTTATCGTTACCGGAAAATGAACTGATCAAAATTGCTGATGCCATGGGGAATATGGAAGTCGAAATCTCTCCTGATCCGATAACAGGAGCTAAACAAGCCATTAGCGAACTCGCCAAAAAATACAAACTTTGCATTGTGTCCGATACGATTGTGACGCCGGGAACAGGGTTACGGCAATTGTTGGAAAATCATAATTTGAAACAGTATTTTTCAGGCTTTGCGTTTTCTGATGAAGTCGGGCATTCCAAGCCAAATCGGGCGATGTTTGATAGCGCGGCGGACCAATTGGGCATCCCCTTAAATGAAATGGTGCATATTGGTGACCGGGATCATAATGACGTTAAAGGTCCGCAGGCTTTGGGAATGAAAGCCGTTTTATTCACCGCCAAGCGCGATTTGGATAAAAACACCACATCGGCTGATGCTGTTTGTGAACGTCACAGCGATTTGGTGGCGGTTATCGACGCATTAGGATAATTGTTTCGAGTTTGAAGGAAGATATATAATGAGTCCTCGCATTTTAGTCATTGATGGCTACCTGAAAAAATCACGTGATGAATTGGCCGCAGGTGGAGCGACGATGGCTGGTGATCAATATAGCGCCATGATTAAACAAGCTTGTCCCGATGCGTGTTGCGATATTATTTTTCCAAGCGATCCGGGCGGGGGACTACCCTCTGGTACGGCTTTAGCCGATTATGACGGTATGGCTTGGACCGGGTGCAGTTTGACCGTGTTCGAAGACAATAATGAAGTCAATTCGCAGATCGAATTGGCCCGTGCCGGGTTTGATGCTGGCGTGCCGGGTTTCGGCAGCTGTTGGGCGGCGCAAATTGCCGTTGTTGCCGCCGGTGGTATTTGCCGTGCTAACCCTAATGGGCGGGAAATGGGCATTGCTCGAAAAATTGCATTGACGCCTGAAGGCCGTGGCCATCCCATGTATACAGGAAAAGCCTCCGTTTTTGATGCATTTATTAGCCACGTTGATGAAATCACGCATTTACCAAGCGGATCAACTGTATTATCCGGTAATGCGTTCACCCGGGTGCAATCGGTATCTGTTGTGCACTCCAAAGGCACGTTTTGGGGGCTACAGTACCATCCCGAATATACATTAAAAGAAATGGCTCGGCTGACATGGTGTCGCATTGATGTATTGCAAAAATTAGGATTTTTCAAAGACCGCAGTGCGGGCGAAGCCTATGTCGATTTATTGGAAACCTTGCATAATGACCCATCACGCACGGATTTAGCATGGTTGTTAGCCATTGACGACGATATTACAAACGAACGCGTGCGCCGTATCGAAGTTCAGAACTGGGTCGATAAGTTAGTCTTGCCAACAATGTTTGCCCGTGGACGGATGGAGTAACAACAGCCATGCGATTGTTAGTCATCGAAGGCAATGCCAAACAACGGCGGGATGCTGATTATGCCCTTGGTTATTGTTGTGGTAGTGATCGCTATCAAAAAATATTAAAATCCATTTTACCGAATGCAATTGTTGATGTGGCGTTCCCGGCTGATGGTCATTTAGATATTCAGTTATCCGATTATTCGGGCGTGATTATTGGCGGGTCCGGTTTGAATATTCCCGGCAATAATGAATGTCCTCAAGTGCGTCATCAAATTGAATTTGCCTCAGCCGTATTTGCAAACGGATTACCTTTTTTTGGCAGTTGTTGGGGCTTACAAGTGGCCGCGGCCGCAGCCGGTGGACAAGTTGGCGTTAATCCTAAAGGCCGGGAAATGGGATTTGCACGGAAAATATCATTAACGGCAGCTGGACAGGAATCGCCATTATTTTTAGGAAAACCCGGCCCTTTTGATGCGCCAGCCATCCATGTGGACGAGGTCACGCATTTACCATCCGGTGGCGTGGTGTTGGCATCAAACAGCCATTCATCTGTACAAGCCGCGTCAATTCGGTATTTAAACGGCGAATTTTGGGGGGTGCAATACCATCCGGAATTTAATCTGGAACATATGGCGAATTTAACGGAGCTATTTGATCAAATGGTATTGAATGAAGGTTTTTATGAAAATGACGCGTCTTTAAAACATCATGTTCAGCAATTAAAAACGTTGCATAAACACCCAACCCGGTTTGATTTAGCTTGGGTTTTAGGACTAGATCAAGACGTGATTGATGACGGGCTTCGTGAACGGGAAGTCCAAAACTGGATTGATCATCAAGTCGTCCCAAGTTTGGCGTAAAAAGATGCCTGCTGCATTGGATGTTGTTATCATCGGCGGCGGACATAACGGATTGGTGGCGGGCACATATTTAGCCAAAGCTGGAAAAAAAGTTAAAATTATTGAACGGCGTCCTGTCATTGGTGGGGCAGCAGTCACACAAGAATTTCATCCGGGGTTTAAAAATTCTGTTTGTTCTTATACGGTTAGCTTGCTTAACCCAAAAATAGTTAATGATTTACGCCTATATGAATTGGGCCTTAAAATCATACCGCGCCCTTTAAATAATTTACTGGTGCTGGATGATGGCTATTTGAAAGGATTTGCCGATCAAACCCAAATGCGTGACGAAATCGCGCGTCATTCCCCATCCGATGCGGCGCGCTATGATGATTACCAGCAAACCTTATCAACGATAGCCCAAGTATTAAAAATACTCATCCTTGAAACGCCGCCATCGGGTCAGGTTTCAGTTTCTGAAATGTGGGGGATTTGGAAAACCAGCCGTGCTGTACGCCAGATTTCCACCGAATTTAAACAAACTTTAGTCGACATTTTGACTGTGAGCGCTGACGAATTTTTGTCGCGCTGGTTTGAAAACGATGCGGTGAAAACGTTGTTTGCTTTTGATGGCGTTGTTGGCACCATAGCTAGCCCCAAAACTCCCGGCACGGCCTATGTATTGCTACACCATTGTTTTGGTGAACTTTTACCAAACGGGGCTTGGGGGCATGCCATTGGTGGTATGGGCGCTATTAGTGACAGTTTGGCAACGGCTTTTAAAAATGCAGGCGGTGAAATTGTTTTATCTCAAGACGTTGATCAGGTGATCATTGAAAAAAATCGTGCCTGTGGCGTGCGCTTGAAATCTGGCGAAGAAATCAGGGCCGGTATTGTCGCCGCTAACGTCAATGTAAAACTGTTGTTCAGGGATATGATTGATGATGTCCACGTGCCTGAACCGTTCACGCGCCGCATGGAAAATTGGGCTTGTAGTTCCGGCACTTTTCGTATGAATGTAGCCTTATCCGCATTACCGGATTTAACGGCAATTCCGGGCGTAAACCAACAAGACCACCACGGTTCGGGCATTATTTTTGCGCCATCAACCAAGTATATGGAAATGGCTTATCATGATGCGGTCATAGACGGTTGGTCGAAACGTCCGATCATAGAAATGCTCATCCCCTCCACTTTGGATGATACATTGGCACCCCGTGGTCAGCATGTAGCCAGCTTGTTTTGCCAGCATTTTAATCCCATTTTACCAAACGGTCAGACTTGGGATGATGTCCGTGACCAGGCCGCAATGGATGTCATCAATTTGGTGAATAGTTATGCGCCTAATTTCAAATCATCAATTATTGCCAAGCAAATATTGACACCACTTGATTTGGAACGAGATTTTTCATTATTGGGTGGTGATATTTTTCATGGCAAACTGTCATTAAATCAATTGTTCGCTCTGCGTCCGGGATTGGGGTATGGCAATTACCGAATGCCTGTTAAAGGATTATATCTATGCGGAGCCAGTGCTCATCCGGGTGGCGGCGTTACGGGTGTGCCCGGTCATAATGCAGCCAGAGAAATATTAAAAGATATATAAGCTAAAACAAATCGCTGCTGAGTAGTCCGTCAAAAATAAACTGTATGGCCAATGCTGTCACCAAAACACCCATGACCCTGGAAATCACATTCAGTCCGGTGACGCCAAAAAGTTTTTGCACTTGGGTAGCGATTAATAACAAAATCAAAGCGATTAATAATACGGCGATCATCGCACCTAACACGATGCCTTCTTGGATTAAATCGCCTTCGGCTTGGGCGATCAATAATACCGCAGCGCCCATGGTGCCAGCCCCTGCGATTAACGGCGTTGCTAATGGGAACACAGATATATCATGGCGGTGTTGGGCTTCTTCTGCTTCAATATCGGTTGTCGAATTAATGCCTGCATTGGTTGCCATCACCATGTCGATACCGACCAGTAACAATAACACCCCGCCCGCCGTACGAAGGGCTGCTAATGTAATACCCATATATGCCATTAACTGATTTCCAGTTAATGCGAAAACAAGCAATATCACCGTGGCTATCGCCACACCTTTAAATGCAATGGCGCGACGTTGTTTGGAGGGTAATCCGACCGTTAATCCAGCAAAAATAGCTGCCACATCGACCGGACCAATGGTCGCAAAGAAAGTCGTGAAAGCGATTAATCCAGTTTCAATAAGTTCAGGGCTCATAGTTAAGAATATCCTAAGAATTCCGACGAAGGCATAGAAATTATTAGTTATTCATTTCTTTTGGTAAAGTAAATGAAAACGTTGAGCCGTTGCCGGGTTCTGAAATCACGCTGATCACACCGCCATTTTTTTCAACCAGTTCTTTGCATAAAATCAAACCTAGACCGGTTCCTTTTTCCCCCGCCGTACCTTTGGTCGTGGTGTTGACTTCGATAGAAAAAATATCTTTGACTATTTTACCTGTCATACCTAGTCCGGTGTCTTGGACGCTGATGCAGTATTGATCGCCGAGATCATTGCAATCGATAGAAATGTTGCCTTTGTCGGTGAATTTAATGGCATTATTGATTAAATTACGGATAACCGTTTCGATCATGTTGTTGTCATAGAAACCTTTTTCATCTTTGAGATTACTTGTAATCTGAATACCTTTTTCTTCGGCGACATTTATCAAGGGCTGGATGGCGTGCGTGCAAGTATTTTTAAGCATATGTGGTTGTGGATCAAATGTCATATGGCCTTGTTCCATGCGCGCCCAATCAAGCAAATTTTCTAATAACCTGAATACATTTTGCGCGGCTTCGTTGACGTTGTTGCTATAGGTTTTGACTTGTGCTGGTTTTAATGTATCGGCCATTCCCGCCAATAATTCCGTATAACCCATAATTGATGTAAACGGGCTGCGTAAATCATGGGCGATGATGGAAAAAAATTTATCTTTTTCTTGGTTGAGCGTTTCAAGCTGTTCTTTTGCCGATGCCAAATCTTCGGCCATAACGACTAAATTTATTGATTGTTCTTCGGTTCTTTGGTGGACATCTTGCAAATCTATGAATTGCGCCACCATTTTTTCTTTTTCGCTACGAAGAACGATTTGTTGATGTTTCATTCCTGATAAGTGACGCAAAAACAAACGCAAACTACTGCCTAATGATGCATCATTACACAGCACACCTTGACTGCCCAACTCGACGAGTTCGTCTTCAAAGTGCAATTGTTCCGGCGGGACAATACCAATGATCGGAATTTTAAGGCCGGCTTCGGCAAGGTTTGATAGGATTTCTTTTGCCATCGCCAGTTTATCAACACAAATCAGGCAAAAATCGGGGTTTTCTGAAACAATTGTTTCAAGCGTTTCATCAACGCCTTGGGTGGAAAATAAATCAATGATACCGTTTTCCTGTTCAAGAAAACGGTTGATCAGGTCGCTTATAGGACCATCGTCACCAGCAAGTAGCAGTTTAAGTGCGTTCATCAGTCACCTGATAAGATTAAATACACTTTCAGTTTAGCAAATTTTTATTGAAAAACGAGCGCAAATATACTTTTCGGGCATTAAATGTCATAAATAGCTATGCCGAGGGTGTGATGGCCCCCGGCAGATTTTATTTTAATCTATTTTTCCTGTTAATGCGGCGCCGTACATAACCCGCATATCTTTGGCTGTTACCGGGATCGGGTTGCCGCCAGCTGTTGGGTCGTTGGCAGCCATAATGGACAATTCATCCAAACGGCTTTCTTCGACACCCAAAGACACCGCTGTGTGAGGGATGCCAAGGTTTGAGCGCATTTCAAGAACCCAATCCAAAACACCTTGGTAATTGGTTTTTTCCAGTCCTAGGAAGCGGCCTAATAATACCATTTTGTCTTCGATAGCAGAGCGGTTGAATTCCATGACATAGGGCATGAAGACAGCATTAGCCAACCCGTGATGTGCGTCATAAACGGCACCGACCGGGTGGCTTAATGAATGCACAGCTCCTAATCCTTTTTGAAAAGCTGTGGCACCCATGGCGGCGGCGCTCATCATTTGCGCGCGGGCTTCGATGTTTGATCCATCGGCAACGGCAATCGGCAACCATTTTTTGATCAAGCGCATCCCTTCTAACGCGATGCCTTCGGCCATGGGATGGTAGCCCGGCGCGACGTAGGCTTCGAAACAGTGGACCAATGCGTCCATGCCAGTGTAGGCGGTCATGGCTTTGGGTAAACCTGTCACTAATTCCGGGTCACAAAGAACAATAGACGGCATCATTTTAGGGTGAAAAATTAATCGTTTGGTGTGACTACTTTCGTCTGTGATGACAGATGCGCGACCGACTTCGGACCCGGTGCCGGATGTGGTTGGTACGGCGATGATCGGTGCAATACCGTTTTCATCGGCACGTAACCAATTGTCACCAACGTCTTCGAAATCCCATAACGGGCGATTTTGACCGGCCATTAATGCGATGGCTTTTGCCGCATCGACGCCGCTGCCACCACCCCAGGCAATAACGCCGTCGTGGTCGCCCGCACGGTATGCTTTGGTGCCGTCTTCGACATTCATTCCCACCGGATTGGGTTTAACATCGCTGAATAAGGTTGTTGGAACCCCGGCTGCGTTATTGGCATTGATGGCGTTTGTGATCATTGGCAATGCGGCTAAACCCGGATCGGTGACCAACAATGGTTTTTTGATGCCTAATTCTTTGCAGATATCGGCGAGTTCGGTAATGCGGCCAGGGCCAAAACGAACGGCTGTTGGATAGTTCCAATTGCCAACTAATGAAGGTGTGCTCATATTCAAAATCCTTGGAATAGACGAGTTATTATGACTGGGTTTTTAAATGAAAAGATTTAGGCCGGGTTAATGGCTCGAACCCCAAAGACGACAACGTACAACCGCGCCCGGAATTTTTAACGCCGGTCCACGCCAATGCCGGGTCTAAATAATCACAGCGGTTCATGAACCATGTGCCTGTATCGACCTGTTCACCAATAGCCAAGGCTTTGTCTTGGTCTTTGGTCCAAATCGATGCTGTCAGGCCAAATTCGCTGTCGTTCATCAGTTGAATGGCTTCTTCGTCGCTTTTTACTTTCATGATGCCAATCACCGGGCCAAAACTTTCTTCGGTCATGATGCGCATGGAATGATCAACATCAACAACCACTTGTGGTGCTAAATAAGGCGTGCTGTTTTGGTTGGCAGGAAATTTGGATGCATCGATTAGTGTGCGCGCGCCAGCATTGATGGCGTCTTTGATTTGTCCACGTACATAATCTGCCGCCCCGGTTTTAACCATCGGTCCCAATTGGGTTTGGGTGTCAGTTGGATCGCCGAGTATGTAGCTTTCGACCATCGTTTTAAATTTTTCAACGAAACTGTCATATATGCTTTCGTCCACATAAATACGTTCAATACCGCAACAAGACTGACCGGAATTAAAAAATGCCCCATCGACCAAGTTTTCAACGGCGTTATCCACATCGGCATCACCGCGTACATAGGCCGGATCTTTGCCGCCTAATTCCAAACCAACGCCGATAAATCGACCAGCAGCGGCATTTTCAACCATGGCCCCTCCGGGAACGGAACCGGTGAAGGCCACATAATCGATCTTGTCATTTTTAATGACCTTTTCCGTATCGCTATGGTTCAAATGCAAATATTGGAAAACGCCATCTGGTAACCCGGCAGCTTCAAAGGCATCGTTATAGCGTTCTGCACATAATGGTGTTTGTGCTGAATGTTTTAATATCACGGTGTTGCCTGCTAATAATGCCGGGATGATGGCATTAACGGACGTTAAATAGGGATAATTCCAAGGTGCAATGACAAAAACAACGCCCAAGGGTACACGGCGAATAAACCGGGTAAAGCCGTCTTTTTCCTCAGTCGGTATATCTTTTAAAGCATCAGCCGCGACTGCAATCATATGTGTCGCGCGTTCTTCTAATCCACCAACTTCACCGGCTGCATAGCTGATCGGGCGGCCCATTTGCCATGTGATTTCTTCGGCAATGGCGTCTTTAGCGTCGACCATATGTTGAACGGCTTTTGTGCAAATCGCAGCCCGTTCACTAAGTGGCTTTTCACGCCAAGCCTTGGCAGCACCGGCAGCGGCATCAATTGCCGCCGTTATTTTGTCGGAAGTGGCGTAATTGCGTTCTACATAGACACTGTTATCGACAGGTGAAATGGTTTGAAAATGATCGCTCATGGATAATAATTCCTGAAAAAGAGTGTATGAGAAAAAAAGTTTCAGGTCGAAATTTTACATTCGTTTATCCTCTTAATTGAGGGTAATCTCAAGCAAAATGAAGGGCTGAAATCGATAATAAATTAGTTGCTAAATCCTGTGATATTATGGGCTTTATTGATCTTTGACTTGCTCCAGATTTTAGGTGTCGTTGGCGCGTTGTTTTTTGAATTAACGATGGTTCCAAAACCCGGTGTATCAATGACGACGCTACCATTTTTGTTTTCAACAATGATGCTTTTACCACTCATTAAAGCAATGCTAAATTTACCGTTAATGTCACCACCCCATGCCGTCGTTCCACGAATACCAATGGTGGCCGTCGGCGTTTCAATAACCATGGACGCGTTGGCTGTTTTTAGCAGTTCACCACTGGTTGCGATAAATGCGCCTTGGATCATCCGTAGCACGATGTTGTTATCGGTATCTCCGGCCAAAAATTCTTCGACGACAAAATGTGTTCTTTCGCCAAGTGTGAATGTGGAATTATCTTTAAGTCTGACTTCGACCCTAGCCCCTTTGCCCGTTGAAATGATGTCACCTCGGAAAATATCCGTGCCGATCATCAACGCCCGTGACATGGCGTCTTGAATGGCGATAGCTGATTTTTGTATGCGTGTAACTTTGCCAATGCTTTCATCATGCCCCGTATTTTCCGATGCCCATACTGGTGATAGTGCGATACCCGCAACTATTGAAAAAGTTATTATAAATCGAGCTATGGCGGTCGATAATTTCATGGTGTCCTCATCAAATGATTTCGAAGTAACGTTCCATTTCCCAACTGGTAATGGCTTTTCTGAATTCCCGTTCTTCCCATTCGCGGGTTGCTGAAAAATGGTCTATAAAATCATCACCCATAATTTCACGGGCCGGTTTCGATGTTTTTAATTTTTGTGCGGCTTCCCATAATGTGCGCGGTAAATGTAAACGTTTCGGGAATTTTTGATCATAAGCGCTGCCGACAATCGATGCGTCAGGCTCGATTTTGTTTTCGATCCCCCACAATCCGGTGCCAATGGCTGCTGCCAGTGCCAAGTATGGATTGGTATCAGCCGCCGCTACCCGGTATTCAACGCGCTGAGATTTTTCAGACCCGGAAATGCCGCGCAATGCACAAGTGCGGTTATCCATACCCCAACTGGCTTCGGTCGGGGCCCAAAATCCGGGAATTAACCGGCTATAGGAATTAATGGATGATGCGACCATCGCCAAGGTTTCCGGCATTAATCGTTGTTGACCGCCGACAAAATAACGCATGATGTCGGAAATGTTGTCAGGCTTGGATGCGTCATAAAATGCGCCTTTACCATTTTTATCGACCAGCGACATATGGATATGCCCGCTTTGACCTGGCCAATCGGCCGACCATTTAGCCATGAAAGTTGCCATCATGCCATTTTTTTGCGCCCAAATTTTGGCAAATGTTTTAAAAAATGAGGCTTTATCGGCAGCGTTTAAAGCAGTATCGACGGTGAGTGCGGCTTCCCATACGCCGGGGCCGGATTCTTCGTGCAGGCCTTCGACGGGAATATCCATAACTTTACACATATCCAATAAGTCTTGGTACAGTTCCGAATCGACCGTGTTGCGGATGACCGAATAACCAAACGCGCCGGGTTGTATGGTTTTTAAATCTTTATAATTTTTTTCACGTATGCTTTCGGGCGTTTCATCAAACATAAAAAATTCAAATTCAAGCCCGGCATTGACGGAAAAACCCATGTCTTTGGCTTTGTCCAAAACCCGGCGTAGTGTTCCGCGCGGGCACACGCTTTCGTGCAGTCCGTCAAATTCAGCAATGAACAGCAGCATACCGTTTTCCCACGGAATATCACGACAGGTATCCGGCAAAATTCGCGCCATGGCGTCCGGGTATCCGGTGTGCCATCCGGTTATTTTGACATTATCATATAGCTCGTCTTGTGAATCCCATCCCAAGACCACATCACAGAATCCAAAGCCTTTATCAAGGGCCGAAAAAAATTTATCTTTGGACATATATTTTCCGCGTAAGATGCCATCGGTGTCAAAAACACCGACTTTGACATGATCAAGGCCGCGTTCTTCGACGATTGCGCGGGCATCTGCTATAGTCTTAACGTCTCTGGAATTCATTTGATCGTTCCCCTGAAAATTTTACGAGTACAGGTATTGGTAAAAATAATCTATATGTATTGTTGTTATCGCATCGGCTTTTTGGCGTTATTGTGAACATAAAATGTGCTGAATGCCGCGTATTATGTGTCTATATATGAAATTGTACAGGCACTTTAACCCAAGGTATAGCTAGGATGCTACAACATTCTGAAATATTTGTTACAAAATCGAAGTTCAATGTCAAATTTTTTCCAAAATCATTAACAAATGAATGTGAATTGCATGGTTAAAGGTTGTCCTAAATATGCGTAACATCGATAAAATTTTTGCAAAAGCCTACGAAAGCCATGGTCAAGGGCGACTTGAAAAAGCACGGGTTAGCTATCTGGAAATACTTGAAACTAATCCGTTGCATAGCGATAGTTTGCATTTGTTGGCCTTGATCGAAGCCGATGATGGAAATATAGATGGCGCCATTGCAAAAATTGAAACCGCTATTTCGGTCTGTGATAATAATCCTCTTTATCATGCTAACCTTGGCCGGTTATTAAACCGCAATGATGATCTGTCAGGTGCAGCAAACGCTTATATGCGAAGTACAGAACTGGCCGCTGATGATGGTCCCGTTTTTTCGGATTTGGCGGGCGTTAAATTACGCCAAAATTTATTTGATGAAGCCCTGAAATTTGCCGAACGCGCGTTGTTGATTGAACCCAATCTGGTGCAGGCTTTGTTTAACGCAGCTGTCGCCCATAAAAATTTAAATGCTTATGCTGACAGTATTACCTATTTTGAGCGGGTTAAATCTTTGTCCCCGGATTTTTTAGGCCTTGATTTCGAATGGGCTGGAACGTTGTTGTTACGGGGAACGGAAAACCGCATCAAAGGGGTATTTGATGACGCCGAAGCTGATTATAAAAAAGCGTTTACCCATGCCCCGGATCAAGCTGAAATCCATGGTAATTTGGCGGTGCTTTATCAGGAAACTGGTCAGATTGATTTAGCTTTTGATCATTATGACAAAGCCATTAAGTCACAACCGGATAACGCCGAATTTCGCCGTAACCGGGCCATGGCTTATTTGCAAATCGGTGATTATGAAAACGGATGGCGTGAATACGGTTGGCGTTGGAAAACCAGAGCGTTTGAAAATCAGGTTCGAGAATTTGCAAAACCTATTTGGCTAGGCGAGGACTTAACCGGTCAAACTGTATTGGTGCATTGTGAACAAGGTTACGGCGACAGTCTACAATTTGCCCGTTATTTACCTGTATTGAATTCAAAAGCGGACACAGTTCTGCTCGAATGCCAACCGATCTTAACAACATGGATGAAAAGCCAATACGCCGATTGTTTGGTGGTTGGAAAGGGGCAGAATTTACCAAACTTTGATGTTCATGTGCCGTTGTTGAATTTGCCGGGATTATTATATGACAGGGATCATCCTGTGCCGAGTGTTGCGGCAGCATTGACAACATCGTCAGTTTTGGCAAAACCATTTTCAGTTGGTCTGGCGTGGAAAGGCAATGCGAACCATCCGCGTGATGCGTTTCGCTCTATGCCGCTTGATGTTTTAAAGCCCCTGTTGGCGATTAAAAATATTCAGTTTGTCAGCTTGCAAGTGGATGGTGGTAAAGACGATATCGAACAAGCGGGACTGCAAGATACTCTAAAAGACAATACCGCAACGTTTGATGATTTTACAGATACAGCAAATGTCATTGCTGGACTTGATTTGGTAATCACGGTTGATAGTGCTATTGCTCATTTGGCAGGAAGCATGGGCAAGCCGGTGTGGTTGCTACTTTGCACTGTTGCTGAATGGCGTTGGCAGCGAGGATGTGACGATAGTCCATGGTATCCGTCCATGAAATTATTCCGCCAGAAAAACCTGAACGATTGGTCGGGCGTGATCAAAAATGTCGTGGCTGCGTTAAATTCACACCGCCGTTAGCCCATCCACGGCAAGGAAAACGTTTTCATATTGGTATAACTTTTCATAGCTTCGATGACGCCTTCTTTGTACCCAAGACCTGAATCTTTGATGCCGCCAAACGGAGACATTTCAATACGGTATCCGGGTACTTCCCAAATATTGACCGTGCCGGTTTCAAGTTCATTAATAAACCGTGTGATGTCATCCATGCGGTTGGTGCACACACCGGATGACAATCCGAAAGCTGTTGAATTGGCGATCTGAATTACTTCGTCGATGTCTTTGCAACGGATTACCGGAATGGCTGGGCCAAATGTTTCTTCGACAACCAGTTCGCAATTGCTTGGAACATGGTCAACCAACGTCGGTGGGAACAAAGCCCCGTCACGATTATTGCCACAGATAAGTTTGGCACCATTTTTAACAGCATCGTTGACCCGTGCCTCAAATAACTTGGCGGATTTTTCATTAATCACCGTGCCGACGTCAGTATCCATATCCATGGGATCGCCACATTTAAGTTTGCGGGTTTTTTCCGCCATGCGTTCTATGAGTTCATCGGCGATACTGTCAATGGCAAGGATTCGTTTAACAGCCGTACAGCGTTGCCCAGAATTTTTGGTGGCGCCTGTGACGGCTAATGCAGCGGCTTTGTCCAAATCGGCATCATCCATTACGATTAACGGTGCGTTGCCGCCCAATTCCAAAACAATGCGTCGGTATCCGGCATGTTCGGCAATGTATTTGCCAACCCCGACGCTGCCGGTGAACGTGATCAGATCAATATGTTCGTTGGTGATCATTTCATCGCCCATGTCTTCGGGTAGGCCCGATACCACAGAAAACATTTCTGGTGGCAATCCGGCTTCATACAATACATCGGCTAATATCAAACAGGTCAACGGTGTTTGTTCTGTTTGTTTTAAAACCATACGGTTGTTGGTGGCTATAGACGGAGCAATTTTATGGGCGACCATGTTCAACGGGTGGTTAAATGGTGTAATGGCGCTGATGACACCCAATAGCGGTTCTTGTTGAGTGAAAATTTTCCGGCGCTGTCCGTGCGGTGTTAAATCGCAGGAAAAAATTTGACCATCGTCTTTTATGCACAACTGCCCGGCTAAAATAAAAACGTCATAGGCCCGGCCGACTTCATACAAGCTGTCTTTTTTGCAAAGCCCGCTTTCGGCTGTGATCAGGTCCGATATTTCGTCCCGGCGTTCGATTAATAAATTAGCCGTGTTAATCAGAATTTGTTGGCGTTGATAACGTGTTAAATCTGATTTGAAATTGGCCGCAGCATCAAACGCTTGTTTAACATGTGCATCGGTACCTTTGGGCACGGTGCCGACCAATGAATTGTCATAGGGATTAAAAACTTCAAGCCGATCTGTGGTGTCGACTTTTTTTCCAGCAATGCGCATGGTTTCGTGGCGAATATTTAGGGATTTATCCATATCAATTGGTCCTTGTGTCTGCATTTCGGGTCGTTAATTTGTGTGGTTTAAGGCAATATCAAAAATATCAAAATTGCGGAGTTGCTTAGATGTAAATTCGTCTTTAACCGGGCGACTGAACATCAATGGTACGGTTTGTTCGCTAATCCCGCCGTGGGACCGGAGCGGTTCTTTAAGCCCGGATAAATCATGGTCGCTCCGGCGCGTGCCGATGACTTTGTTTTTTTCTGATACCACAATAATGTCACCCATGCGTTGGTTTAAAAGTTGGAATTCTTTGCAACCTTCGTCATTGGTGTAAACTTGATCAATGCCGTCTAATGATTTGATGTAGGTTATGATGTTATTGATGGATGATGCATCCGTTACATAAACCGTAACAAATGATCCCAATGCGCCGTGGTGAACCACATAAGGATCGGTGATTGGGCAAATGACGCGGGTAGAACTGGGCCCAAATTTTTTATCTAAAACGTCTGCCAGATAGAGTGCATCGGGTTCACCGTTTGGTAAATGTTTGGCATTCATGCCGTGATCTGCGGTCATGGCTAAATCCGCACCCAGATTGTGAAGCTGTTCGAAATAGCTGTCCATCATGGTGTAAAATGCATTGGCTTCAGTCGTGCCCGGTGCGTGCTTATGTTGAACATAATCGGTGGTCGATAAATACATCACATCGGGCTGCATGGATTTTAATAATTCAACACCGGCTGCGAAAATGTATTCGCTTAGATCCGCTGAATACACCGATGGAATAGGGCGGTTTAACAATTGATCTGCATGGTCGATGCCGTGTTCGGCCAGATTGGTTTGATCGGCTTTTTCTGATGAAAAACAAACTGCAGTCCCTGTGCCATAAGTTAACCCGTGGCCTAACTGTTTACGTAATTTGTCTTTGGCGGTGATAATGGCGATGGTTGCGCCTGCGTTTTGAAAAGCTTTGAAAATGGTATCTGCCCGCATCAGTGCCGGGTCATTCATCAACACTTCTTGATCATTTTTTTTGTCATAATAATAATTGCCACAAATGCCGTGAATTGACGGCGGCGCACCGGTAACGATAGACAAATTATTGGGATTGGTGAAACTAGGGACGACACATTTGGCGCGTAAATTTGCCCCTGTTTTAAACATTTTTTCGGTGAACGGCATGACGTTCGCATTAATGGCTTGTTCGATATAGGCCGGCTCCGAGCCATCCATACAAATAACGACTAACGGTTTTTTAGGCCACTGGTATTGGCGGTCATTGATGTGAATGGGTTGTTTGTTCATGGTCATGCTGCCACCCCCGTTTGTTGAACGTCCATGATTTCGATGGTTGACTTGATTACGCTTAGGGCTTGCCTGATTTCGTTTTCACCCAATGCACCGATACAGCCGATGCGGAACGATGGTGCGACGGTTAATTTCCCAGGATAAATAACAAAACCGTTATCTTTTAGGCGATTATAAAAATCATCGAAAACAAAATTTTTATCAGCAGGCATTTTAAAGGTGACGATAATCGGTGCTTGCAAGTCATCGGGTAATAATGTTTCAAACCCCATGTCACGCATACCCGCAATTAATACGTCACGGTTGTTTTGGTAACGCTTGCCTCGGGCTTTCACTCCGCCTTCGGTGATGAATTGTTTAATGGCCGCATCAAATGCCGCGATGACGTGTGTCGGCGGCGTAAAACGCCATTGTTTGGTTTTTTCCATAGCCTGCCATTGATCGTATAAATCGAGGCTCAGTGAATGGGCATTTCCTTGACATTTTTCCAAAGCCGATTTTTGAATGATGGCAAAACCAAGTCCCGGTACACCTTCTAAACATTTGTTTGATGACGCCATCAGCGCCGTAAATGGTGTCGATCGGGCGTCCAGTTCAATGGCACCAAATGCGCTCATGGCATCAACGATTAACGCGCGCCCATGATTTGAAACGAGTATAGCAATATCCTGAATAGGGTTCAAAATTCCCGACGTGGTTTCACAGTGAACGGCTAAAACATGGCTGATAGTGCTATCGTTTTGTAATGTTTTTTCAAGCTCGTCTAAATCGGGTGTCGTGTCTTCTGGTGTTTCTAAGGTAACACAATCGCGACCAAGGTAGCCTAAAATTTTCACCATGCGGTGTCCATAAGCCCCGTTGATCAATACTAACGCTTTACCATTTTTTGGAACCAATGTTGCGATTGTGGCTTCGACAGCAAAAGTTCCGCTGCCTTGTACGGGGACCGCGACGTGGCTGGCATTGGCACCAGCGATATCGACAAGCTGTTTTAAAACCCGAGTATTTGTTTCAATAAAAGTTTCATCCCTAGATCCCCAATCGTGAAGCATGGCTTGTTTGGTGTTGTCGGTTGTGGTCAACGGACCGGGTGTTAATAGCCATGGATCGCCAGATGGAGTTGTCATTGGAATTTATCCTTAATATTGTGCAAGTTTTGATTACGGTCACTATCGGTCATCCGTAGTCAAAAAGCCACACATAAATACAATAATTATTGTTACAGTTTTATGACAAACTGATGATTAATCTGTACCCGCGGGTACGGGCGAGTTCACAATGGATGGTACAATGAGCGATTAAATTAAATAGAGTAGGTTTTTGTTTAATGGCCCCGCCAAGCTTGCGTGGTTTTTGATATGCCGCGTGTCAGCAAGACATGACCAATGCGTACCGCAGCGCATGTATAGGCAATCATCATTGCCATAGCCGCTGCCGGTGCTGTGTCGCCTGCGTCATCCATATTCAATACGGCGACTGATGCCAACGTTGTGTCGGAAGAATATAAAAAGATCACGGCCGATACGGTGGTCATGGCGTTCAAAAATAAATAAATGGAAATATCAAAAACAGCAGGCAGACAAACAGGCACGGTTACGCGCGTGAATGTTTTATAAAATGGTGCTTTTAACGATGCCGACACACTTTCAAATTCATTATCCATTTGTTTGAGTGCGGTCACCGCCGTCAAATGGCTGACAGTGTAAAAATGTACAACGGTTACGATGACGAGTATGGTCATGGTGCCGTATAAAAAATTCAAAGGATTAGCCGGGTGGTTAAAGAAAAAGATATAGGCTAATCCTAATACCATACCGGGCACGGCCAAGGGTGTTATGGCAACCATATGAAACGCCGTACGTCCGGTTTTAAACCCACGGCCTTTTTCCATTAAATAGGCGCCGATAAAAACGATGATGGTGCCGAACAGTGCCGTATAGACCGCCAGATCAATTGAATTCCAGAACGCTTCCCATCCGCCGCCATCCATTACATCAAAATTATAATTATCCAATGCTAATGTAAGATTATAAGGCCAAAATTTAACCAATGCGGCATATTGCGCCATACCTAACATGGCAATAATGAAAATCGCAACCACCAAACAAAACACAAACATTGTGTAATCACGGCCATTGCTGGGTTTCGGCTGATACGGCACCGCGCGTGATGACAGTAACGCCACTTGTTTGCGTTGTACAATACGGTCAACAGTAAAAGCGATGACTGCCGGGAATAATAGAATAACCGACACCACCGCACCCATTTGGAAATTTTGTTGGCCGATGACTTGTTTGTAAATGTCGGTGGCTAACATATTGTAATTCCCACCGATGACTTTGGGCACGCCAAAATCGGTGAAAACCAACGTAAAAATGACAAAGGCCGCGCTAATTAGACCGTACTTGCAGCCGGGCAGGGTAACTGTGAAAAATATTTTTACCTTTGATGTGCGTAATGCTTCTGCGGCTTCGTATAAACGCGCATCCGTGATGGATAAAGCGGTGATGACAATCATTAACGCATGGGGAAACACCCAATAACTAGACCCGATGGTTATGCCAATGGGCCCATAAACCGTATTGCCGAGCAATAAATCTTTTATCACGCCTTGGTTGCCAAACCAGTAAATTAGTGAGATTCCACCCAATAATGAGGGCGTAAGCAATGGAATGATCGCCACCAATTTAAAAAACCATTTGAACGGCATACAGGTGCGGGTCAAAGCATAAGCGTAAAGAAATGCCGTGCTTAGCACAATGACCGTGGCGATGATTGAGATTGTTAAACTGTTAACGCCAGAATAAAATAACGCCGGTGTTGAAAAATATTCATTAAAATTGGCAAGTCCGATAAAATCACCGTCTTTGTTCTCGAAGCTTTTAGATAACATGGTGTAAAGCGGTAAAATAATGCCGATGAGCAACAATACGCCAATGCCGATCATGACGCTGCGCATTTGCCAATCATCACGGCTGAGTTTGGGTTTTACCAATACCCGTTCATTGGCTGATAAAGTTACACCCGTCATGATGTCACCGGATATAAACGGATTAGGTCTTTGGGGAAGGCCACTTTTAAATTAGAATTGGGTAGAACATTTTTACGCCGCACAAGGTTGATTGAAAAATCAGCCAGTAAATGGTCGGAATTTAAATCGCCGCCAAACAAACCTTTGGCTAGTGTAGCACGGTAAAATGATCCTAAAAATTCCATGCTGTCGATGGTCGCCGCCAACGTGTTATCGGCACTGTCTTTATCCGATATGTCTTGGGCATTGATGTCTTCGGGGCGGATGGCTACGTTGACTAGATCGCCTTTATCAAAACCGTTGGTATCACATGCTAATGTCGTGGCGCCGACTAAGACGTGGCCTTTTTTGACGACGCAGCCGGGCATGAAATTCATAGTGCCAATAAAATCGGCGACGAAATCCGTTCTGGGGGATCTGTAAATTTCTTCCGGTGTTCCGACCTGGTCAATGATACCTTGGTTCATTACAACAATGCGGTCGGCCATGGTTAACGCTTCTTCTTGGTCATGGGTGACCATGATTGTGGTAACGCCAAGGCGACGTTGCAAGTCTTTGATTTCAGACCGTAAATGAACGCGTACTCGGGCGTCCAGTGCCGATAACGGTTCATCCAGCAATAACAGTCCGGGGGATGTGGCCATAGCCCGGGCCAACGCAACACGTTGTTGTTGTCCGCCGGATAATTGTGCAGGATATTTGTCGCCTTGGTCAGGAAGCCCAACCAGTTCCAATAATTCTTTCACCCGGGTTAATATTTCCGATTTTGGCATTTTCCGGTTTTCTAATCCATATGCAATATTTTTATGCACTGTTAAGTTTGGAAATAATGCATAGGATTGGAAAACAATACCAAAATCTCGTTCTGATGAAGGCAGTGCTGAAATATCAATTTCATCCTGAATTACGGTGCCGTAAGTTTGAATGTCAAGCCCGGCAATAGCGCGTAATAAAGTCGTTTTTCCGCAACCGGATGGCCCTAAAAAACAGACAAATTCGTTTTCATATACATCAAGTGAAATATCGTCCAGCGCTGTAAAGTCGCCAAATTTTTTGGTCAAATTTTGGATGGTCAAATAGGGCGTTTTGGCGCTGGTCATCTTAATCTCGCGTTAAATGGGTGGAGTGAATAAAATAAAAATATAAAAAATGAAGAGTGACATAAAAGCACACCGGCCGTTTCCGCAAAATAGATATTGCCAAGAAACGACCGGATAACTTTTAGTTAGTAATCGCGGACTTGTTATTTAGGAAGCGATTTTGAATCGTAACGTTTTTGCCATTCTTTAAGAATGCGCGAGCGATTGGTTGCCGCCCATTCAAATTTATTGTCTATCATGGCGTCGGTAATGCCAGCTGGGAAAAATTTCACAGGCTTGGCAACACCTGGATAAGCCACCACAGCGTATCCTTTGTTGTACATCACGTTGGCTTCTTTGCTGACCGTAAAGTCGACCAATTTTTGTGCGGCTTCTAAGTTTTTGGTGCCTTTAACAATCGCTGTTGCTTCCATGTCCCAACCAACGCCTTCGCTTGGGAGAATGATTTCCAATGGTGCGCCTTTGGCTTTGGATTTAGCACCACGGAATGCAAAGGAAATACCAATCGGAATTTCGCCAGCGGCAGCTAATTTACAAGGTTTGGAACCGGAATGAGTGTAATAAGCAATGTTTTTATGCAGACCGTCCATATAGTCCCATCCGCCGCCTTCGCCGAACATTTGTAACCAGCTTGAAACGTCAAGGAAACCCGTACCCGAAGAATTCGGATTTGGCATAACAACGCTGCCTTTATAAACAGGGTCCATTAAATCACGCCATGTTTTTGGGATGGGGAGATTTTTCTTTTTGGCTTCGACGGTATTGTAACAAACCGACGCGATCCAAGCATCCATGCCGGTCCAGTTTGGCGGGGTGTCGCTATCAACAAATTTTTTATCAAGTTTTTCAACGCCTTTAGGAGCATATGGTTGGGTCATGCCTTCGGCTTTTAACAACATTAAACTGGTGGCAGCCAATCCCCAAACAACGTCGGCTTTTGGATTATTTTTTTCAGCCAACAATTTTGCCGTGATGATCCCGGTAGAATCGCGAACCCATTTTATTTCAATGTCTGGGTTGGTTTTGTTGAAAGTTTTAGCGTATTTTTTAAGATCTTCGGCTTCGACAGCGGTGTAAACCGTTAATTGAGTGGCGGCATTGACGGTTTTAAGGCCAAACAACCCAACAGCGGCGACCCCCGCTAATAAAAGTGATATGGTTTTTGTTCTATGTTTCATTTGTGAACTCCTATGCTCCCTGAATATCAAATAATCGCTCTTTATCGAGCTTTTATTGTATGGCTTGTTGCTGGAAACATACAAATGAAAGTTTCATGAAATAGTGATAGTTTCAAAAGCAGTGTAACAGTAACGAACCTTGGTTCCGGACTATCCCGGTCAATGATTACATATTCCCCAAAACGCGTTTTTTGGCTTTGTTGGTATCTGAAAAGGCAGTTAAGTATTTTCAGACGTTTGTAATTTATTCATTGCGGCAACAGACTTCCACACAAACAAACAAAAATCCACATAAAATGTCAAAATAGTTTAAAAAGTTATAATGACATAAGTTTGAGTGTTATTTAGGGGGGCTGTTTTGCCAATATTTAACCGTCTTCTTGACCTTCAGGTTATCTATGGTTTAGACGATGTTATCGATAAATGACTGAAAAACTAAAATTTTGTTGGGAATACAATTATGTTGGCTGAACAACGTCGCGACCTAATTCTAGAATTATTGAATGAAAAAGGGTCAATTTCGGTCAATGAATTATACCGCAGGTTAAAAGTATCCCGCGAAACAATTCGCCGCGATATCACACGCATGGACCGTGAAAACCGGTTGCGTAAAACCCATGGTGGGGCGCTCACTGTGAGCGACATGGAGCCGGCATTTGATGAACGTATGGAAGTTAATAGGGCTGAGAAAAAATCCATTGGTATCATGGCCGCAGGCATGGTCCCGGATGGTGCATCATTGATTATTGACGCAGGAACAACGACATTGAATTTAGCCGAAGCTTTGGGCCGTAATCGTCAGTTGACGGTTTTAACCAATGATATTCAAGTGGCCGGACGGTTGGCTGGGCGCAATGATAATAAAGTCATGTTATTGGGCGGTGAGCTACAACGCACTGACGGTGCCACAACCGGACGCGATGCCACAGAAATGCTGGCTCATTATTTATGTGATTTTGCTTTTATTGGTGCCAGTGCATTATCCCCGGTTATGGGGTTGATGGATTATACGCGTGAAGCCGCGGAATTACGGGCACAAATGTTGACGCGTGCGCACATCCCAGTATTGCTCGCTGATCACAGCAAATTTAACCGCACGGCACCGGTCGAAGTCGGGAATTTTAAACAGCTGAAAATGTTAATCACTGACCGCAAACCGGATGGAAAAATGATGACGGCGTTAGAATTTTTAAAAGACGGACTTAAAATTTCGAAATAATGATCTACCGTTTTTAAAAAATTAAGCCATTTTATCGGTTATTGGTTCATATTCGGCTGGTTTTTTTATAGCGTCCAATTCCCCGGCTTGTTCCAGTACGGGATAAGCCACGGCGACAATATGGGAATTAATGCGTTTTAAATCGCGTAGAATATCCATGTGTAAAGCGCTGCTTTCGATGCTTTCCGTGCGCCCGGCACGTAATCTTGCCATGTGGCCTTCGGCACCAGCGCGTTCAAGGGCGACGATTTCTTTTTTCTCAGCTAGCAATCGTCTTGCAAGTTTAACATCGCCCGATAAAAATATTGCCATCGCCAGTTTTAAATTATCAACAACTCGAGTGTGCAGATAATATAGTTCTTCATGGCCTTCCTTTGAAAACTGCATGCGGTTTTTTATTTTTTTAGCTGAAATTTCCATTAAATTATCGATAATATCGCCGATGTGTTCCAGATTTGTTGAAAAGGCCATGATTTCTACCGCACGAAAGCTTTCTTTGCTGTCCATTTCATGGCGGGTAACGGCTGTAGTATAAAGCTTAATCTGTTCATGCAAACGATCAACGACATCATCCATTCGGCGCACGGATTTCGCATTTTCCGCATCATCTTTGGCCAATACTTCCAAACTTTCCGATAACATGGTTTCAATGATGTCACCCATACGTAATGTTTCCCGGGCGGCATTGATCAATGATGTTGCCGGGTTATCTATGTCATTTTGGTCTAGGTGGCGGGATTGTCCCGGGTCATCAGTTTTATCAACATCGGGGAATAAATAAGTACTCAGCTTGGCAACAGGTCCGGTTAGACCAATAAAAACAACAGCGAGTAAAAAATTAAACAGAGTATGGAAATTGACCACCGCACGTGCCGGATCAGTTCCCATATTGGTGAATTGATCAGCGATGATGGCGATCACGGGTAATAATGTAATAACCCCGGCGAGTTTGAAAATCGCATTACCTATAGGCACGCGGCGGGCTTCTGGTGTGCCCCCCATTGTTGCCATGATTGCTGGCAATGTGCCGCCTAAATTAGCCCCTAATACTAATGCTAATGCCAACGGTAATGGCACCGCGCCCGATGCGGCCATGGACATGACTAATAACACAATGGCTAAACTGGAATGGGTCAACCATGTTAAAATGGCGGCAATTAAAACACCCATGATGACATCACTTGCAAGGGAGCCAAAAACTTCGGTTAAAACTTGCGATTCGCGCAACGGCACCGATGTTGTGACAATCAGTTTTAACGATAACAGCATCAGCCCCAAACCGATGGCCGTGCGGCCAAGTTGTTTGGTTAAAGATGTTTTTGACGATAAATGCGTAATCACACCAATGGCTAACAATGATGGTGATAACCACGATAAATCAAATGATAGGACTTGGGCGACGATGGTTGTGCCCACATCGGCCCCCAACATTACAGCCAATGCTGGGGCCGTTGCCATTAACCCGCGGCTGGCAAAAGACGCGACCATCAGTGCGGTCGCGGTGCTGCTTTGTAAAACGCCCGTGACGGCCAAGCCAACGGCAAAAGCTTTGAACCGGTTGTTTATGCTTTTAGAAATAATTTGCCGCAGGTTTGCACCATAAGCCCGGGTCACCCCGGTCCGAACCATTCGCATTCCCCACAACAATAGCGCTACAGCGCCAACTAAATTTAAAAGAATATAGGATGCAGAAATAACGTTTACTCCAGAACTAAGGCAGAAAAATAAATTAGATTATTGGAAAATCCGACGATAGGTCCATCGACCAAACAGTAACATTAACACATCTACAGTCAAAAACGGAAGCTCAATGTCAATTCAATAATATAGAAAGCTTATAGTAACTGATTTAACAGCTGATTAACGCGCCGTTTTGAGTGCATGATGGTAATGCTAATTCGACAAAATAGTCGACAACAGCATCAGCCGTTTTGACGTTTTCAGGGTTTTCTCCCGGCATAGCTTTGGCACGCATGTTGGTGCGTGTGGCACCAGGGTTGATTAAATTAGCACAAACATCGGTTTTTTGTAATTCAGCAGCATAGGTGCGGACCATCATTTCAAGGGCAGCTTTGCTGACGCTGTAAGCGCTCCAATAAGCTCTGGCTTCGGCACCTACGGTGGATGTGACAAATATTGCGCGCCCGGCATCAGATTGCCGTAACAACGGATCACAACTGCGAATTAACCGCCAATTGGCTGTTAAATTAATGGCCATGACTTGGTTCCATAATTTAGGGTCCATTTGTGCCATGGGATTGAGTGATCCTAAAATACCTGCGTTGCCAACCAAAATATCGAGCTTTCCCCAGCGTTCATAAATCGCAGCACCCATGCGGTCGATGGCGTCAAAATCGGTTAAATCCAAAGGCAGCAAAGTAGCTGATTGGCCGCTGATTTTAACGATTTCATCGTCCAGTTCTTCGAGTGCGCCTTGGGTTCTTGCGACTAAAATTACGTGAGCGCCGAGTTCAGCAAAGCGCAATGCAAGAGCCCGGCCTATGCCACGGGATGCACCGGTGATTAATGCAATGCGGCCGTCCAGTGCTTCATCAGATATAGATATGGCCATGTTAAACTTGTTCCATCAGCGTGAAAAGATTAGGGGAAGCTTCGAATTCATTATCGGTCAATGCAATTGGATATTCACCTGTGAAACAGGCATCGCAATATTGCGGACATCCTGAGTTTCTGGATTTTTCTCCGACCGCCCGGTACAAACCGTCTGGTGTAATAAAGGCTAAACTATCAACGCCGATGTGTTCGCGCATGGCTTCTAGGTCATATTGTGATGCCAACAGTTGCTCTTGTTTCGGGGTGTCGATGCCGTAAAAACAGGAATGTGTTGTTGGTGGACTGGAAATACGCATGTGTACTTCGCTGGCGCCCGCCCGGCGTACCATGTCAACAATTTTAACTGACGTTGTACCGCGTACAATCGAATCGTCGACTAAAATAACACGCTTTCCTTTCAGTCTAGCTGCATTGGCATTGTGTTTTAATCGCACGCCCAAATGCCGGATTTGATCAGTCGGTTCAATAAATGTACGGCCCACATAATGGTTGCGTATAATACCCAATTCAAAAGGCAGTCCTGTTTGTTCCGCATAGCCAATCGCCGACGGCACGCCACTATCGGGGACGGGGACAACTAAATCTGCATCGACATGACTTTCACGAGCGAGCTCACAACCAATTTCTTTGCGGATGTCATAAATATTTTTGCCTTCCATTACGCTGTCAGGACGGGCGAAATAGACAAATTCAAAAATGCAAAATTTGCTGGGTTTTTTATCAAATGGCTTAATGCTTTGCAGCCCGTTTTCATCAATGATGATGATTTCACCGGGTTCAACATTACGCACGAATTCGGCATCAATAATATCCAAAGCACATGTTTCAGATGTTAACACCCACGCGTCACCAACACGGCCAATGACCAATGGACGTACGCCATGGGGATCACGCAGGCCGATTAATTTTTTCTGGGTCATGGCGACCAGAGAAAAAGCGCCTTCGGTTTGATTTAATGCATCCGTTAACCGGTCGACAACTTTATCAAATTGGCTGGTGGCAATTAGGTGAATGATATTTTCAGAATCGCTTGTCGACTGGAACAAACAGCCCCGGTTCACCAATTCTTTGCGTAACGTCAACGCATTGGTCAAATTGCCATTGTGGGCGACCGCTAGTCCACCAAATTTAAATTCAGCAAACAACGGTTGCACGTTTCGCAATACGCCGCCGTCCCCACCGCTTGTGGAATAACGCACATGACCAATAGCCATTGTGCCCGTCAGATGGTTCATGATTTCGGGGGAATTAAAATTATCTCCGACCAATCCCAGCGCGCGGTGAGTATGAAACTGTTCGCCGTCAAACGCGACAATGCCACCGGCTTCTTGACCTCTGTGTTGTAAGGCGTGTAGGCCAAGTGCCGTATGGGTTGCGGCATCTGTGTGACCATAAATACCAAACAAGCCACATTCATCTTTGAAATGGTCGTCATCTGGACTTGGATTACAATTATGTTGAGCTAAGGCTGGAAATGAAGGGGACATTGAGCATTTTCCCAAAAGTTAAAAGTTGTCAATTGTTGAATTTAAAAGTTACTTCGGTTGAGAGCCAATCAAACGTTCCATATCACCACGTTCTTTTTTACCGTAACCGTCTACCGCTGGGGCTTGGTCTGCTTTGGGCGTGGGGTTGATTATTTTTTTGACAATATCAGACTGGTCAAAAGCATCTTTGGCTTTGTCTTTGGATTGATTTAACGCACCGGAAATATTTCGGCTGGCTGTTTCCGGTAACAAAGATGTTAATAATTTTGCTGCCGGACGTATAACTTCCATGGACCGGGCACCTTGGATCCAGGGCGGTTGTTTGTTTTCAGGCAGCACTAGTTGCAACCCGATATAAGCGACACTCACCAATACGGCACCACGCAACAGGCCAAATAAAAATCCCAGTGAACGGTCCAGAATATTCAGGGCGCTTTTTTTTATATGACCTGAAATTGTGCGTGTAATGACCGAAAATGCAGCGATGGAAAAAACAAAAATAACAACTCCTGTTGAAAAATCGGCGGCTAAATCAATGGTGATGTATTCTCGGGTATAGGGTTTTAAAACCGGGAACAAATAAAAAGTCGTTAGCGCCGCACCCAACCAACTGGCAATAGCTAAAACTTCATGAACAAAACCGCGAGCATAGGCAAACAGAGCTGAAATCAACAGCGTAATCAAGACAACGATATCAAATAAATTGACTGGTAAATTGTTGAAACTGTTTAAATTTTCAATCATGCTGATTGTTGTTCCGGACCAGACACAGGTCGAGCGGTTTCAAGGCTTTGCCCAGTATTTTTCTGAGACGTATCCTGAGGTTTATTTTTTGCCAGTGCGGTGGCGAACAAAGCCAATAATTCCTTTAAATTGCCTATTTCTGTTAATTCTAAACCAAACGTATCGAGGGTTTGTTTTTTTCCGCTGCGTTCGTTTTGTTTCGGTATAATCGCACCAATAAAACCAAGCTTTGCGGCTTCTTTAAGGCGGGCTTGCACTTGCGAAACACTACGAATTTCACCGGATAATCCTATTTCCCCGAATATAATCGTTTTTTCCGGCACCGCCACATCACAAGATGATGATATCAAAGAAACAGCAACTGCGAGGTCGGCTGCGGGTTCGCTAATTTTTAATCCTCCCGCGACGTTTAGGTACACCTCAGAGCCGCCCAAGGCAAGCCCTGTTCGCGTTTCAAGTACCGCCATAATCATGGCTAGTCGGGCGCTGTCCCAACCGACCACAGCGCGGCGTGGTGTGGCTTGGCTGGATGGCGCGATTAACGCTTGAATTTCAACCAACACAGGGCGTGATCCTTCTATTCCCGCAAATACTGATGCCCCGGAAATATCTAGGCTCGTCTCGCCCAAAAATAACGACGACGGGTTGCTGACTTCCTGTAAACCTTGTTGGCTCATTTCAAACACGCCTATTTCGTCTGTAGGTCCAAAACGGTTTTTAACAGCGCGTAAAATACGGAATTGATGGGAACGGTCACCTTCGAAATATAATACCGTATCGACCATGTGTTCTAATACCCGTGGGCCGGCTATGGCCCCGTCTTTGGTGACATGGCCGACTAAAATTAATGCAAATCCTTGGCGTTTGGCTAATCGGATCAGTTCTTGCGATGATGATCTGACTTGGGCGACGGTTCCAGGGGCGCTGTCTAAGTTATCAACAAACATGGTTTGGATACTGTCAATGACAACAATTTCCGGGGCATCCGTTCCGTCCATGCTGGCGATGACATCACGTACTGAAGTGGTGGTCGCTAATCTGGTTGTGGCTTTGGATAGCCCTAACCGTTCGGCACGAAGGCGAATTTGATGGATCGATTCTTCGCCAGAAATATAGGCACATCGACATTTTTCACTTAATGCGGCCAACACTTGAATTAATAACGTGGATTTCCCAATACCCGGATCGCCACCAACCAATAACGCCGATCCCGCCACCAACCCGCCACCACACACCCGGTCGAATTCCATGATACCCGATACCCGCCGGGCCGGCTGTTTTTCAGAACCTGTTAATCCGACAAACTGAATTTTACGGCCTTTGGGGCCTTTTAATCCTTTGGGTGTTTCATCCAAACTTACTTCTTCGGTTAATGTATTCCATTCACCACAGGTATCGCAGCGCCCGGCCCATTTTTGAAAAGCACTGCCGCAAGACTGGCATACATATTGTGTCGATTTGCGGGCCAAGGTTAGCTGTCCTTTTAATTAATTGCGGGCGACGATTTTAATGGGACCTGTTGTCGCCCCGTTTATAAACTGTTCAATATAGGGATTATCTGTGTGGTCAATGTCACTCGCATCACCAACCCAAACAATGTTGCCCGCGTATAACAACGCGATACGGTCACCAATTTTTTTGGCACTTTGCATGTCATGGGTGATGGTCAAAGCCGTGGCTCCGATTTCTTTGTTAACGTCCTGAATTAGATTATTAATTAAATCCGCCATGATAGGGTCAAGCCCTGTAGTTGGTTCATCAAAAAAAATGATCTCCGGGTTGCCTGCTATAGCCCGGGCCAGTCCGACACGTTTTTGCATCCCGCCGGATAAATCCGCAGGAGATTTTAAAAGTACATCGGATGATAACCCAACAAGAGCCAATTTTTCGGCAGCAATATCCGGGGCGTCATTGCGGCTGATTTCACCCTCAGCCAACAGCCCAAAACAAACATTTTCCCAGACGGGCAAACTATCGAATAAAGCCGCACCCTGGAACAGCATGCCGATTTGTCGATTGATGTTTTCACGTTTGCTGTCGCTGATGCCAAGGGTTTCCTGATCATCAATTAAAATTGAACCACTATCAGGTGTTAGCAGGCCTTGTATGCATTTTATTGTGACCGACTTTCCCGTGCCGGAACCACCGATGATCACCATCGACTGTCCGGTTTTTATGTCCAAATTCAAATTATCCAGCACACGTTTTTGGCCAAAGCTTTTGCAAACGCCCTGCATACTGATTTTTATAGGACGGCTCATTGGCGAATACTCATTGTGTGAAAAACAGTTCCGTAATGATGTAATCAAAACTTAAAATCAAAATTGATGCCGATACCACGGCATTGGTGGTCGCCATGCCGACGCCTTGGGCTCCGCCTTTTGAATGATAGCCATGATAACATCCCATTAACGAGACCAGAAACCCAAACACAGCGGCTTTGACAATGCCCGAAACAAAATCAGCTAAAGTCATAAAATCCCATGTGTTTTGTATATAGTTGCTGGAATTAAATCCAAGTTTATAAACAGCCACGATATAGCCGCCAAAAATACCAATGCTATCGGCTACGGCCACCAACAGCGGAAACATTAGTATCCCAGCCAATAAACGTGGGGCCACCAGATATTTCATTGGATTTGTTGAGAGGGTTGTTAAGGCATCAATTTGTTCGGTCACACGCATCGTGCCGATTTCAGCCGCCACTGACGCGCCAATACGCCCGGCAACCATTAATCCGGCCAACACCGGACCCAGTTCACGGGTGATAGATATGACGACCACATTGGCAATGGCACCTTCAGCTTGGAACCTTGAAAACCCAGTATAGCTTTGTAGTGCCAAAACCATACCGGCAAATACGGCGGTTAATCCAACAACTGGCAAAGAATAAAACCCGATATCGATCATTTGTTTTAATATGATGCGGTAATAAAAGGGCGGGCGTACGATATGCGAAACGCCAGAAAAAGTGAACAATGTCAAACGGCCGGCTGTGGCAAAAAATTCCAGAAAAACCCGGCCAATGGGTTGTAAAAAATTCATGATGGTTGATATCCGTTCGCGTTCAGATAAATGCGTTGGTAGCGTGGGCCGAGGCTTGTTAAAATTTCATAACCAATGGTGTTGGCCTTGGCCGCTAATTGATCAGGGGTAATGTGCGTGCCGATCAATTCGACAGGCGCGCTGGGGTAGATTAAGTTTTCCGGTATATGGCTGACATCCAAAGTGATTAAATCCATTGAAACACGTCCTACTACATCAACAAGGTGACCGCCTATACAGACCTGTCCAGAGCTGGACAATGACCGTAAATAGCCGTCCGCATAACCCACCGGGACAGTCGCGATGCGGCCTTTGTCAAGAATCCGATGAGTGGCACCATAACCAACGGTTTGAGGGGTGTCAACGTCACGGATTTGAACGATTTTTCCTTTAAGCTCAATAACTTGACGCATGGGATTAGGTGCCAATGGATTCGGGTTCAAACCATAAAGTGCGGCCCCCGGTCGTCCGAGATCAAAATGGAACGCCGCATTTAAAAAAATGCCCGATGAATTGGCAAATGACAGTTTGTTTTTTGGGAAAAGCTGCACGGCTTTATTGAACCTGTCCAGTTGTTGCTGGTTTAATTCTGCATCCGGTTCATCGGCCATCACTAAATGACTGATGATGTTGTTAATGTTAAGGCCAGATATTAAATCTGGATTTTCCGATATGGTTTGAATTTCGTTTGGGCTTAACCCCAAACGGGACATGCCTGTATCGATATGAATGTCTGAACGTCCACATTGATCATCTGAACTTTGTTTCCAGTCTTTTATTTCCGGCAAAGACCCCAAAACGGGGATCAGGTCGTACTGATGATAAACGGCGGCTGTTTCCGGTAATAATCCACCTAATATATGGATGTCTGTATTTTTTGGTAAATGGTTGCGGAGTTCGATGCCTTCGTCCAACAGGGCCACAAAAAAATCACGGCATCCGTCTTGGTACAATGTGTTGGCGATTTTTAATGCCCCCAACCCATAACCGTTGGCTTTAACTACTGCAGCGCATGGAACACCGTTAAGTCGTTTTTTTAACAAGCGATAATTATCCCGGACTGCACCCAGATCAATGGTTAATGTGGCGCTGCCATGATGGGATATCATCTAAATGCCTGTTGCATATTAAAAATCTTGATCATGTTGACGATCCAGATCGCCAAACCGGGTAAATTGCCCATCAAACATTAACGATACCGTACCAATGGGTCCATGACGTTGTTTAGCAACAATGACTTCGGCGATATTTTTGACGCTGGCCATGCGTTCTTCCCAATTGCTGATGCGCGATGCGTGTTTATCACTGGCTTCATCAGCGCGTTGTTTGGGTTCGGCTTTTTCCAGATAATATTCATCGCGGTAAATGAATGTCACCACATCGGCATCTTGCTCAATGGAGCCAGATTCCCGTAAATCTGCCAGTTGTGGGCGTTTGTCTTCGCGGTTTTCAACTTGCCGGGATAATTGTGATAATGCCAATACCGGCACGCTTAATTCTTTGGCAAGTGTTTTAAGCCCGCGCGTGATTTCTGATACTTCTTGCACCCGGCCATCACTGCGCGATTGTGCGGACCCGGTGATCAGTTGCAAATAATCAACGATAATCAGGCCCAGATTATGTTGCCGTTTAAGACGCCGTGCCCGGGTCCGTAGGGCGCTGACGGTTAACCCCGGCGTGTCATCGATAAACAGGGGGATCGAATGCAAGGCTTGGCTACAGGTTGCCAGTTTGGTGAATTCGTCATTGCTCAATTCGCCTTTGCGCATTTTATCAGACGGAATGCTAGATTGTTCCGATAAAATACGTGCAGCCAATTGTTCTGCTGACATTTCAAGGGAAAAAAACCCGACCACAGCACCTTCTTTGCCCGCGCTGTTTTTGTAATCATAGGCCGCGTTAAATGCCATGTTGGTGGCAAGGGCGGTTTTACCCATGGCAGGGCGTCCGGCTAAAATCAACAAATCGGATGAATGTAGTCCGCCCAATAATTTATCAAAATCGGTAAAGCCTGAACTGACACCGGCTAACCCGCTGTCGCGTTGATGGGCAGCGGCGGCGATATCGACGGCTTCGACAATGGCGTCTTTAAAACTTTTAAATCCACCTTCAAAGTTTCCAGTGGTGGCTAAATCATAAAGTGTTTGTTCGGCTTGTTCGATTTGTGTGGTCGCACTGTCTTCGATTTGCCCGCTATAGGCATTGTTGACGACGTCTTCGCCTAGATTGATCAGTTCACGTTTTAAATGTAAATCATAAATAATGCGGCCGTATTCTTGGGCATTAATGACAGTCACGGCTGATGTCGCTAAATCGGCTAAGTAACGAGGGCCACCAACTTCGGCCAAGGTTTCGTCTTGTTCAAAATAGCGTTTTAATGTGACTGGATCGGCAATTTGACCGCGTTCGATTAATAATGTGATGGCTTCGAATATATGGCCGTGGTGTTTTAATGAAAAATGTTCAGGCTGTAAGTATTCAGATACACGTTCATGGGCGCGGTTATTGATAAAAATCGCGCCAAGCAAACTTTTCTCAGCTTCGACATTGTGCGGCATGGTGCGGAATGCAGTTTGTGATCCGGCGGGTGTATCTCCGGCGGGTACATCTTGGTCGTATTCAGGATCAATTGGAACCAGTTCTAAATCCATATCGCTCATATCAACGGGTTCACCAGTGATAACCTCAGCCATATTTGGGTCCGGGGTGTCGATTTGAAGTTCGACCTTGTTATCAACCTCGGTACCGGCTTCGGTATCAGGCGGTGTATCTGTTGGCGTGTCGGGTGGAAGCGTTGTTGTCATGATGGACAAATCATAAAAGGGAAGTTCATTATATGGCAGTTTAATTTTGGTGGATCACTTGAAACCAGTGGGGATAACTTTACCCAAGATGCCAAGGCATGTGAATAACGGGGACAAGCTGTGGATCGTTATAAATTATAAACGAAAAAACGGTACTATGCCATTGGACAGTACCGTTTTTAATATAAACATGAGTGCCGGTTTTAGGCGTCGTCGGATTTGACCTCGTCGTCGCTGGATGCATCATCTTCAGTAGCCGTTTCAGGCTCTGCACCTTCTTCGAACATGGCTTCGGCTTGATCACGGGCTGCGGCATCGGCTGCGGCTTGTACTTTTTCACGTTGAATGGCTTCTTCTTCGTCTTGGCTTAACACAGCGCGACCCAAACGGGATTGGGTTTCGGCTTCATCAGCAGACCGTGCAACGTTTGCAGTGATGGTGACGCTGACTTCGGGGTGCAAGTTGACGGACACTTCGTGCAAGCCAATGGTTTTGATGGGAATAGCCAATTGGACTTGTGTTTTTTCAGTTGCAAAACCAGAAGCGCTTAAGCCTTCGGCTATGTCACGGGCGTTAACGGAACCATAGAGTTGTCCGCTTTCACCAGCTTGACGAAGGAGTACGATTTTTTCGCCAGACATTTTTTCAGCGACTTTTTCGGCTTCACCGCGGCGTTCAAGATTATGTGCTTCCAATTGGGCGCGTTCTTTATCGAACCGTTTTTTGTTATTGTCCGTTGCGCGCAAGGCTTTGTTTTGTGGCAATAAGAAGTTTCGTGCATAACCGGATTTGACAGTGACGACGTCGCCCATCTGTCCTAAACGCTCAATGCGTTCTAAAAGAATAATTTCCATGGTCTTAATCTCCTATCAGGGCACCCAGCGATAATTTTATAAAATGCAGGATGTAGCCTATCAGCGGCCTTCAATAAATTTGTTTTACGGGTTGGGCAAGGCCCAATTTCATTTTATTCGTTTTTTGTTGTATTTTTGTGTGCTTCAAGCAGTTTTTGACTGAACCCTGTCCATTGATCAATGATGCCTAAAAGAGCAATTATCAAAGCAATCCAGCCAAAAACCATAAGTATGACATAAAAAGTGGTGAGAAATGCCCGTCCGTGTTTAATTTGACGGGAAAATTTATGCGCAAGCGCCGTTCCTGATAAAAAGAAAGGCACGGCTAAAATCATTGCCAAATTTTGTCCAAGATATTCAAGCCCTGAATTACCGGAAATTGATCCGAATAAAGCCAAAACTGCACTGCCCACTAATAACCATGTCAGCCAGATGGGTAAAACGATGAGCGTATAATCAGGCTTTGGTCGGATATTTTTGGCATTTTTAGTTAATATACCTTGGGCAATAACGGCATTCGCCACCCCCATCAAAATCCAGCTAATACCCATGGCGCCGGGAAAAACGTTGACGACCATTGCAATCATATCTGTTTGTAACTGCAAGGCCATGTTCGAGGCCATTAATTGAAATGATGCGTTTAATTTGGCTTCGATAAAAGTTTGTAATCCGCCTTGGTTAATCGTCCAAATGGCTGCAAACGTTAACATCGCTGCACCAAGCGCCGTTAACGACGCTAAAATTTGACCTGACCCGGCCCATTCAGTGACAACAGGGGGCTGATTTTCTGTTGTTTTATGTTGATTGATTTTACACATCATCGATTGGCGGATCACCAACCATGTCGGCAATGCATGGATCATGGCGTAAATGCCTGCGAATACTTCGCCGCCAACCAATCCGGCGACAATGAAACCGCTTAAGGCCGCAATGGTCGTGAATTTTGCAGGATGGCTTAACCCCACCAGATAAAGCGGTTGTGGGGCCAAATAAATAAACAAGGCGGCAAAAATAGATGTGTTGAAAAACGCCATTGCTGCCAAAGCACTGATCATCCCGGCGCCAATGGCGATAAAAAGTTGTTTGGGCATATCGTCACTCCTGATCAGTTAAACGGTCTGTTTATAAAGAAAACAAGGCGGCCTAAGCCACCTTGTCTCCGTTATTTAAACATGAACTATTCAGCTCACTTTAAAACGTAAGGCATCAACGCTAAATAACGTGAACGTTTGATGGCCCGGGCCAATAAACGTTGTTTTTTAGCCGACACAGCCGTGATCCGGCTGGGGACAATTTTACCGCGTTCAGATGTGAAACGAAGCAATGTTTTGACATCTTTGTAATCGATCGCTTGTGCGTTTTCACCAGAAAACGGACAACTTTTACGACGACGGAAAAATGATGGGCGTTCTAGTGCACTCATGCTTCTGCTCCTTCGCTTGGTGTTTCAGCAGCGGGGGCAGTAGCCGCAGCAGCCGGGTTATCAGATTTATCGAAATCGTCACGACGCGGACGGCGCGGACGGTCATCACGGTCTTTGTTTTGTAAAATAACCGATGGGCCTTCTTCTAATTCGTCGACACGAATGGTTTGATAACGCAAAATGTCTTCGTTAATGCGCATCAAACGTTCCATTTCATGAACGGCAGGAGCAGGGGCATCGATGTTCATAAGAACATAATGACCTTTACGGTTTTTTTTGATTTTGTAAGCCAGCGAGCGCAAGCCCCAGAATTCTTTTTTCTCGATCGATCCACCGTTGTCGGTGATGACTTTTTCGAGATTTTCAACAATGCCTTCGACTTGGGTCGTCGACAGGTCTTGGCGTGCAATCAGCACGTTTTCATATAAAGCCAAATTTTTTCTCCCTCTGGATTATCTCAACCTTTAAAAACTGTGGTGGCATTGGCATCCACCGACAAAGGCATAGCCGGACGATCCGGCAGGGTTTAGAGAAGTGCGCGGACTATACACTTGAATTTACAAAGTGCAAGCACTGGAAAATGGTGGTTAATTATTGCTTTAGGCATCGGCCGTGCCTTGACATCCTTGGGTCACAAGTTATCACTAAAACAATTATTAACTTAAGCCAATTTTATAATGAGGATCATATGTCAGTTGCGTTTGTTTTCCCCGGTCAAGGCAGCCAATCCATCGGTATGGGCAAAGAATTAGCCGAAGCTTTTGTCGATGCCCGTGACGTGTTCGGTGCCGTTGATGACGCGTTATCAGAAAATTTATCTCAATTAATATTCACAGGCGATATAGATGAGTTAACGCTAACTGAAAATGCGCAACCGGCATTAATGGCTGTTAGTATGGCGGTTGTACGTGTATTGGAAAAACAGGGCGGTGTTGCATTATCCGATGAAATCGATTGCGTTGCTGGTCATTCCTTGGGCGAATATTCAGCCCTTGCAGCCGCCGGTACATTCACATTGGCTGATACGGCCAAGTTATTAAAAATCCGTGGCCGCGCCATGCAAGACGCCGTCCCCGTTGGTGAAGGAGCGATGGCAGCACTAATCGGTATAAATGCCGATGTAGCTGATCGCGTTGTCGAGGCAGTGACCGTTGGTGGTGTTTGTGATTTTGCCAATGACAATGCGCCGGGGCAGGTGGTTATTTCCGGATCAAAACAAGCCGTCGAACAAGCCATGGAAATCGCTAAAGGCAAAGGTGCAAAGAGAGCATTGTTATTACCCGTCAGCGCACCGTTTCATTCTGCTTTAATGGCACCCGCCCAAGACGTTATGGCCGATGCTCTAGCCAACGTTGAAATGCACGCTCCCAGTGTCCCGTTGGTCGCCAACGTAACCGCACAATCAACATCCGATGTGGTGGTTATTCGTGATCAATTGGTAGGGCAAGTCACCGGCCGGGTACGCTGGCGTGAGACAGTGTTATACATGAAATCTGAGATGGAGATTGATACGCTCGTTGAAATAGGCGCTGGCAAGGTGCTATCCGGGTTAAACCGCCGTATCGATAAAGAAATAAAATCTTTGAATATTCAAAGTCCAAATGATTTGGACAGCGTTCTTGAAATTTTATCCTAAGACAAAGTTAAGGAAATAAACATGTTTGATTTAACAGGGAAAACGGCGTTGGTTACGGGAGCTTCCGGTGGTATTGGTGGTGCGATCGCCAAGTCTTTATTGGAGCAAGGTGCCGATGTGGGATTATCCGGCACCCGGGTTGAAGCTTTGGAAAAACTGGCCGGTGAACTGGGTGATGGGGCATATGTGTTGCCATCGGATTTAAGCTCTCGTGAAGGCGTTGATCAATTGGCAAAAGACGCGGCCCAAGCCATGGGCGGGGTTGATATTTTAATCAATAACGCAGGACTAACCCGGGATGGGTTGGCTATGCGTATGAAAGATGAAGATTGGCAAACGGTAATCGATGTTAATTTAACGGCGGCTTTTCAGTTAAGCCGGGCGTGTTTGCGGGGTATGATGAAAGCCCGCTGGGGCCGGATTATCGGTGTTACCTCTGTGGTTGGTGTGACGGGTAATGCGGGTCAAGTTAATTATGCAGCTTCCAAAGCCGGGATGATTGGTATGTCAAAATCATTAGCCCAAGAAGTCGCAAGCCGTGGTATTACGGTGAACTGCATTGCGCCGGGATTTATTGAAACACCGATGACTGATGTATTGAGTGATGACCAGAAACAAAATATTCTAACGGCCATTCCTGTTGGGCAAATGGGAACGCCCGATGACATCGCAGCGGCCGTTGTCTATTTAGCCAGCAACGAATCCGGTTACATGAGCGGACAAACATTGCATGTTAACGGTGGCATGGCGATGATTTAATGGTTCGATTACAAGCATTAGACGCCAGTGTTGTTGTGGATTGCTAAGGGCTTAGGGTTTCCAGCTTAAAACAATTGTAAAGCTTTTGAATGTGGCACTGGTCAAGTGTGAAAAAGTATGTTACGAACCCATCGTCTATTGATATTAAGGGCGGATATTGAGTGTTAACGTAACCTTTTCCGCCACTTTTTTTAATCTGATAGTGCAAAATTATTTTATATTTTTTAACCAAACAATTCGAGGAATTAAGACCATGAGTGACGTCGCTGATCGCGTAAAAAAGATCGTTTTGGAACACCTTGGTGTGGACGAAGACAAGGTCGTAGAAAATGCAAGTTTCATTGACGACTTGGGCGCAGATAGCCTTGATACGGTTGAATTGGTGATGGCATTCGAAGAAGAATTCGGTTGCGAAATTCCTGACGATGCCGCTGAAAACATTCAAACTGTTAAAGACGCGGTGACGTTCATCGAAAGCCAAGCGTCTTAAATTTACGTTTTAAAATTTGAATATTTTTTTGAGCAGGCCTTTTACCGATTGTAATGGTTTGCATGAATGCACATGTGGGGTGGCTTTATAGCTGCCCCCTTGTTGTATGATCTGGTGTTGTATTATCCATGTTATCAATATGATAACTTTAATGTTCGGTTTTAGTTACTATTTGTTGACGTTCTATTTGTTAACGTGGCACTGTATATGGCACTGATTAAGTATCTGTGTGGAAAATAATGTTACAAGAATTCAAGGGGTTAGTATGAGACGTGTCGTAATCACAGGAATGGGTGTTGTATCGTCTTTGGGGGTTGGTGTTGAAACCAACTGGAAAAGTTTGATCGAGGGCCGTTCTGGTATTCGCGCCATTGAAAATTTTGATGTCTCTGATTTGCCGGCTAAAATCGGTGGGCAAATTCCCCGTGGTGAAGGCAATGGTTTATTTAACCCCGATGATTGGGTTCTACCCAAAGAACAACGCCGTATGGATGATTTTATTATCTACGGTTTATGCGCGGCGGCACAAGCCGTCAAAGATTCTGGATGGGTCGCAGAAACCGATGAACAGCAATGGCGTACGGGTGTTTCCATTGGTTCTGGTATTGGTGGCTTATCTGAAATTTCCGATGGTAGTTTGACCGTGGATGATGGACGTGCACGTCGTTTAAGCCCATTTTTTATTCCTGCGAGCTTGATTAATTTAACATCAGGTCATGTATCGATTAAATATGGCTTTAAAGGACCGAATCATGCGGTTGTGACGGCCTGTTCCACAGGATCCCATTCGATTGGTGATGCTGCCCGTATGATCCAATTGGATGATGCTGATGTGATGGTCGCGGGCGGTTCAGAAGCCGCCATTTGTCGGTTGGGTGTCGCTGGTTTTTGTGCGTCACGGGCTTTATCAACACATTTTAATGACACCCCGGAACAAGCCTCTCGTCCGTGGGATGATGATCGTGATGGTTTTGTCATGGGTGATGGCTCTGGTGTAGTTGTTTTAGAAGAATTAGAGCATGCAAAAAAACGTGGTGCCAAAATTTATGCAGAAGTCGCCGGTTATGGCATGTCTGGTGATGCTAATCATATCACGGCGCCTGCGGCAGATGGCAATGGTGCGTACCGGTGCATGAAAACAGCCCTTGGCCGGTCCGGATTAAATGTTGATGATATCGATTATGTCAATGCCCACGGCACATCAACGCCGCTGGGTGATGTGATTGAACACGGTGCGGTTAAACGCCTGTTTGGTGGTGCGGCCGACACCATGTCCATGTCGTCGACCAAATCTGCCATTGGCCATCTGTTGGGTGCAGCCGGTGCGGTCGAAGCCATTTTTGCGGTTAAAGCCATGAATGAAAATGTTTGTCCACCGACACTTAATTTGGATAACCCGTCCGAAGGTTGTGATATGGATTTGGTGCCGTTGGTGGCTAAAGACAAAAAAATCAATGCTGTGTTGTCCAATTCCTTTGGTTTTGGCGGAACCAATGCATCGCTCGTATTTAAAGCCGCACCATAGTATAGTCACAGGATGCGCCGTTCAGTTCTGATTATCTCATTTCTGATATCTGTAATCACCGCGACTGCGGCTGGGTTTTCAGCATGGCTGTATTTAGAATATACCCGGGACGGCGATTTAACAGAACCCACTGCAATCATTATTGAAAAAGGTATTAGTGTTGACGATATCAGTATTGAACTAAACCGCGCAGGGATTATTAAACAACCTTTTATTTTTAGTTGGGCAGCCCGTTTTCAAAGCATCGATAAAATTTTGCGTGCTGGTGAATATAATTTCCCGGCCGCTGTCAGCATTCAACAAACGTTGGTTATTCTTAAATCAGGAAAAACGGTTCAGCGCAGTTTAACCATCCCCGAAGGTCTGACTTCCGTTGAAGTGATGCGGATCATACGCACAACCGAGGGATTGAAAGGGGCGCTGCCTAACACATTTGATGAAGGTCGCCTGTTGCCGGAAACCTATACTTTTCAATTTAATGATAACCGCAGCGATATGGTGCGGCGTATGGTTAAAAGTATGGATCAAACCTTAAACAAACTGTGGGCAACGCGATCGCCAAACCTACCTTTAAAAACACCGTACGAAGCCTTGATTTTGGCATCGATTATTGAAAAAGAAACAGGGCAGTCCAGTGAACGGGCAAAAATAGCCGGCGTATTTATCAACCGTTTACGCCGTGGTATGCGTTTGCAATCCGATCCGACGGTGGCTTATGGCGTGACGAAAGGATTAAAACCATTGGCGCGACCACTTAGCAAAAAAGATTTAAAAACGCGAACACCATTTAATACCTATACGATAAAAGGATTGCCATCGTCGCCCATATCCAATCCGGGCAAAGCGGCGTTGGTTGCCGCTTTGCGTCCGGCCAATACGGATGCGTTGTATTTTGTTGCTAATGGTTTGGGCGGACATGCATTTGCCAAAACATTAAAACAACATAACCGTAATGTGTATAAATGGCGCAGGTTGAAAAAATCGCAGCCATAAAAAATAAAACCTGATCGTAATGGTGCATCGCTAATACCGGGTGGGGAGGTAATACCCCCATAATTAAGGGGCGATATGGTTTTAATTCGTTTAATGATTTTTCAATATCGGCACCCACGCGCACTTTTTCTATGAACGGAATTTACCCACACCCCTTGAATTTTTTATTCACACACTCACGGGCAAGTTGTTGAGCCGTTTCCACTTGGGTGGGGGACATTCTCTTCTCAATTTTGGTTTTATTTATTAGGGCATTTTTTGATCCCTGCGAAGCAGCAACGTTCCACCACATATGGGCGCGGGTATAATCCTGTGTAACACCTTGTCCGTTGTCGTACATCAATCCCAGATTATATTGGGCACGGGCATCACCTTGTTCGGCAGCAAGGGTGAGCCACTTGATGGCCGTTTTATAGTTCTGTGGGATACTTTGTCCATTGTAGTACATCCCAGCCAGATTGTTCTGGGCATCGGCATCTCCTTGTTCGGCAGCAAGGGTGAGCCACTTAATGGCCGTTTTATAGTTCTGCTGAACGCCTAGTCCGTTGGAATACATCACACCCAGATTGTACTGGGCACCGGAATGTCCTTGTTCGGCAGCAAGGGTGAGCCACTTGATGGCCGTTTTATAGTTCTGCTGAACGCCTAGTCCGTTGTTGTACATCAAACCCATACTGTACTGGGCATAGGCATCACCTTGTTCGGCTATGGGTTTCATTTCTTTTATAGCAGTTGCGTAGTCACCTTCTAGATAAGCACCTAAACCTTTTAGATAATCAGCAAACGCAGGGCTCCCAACCAAAAGAGTTAGGAACAGGACGGTAAGGACGAGCAGTCGTTTCATAATAATACCCACTATAGTTTTCCTTTGGTAATACGGTAATTCCCCATAATTAAAGGCGGTATGAGTAGAACCTATTAAGCTGCCATGACCATACCCATGGCGAGTTTTGTTTTGGCATTATACCGCCGATGGCCATATTCGGTCTTTTGTTGTTATAAGTCCATAGCCATTTGATCGCGGCGTTTTGCATCTTCTAATTGTTATGAAAATAGGGTGGTTCAGCCCGTCGTAACTGATGGTTCGGTAATAGCGTTCGATATAGGCGTTTTGTTTCGGGTTCTGAGGTTGGATGAACATCAATGTGATGCGGTGCTGTCAGCAAAGGTTTAGGACAGACGAAGTTGCTACAGCTTGTTTCAAAATAGCGATGATTTATGCGGATCAATAACGTGGTGGGATGATTTTGAATTTCCTAATTAAGTTACGGGGAAATGCTACTCATTTATAGCGCAGAAAATTAGGGCATTACATTTTGCGCGACACATCAATCTACTATTCTTTGCCTGGGGCATGGGCCAATAATCGATCCGCCAACGATTGTGGTATGGTACACATCAACCACATCATCCACACCGTGGGCCATGGGAACTGAATGCGGGCTTTGTTTTTCAATAAACCTTTGGCGATGATTTTCGCGGCTTTTGATGCGGACATTTTAAAGGGCATAGGAAAATTATTTTTATCAGTAATCCCGCTATCAACAAAGCCTGGGAAAATGACATTGACGTTAATGCTGGTCGTTGATAATTCCCCGCGCAATGCTTCGCCGTAGGCTTTGATCGCAGCTTTGCTAGCGCTATAAGCTGGGGCCGATGGTAAGCCGCGGAACCCGGCAAGGGATGAAACAATGGCAATTTGTCCCGTTTTGCGGCGTTTCATCAAATGGATTGCTGGCCAAATAGTGTTGAGCACACCAGCAAAATTGATGCTGAAAATATTGCGGGCCTGATCCTCGTCTTCGCCGCCCTGTTTGCCGCTGCCTGCCGATATTCCGGCGTTGGCAATAACGCATTGCAAGGGTGATTTTTTATCCGCATCGATAATCCATTTCGCCATTGGTTCGCGGTCTTGAACATCAATCACAGCCGTTTCAACGTCAGCGCCTAAGCACCGGCATTCATCAGCCGTAATTTTTAAACGGTCATGGTTGCGCGCAGAAATAAACAGCGTTACGCCGGGATTTGCATAATTGAGTGCCAAAGCGCGGCCAATACCACTTGATGCGCCGGTAATTAAAATGACGCGAGGCTGCTGTTTTTTCATAACTATCCACAGTTCGTGATAAAAATATTTGGTGTGACGTGCTTGGAGCAGCTATAACATCTCTGAGGCAAAGTTTACAGGGGGAGGTGGGGAAAACAACGTGCCGATTCAATCAATGACAGGTTTTGCACAAACCGAGGGCGAAAACGACCATTGCAGTTGGATTTGGGACGCCAAAAGCGTCAATGCCAAAGGTTTTGATTTCCGCTGCCATATGCCCTCTATGTTTGTAGCCTTAGAAAAAAAGTTTCGCGACCGGGCATCGCAAAACTTAAAGCGTGGCGCGATTAGTTTTTCATTAAAAATTAAATGGCATGCAAAAGATATTAATTATCGTCTCAACGATAAAGCGATTACAGAATTATCAAGTTTGTCCCCTGAAATTCAGCAACATTTTCCGGACGCGCAACCGTTATCAATGGCAGAAATTATTAATGCGCCGGGCGTTTTGTTAACCGAAGAAAATAAATTGGATGATCAGCAGTTATCGCAATTATCAACGCTTATATGTAATGGCTTTGATGATACCTTACACAGCTTGATAGTCATGCGCGAACAAGAAGGTTCAGAATTAAACACTGTAATGCTTAGGCAACTATCGGATTTAGAAAAATTATCGGAAAATGCCCAAAATGTAGCCTCTATCCAACCGAATGTTATTCTTACAAATTTGCGGCAATCCATTGCTGATTTATTAATTCCAGAAGTCGCTGAATTCGAAGACCGTGTTTTTCAAGAAGCGGCACTATTAATCATTAAAGCCGATATTAAAGAAGAGTTGGACCGTTTGTTTGCCCATGTCAAAGCCGCCCGCACATTAATCGAAAAATCGGGTGCGGTTGGTCGGAAACTCGATTTTTTATGCCAAGAATTAAACCGCGAGGCCAATACATTATGTTCAAAGTCGACGGATTTAGAGTTAACCAATTGTGGTATCGAATTAAAATCAGTCATCGAACAATTTCGGGAACAGGTGCAAAATATTGAGTAACGATTTGAAAAACCCGACATTAAAAAAACCAACCATAAAAATCGCCCGCCGTGGTTTAATGATGGTTTTATCATCGCCATCAGGAGCTGGAAAATCGACGATTTCCCGTGCATTGTTGGCAACCGATGATGCCTTGGTCATGTCGGTGTCGGCGACAACCAGGCCAAAACGTCCTAGCGAAAGCGAAGGCATTGATTATTATTTCATGGATGATGATGCATTTTCCAAGTTGGTTAATGATGGTGGCATGTTGGAATACGCGACTGTTTTTGATCATTCATACGGCACGCCGCGCGAACCAGTTGAACAGGCATTAGCCACCGGACAAGATGTATTGTTTGATGTGGATTGGCAAGGAACACAACAGTTATCAGAGCAAGCACGCAGCGATTTAGTCAGCATTTTTATTCTACCGCCATCCATGCAAGAACTCGAACGTAGGTTATATGCCCGCGCCCAAGACAGTGACGATGTGGTTAAAAGCCGGATGGCTAAAGCCGGGTCAGAAATTAGCCATTATGCCGAATATGATTATATTCTGATTAACGAAGAGATCAACGTGACCAAATCCCATGTGCACGCAATTTTGGAAGCTGAACGGTTAAAGCGTGATCGCTCTATTGGCTTAGGAGATTTTGTTCGTGGGCTGGGTATCGGGCAATAAATCGAGTTTGAATTCGAAAGTTATGATTTATCTATAAGCTTTTCATCTGCCGCTTCGGCAATTTTACAAAAATCGATTACTGATAAATCTTCGGCTCTAAGCGTTGGGGAAATATGCAAAGCGTCAAAATCCAATTGCAGACTTTTTAAACTACGCCTTAACATTTTACGGCGTTGGCCAAAAGCCAATCCGGTGATGGTTTCCAAAGTTTGTAAATTTGCCTTGGCTAATGGTTGAGGGCGGGGCATAAAACTGACCACCGACGACATCACTTTGGGTGGCGGGGTAAAAGCCGTTTTAGGTACGTTAAAATCTAAATGTACGTTGCATAACCATTGGCTTAACACCGACAACCGGCCATAGGTTCGGCTGTGAGGGGTGGCCGTAATGCGGTCGGCGACTTCTTTTTGGAACATTAAAGTCATGCGTTGGAAATCAGTTATTTGGCGTAACCAGTTGATCAACAATACAGTTGCAATGTTATACGGCAAGTTCGCCACCAACACCCGTGGGGCCGGGCAAAGGGTGGATAAATCGAGTTTTAAGGCATCCCCAGAAATCACTTTTAATCGATCCGGATAATGGAATTGCAGGTTATCCATTACTTGAACGGCTCTGGGATCAGTTTCAACAACGGTTACGGATTGAGCGTTACTTTCTAGTAGTGCACGGGTTAACCCGCCGGGGCCGGGGCCAATTTCGATGACGTGGGTGTCTTTCAACTGGCCTGCATAACCCGCGATTTTACGGGTTAAGTTTAAATCCAGCAGAAAATTTTGACCAAGCCTTTTTCGGGCATTTAATTCAAACTGTTGAATGACATCTTTCAAAGGCGGTAGATCGTTATGATTGATCATTACAATGACCTTGTGCTTGCTGATTTTCGGCCATGGTTGTTGCCATTTGAATGGCGGCTATCAAGCTTTCCGGATCGCATGAATTAAGACCGGCTATGTCTGTTGCCGTGCCGTGATCAGGAGACGTGCGGATAAAAGGCAATCCCAGCGTGACATTAACGCCACCTGAAAAATCCAAGGCTTTAACCGGGATCAACGCTTGATCGTGATACATACATAGTGCCGCATCATAGGTTTTACGGCTTTGTTCGGTGAATAATGTATCCGGTGGATACGGTCCGGTAACGGCGCACCCCATATCCCTTAATTGATTGATGGCTGGAATAATGATGTCGATTTCTTCACTTCCCATTGTGCCACCTTCGCCAGCGTGGGGATTTAATCCAGCCACGGCCAAGCGTGGGCGCGCTATGCTAAAATAATTTTTTAAAGCCTGATGCATGATCCAACCTTGATCAACGATGTTTTGCGTTGACAGGTTTTCTATGGCTTTGGCTATACTGACATGGATGGTGATGGGCACGGCTTTTAAAAACCGGTTAGCTAACATCATCACTGGTTTAGACTTTGCCCCAGATAATTCAGCCAGAAATTCCGTATGTCCCGGGTGATTAAACCCGCCCTTATATAATGTCGCTTTATGAATGGGTAAGGTCACGATGCCTGACACGTCACCGGCAACGGCCATTTTAACGCTTAATTTTATGGCGGATATGACAGCATTTGCATTAATTGGATCGAGTTTGCCAAAATCGGATTTTGTTTTAAGTGGGTAATGGATTACCGGCAAAGCTCGATTAAAAACTTTGCGTGTTTGATCCGGACTACTAATGATTTCAATGTTGATAGGATTGTCATTTAAACGGTTGGCCGTTTGCAACCAATCATAATCGGCAATGATGAAATAGGGCACATGGCCTGTTTGCCGCTTTGACCAGGTTTTGATGATGAGTTCAGCACCTATTCCCGCAGGCTCACCCATGGTGATCGCCAAAGGGCGCATTTTTTCTGAAGTCTTCATTTTAGGAGCCAGACTTTTTAAGTTTATTGGCGCACATCAATAAATGCAGCGCGGCGTAATGATAATAAATGCTGACGCGCAGCTAAATTCATGCGCTTGTCTATTAAAGCACGACGTTGGATTTCTCTTTTTTCGGTATCAGAAAGCTCAACAACTTTTTCAGTTTTCCTAGAGCAAACCATGATGACAACAACATTGCTGCCAAGAACAACAGGTTGGCTCGGCTGATTAACAGCTAAATCTTTAACCAAATTTCTGAGTTGCGGTGATAACGATGTCGTTTTGAGCAAACCTAAATTACCGGATAAGTCTGATCCCAACTGTGCCGCATAGCTTTCCATATTTTTGCATTCTTTGGCGTTGTCAGTGATTTGTTGGCCTTGCCTAAGTTTATCGTTAATGACATCTGTAGAAGGATTTTCCGGCAGTGGTAAAATGATTTGAAACAGTTCAACCAACGCTGGTTTGGCCAGACTTTTACCAAGACCTAAAGCATTGCGTTTGTCGCGTAGTGCAATAATGTAAAAACCGTCACGGGTAGGAATGGGTTTGGATATTTCTCCCTGATTTAACGTGGCAACAATTTTTTGCAAAACGGGTGATAGTTGGTCAGTTCTGCTCCAGCCCAAATCACCTCCGACAGCCGCAGTTGGACTTTCAGAATAACTTTTAGCGACTTGTCCGAAATTAGCTCCTTTTTGTAACTCTTGATAAAGTTCATCGGCTAAATCTTGAACCGCTAATTGTTTTTCAACACCATTAATCGCTAAAAATATTTCGGAAGCAAGCACTTCGGGTTTGCCTTTGTTCTCTTCAATTTCCTTAATGCTGTTATCGAGTTCTTTTTCGCTGATTTGAATGTTTCTGCTAAATCGGCGGTTAAGAAATTTAGCCCAAGAAATATCGGCTTTATAACGGTCACGAAGGGCTGATAGGGGAATATTCAATGAGTCCAAAAATGGACCCATACCACCTTTTTCCATTTTGTTTTGTATTTCAAGATTGCGAATAGAACGGTCTATTTCAAGTTCACTGGCCAAAGTATTATAAGCTTTGGCTTCTTGAAGTTTAAGTTTGGCATCGATCAAATCTTTTAACGCTTGTCTGCGTAGTTGTGATCGCGTTTGTTGATTGTTTTCAATGCGTAAAAATGAAATCATTAATGAAATGCGGGATTCTAAATCAAACGCTGATATAAGTTCATCATTGACGGTTGCCGTGATGCGTTGGGATTGTTGAGCTTTTGCGTTAATCACGGGTGTTGACCAAACAACAGCTGTAATCAGTGCACAGGATAATAAAATTTTTTGTATGTTCATGTTCATTATTTTTAACGTTTTTCCATTTTAGAAAATCAATTTTAATTTGATCCTGAAAAGCCAGTACGCACTTCGCCTAAAGTTTTAAGGACCAGTGTAAACGTAATCTGATCCGTCGGTTTCAAATCACGGTCTTCAAAAAATGTACGACTGGCTCTGGTTTCAAATAGAACACACTCGTTTTCATAGGTCGCAGCAAATGAAAGTGCACGCATTTCTTCGGATGCCATATCACGAATGCCAGAAAGATTTAATTTCCAAAACCGATTAACTTGCGAATTTAATGAAGCTGTAAATTCTTCGCGTCCAGCAAATTCACTGTCTTTTTCTTGATCCAGAAAAATATAATTGAGATTACCTCGTAACGCAGGAACACCGGCGCTTAAATTAAATTCGTTGCGGTTGGGTGAAATCGTATCCCCTTTGAAACGGGTCCGGTAATAGACATCTAAATATTGATTTGGTGATGCGGTGATGCTGGCGACAACATCAGAAAAATTGTCATCCAATCCGGTACCACTGGAAAAAGTATTATCGGATTTAAGCCGGTAAGTTTGCCCGATAAAAGTTTCAGTAAAACCTCCACCTGCGCCATAAACGCCCCATTTTAAACCGTAATTGATACGCGGGCCGCCTTCGACCCGGTCAATTCCATTAAACCTGTTGTTGCTAAATAGGTTTGTTTCGTCCAATTCGACTTCACGGCTGTCTTCATTGGGGATTTTTGTGGAATTGCCGCCATAAGGACTTACGACAATTGAAGCAATAGGTTCGATAACCTGACTGATACGGGCATTGGTTCTGGCGAAAGGCATACGCCATTTTAACATTGCTTCGGGGACTAACCTACCGCTTAATCCGGAATAGGTCTTATCAAAGCCACTGCGGACTAAACTGTTGGTATTGTAAAAATCGCCTTTTAATCCAAGGCTGAACCGGTATACATCGCCTATGGGACCGGTATAAGGCCTTATCCAAGATGGGCGCAGTGAAAGACGTTGCGTGTTGTTGCCGGCATTTCGGGTTAGGGATAAAAAATTAGCATCCAATTCCGTATGCCCCCCAAACCGGTCCTTGCGTCCGACAAAATTATAATCAACCAAAGGCAAAACAACGGGTGACTGATCATCGCTGGTGGTTGACAGGTTTTGAAAAGCGTAACTTCGGGCGGAAAAGTAATTGGCTCCACGGAAACCTTCGACAAATAATTGGCTGTCTAATGATTGCGGTGAACCATAACCATAGCGCCTCATATAGGTATCATCGCTGGCACGGTTTAAATCATATCCCCAACGCCACGTGGGATTAATATCAAATCGCCCTTTGCTCAAAATATGTCCGCGAATGCCGCCAATGCCATTTGATGTTGTGAAACCAGAACTATTGTCATTATCGGCAATACTTGCGGTTGTTTCGATGGATCCATTTAACAGTTTTTTACGGTGTTCGAGTGCTAATGATGGCCCTTCTTCGGATGTGAAAATTGGTGTTGCTGTTACGTCTTCGTTGTCAGATATGTTCCAAAAATAAGGCGTTTTGACAATCGTTCCCAAATCGTTTGATCCGCCAATGGATGGGAATAAAAATCCAGATTGTCTTTTAACTGTTGGATCAGGGTGCTGGAAATACGGTGAGTAAAGGACAGGGATGCCATAGAACTCTAACCATGCATCACGGTAAACGACGGTTTGCGCTTCTTTATCATGAACGACTTTAACAGCTTTGACTTGCCATAAGGGGGCTTTGGTTGGATCGTTTGCGCACAAGTTACAGGGCGAATAAACACCGTTTCTTAATTCAGTGACATTAGCATTCGACCGTCTGGCTCCACTGCCTGCAATTCGTGACCGATCGGTTAAAATAATACCGATGTTACGGATGACGGCGTCTTTCAGGTCGCCAGAAATTTTCATGTATTCACCAAAAACAGTTTCGCTGTCTGGTGCGCTTAGGCTAACGCGACCAGTGGCGGTGACAAGGTCATCTTTTTGGTTATAAATAATGGTATCGGCGCGTAATGTCCTATCACCATATAAAATTTCAACATTACCGGATGCTTTGACTGTCGCTAGGCCTTTGTCATAGGTCAGCGTATCAGCGCTTAAGCCAATGGCTGGCTCACCTGTTGCGGTCGTCGGCGCTTTATTCGTCGGAATAGTTGATGGAACGGATTGAACGTTTGTTTGCGTTACGGATTTGACTGCGTTCACTGGTTGGGCCGAAGGCTTAATAGTCGCTGCAGGTGCCCATAAAATCCCAAGAGGGGTTGCCTCCGTGCGATTAAAACTTCCAGAGGTGTTTTGCGGAATTGATTTCAGTAACGGGCTCGGAGCATTTTGTATGCCGGGTTGCGTGGCCTTGGGCGCGGTTGGTTTTGTTGAAACAACTAAAGGTGTCGAAGGGTTAAACAGTACTCCAAGCGGGCGTTGATCGGATGCATTAACAGCATTTGTTTGGGCTGCAGGTTGAACTGGCAGCCTGAAACCAGATTGCGGCAAAGTTATAGTTGAGGCGGGGGCAGGCGAGTTTACTGTAGGCGCTTCTGCTGAAGTTCCTGGTAACCACAATGTGCCAAGCGGAGGGGGAGCGTTGTTGGCTGCCGGCGTATTTGTACGTGTTTCTGATAATTTTTCAGGTAGCCATAATGACCCAGAAGTTTGATCAGAGGCTGCAATGGTTTTTGTCGCCGATAACAAAGTGAGCAGCAATGCAACAGTAGATGTCATCACACAGATTTTCAGTGGCGCTATAATCCGCGTTGAATATAAACTGTGATCGGAGATATAATTGTTTTCTATTGTCACGTTTTTTAACCGTCTTCCATATGAAAAAGAAATGCTGTTCCCAATAACAACGCGACCCCTGATGGTGTCCATGCCGCCAAAGTTACGGGGATGCTGTCTGATAGTCCAAGTGCAAATATGACATCAGAGAAAAAGTAGAGTAAAAAGCCCGTTAATACGCCTGCAGAAACGACATACATGATACCGCCTCGTCTCGTGTGACGTAATGTAAATGCCGTGGCGATCAAAACCATGGCAATCATCAACATTGGGGCGGCGAGCAATGAATTCCAATAAAGCCTGTGACGCAGGGCAGAAAATCCGGCTTTTTCCAATGTTGCAATAAACCCGGGTAAATCCCAAAAAGACATGGTTTCCGGAGAGGCAAAATTATCCTGTATTTTATTCAACGTTAAATCCGTCGCTAACCAGTATTCTTTTTCGAGTTGCGGTGGTTTTTCAGTCTCATGGATCCAAGCTTTTTCGATGCGCCAAAAACCGTCTTCTAATTTTGCACGTTCGGCGTCGATGCGGGTTAAAAACTGCCCGCCCGTGCTAAAAGTCATAACAATAACATCGCGCAATTCAACGTCTTTGCCTTGTTGTAAAATATTTGACGCACGGATGACGGATTGACCATTATCACTGGCTTGGCGCAACCAAATACCTGTTCCGGAAAAAGCAAACTGGTTTTGTTTGCCTTTAAAATAATTGATTTGCAGCCGTTCAAACCGTGCCAATGTCGTTGATGCTAGTGGATTAATAACCGATATCTGAAAAATACCCAGTGCCAATGCCAACCCAATGACGGGGAGTAAAAATTGCCAAACGGATACACCTGCAGTGCGAATGATGATCAATTCTTGATTGCGGGTTAATCGCCAAAACGCGGCCATGGTTCCAAAAAGTGCAGAAAACGGGAATATTTCCTGACTAATGAACGGTAACTTCATGAGCGCCATTTCCACAACCATGGAGAAACTGACATCCGGTTTGGATTGCGCGCGACGCAAGAGTTCAATGCTATCGAATAAAAAAATCAACATCATGAACATGGAAAATATCGCCAAAAATGACAAAATAAAGTGGCGGCCAATATAAACAGACAATGTTGAAGATAGGCGCACTTTTTTGGCTCCGGCTCAAGAATTTTTTATCCGCCTTGAATATCACGGATACTTTATTATTTGTTTAATGGCCCTAAACCTAACACCACAGCCATTTGTAGAGAAGTATTTAGGTCCAAAATCATAATTTTCCCAGTAAATTCCGACACGACCAATGCGAAAAATAAAGGGGACATCATTTAAGTCAGTCAAAATGTGGGAAAAAGGTTAAAAAATCAAGTAAAACAATAAATTAGTTAGGAACAAAACGAGGGTCATAAACCTAAAATATATCGTCATCTGCTGCGATAATCGCATCCGCGCCTTTCATGATGGTATTACTGAGGCCTTGTGCTTGTATTAACAAATGATCGCTGAAAAATTGTGCTGATATAATCCGTCCCTCAAGAAATCTTTTTGAGTATACGTGTTCATCTCGCAAAGCCACGGCCCGTAACGCGCCACGGTTTAATACCCAAGCCCCTGTGATTAGTCCACAAAGTTTAAGATACGGTACGGCCCCTGCAAACACTTGGACGGAGTCGGTGTTAAAGGTGTTAACAACCCAGTTTGTTGTCGCATCCAAAATGCACAAGGCTTCTTTGAAACTAGTATATAGACCGAATAAATCTTTGTTATTAGGTGCTTTTAATTGCGGTAACAACTGCCTGCAAAGGGTGATGAACTTGATCATTGTTTGGCCTTGTTCACGGCCAATTTTACGAGCAATTAAATCATTGGCTTGAATGGCATTGGTGCCCTCGTAAATGGATGCAATGCGGGCGTCGCGGTAATGTTGAGCGGCCCCTGTTTCTTCTATGTAACCCATGCCGCCATGAATTTGCACGCCTAATGATGCGATTTCAATGCCGTTATCGGTGCTCCACGCTTTGACAACAGGCGTTAATAAATCACACAATCCTTGCGCTTTCAGGCGTTCATTTTTTTCCGGGTGCCGCTTGGCGATATCGAGTTTTGAAGCGACAAAATAAGCCAATCCACGAGCGGCCTCGGTTTGTGATTTCATCAATAATAACATACGTTTGATATCGGGATGGCGAATGATCGGGGCCGCATCTTTTGACGGGCTTCCAACTTCACGGCTTTGCTGGCGGTCTTTGGCATAATTTAACGCCTGTTGATAGGCCCTCTCCCCAATGCCGACGCCTTCTAATCCAACGGCAAGACGCGCATTATTCATCATTGTGAACATATACTGGATGCCTTGGTTTTCTTCGCCAATTAAATATCCAACAGCACCGTCGTTGTCGCCATAAGACATAACGGCCGTGGGGCTGGCGTTAATGCCTAATTTGTGTTCGATTGAAACACATTTTAAATCGTTACGTACCCCCGGTTCGCCATTTTCATCAAGTATAAACTTTGGCACTAAAAAAAGCGAAATTCCTTTGATGCCGTCCGGCGCATCGGGGGTGCGGGCTAACACCATATGAATGATATTGTCGGTCATGTCGTGTTCACCATAGGTGATGAATATTTTTTGACCAGATATCAGGTAATGATCTGCGCTTTTAACGGCTTTGGTTTTAATACGTGATAAATCTGATCCGGCTTGTGGTTCGGTTAAATTCATGGTGCCATTCCAACGTCCGGAAATCAGATGTTCCAAAAATTTATTTTTTAATTCATCAGAAGCGTAGGCATGCACAACTTCGACAGCACCTTGGGTTAGTAACGGGCACAAAGAGAACGACATATTGGCCGAATGCCAAATTTCAGATACGGCTGTTGCTACCAGCCATGGCAAGCCTTGGCCGCCATACTCTGGATCAAACTGGATCGATCCCCAGCCGCTGTCGGTATAAAGTTGATAGGCTTCTTTAAATCCGTCGGGTGTGCGGACAACCCCGTTTTCTAAAATTGAACCTTGTTGATCACCGCTGTGGTTGAGGGGCGCCAGTACATCACGGCCCAATTTTCCGGCTTCTTCTAATATGGCGTCAACCAAATCCGGTGTGGCGTCCTCAAACCCCGGTAAACCCGACACCATTGACATGTCCGCCAATTCATTAAGTGTGAAACGCATATCTTGTAGCGGTGGTTGGTATTCAGTCATGACAATTGGTGCCTAGATTACAGGGTTAAAGGGGCGCTTGGAATTATAACGGCAAAAATTAGTTGCCGAACAATTTTTTCAATTTATCACCAGCAGCCCCGACGCCTTCGGTGACAGATTTGCTGACCCCTTCTGTGTTGTCTCCCACAGATTTAAGAGCATCACTTGCGGCTTTGGTGGCGTCTTCCATCATGCCATCCAAATTTAAAGATCCAACCGATGTGCCAATGCCTTTGGTCATGGCATCGATAATTTTTTTTACCACTTCGGCAGGTGATGCACCGTCGCTTTCTTTGCCAATATCGGTCAATGTAATATTTGGCAAGGCAGATGTTAATGTTTTACCTTTTAAAAAACCGGCACTAACGGAAACTTCGCCATCCGTGATCATCAATTTTTCAATAATGATTTTAGGCCCGGCTTTATCGCCGCCATCGTTATTTGTTGGAGCGCCATCACCGGATGCAAACTGTTTGGCGAAACGGTCAACGTTTTGTTGAATAGCGTCAATGTTGGAACCATTGCCGCCCAGTTCATAGGTGACCCTTGGTGCGTTAATCAGAACTTCGCTAATCGTGATTTTGTCGCCATCAATGGGGCCAAGGGTCACCGAAATGGTACCCAATTCAAAGGCATTTGGCGTCTCAAACCCTTTGGGGTTGGCGACGACCAATTGTTTTAATGACCCTTTTTCATTGCTAAGCGAGATTTCGACATCCCCTAATGTCACAGCCGAAGCCGTAGCTTTGGATCCGACCTCTTCGACCATGTCTTGAATAATGCCATCGATGTTTGACAACAACACAGATACGCCAATGACAATAATAATCAGTACGGACGCAAGGCCAATGATAATTTTTTTCATGGAGACACTCCCTGTAAATGAATGCCGTTACTGTAAGTCAGGGCGATGTCATCGGCAAGGGATGATCGTTGTTTTTTAGCTGTTGTTTAAAATTATGATCGGATTTGATTGCACGCTCGCGGGATTGCGCTTGGGCGCGGTTTGGAAAATTACTTTCGATGTACAATAATTTCCACGGTCCCTTGCCGCGTGTGAATTTGGCACCTTTACCGGAATTATGTTGATCTATGCGTCTTGTCGCGTTCACATCATAGGTAATGCCTGTGTAGGTCACAGCTTGATCATTAATGAGTATATAAACGTGCCATGATTTTTCAGGGTCCGCCTTGATCATGGAATTTCTAAGATTTTTTTGGCGGTTGCGGACGGGTAAATACCCACGTTTTATCATCGGAAACACTATCCTGAAAACAGTAACCACCATCATTAAAAGCTTTTAAGTTTTCGGGTTTTTCTATGCGTTCAGTGATCATAAAACGGGCCATCATGCCGCGCGCGCGTTTGGCGAACATGCCTAATGTACGGGCTTCGCCGTCTTTAATTTCTTTAAACACCGGCGTGATAACAGGAGACGATAGTTGTTTGGCTTTGACCGCTTTGAAATATTCGTTAGAAGCCAAATTGATGACGCTTGGGTTTTTATGGCCTGAAGTGATTTCATTTATAGCTTTTGACAATTTTCCATCCCAATAATCGTATAAATCACCGCCCTTTGAGGAGATAAATCGTGTCCCCATTTCTAATCGATAGGCTTGGATTAAATCCAGTGGGCGCAATAATCCATATAACCCCGACAAAATACGCAAATGATTTTGTGCAAAATCCATATCATCATCGCTCATGATTTTGGCTTGTAATCCCATATAGGTATCGCCGTTAAAAACCCATGCCGCATGGCGGGCATTGGTTAAATCAAAAGGTTGGGATAAAGCTTGGAAACGGTTGAAATTCAATTCAGCTAAATTATCGCTGAGTTTCATCATGCCAGCTATTTTCGCCCGGCTTAGTTTTTTTGCTGTTCGCCCTAAATCAGCGATTTCTTTTAAAAATGCCGGCTGGCTGTGCTTTGAAAATGGACTTGAACTGTTAAAATCAAGTTTTTTAGCAGGGGATATAAGTGCCAGCATGGTACCTCGGTCTGTAATAGGGTTGTTGATTTGTCTATTGGCTTAGATGATATATAGGTTTTCCGTACCTCATTGTCCACAACACAGCGAGAATGGAAAGCAATGCAAAACCGCCACCGATCAGAAACGTCATTTCTGATCCGAACATATCCCATGCCAGACCGGCGATCACACTGGCGACAAGCAGGACAATCCCGCTGATCAGATTGAAAATACCAAATGCGGTGCCGCGCAGGGACGCCGGCGCGGCTTCGGAAACCATTGCCGAAAGAACCCCTTGCGTTAACCCCATGTGCAATCCCCATGCGGCGATGCCAACAAAAACCACGGTTAAATCTTGGGCTTTTGCCAATAACAAATCGGCGACAACCATGACAGCCAGACCGATAATCAGCAGGATATGTCTGTTTAGTCTGTCTGAAAGTTTTCCTGCCGGATAAGACGACAGGGCATAGGTCAAACTCATCAGCAGTATCGCCGTTGGCGTCAGAGCAAGGGACAGCCCCAGTTCCATACCCCGCAAGGTTAAAAATGCCTCGCTGAACCGGGTTAATGAAAACAGTCCGCCGATAATGACAACGGCCCAGTATGCAGAGGGCAGTCGTTTTAATTCCTGTCTGTTGATGGGGGAGCGGGAAGATGACGGGCGGGGCGGTGTTTTTGCGTCTTCGACAGCAAAGATCAGGATGACCATACATATGGCCGCAGGGATTACGGCGAACCATAACACGGTGCGTACGTCATCGGCGAACCATGCCATTAAGGCAATCGCCGCCAAGGGGCCCATAAACGCACCGACCGTATCAAGCGCTTGTCGCAGACCATATGCGGCACCACGGGAATCTTCGGGAGTTACATCAGCGATTAGTGCGTCTCTGGGTGCGCCGCGAATGCCTTTGCCAATACGGTCTATGAAGCGTGCGGCAAAGACCAGCGGGATACTTGTCGCCAGCGGGAACAAGGGTTTCGTTATCGCCGCCATACCGTAACCGGCAACGGCGAGCATTTTCCGTTTGCCGAGCCAATCGCTGAGAACGCCTGAAAAAACCTTGGTGATTGATGCCGTGGCTTCGGCGACGCCTTCGATAAGTCCGATCATCGCCATGTTGGCACCGAACACGGTTACGAATAACGCCGGCAACAAACTGTGTATCAATTCGGACGACATATCCATGAACAGGCTGACAATGCCGAGCATGACCACGGTGCGCGGCAAACGAGGTGGAATTTTGATGTTTGACTTGGCGGGCATCAATTGCATCCTATTGTCGCTACTGTGAACCTTGAATGAACCCGTTTAAATGAATAAGCTGAATGCGTATGCCTTCTAAATCAACAGGTAAATCAACAGGTAAATCAACAGGTAAATCAACAGGTAAATCAACAGGTAAAATATGATTACGCTTTATGGACTTAAAAATTGCGACAATTGCCGGGCTGCGAAAAAATGGCTTAAACAAAATTCATTGGATTTCCAATTCAATGATGTGCGCGCGACGCCGCCTGCGCCGGATAAAATCAATGATTGGTGTGATCAGGCCGGTTGGGAAATGGTATTAAATCGACGCGGGCGGGCGTGGCGTACTCTATCTGATGATCAACGATCAGACCTAACCCAAGCAAAGGCTGTCGATTTAATGACCCAACACCCACTTTTGATCAAGCGCCCGGTGATCGAAGGCGGCAAAAAATTGGTAGTTGGATTTAATGCGGCTATTCAGGAAAGTCTTCCGTCAAATTTTTAAACTTTTTTGGGAAATTAACAGTTACTTTCGTGCCTAAGCCTTCGGTACTGTCCAATTTAACATCGGCTCCATGTAGTCCTGCCAAAGCTTTAACTAATGTCAGGCCGAGTCCGGTTCCTTGGTGGGTTTTATTCATAGAATTTTCAGCTTGAGTAAAAGGTTCCATAATATGTTCCATATCTTTGCTAGCAATACCACTGCCATTGTCTTTGACGGATAGTGAAATGCCACCAATGAGATTTTTATCAACAGTAATATGTACATAACCGCCGGGGTTTGTGAATTTGATGGCGTTGGATACAAGATTGATGATAATTTGCTTAACCGCGCGGGTATCAGCGTCAATTTGCGGCTGATTGATGTTAAACACGGCGTCTAGGTTGATTTTTGCTTTATCTGCGGCATTGCGAAAAAAGTGTATGATTTCCACGACAAGTTCATTGATGTCGACGGTTTCAATGTTTAATTCGAACATGCCTTGTTCAATTTTCGACATGTCCAGAACATCATTTACGATGGACAATAAATGCTTGCCACTTTTCATAATATCGCCCACGTATTCTTGGTAGTTCGCATTCCCCATAGGGCCAAACATTTGCCCATCCATGATTTCTGAAAACCCGATAATTGCATTCAAAGGCGTTCGTAATTCGTGGCTCATGTTGGCTAAAAATAATGACTTGCTGCTATTTGCTTGTTCGGCCAAGCGTCTTGCATCATCCAATTGTTGATTTTGTGATCGCGTACGTTGGATACTTAGACGCAATAATAAGAGGGCAGAACAGATGCCTTTGTATCGGCCATTTTCGGTGACGATGAACCCTGATGATAACGCTTCTGGATGATGCATGGCGATTGTTTGTTCAACATCATCTACGCTTACCATCATATCAACCGTCAACGGCATCGGTTGCATAATGTCGCTGATGGGTTTGCGGCGGTATAAAGATCTGCCAAAACGCGATGCAAACAAGGTTGTAAATGTTTCGCGTGTCACAAGTCCAATGGGTTGATTTGTTACGTTATTGACGACAGCGATGGCAAAACTGTCCACTTCTATATCGAAACGGTCAGCTAGGTCTTCGCACGGTGTATTTTCAGAGGACGGCGGCACGGGTTGGGCAATACTGCCAATAGCGTTGATGACGGGCATCGACATATTTTCCACTATGGGAACCGAGGACTGAAATCGTTTGTAAATAGTTTCATAAGACATGACAGGTGAAACGTAGCCAAGCTATGTTACGGTTTTGTGTTGAATATATGTCGGTGTTATTAAACTATTTATGGTTTTGTCTGTTGGCCCGTGCATCGGCGAGGACACAGAGTATTTCAAACATCAAAGTCGCTCCGACCAGTGCTGTATTTCCTGACGGATCAAACGGTGGGGCAACTTCGACGACATCTGCGCCGATCAGGTTTAATCCTTGTAATCCACGGATCATTTGTTGTGCATCAAACGTTGAGTAACCACCGATTTCGGGAGTGCCGGTGCCGGGCGCATAAACCGGGTCCAAGCCATCCACATCAAAACTGATATAGGTGGGGCCGTCACCAACAACGCGTCTGGCTTCTTGGATAACGGCATCGCGGCCAATGTCGAAATATTCTTCGATGGTGACCACGCGCATACCAGATTCCGATGAATAAGCCCAATCGTCGTCATTATACATGGACCCACGAATACCAATTTGAATGGTGCGTTTGGGATCCAACAAGCCTTCTTCGACAGCGCGGCGAAACGGTGTCCCGTGGGTGAATTTACAGCCGCCAAAATAGCTGTCGCTGGTATCACAATGGGCATCAAAATGGACCATGCCAAGGGGACGTTGTTTAGCAATGGCGCGGAAAATCGGCAAAGTGATTAAATGATCGCCACCAGCGGATAAGGGGATCGCGCCTGCATCATGAATGCTGCTAACAAATTCTTCGATATGGTCAAGGCAGGTCATTAAATCAATGGGATTGATCGGGCTATCGCCTAAATCCGCCACCCGGCATAAATTGTAAGGCGCGATTTTGCTCGCCGGATTAACGCGGCGGATCAAGCTCGACATATTGCGGATTTCCCGTGGACCATGTCGAGCCCCGGCACGGTTGGTGGTGCCGCCGTCCCATGGAATACCAATCAATGCGATATCAACGTCCGCCGGTTCGGTGATATGGGGTAAGCGCATGAATGTAGGCATGCCCGCAAAACGCGGCATGTCTGATCCATCAATGGGTTGATAGGTTGGTTTGTTTGTACTCATAACCTGCCTCATTTATTGTTGATGGATGGGATTACTTTTCCGGGATTAAGGATGTTTTCCGGATCCAAAGCTTGTTTCATTGTACGCATTAGTTCAACGCTAACGGGATCATTATAACGGGCGACGTCTTTTATTTTTAGCTGCCCAACACCATGTTCCGCGCTGAAACTGCCACCCATGGAATGCACTAGTTGATGGACAATGTGATTAAAATGATTCCATAAGTTCATGAATGCGTCACGGGCCATTTCAGGTGGTTGGGTTAAATTAAAATGGATATTACCATCACCGGCGTGTCCAAAAGCAATGACCTGAATACCCGGCATTTCAGCCTCAACCAATGCTGTAGCTTGGTCCATGAATTCAGCGACTTTGGATAGGGGTACGGCGATATCGTGTTTGATGCTGCCACCGTGGATTTTTTGTGCCTCGGGAATGGTTTCCCTAATCGCCCAAAACGTTTTGGCCTGTGTTTGGTTTTGCGCAATGGCGGCATCACAAATGATGTTTTGTTGTAATGTATTCATTAACGCCTGTTCCATACGGGTTTGCAGGTGTTGTTGGTCGTCCCCCGATGTCGCCTCGATTAAAATCGTAAAATTCGAATTATTTTCAAGCGGATGAGAGACACTCTCCATAAAATCCAACGTCATGGTCATGGCGTTTGCATTGATGACTTCAAATGCTGATAGCAAACCTTGTAATTCATCATTGAGCGCGGAAAACAAATCCATGGTTTGATCCATGGAATGTGTGGAAACCAACGCTGTGACCGATGATTTTGGTTTGGCAAATAGTTTAAGCACGGCACCTGTAATAATGCCCAATGTACCTTCGGAGCCCATGAAAATCTGTTTTAAATCGTAGCCTGTGTTGTTTTTGCGCAAAGCCTGCAAGCCGTTCCAAATTTGCCCATTAGCCAACACGACTTCCAACCCCAACACCAAATCACGGGCGTTGCCGTAGCGTAAAACTTGAACCCCACCGGCATTGGTCGATAAATTGCCGCCAATTTGGCACGTGCCTTCAGCGGCCAAGCTAAGCGGGAACAATTTACCAACATCGTCTGCTGCATTTTGTACATGAGATAATATGCATCCACCATCCACCGTCATTGTATTGTTAACGGCATCGATTTCACGGATTTTATTCATGCGGTTTAATGACAAAATTATGCCGCCATTTGGAACCCCGCCGCCGACTAAACCAGTGTTGCCTGATTGCGGTGTAACAGGGATTTCAGATTGATGACAAAGCGCCATAATTTGTGAAACTTGATCGGTGCTTGTCGGTCTAGCCACGCCTAAGCAGTGCCCGCGCCATAGTCCACGTGTTTCCGTGATGTAGGGTTCAAGCGCGTGGGCATCATTGATCCATCCGGATGTTCCACAGATGGCAATGATGTTGTCGATTATTTGTGACTGAGTAAATTTTTCCATTCTTTGATTTTGTCGAAAGAAAACAAATACTGCAATCATTTCAATTAGATTTTTAATATTTAAACGAGTTTGGCTTCTAATGTACTTTACGACAGGCGTTATTCATAATAAAATTTTTAAAAATCATATTAAAATTAACGTTAAAATTGTGAACAACAAATCTGTGAAGTGAACAACAAAGCTGTGAATATGAATAGCTCTATGGATATTGATCCCTTTGCCAAGCAGGATATTTTCCAGCAAGTGTTTGAAGGCGCTGCCCAAGGTATGGTCATCCATTTAAAAGGCGGCAGCCGCCGTATCTCCGTTAACAAAGCTTTCTGTGATATGGTCGGATATGATGAACAAACGCTGTTGGACGAGCCTTATGAATTATTAACCCACCCCGAAGATTTGTCAGAAAGTTTGAAATTGCGACAGGAATTATTTTCCGGCGCGACACAGGCATTTCAAATCGATAAACGGTATTTGCATAAAAACGGCGACGTTGTATGGGGGGCTGTAAATACCATTGCAATTCGCGATGATGATGGCGAGGTTTTGTATTTCATTTCTTATATTCAAAATGTGACGCCACGAAAAATGGCCGAAGATGATTTGATCAAAGCCAAAGAGCAAGCCGATCTCGCCAGCCGAAGTAAAACTGAGTTTTTAGCCAATATGAGCCATGAACTAAGAACCCCTTTGAATTCTATTCTTGGCTTTTCAGACCTGATTAATGCCGATGTCGCAGGTGTTTTTCCGGTGGAGAAATACCGACAATACGCCGGCGATATAAATACATCGGGTACTCATTTGTTAAATTTAATCAATGATATTTTGGATGTTTCAAAAATCGAATCCGGGGCTATGAGTTATGATGAGCGGTGGATCGATATCAATGAAAAAATCACAAGCTGTTTGCGCATGGTTGAAGAAATTGCCAGAAGCGGGGGTGTGGAATTAACCTGCTCCAGTATGAAATCACCACCATCCTTGTTGGTTGATCCGACACGGTTCAAACAAATTATTCTTAATTTATTGTCCAATGCCATTAAATTTACAGAACCCGGCGGCTCAGTTGAAGTCCGGGTGTCGGTTAGCAAAAAAGGGCGATTATGGGTTCAGGTTTTTGACACAGGTATCGGCATAAATGATAAACATATCAAACGCATTCAACAACCATTTCAACAGGTTGATCAAAGCAGCCGTTTGTACAAAGAAGGCACCGGATTAGGCTTGGCGTTGGTTAAATCATTAATTGAAGACCACAAAGGCACGCTATATATCGAAAGCGAATTGGACAAAGGCACCATGGTTCGGGTCTGTTTCCCGCCAACACGTTTGCAATATGATAAAGAGTGACCGTGCGGTTTTAAAAAACATTTTGTTTTCTGAAAATGCGCAGCGCTTGGGCAACGCACAAACAATCATCAACGGCGCGGTGAATGCGGTGGGGACTGTTAAATCCCATGTCTTCGGGCAGGCGGCCACTGACTAATGTATGTTCTTTGACGTTAAGTAGGCGGGCGAATAATGGCCGGATGTTTTGAAATAAATAGGGATTAAATGGATAATCAATATTTTTAATCTGGCAATTATAACGCAATACGTCACTGTCGGTTCCGAATGTGTAAACAGGATCGCAATCGGTGCCGATAAAACCGTGTAACTGTGACATGGCATCTGAAAATTCAATGCCTTTTTCATCGATGTGCTGTTGGCTAATGCCTGTTAATTGATGAAAGTAATCACTGAGTTCAGGGTTGATCGTCGGTTTTGTAATGATGCCGAGGCGGTTGATCTCATGTAATTCTGGTGTGTTTTTAATTTTTACAATACCGATTTCAACAATTTCACGTTCTTCAAAATCAGCGCTCCATCCGCGTTGAACAGACCCTTGCCAAGATGTCCATTCAAGATCAAGAATAGCAAAGGTTTCCGCTGGTTTGATCATATTCCGTCGCTCGCATCCGAGCCATGGGCGGCGCGCATCAATCGGTCATTTATCGCAATACCTAATCCATTGTTGGGGATGGGCATGACAGCGATGGATTTATCAGTGTGATGATCCAATTCATGCATCATTGCAAACAAATTGGCGGCGGCTTCGACAAGATCGCCTTTAATACTTAAATTCAAAACCGCGTTGTCCGGGGCGTTCTGGCCAAAAGCTAATAACTGTTCTTTCTCTAACGCCGACGTAACGTTCAGTCGCATGGGCATTTTAGGTGCGTAATGGCGGCTTAACATGCCGGGGGATTTGATGTCACTGGTGTTATCAGGTTTTCCTAATGGACCGATTACGGCTTCGATTTCGTCAGCGCTAATGGCACCAGGCCGTAACAAAACGGCTTTATCCGTGGTGACATCGATGACCGTGCTTTCGATACCCAATATACATGGACCACCGTCCAGAATGATCGTTGGACTGTCACTGTTGCTTGCATCCAGCGATGTGCTTACATGTTCCGCCTTGGTCGGGCTAATGGTGCCTGAACGATTGGCGCTGGGGGCGGCGATCGGACGGTTTGAATGCGTTAATAATTTTTGAGCAATGTCGTGAGCAGGCACACGTACGGCCACTGTATCTAACCCGGCACTGACCAGTTTTGATAACCTGCAACCCGGCTTTCTATTCACCACCAGCGTTAATCCACCGGGCCAGAAATGTGATGCAAAAGTATGGGCTAGTTCAGAAAAAACGACATCGTTTAAGGCACTTTCGATTTTGTCAAAGTGGACGATCAGCGGATTGAAATGTGGACGGTCTTTGGCATGGAAAATACCCGCAATGGCGCGATCATTGGTGGCATCAGCCCCCAATCCATAAACGGTCTCTGTGGGAAATGCGACGCGGTCCCCGGCTTGGATGGCAAGGCTTGCTTGGTTGATGGTATCGTCTGTTGCCAGAGTTAGCCTTGCATCGGTCATTTTGCATAATCAATAGCGTTTGAGGCGGCAACAAAATGTGGGTTTTCAAAACCGGTTTTGCCGTATTTTAAATCGGTTCCGTCCACTGTCATAACACGGCCACCGGCTGCCCGTAGTACAGCGTGCCCGGCCCCCGTGTCCCATTCCATAGTGCGCCCTAAACGTGGGTACAGGTCAGCTTTGCCTTCGGCCACGGTACAGAATTTTAATGAACTACCCGCGCTAATTTCATCGGAAACCGTAAAGTCATTTAAAAAATCATCTATATCGGGGCCACGGTGAGAGCGGCTGACCACGGCAGTAATGCCGCATTCAGGAACAGATCTGCATGAAATTTTTACAGGGCTGTAATCGCCTGATTGTTTATAAGCACCACCCGACCATCCCCAGTGCGTGATGTTAAGCGCCGGGGAGTGAACCACGCCCAAAACCGGCGTTCCATCCATAATTAATGCAATATTGACCGTAAATTCACCGTTTTTATTAATAAATTCTTTGGTTCCATCCAATGGGTCCACTAACCAGAATGTATTACGAGTTAATATTGGCAAAGTACCGGCGGCTGCGGCTTCTTCGCTGATCACAGGGATGTCGGATTGAATGTCACTTGCAAAAGCATCAAGAATAATTTTTTCAGCTAATTCATCGGCGACGGTCACAGGCGATGAATCGTCTTTGGTTTTTATGGAAAAATCAGTGTTGTAGATGGTCATAATTTCATCGCCGGCGCGTTTAGCAAGGGCAATAATTTCTGGCAATAAATGGTGATTGATTTCAGTCAAGATAGAAAACCTATGATGTTACATTTTGGATTGTTTTGAAAATGAGTGATTAAGCGTTGTTTGTATCCACAAAAGCGTGAGGAGCTGATATTTCCAAGGCCGTAAACCGCCAAGCTTTAAAATCTGGCGACCAGTGATTGGGTGCTAACCCGGCTTTGATTTTTAGCCGGGTTACAAAGCTTCCGCTATCTGGTAATTGTTCCCAGACGGAGGGCAAAAACAATGCCCGACATGGACCGTCCTGAATGATCAAGCCATCAATTCCGGGGCGAAGTTGCCTAAAAAAATCGGCTTCGTCTTTGAATGCCATGGGTGTTTGTTGGCTTAAAACTGAAATTGACAAACTGATGTCTGCTAATTCTTCGCTAACCACGGCTTGAAACCTTGGATCATGAAAGGCAGCTTTAGACGCATTGGCTATGATATCATCGATTAATGGGCGGTGTGCTTCGGCAGATCCAATACATCCGCGTAAATGTCCGGCTCTTTTTAACGTTACAAAACATGCACCGGTTTGCAGTAAATCATCATGAAACCGGTTTTTTTCGATGGCTGCAGGTTGTCCGGTTTCGGTACCGTGCTGGATGGTTTTTATGGCAATCTCGAGCAACGTTTGACCATGGTTGTTGATGAGCGTTTGTGTTTCAACTTGAAAATCAGAAGTGCTGTTGTTTTCATAGAATGCCCATGCGCCATATCCGACAACTTTTTCTTTGGGGCCTGCTGTATCTCCAGAATTTCTTAGATCCAGCGTTTCAACAGTTAAATTTTTAAGAGCGGCACCAACCAATAGCCCAGCAATAGGGAAACGCCCACAAGCACCGCCGCTTGAAATGTCTTGCGGTGATAAATTTTCAATGGCAGTGGCTGTGGCTTTGTCCAAAGTAACAGCTGTTTCGTAATCATGGAAATGGCTTAAGTCTGAACTGATAACAATTAATGTTTCATCCCCGCCCCATAACAGATTTAAAATATCCCAGACTTTTTCAGGTGCCGTTTCGCCGACCACCAATGGGATGAGTTTGAAATCACTAAGCACCGTTTGCAAAAACGGCAAATGGACTTCTAATGAATGTTCTTGTTCATGGGTTTTGTCAAAAATTTGGACCTGCTCATAATTTAATATAGCGCTGTCTTGGTTATGATCAATATCAACGTCACCTAATGGCGTTGAAAATGCATCTGCCGCGCTTAAGGCTAATCCTGTGATGCCAACTCTATGACAAGGCCCTAATAACACAACGCGTTTTATGGTGTTTTTAACAGGTTTTAATAAAGCATAAACGCTGGCGGCCACAGCACCGGAATAAATGAACCCGGCGTGGGGGGCGATGATGGCTTTGGGTACAGGCGCATCTGACGCGCACAGTGCCGTATCCAGATGTTGGTTGACAACGGTCTGAAGCTCGGTTTTTGTTTCCGGATAAAACCGTCCAGCGACGGCAGGTTGACGAATAAACCCCATAAAACAACCTTTTGCTCATTAAAAAATAATGACCATCATAACATGGAATACGCCACTGTCACGATCAGCAAAACATCAATAGTTTTACGCCACTAGTTGCGAAGAAAATCCAAGCGGAATAATGCCAAGTGGATTGCGCATGGGGCTTTTTGAATGATATCCGTTTCGGTAGATATCTAAATCTACGGTTTCAGCAATACCTGGTTGTCTGTATAAATCTTTTAAATACGATGATAAATTTGGATAATCACGGATGGCTTTGATGTTGCATTTAAACGCGCTGTAATAACCCACATCAAACCTTGCCAGTGTAGGGAATAACCGCCAATCGGCTTCGCAAATGGCATCACCGAATAAATACCGTTTGCTATTGAGCCGTTGTTCCAGTTGATCTAACATTTGAAATAGTTTTGTCACGGCATCAGCATAGGCTCCTTGAGTGCGGGCAAAACCAGCTTTGTAGACACCGTTGTTAACGCACTGAAAAATTTGATCATTTAACAAATCGATCTGTTCAGCCAAATGGCTTGGGTAGAAATTTTTCTTGTCGCCGCTAATATGATTAAACGCTGAATTAAACATACGGATAATCTCTGCCGATTGATTGCTGACGATTGTGTTTTGTTTTGTATCCCATAATACTGGTACTGTGGCGCGCCCGGTGAATTGATCATCGGATTGTTGATATAGTTTGTAGATGACGTCCAACCCCAACAAGCTGTCCTTAAAACGGGGGTGGGCATTATCAAAAACCCAACCTTGGTCTGAGCGCGCAGGGGCAACAACAGACAATCCAATAATGTCTCGTAATTTTTTGACGTTTCGGTAAATCAACGTGCGATGGGCCCACGGGCAGTTCAGGGCGGCGAATAAATGATAACGACCGGTTTCGGCTTTGAACCCGGCGTCCCCGGTGGGGCCGGGGTCGCCATTTTTGGTGACCCAATGCCTGAATGCGGCTTTGCTGCGTTTAAAATGACCGTCATTTTTTTCATATTGTTGTTTATCAATGCCGTTAAGCTGTTCATCGGTAAACCATTTTCCGTTGACGAGTTGCCCCATTAGCCAACCTTCAACGTAGGATCGATTTGACCTCGGTTATGAGGCTGCGTGAAATCAATGACCGGGCCTAGTGGCACAATGCCAGTCGGGTTGATGGTGTGGTGGCTGCCATAATAATGGGATTTTATATGCTCCATATTGACAGTCTCGGCTACGTTAGGGTGTTGGAATAAATCGCGCACATATCCCCATAAATTTGGATAATCAACGATGCGTTTAAGATTGCATTTGAAATGTCCCACATAGACCGGATCAAACCTAACTAATGTTGTGAACAATCGCCAGTCGGCCTCGGTAACGGTGGAACCGGTTAAATATCTGGTTGTTGAAAGTATGTCTTCTAACCAGTCCAGCGTATCGAATAAAGGCACCACAGATTGTTCATAAGCGTCTTGGGTTGTGGCAAAGCCGGATTTGTAAACGCCGTTGTTAAGGGTGTCATAAATACGCACGTTAAAGGCATCGATTTCACCACGTAATGATTGCGGATAATAATCACCAATGGTCGCACCGACATTATCAAAAGCTGAATTGAACATACGAATGATTTCTGATGATTCGTTGGAAACAATGGTATTTAGTTTTTTATCCCATAATACAGGAACCGTCACTCGGCCGCTGTAATCCGCATCAGCTGCTGTGTAAATTTGGTGCATAAATTCTGCATTGTTAATGGTGTCCGAGATAACGCCATCGGCCGGTTGAAATGTCCAGCCGTCATCGGCCATATACCAATGGACAACGGATATGGAAATCATGTTTCCAAGACCTTTTAAGTTACGGAAAATTAATGTGCGGTGCGCCCACGGACAGGCATAAGATACGTACAAATGATATCGTCCGGGCTCGGCCTTAAACCCACCGATCCCGCTTGGGCCCGGCGCGCCATCTTTGGTCACCCAATTACGAAATGATGCAGCTTTGCGTTTGAAATGACCTTTGGTGGATTTTGTATCGTACCACTGATCGACCCATTTTCCGTTTTGTAATAGTCCCATTTTTTGTCTCCTAAAATCGACCGTGTTGATAGTCTTGAAAAGCCTGTTGGATTTCTTGTTTGGTGTTCATGACAAAGGGCCCGCCCCGTGCCACGGGTTCATTTAATTGTTTGCCAGCGATTAACAAAAACCGACTGTCATCAACGCATGTTATGTGCACCCGGTCGCCGTCACTTAAAACGCCAAGGTTGCCTTTGCCCAACAATTCATCATCTTCACCAACTTTGACGTTGCCCGTGATGACATAGATGAAGCCGCTAAGGGTCGTCGGTACTGTTTGTTGAAATGGTGCTCCAGATGAGAGTTGAATATCCAAATATATTGGATCCGTATGGCTGTTTTTTACAGGCCCGGTTGTGCCCGCATCTGTTGTCCCTGCGATGACGGTGATCGTTCCCACATCGGCCATGGTTTCGACAGGTATTTCGGACGCCGGGAACTCTTGATATTTGGGGGCGGTCATTTTTTCAGTGCTTGGTAAATTAACCCAAAGCTGGAATCCTTTCAAAAGTCCGTCTTCTTGTTCCGGCATTTCTGAATGCACGATACCGCGACCGGCGCTCATCCATTGCACGCCGCCTGCTTCGATCACACCTTCATGGCCGGCGTTGTCTTTGTGACGCATACGTCCCGCCAATAAATAGGTGACCGTTTCAAAGCCACGGTGTGGATGATCGGGAAAGCCGCCGATGTAATCCGCCTGATCGTTCGAGCTGAACGCATCAAGCAACAAAAAAGGGTCAATCATATTGATCTCTTGTGACCCAATGATCCGGGTTAATTTAACCCCATCCCCATCAGACGCAGGAATGCCCTGTGTGCGTTGAACAATAGTTCTGGTTATTCCCGTGCGCTGGGAGTTCATGTTTATAAAATCCTATGTTTTGTGTGAACGGATCACACAGTGTTCGTTTGATGCGATAAAAATAACGCTGGTTGTTGATGAAAAAAAAGCATAATTATTATATTAGCATGATATATAAAATTAATCATTATAGGAATCATTAGGATGACTCTGGAACAATTAAAAACGTTTTGTGCAGTCGTGGATCAGGGTGGGTTTCGAGCTGCGGCGGACAAACTTTATCGCAGCCAGTCGGCTGTCAGTATTGCCATCCGTAACTTGGAAAATACATTGCAGGTCAAACTTTTCCTGCGTGATCAATACCGCCCTGTATTAACGGACGAAGGCCGATCGCTTTATGATAAAGCCCGGTCCGTACTTTCCCGGGCCGAAGAATTTATGGACATGGCACACCATTTTTCTATCGGCGAAGAGCCAAATTTGCGCATTGCCATGAGCGCCGTTGCCCCGGTGGAACGCATCATGGATGTTTTAAACCAAATTAAACAAATTGCTCCGGCGACCAAAATCACGTTGTTGGTTGAAAGCTTGAACGGGACTATGGAACGCCTTGATGACGGTGATGTAGATATTGCCATTACTGAAACGTTTGATGCCGATAAAAGCGGATATCAACATGTGGTTATCAGCCAAGTGGAATTCATAAGCATTGTTTCGCCTGAATTTTCATCGTCTGATCAAGTCCATCAGATTACGGAACAGGATTTACAAGACAGCACACAAATCATTGTCCGTGATACCAGTCGGGTTGTTGAAAAGAAAACAGCCGGTGTCGTTGATACCATGACGCAGTGGGTAGTGAATGATTTCACCATGAAAAAACGCATTATTGCATCAGGTATGGGGTGGGGACGTATGCCCAAACATATGGTTAATGACGATATAGATAACGGTGATTTTATTGTGCTGAGTGCCGAAGAGTTTGCACCCATTAAAGTTAATGTTAAAATGGTCAGGCGAAAAAATAAAGCCAGAGGCCCGGTACAAGAAAAACTGTGGTCAATGATGCAGAATATCAGTCCCGAAATTTAATTTATAAACGTTATGTGTTTTTATGGATAGGATGGATTCTATGAATAATGATCAGCTCTATCCAGCACGGTACTGGCACAAACTGGATGATGGTCGCATTCAATGTGATGTCTGTCCTAGGTTTTGTAAATTAAATGATGGGCAGCGTGGGTTGTGTTTTGTCCGCGCACGTGCTGGCAACCAATTGGTCTTAACGACTTATGGTCGCTCGTCTGGTTTTTGCATTGATCCGATAGAAAAAAAACCGCTCAATCATTTTTATCCGGGCACATCGGTATTATCGTTTGGCACGGCGGGTTGTAATTTAACGTGCAAATTTTGCCAGAATTGGGACATTTCTAAATCCCGGGATTTTGACCGGCTGCAATCACATGCAACGCCTGAAAGTATCGCCCAAGCCGCCCTTGACCAAGGCTGTAAAAGTGTCGCATTTACCTATAATGATCCGGTTATTTTTATGGAGTATGCCATTGATGTGGCTAAAGCTTGTCATGATGTCGGGCTTAACTGCGTGGCTGTGACCGCTGGTTATATTCAAGGCCCGGCTCGGGCTGAGTTTTTTAAACATATGGATGCAGCCAACGTCGATTTAAAAGCGTTCACACAAAGTTTCTATAAAAAAATGTGTACAGCAGATTTAGACACTGTACTGGATACATTGGTGTATCTTAAAAATGAAACCGATGTGTGGTTTGAAATTACCGATTTATTGATCCCGGATGAAAACGATGGTGTCGATGAAATTGCTGCCATGTGTGAGTGGATTAACGAAAATTTAGGCGATGATGTCCCACTGCATTTCAGCGCTTTTCATCCCGATTGGAAAATGCTGGATAAAACCAATACGCCTAAATCAACACTTGAACGGGCGCGGGCCACTGCCAAAAACCAAGGCATCAAACATGTGTATTTAGGTAACGTCCATGATTTATCAGGTTCCAGCACCTATTGCCATCAATGCGGTGAAACGCTAATCGGCCGGGATTGGTATGAGTTATCGACGTGGAATTTATCGTTCACTGGCAATGACCGGGGTAATTGTTCCCGTTGTGGCTCATCGTTGCCGGGACGATTTGACGGAGGCCCGGGTGACTGGGGCCGCAAACGTCAAATCGTTGATATGAAACCTTATCAATCGTTGAGCGTTGATGAAACGTGACAGCTCGATCACAAGCTGATAAACCCTGATCGGACCTAAGATTTTATTCCCCACTTGATACTGGCGTTTTAATGATCAAAAAATGGTTGGCCGTTTTGGTTAAATTTATTATTTCGGCTGCATTAATCTTGTGGCTGATGGACGGTATTGATTTAACCCAAGCATGGGACCGGGCCCGTGAAGCCGACCGTGGACTATTGACGTTTTCGTTATTGATAGTGGTTTTTCAAATTTTTATGGGCGGGGTGCGTTGGCGTGCCGTGATGCTGGCATTGAATGTGCCTTTTAAATTAGTATCCGCAGTGCGGTTGTTTTATATAGGCGCATTTTTCAATCAAACATTGCCGTCATCCGTTGGTGGTGACGCTGTGCGCATGTATATGGCTTTTAAGTCCGGAATGGAATTACCCAAAGCGATCAATGGTGTGATGTTGGAACGGGTATCTATGATTGTTGCACTCGTCATCATATTGGCTGTGGTCGGGCCGATATTTGTCTTGCAACTTGATGCATCTTTGCAAATCTGGATGTGGTTTGCTTTAGTGGCTGTGGTTGTTGGTTTGCTGTTTGGTATTGCCTTTATCATGATCCTTGACCGGTTGCCCACAAAATTCAAACATTGGCGACTGGTGCGTGGTCTTGGCCATTTGGCGGGTGACACTCGGATGTTGTTTTTGCATTTCAAAAATTTGTTGCCTGTTCTAGTCTGGTGTGTGTTGGCAACGGTCAGTATTTCATTTTTTGTCTATGTGCTGGGGTTAAGCCTTGGACTAGAATTCAAATTTACCGATGCGTTGGTGTTAGTTCCGGGCGTTTTGTTGGTGGCGACCATTCCCATTTCCATTGGCGGCTGGGGTGTGCGCGAAGGGGCGATGGTGACGGCTTTTTCATTGGTTGGTGTGCCTGCAAGTGGGGCATTGGTGTTGTCATTGTTGATGGGGTTAGTAGCCATGGTCGTGGCTTTGCCCGGTGGTTTGGTTTGGTTGATTGGCCGCGATAAAAATTCAACAAGCTTAAAAGACATGGAACAAAAAATTGAAAACGAAATGGATCACGTTCAAGATTTGAAATAAATCTTTTCATTTTTAGTGTGGTCGTTAAAATTAAGTGATTTTTTACGTCATTCCCGCCGTATCATTTTTCAGGAGCTTAAATACATGAAAATTTCCTTTGCTAATCCGTCCATTCCAGAAAAAGGAGTGTTGGTTTTAAGTGTATCGGATGGTCAAAAGTTCGGTGACCTTGGTAAAGCGTTGGATAAGCAAACGGGCGGCAGTTTGATGCGCGCTGTTAAAGCTTCGAAATTTAAAGGCAATAAAACGCAAGTTTTACATATTTTGGCCCCAAGCGGGAGCAAACTTGATCGTATTATTTTAATCGGTTTGGGCAAAGACAAAGATTTAAATGATTTGGCTTGTCAATCAGTGGGTGGGCAAATTTGCGCGACGTTAAATGCTGCGGCCATTGATAACGCGTCCGTGGTTTTGGAAACGACGGATAAATCGGCAATGGCCGTGGGCGATATCGCGGCTAATGTGGCGTACGGTGCACGTTTACGTTCATACCGCTTTGACAAATACCGCACCACATTAAAAACCGATGAAAAACCGTCACTTAAAACTTTAAAAATTGCGGGTGGCGGTGTAGCCCGTGCCAAAACACAATTTGCAATGCTGGATAAAGTGGCTGACGGCGTATTCATGACCCGAGATTTGGTATCAGAACCAGCCAACATGTTGTATCCCGAAAGCATGGCCAAAGAAATTAAAACCTTATCTAAATTGGGTATAAAAGTTAGCGTTTTAAACGAAACGCAAATGGAAAAATTGGGCATGGGTGCATTGTTGGGCGTGGGACAGGGTTCGGTTCGTCAATCCAGATTAGTTGTTATGCGCTGGGACGGCGTCGCAAAACCTAAAAAAATTGCCAAAGGGAAAAAAGCAAATGATCGTCCGATTGCTTTTGTTGGCAAAGGCGTGACCTTCGATACGGGTGGCATATCTTTGAAACCCGCAGGCGGCATGGAAGACATGAAATGGGACATGGGCGGGTCGGCTGTTGTCACCGGATTGATGAAAGCCTTGGCAGGACGTAAAGCCAAAGTCAATGTAGTCGGTGTTGTTGGGTTGGTTGAAAATATGCCGGGCGCCAATGCTCAACGTCCAGGGGATATTGTCACATCTATGTCGGGTCAAACCATCGAAGTTTTAAATACCGATGCCGAGGGGCGTCTGGTTTTGGCCGATGCGCTGCATTATACCCGTGATCATTTTGATCCGAAATTTATGGTCAATTTGGCGACATTAACGGGAGCTATTATTATTGCCCTTGGCAGCGAACATGCCGGATTATTTTCCAATAATGATGAACTCAGCGAACGCTTGACCGAAGCCGGAAAAGCCGTTGATGAAAAAGTATGGCGCTTCCCAATGAACGAAGCCTACGATAAAACGCTGAATTGTGATGTGGCGGATATGAAAAATATCTCAGGTGGTCGCGGGGCTGGCAGCATCACGGCCGCGCAATTTTTAAAACGCTTTGTCGGTGATACCCCGTGGGCGCATTTGGACATAGCCGGTGTGACGTGGTCGAAAAAAGACAGCGCAACGGTACCCAAAGGCGGTACAGCTTTTGGCGTGCGTTTGCTTAACCAATTGGTTGCTGATCATTATGAGAGTAAATAGCCAATGAGGACACGTTTGTGACCGATGTTGCTTTTTATCATCTAGAACGTTCAACGCTTGATCAGGTTTTGCCGAAATTGTTGGAAAAAACATTGGCGGCTGAGAAACGTGCGCAGGTTTTATCAGGGTCGGACGACAAAGTTGATGCCTTAAACACGTTGTTATGGACCTATCATCCTGAAAGCTGGATGCCACACGCCACGGCCAAGGATAAAATTGCTGAACCGGATTTGAAAACCATGCCGGTGTGGTTGTCGGTGGATGATACAAACGTTAATGATGCGGAATTTTTGTTTTTAACGGACGGTGCCGCATCGCGCCATTTGTCAACATTTGAGCGTTGTTTTGATTTGTTTGATGGCAATGACCAAGCCGTGGTTAAAAAAGCCCGCGAGCGTTGGAAACGCTATCTTGAGGACGGCCATAACCTGACCTACTGGCAACAAAATTTGAACGGGGCTTGGCAGAAAAAACAGTAATGGTATTTATTCACTAACCCTTGGTCGGCGTAGGATAAATGCTAATAGTCCACCAAGGCCGGAAAAAACGGCCATAGCAAAATAAGCTTGTGCGCCAAAGTCTTGGTATAAATATCCAGCTAAGTACATACCGGAGCCCACACCTAATCCCATGGCGGCGGCGGAATAAATGCTTTGCGTGGTGGCAGATAATTTGGGGTCTATGCGTCCGGCGATAAAATGCATGGCCCCTAAATGGGCGGCACCAAATGTGAAAGCATGCAGCAACTGCAAAATGACGATGTATTCTAATTGGTCAGTTGATGCGGCTAATGACCAACGGATAACGCCGGATAAACCGGCTAACGCCATTAACCGTGCCGCGCCAATTTTATGGATGAATAAACCGCTTGCGGCAAACAGGATAATTTCGGCAATCACGCCTTCGGCCCATAGTGCACCGATCAATGTTTCTGAAAAACCAAGCGAGCGCCAATGCAGGGTCGAAAAACCGTAATAGACGGCGTGACTGGCTTGTAATAATAAAGCCGCGAACAAGAACAATAAAAATGTTTTATCGGATAACACTTGTTTGATGGGTAAATTCCCAGCTTCGGCTTTTGGGGTTGTGTAATTGGGTAACATAATAGCTGAAATGACGGTTAATCCCAGTGACCCCATAATCAAGAAAAAAATCCAGATTTCGGATTTTCCTGTTAAAATAATGCCGCCCAAAACCACGGCGATGATAAAGCTGATCGACCCCCACAGGCGGATGATGCCGTATTTAAGGTCAAGTTTGTGAGCGCTAAAAATCGTCAAACTTTCCTGCACGGGCATAATTGGTGACCAGAAAATAAATAATGCGATGCTGACTGCTAAAATGGCGGCGAAATCTGTAGTCCAGTAAAATCCTGTAAAAACAATCAATGCCGCCAGTGACAACATAATGATGATGCGTTTACGCTCACCGCTTCGGTCCGCTATATGGGCGACCAACGGGTTTACGATGACTTTAACACCCAATGACAGGGCTAAAATAATACCAATATCACGGGCATTCAGGCCGCGACTTTGTAACCACACCGGCCAAAACGCAATATGTAACCCGATCATCGTAAAAGACATGGCGTAATACATAGATAATCGAGCAGCGACCGGATTGGTTATCGTTTGGCGCATCAGCCACGTTCCGATACAAAATCTGCTAAATAGTTTAATCCATGGGCAGCCCGGCTACCGTACCAAGATGTGTATTCACCGTTGATGATATGGGCTTTGTGTGCGTGATTGGGGAATGTGTCGCTGAATTTTTTAATATGATCCAATGTAAATGCAAACGGTTCCGTTGAAAACAATATATGATCAACGGATGATAACAAATCGTCCGTAATAATTATTTCAGGGTACCGGATATCCGTCTCATCAATAGCATTTTGCCAATTCACCAATTGTAGTGTGCGACTGATATAGGTATCTGCATTGATGGTCATCCACGGGTCTTGCCAAATTAAATACAGGATTTTTGCGGGTTTATAGGTTGGTTGTTTATTTACTATGCGCCCGTAGGCCAAATTAAAACGATCTGACAAGTGTTGGGCTGTGCCGATCACATGAAACAAACCCCCAAATAATTCAAAAAGTTTTATATTGTCAATAGGGTCATTGGGATGGGTAACAACAACGTCAATGCCTACGGCCAGTAAATCATCAGCCATTTGTTTTGGGTTTTCATCAATATTTAATAATGCATGGGTCGGGGACAGTTTTTCGACTTTGTCCATGTTAATGCGTTTTGTGCCGCCAACACTTGGGATTTTTTCAACCGCGTTTTCAGGGTGAATACAAAATGACGTGCGCCCGACCAGATTTTTTTGCAAACCTAAATCAAACAATGTTTCGGTTAAACTGGGTACTAATGACAGGATGCGCGGATTGGGATGTGGTGAATGTATTGTGCCAGCGTCATCGATTAACTGTGGCATGGTTAATTTGCCGTTTCCAGTTTTTCACTGGCTTGAAGCCAGGTTTCTTCGGCTTTTTCAATATCACGTTTTACGTTGCCCAAGGCCACTTGCAAGGCCATTAAATCTGAGGTCGAGCCGGCATAGGCATCGGGATGAGATAATTTGTTTTCAATATCATCTTTTTTTGCGTTTAAACGAGCGATGTTTTGTTCTTGTTGACGCACGGATTTACGTAAATCTGCTGTGGCTTGGCGCGCGCGTGCGCGGTCTTGGCGTTGGCTTTTGCGGTTTTGTTTGGGCGCATTGCCAGCTTCATCATTATCATTTTCCGAAGATTGACGCTGTTGGCGGCGTTGTTGGCGGCGTTCTTCCATCAATAATTTACGGTAATCGGATAAATCACCATCAAATGTTTTGCAGCCACCGTCCGATACCAACCACAACCGGTCGCAGACCAATTCAACCATGTGCACATCATGGCTGACGAGTATGACAGCACCATCATAGTTATTTAAAGCTTGAACCAAAGCTTCGCGGGCATCCACATCCAAATGGTTGGTTGGTTCATCCAGCAATAAAATATGCGGTTTTTCCTGACTCATCATGGCAAATAATAGGCGGGCTTTTTCTCCTCCTGATAATTTGGCCGATACCGTATCGGATTTTTGTTTATCAAAACCGAATGTGGCGAGGTGGGATCTGATTTTACCTTCGGTGGTCATTGGCATTAGCCGCCTAAGATGTTCGAACGGTGTGTCGCCAGCCACCAGTTCATCGGTTTGGTGTTGGGCAAAATAACCGATACGTAATTTCGATGATTTTGCGACTTTTCCGGCCATGGGTTTCAATCGATCCGATAACAATTTAGCCAATGTGGATTTGCCGTTACCGTTAGCCCCAATTAATGCAATGCGGTCATCCATATCGATATTCAGGCCCAGTTTTTTTAAAATCGGTTTGCCTTCTTCGTATCCTACATCCACATCATCCATGGCGATCAGGGGCGGGGACAATGGATCGGGGTCGGGGAATTTAAAAGTCGTTGTGATGTTTTCAACCGCACTAGCAATAGGTTCCATGCGTTCCAGCATTTTTAGGCGACTTTGTGCTTGTTTGGCTTTGCTGGCTTTATAGCGGAACCGGTCAACAAAACTTTCGATATGTCGGCGTTCAGCCAATTGCCGAGTACGTAATTTGGCATCAAGCAATTGTTTTTCAGCTCGGGTTTTTTCAAATTGATCGTAATTTCCGGAATATTTTACCAGCCTCAGAGCTTCTAGATGGATGATTTCATTGACAACGTTGTTTAGAAAATGCCGATCATGGCTGATGATCAACACGGTGCCTTGCCAGCTTGAAAGGTAGTCTTCTAACCACAATGCGGCCTCTAAATCCAAATGGTTGGTCGGTTCATCCAACAATAATAATCGCGGTTTTGAAAACAAAACAGCGGCTAAGGCCACCCGCATACGCCATCCACCGGAAAAATCGTTTAACGGTTTTGCCTGTGAGGGTTCATCAAAACCAAGACCGGCAAGGATTCGCGCAGCCCGTGATGGAGCTGTTTGTGCATCGATATCGGCCAAACGGTTGTGAATATCAGCAATGTCTTCGGGTGTTGTCGCGGTTTCCGAACGATTTAATAAATCGGTGCGTTCCGTATCGGCCGCCAAAACAGTGTCCAACAGATTTGTTGACCCACCCGGCGCTTCTTGGGCGACAGTGCCAATGGATATGTTTTTACGCACATTAACTGACCCGCCGTCTGCGGATATTGCGCCCAGTATCAGTTTAAACAGGGTGGTTTTCCCAGCACCATTGCGACCAATCAAGCCCACCCGGCGGCCTTCGGTGATGGCTGCTGTAGCCTGATCAAATAATAGGCGGCCGCCAATGCGGTATATTAAATCATTGATATGAAGCATAGGACGCCTGATAGCATACCATGGCGGTAAATGCCAAAGCTGCTTTTAGTTAAAATGAATGAATTTGGACACGAACAGAACAGACTTGAAAATCAGGTTTCGTTTTTAACTTGTTCGATTAAATTTTTTAATCCATCGGCGGGCTGTGTTTGTGGCTGGGATTGCGGTTTGTGCACATCTAAATAATAGGACAGCATACGGGCAAACTCTTCGACCATTTGCCCGGGCAAGGGGTCTTCGTCAGCGTTTTCGGGTGGTGCTGTATGTGTGCAGGCAAAAGCAGAAAAATTAGCCGCTGCATGACGCAGGCCTGCGGATATGTCATCGACACCGGCTCCTTTTTCAAGGGCAGAATTAGCATGAGATATCATGTCGTTGGCAAACTGAACACTGGCGCTTTCTGTAGAGGAAGTATCTGATGAATGTGAATGTGTATGATCGGACATGTGTATGAAATTTCCAAAGATTGATCGCGAATATTCAGGACACTATCAGATACTATAATATCGAACAATGGGCATTCAACGCAAAATGGGCGATCTTTTCAAGACCGCCCATTTGGTAGATTTAAATTGATCGAAGCCGTTAGCTGGCTTTGCTGTAAGAGCGGATCAATTTCAAAAAGTGTGTTTTAACATCGTCATTGGAAAGCTGATCGATTTCACGTGCTAATTTGATAGCGCGTGAGCTTAATGGATCGTCTGCTGGTTGTTTGCCGGCCAAGCCTTCAAAGAAATAGCTGACAGGCGTGTTGAAAATGCGGCAAACATCCCAAAGGCGGCTGGAACCAATACGGTTAGAGCCTTTTTCATATTTTTGAACTTGTTGAAAGCTGACGCCGAGGGCGTTGCCAAGTTGAGTTTGGCTCATACCATGAGCAATACGGGCTTCGCGAACTTTTTGTCCGACGTGGATATCTGTTGGATGGGGCATATGGTTATTCCTTGATTTGTAAAACAATATTTGTGAAAGAGCCTGAAAATTTCATGACCCTTGGATGTGTGCATTCTTTGATTATTACAAAAGTAAATGTGGTTCGTCGTATCTAGTAGGATGTAATAATTATAGATTACACTTTAATCTGGTTTGATTATGCCCTGTGAAATCGTATTTGACTAATCAGTTTCTATTATCATGAGCGGGGTTTTTATAAATTTTCTCTATAATTGACACATTTTTATAATTTTTCATGCATTGAGCGAATGCCTTTTGCCGGGCTAAGTTGCGATAAGCATAAACATATTGTGCCAGCGATATAAAAATTAAAAGGCATATCAATATAAGCATCGGCAAATCCCGCGGCGATTGGGCCCGCGAATTGACCTAATGAAATTAAGAAAAAAACCAAACCAAAGCCCACAGACGGAGTTTCTTGAAATAAATAGATGCTCCAAATACCAAATGCGGCTGTGGCGATAATAAACGCGCTGCCAAATAATATGCCGGACAGTGCTATGATGAAAAAATGATCCGCATACGTAGCCAAAGAAATCATCGATAGGGCAATCGATAATAATGAGACAATAAATACATTATGCAAACCAAAACGGCTGATGAAATCACCGGCCTGACAACCGATTATCCCTGAAATGCCAATTAATACCCAGAATGTAGCGCTATCATTATTGGCAATCGCACCAGAACGCGTGATCATGTCTACGGCAAAAGTCCAATACACCGAAGTTGCAATGCCAAATAACAGCGCGGAAATGAACATAAGGCTAGATTTTTTGTTCATAAGAGCCTGGATATAATTATTATTTTTGTTGTGTTGGTTCTCCAAAAGACCTTTTGGCAGCTGCCGCGCATTCCAAATCACTGCAATGAATGCAATGACAGCAAAAGATAACCATGCATCTCGCCAGTTAGCTCCTGCCCAAATCGCAAAAGGGCCTGCGATTAAAACACCAAATCCTGTGCCAGAATTAATCCATGCATAGGCGCGGTTGCGGTCTTTGTTTTTGATCAAATTCATGACGGTATCTGAAAATGGTGGATAGGCTAAGCCAGGGCTACATCCAGCCAGAAATACACCCAGCGCTAACTGTAAAGGCGTCATGGACAAGCTAATTATTGTCATGCCAACAGTTGCCAATAATCCACCGCAAATAACGGGGATACGTGGGCCGAAATTTGAAGATAAGTATGACCCCAGTAATGTTGCGGCCAAAAAACCGGCGTAGGATCCGCCTGCGACCATTCCCATGAACGCGGTTGATAACCCTAAGTCAAGTTGTATGTCCGGCAGGAACAAGCCGTAGGCATAACGTGCAAGCCCATATGTGGCTGCTACCATGGTAATTCCTGCCGGAACCAGTTTTTTCATTGAATTATCTCGCTTTATTTAGATTAGTGTGACTTACACATGTTTTTTTATAAACGTTCTGATAGTTGGAATACGACGGATTTGTCATCGGTAATGATTTCATTCCTGATTTTAAATTGTCCATCGTGTTCTCTGTGCTGCCGATAATGATCCGCCGTATATTTCAAACAATAGTTTGTGACAAAAATTTGATTCGCAGCATTTTTGCCACCATCATTTATTGTGCTATAAAATGATTCGCACATAACTGTTGCGAGTATATTTCTTTCTTGTTCTAAATCAACAGGTATTAAAAATATTTTAAACTCGGATGGAATGTCGCCAAAAGCCCTTTCAAATGCAATACGCGAAAACCGCTGCATCAATGGGTTATAATAAAATTTTTCGACGGCAGCCTCGTGTCCTTCATCAAGGATCTGCATTTCAGATAATAAATAATCACCTTGGGATGCGATTTGGCTCATCCAACGTCTCATAACGGCGGGTTCTTCATTGCCTTCTTGAAAGCCGAGCATCGTAATTAATGCTGGCGTTTCGTTATGACGGACATCATTAACATTGAAATTTTCAAATAATGAAATCCGGTGCTGGATTTTATCTTCATCTAGTAAGGGTTTTAATTTTTCTTTCATTTCAACGCAAGATGCGGGATTGATGTCAACACCGATATAACTTTCGATAATGACGCCTTGGTCCATTAATTGTTTTAGTATGAAACGTGTTTTCATGGGCTCTGGCCCTAACTCGATATAATGAATCGCTCTGTTTTTGAATTTTTTCACCACCGCCTCAATTGAATTGGTCAACGCATCTGTAAATGAAATCCCGGTTGGTGTTTGTTTACATAAATGTGAATTGGCTAGGGCTTGGCGATTTAATTCGCGCATTAATGAGAAAACTTCTTGTAAATTATCATCTGCTGCATAGGGATTGTCGGCATCAAAATATTTTTCTTTGTTTTCTTGTGTAATGATTGACTGTATTGGATATCGGCTTTGTTGGGCGACAGTGCGTTGCACTTTGTCAGATAAGCTAAGCGGTTTGCTGTGTTGTTCAGCAATAGGTTGCCAATGAACTTGGTCTTGGTGTTGCTTTGATTTTTGTGAGTAAATCGATTCGGTTGTTCCATCCATTGTATTTCTCCCGTAAAAAGTGATTTTGTTCATAACTTACGGTAGATGAATTGTTCCTCTAGACATAATCAGATGTTGTGATATTATATAAGTATTCGTTATAAGTGTTGTTCTGATTTTTTATAATTATTTCTTTATTTTAAATTAATTGCGGGTTTTGGCGTTTTTGCTACTCTCTTAATACAAATGAAGTTGTCCTATTATTGTTAGCATTGCAGTTTATATGTTGGTCGCATGAAAGAATTCGTTTAAGTTGAATTTTATGATTCTACGTTGCATTGAATTTCAATTTACTTTAATTTGTTGTTTCAGGCACTTTACAATAATTTAGAAAACAGGAATTTTGGCTCATGTCTGTTGGTCGTTTTGATATCGAATTGTTAGAAGCATACGTTGCCATCGCGGATACGGGTAGTTTTACGCGTGCTAGCGAATTGTTGCACCGAACGCAGCCTTCGGTAAGTATGCAAATAAAACGGCTTGAACACCGGGTTGGAAAAACTTTAGTCAAACGAAAACAACCCAACATTTTATTTACAGAAGACGGCCAAACAATGCTGAATTACGCTCGTCGTATTGTTGATTTGGTCGAAGAAGCCCGTCAGCATATGTCTGTTCCTGAATTATCCGGCGTTGTCCGGGTTGGATTACCTGAATGGTTTGCCAAAGACCGGTTGCAAACTATGTTGTGCCGTTTTGCTATGGCTCATCCTTCGATTAAATTGGAAATGCATGTTGGTGACAGCGCCATGCTGTATGAAAAATTGAATAACGATCAATTGGACGTTGGATTGATGATCAGAAACCCGGCGGATCAGCCAACACGTATTTGGGAAGAACCGCTTTATTGGGTTGCTGCCAAAGACTATGAAATTGAAAATGTTGTGCCGTTATGTTTGTTTGTTAAACCATGCCCCTATCGGCAACTCGCTGTTTCTAGCCTTACAGCCGCAGGTCGCGAATTTAAAGAATCCTTTGTCAGCACAAGCGTCGCTGCGGTGTGCGCGTCTTTGAATTCGGGGATGGGGGTTTCTATTTTACCGGCAGGGGCCATTGCCCCGGGCTTACGGATTTTACAGGAAAGTGATGGCTTTTCTGATTTGCCGCCCATGGAATTGGCCGTTTATTCGTCAAACGCAGATCAGTCGTTAGCTATTAAGCATCTGACCGATTATTTAACGGAACATGTAGCCGATGCTATTATGCAGAATAATCCGATGATCGCTGGTAGCCGTACAAAAAACCGTGCCGCTGGATAATCGCACACTTTAATTTAAATCAAACGATTTCTTGAATGGTGTCTCTTGAACAGCGGTTTTGGGCTTGTTGTGCTGATAAATAACTGTGGGAATGACTGTTTCGGGTGCCATTAGACAAATAATCTATTGGTTTTTTGAATAATTTTCCATTTTAAAAATCCTGACATTCTCCATAATTATTTGCTTCGGCGAAAAAATGTACGGCTTGATATTTGTTGTTTGCATGATTCTGATTCTGTAGGATAGATTGTTCTTAACTTTTGGCTATTTTTGTAGTTCTAAAAATAATAATATGATGATATGCTAACATTTATTGATGCCCCTGTGTGGAACCGTAATATTGGCATTGCTATTGAAGTGACTATAGTTCATCCCGATTGTTCAACTCACTGAACTGGGTTTTTATCGGTTATTATGAATGGAGAATGTGTCTGTAATGTCAGATAAAAAATATCGACTGGTAACGCGCGCTGATTTTGATGGAATTGTAAGCGGCACTTTACTTAATGAATTAGACATGGTTGACGGTGTGCTTTTTGTTGAACCAAAAGACATGCAAGATGGTAATATTGCCGTGTCAGGCGATGATATCACCACAAACCTTCCTTTTGTCGAAGGTGTGCATTTATGTTTTGATCATCATCTAAGCGAAACAGAACGTGTCGGTGTTAAAGAAAACCGCATTATTGACCCGGATGCACCATCTGCTGCCCGGGTTGTTTATCGCTATTTTGGTGGTCGCGTTGGATTGCCTGATATATCACAAGAACTGATGGACGCCGTTGATCAGGCGGATTCTGCGCAATACACCCGCGAAGACATTATGGCACCCGAAGGCTGGACATTGCTTAATTTTATTCTGGATCCAAGAACCGGATTAGAACATCTGAAACAGTTTCATTTGCCACATGATGAATTGATGAAAGATATGATGACTTATTGTCGTCATAACCCGATTGAAGAGATTTTGGGGTTGCCCGACGTCGTCGAACGGGTTGAAGTATATAAATTGCATGCAGAATCGGCTGAGTTACAACTTCGCGATTGTTCAAAAGTTGATGGGAAAATTTTATTCACCGATTTGCGTTCCCAAGATACCGTTTATTTGGTTAATCGGTTTTTGGGCTATGCGCTTTATCCTGACTGCAATATTTCGATTACATTAAATGTCGGGCCTGAAAAAAACTTGACCACAATTGCCGTTGGTAAATCGATTTTGGACCGTTCTTCAAACACAAGCATTGGTCCATTGATGCTAAAATATGGTGGCGGTGGACACGCTGCAGCCGGTACATGCCGTGTTGAAAACGATGATGTGGACCGCGTATTGGGTGAAATTATAAAGGCTATTAAATCCGACGGTTAGTTGTCCGGGTGATGGTCGTGTGTGATGGTCACTCGCATTTAATGCTTAACAATTTTGAAGAGTGATAATCATATTAAGTCCGAAAACGATCGCCTAGGAAATAGTTGCTGGTTAAATGAAATTATTTCAATTACGCAACTTATTCGATCTGAAAATAATACAAAAACCGTACCTCAAACCGTGCTTTGGACATGCTGGTCCGTGACTGAAAATGTTTTTACAGATACCGTTGCTTTGGCAAATCCCGTGTTTGATAAAAAACAACGGGCATGCCTTGTTGATTTGCAAAAACAAAAAGCTGAATTATCGGGAACAGAACTGACGGCAATTGAATTTATTGATGTGCCAACGGGTGCATCTGTCGACCCGGCGGATAATACGGAAACCGGTGTTTGGTCGGTGACATCGGTTGATTCTGAACAAATTTATTATTGCCCAAGCCCAAACCAATCCGGTAAATGCATGCTAACGGTGCAATTAACGGCGCAAGAAAACCCTCATTCTGACCCGATCAGCATGGTTGTCGGCGTCGAAGTCGATTTACCCTTATTAGAAAATGCCCCTAATCCCGCCCTTGAATCCAAACCACAAACCAAAGGCTTGAGCGTTAAACAAGGGAAAATTATCCGCAGAAAAAACAAAAATCCCACTCAAACAGTTTCCCGCCAATTATCAGCTAAAACGCTTACAAATCCCATATTAAAAGCCCGTGTTGCCCCTATTCAAAAAAAACCACAAGCCATTGTCCGCAAACCGATTAAAGCGGAAATTGTTGCGCCAAAAAGTGTGGTGGCAAAGCCGAAACCCGCTCGACCTACGGTAACGGTCAAAGCCAACTCATTAAAAAAAGTGTCAGAATCTCGGGCAAAACCGCAAACACCTGCACGAGAACCCGGTCCGGATATTTCGCAAAATATTATTTTGCGGTTGGGTGCGTCACCGGAATTTGGCGACCCGTATTATCGGATTTATGTGGATGGGCGTCAGGTTTCCAGCGGTAATATTGATTACTCAGCGCGGTTAACTGAAAAAGTTAATGATGCAGAAATTTCCATATGTTGGCAGGATATTATTATCCCATGGCCATCTGATGCTGCGACTCCTTCAAAGTTATTAGTTCGTTATGACGACGATCAAAGTGGCCTGTTTCAACAGCCGAGTAATATGGTCGTGGATTATGCAATGGTTGCGGGCATTAAAATGGATCCCGATGGACCGTATGCATTTTATCCAACAACCAGACGCCCTATGGGTGGGCGTTTAGATCGCATCGGTCCTATGTCATGGGACGGTGATTTGATTTTTAACGTCACCGGGGCGTTAGCTGGAAACCCTAATTTAGTCATTGCACCCGATACATCATCAGATACATTGCGCAATAACGGATCTATGGACAAGCTTTCAAAAAAAATATCAGAAGATCGTATTTTGAATATTCAGGCGTCAAATTTAGATATCCATAACCCGTCAATCATGGCAGAATTACGTGAAGTTCGTAATTATTTACGAGGTGCTGAAAGCGCCGATCAAAACGATAATAAACGTAAAAACACCCTTGGGTTTTTGGGAGTTGATAAAACCCGTTGGTCTGATTTAAAAGTCGTTGCTCCCGATGGTAGCGATGTATCATTAACACCAACTCAGGAAGCCGATGGCGATAAAGGGCACATATCTGTTAAAGATATGGAACTCGGGCGTTTGGTTAAGCAACGTTTCATTGAACGTTTGATGAATAAAGCTTTGTCCGGGGCGGCTAAAAATATCGAGGCCAATAAAGATAGCGATACTACTAACTCAAACGCGTTTGGTGGTGTTAAAATAACCGCCAACAGTGATGATATGATTGTTCATAGCATTATTGAAACAGCACAAAAACTCAGTGTTGAATTTCTTGATAATGCCATGCTTTCGGCGCGTGAAATGTCTATGGATGCAAAACAAAATATCAGCAATCCACAGTTTTTACAAAATCCCAAACTACAAGCGATAGAAAGTGGCAACAGGGTGCGTAAAAAATTTATGACGACTTCTTTGCAAAAAACCATTAAAGCATTGGAAACAGTTGGCTCTGCTGACAGGACTTAACGCAACCAAATTGCGGGTTGTCGCAACTCTCGACCATTAAAAATCGTGTGATTTTTTTCTATAAGGATGAATTATGTCAGAAAAATCGGTGAAATTGTCTTTGGGGTTTTCTTGTGTGGGGCATACTTATTCACATTTTTTCTCGCCCATTTTTTATATTGCCGCTCTATCTTTGGAAATTACGTTGACAAAAACCCACGGGGAAGTTGTCGCTTTAATCGTCGTCGGTAATTTATTGTTCGGTTTTGCTGCCCCAGTCGCAGGCTGGTTGGGCGATAAATGGTCATCTGTCGGAATGATGGCGATCTATTATGTCGGTATGGGCGCGGCCTTGATTTTAACCGGCCTTTCCAATGGTGCGTTTATGATTGCTGCCGGATTAGCCTTAACCGGTATGTTTGCTTCTATTTATCATCCGGTGGGTATTGCTTGGCTCGTGCGCAGCTCTAAACAAATTGGCACGGCACTCGGTATTAATGGAGTTTTTGGGAATTTAGGCCCGGCTGTTGCGGCTTTGATGACGGGCATTATCATTGACACATTTGGTTGGCGTTGGGCATTTATTATTCCAGGCGTGCTGGTCTTGGGTACGGGACTTTTATTTTGCTTTTGCCTTTATAAAGGCTGGGTTGTTGAAACTAAACACGACCGCAACCCGCCAAAGGTGAGTGCATCAAAAAAAGATTTGGTCCGGGTGTTTTTAATATTGGCGGTGACCATGCTTTCTGGCGGCATTATTTTTCAATCAACGCAACCGGCTTTACCCAAAGCTTTTTCTGAAGTCTTGGCAAATGATGGTGCATTTGGCATTTCAGTATGGATCGCGGGTATTTATGGGATCAGTTCATTAATGCAAATCGTTGGCGGTAAATTGGCGGACCGGTATCCTGTGAAATTAGTCTATCTGGGGTGCTATTTGCTGCAAATTCCGCTAATGGCTTTGGCATCATTGATGGTTGGAAATATCGGTTTTGTCGGGCTTGCGATTGTTATGGTGGCGATCAATACAGGCGCTTTGCCGGCTGAAAACATGTTGGTCGCAAAATATGCGCCGCCCAAATACCGTGCCCTTTCTTATGGGCTTAAATTTGTGGTGGCTTTTGGTTTTGCCGGGCTCGGCGTATTATTAGAAGGCGCGATTTACGATTTGACCGGCGGCTTTTCATTATTGTTTGCCATACTGGGTGGGGTTGCTGTGATTTCGGCAACGGCTATATGGATGTTACCTAATGAACAAATAACGCCCGTCGCTCAAGCGGCAGAATAGTTTTTATGAGCATATCTCCTGTAATGATCGATCATCTTGACCATTTGGTTCTAACGGTCAAAAGCATTGAAAAAACGATTGGTTTTTATGGCGATGTTTTAGGTATGGAAAACCGTATTTTCAAAGACGGTCGCAGTGCATTGCATTTTGGCCATCAGAAAATAAACCTGCATGAAAATGGTCATGAATTTGATCCAAAAGCATTATCCCCCACACCCGGCAGTGCTGATTTATGTTTTATTTCAACAACGCCGATCAGTAGTGTTGAACAACATTTACGCACCTTGGGCATCGCCATTGAACAAGGCCCCATTGAACGCACCGGCGCATCGGGTCCGATTATATCCATTTATATCCGTGACCCTGATGGTAATTTGATCGAAATTTCAAACCAATTGTAATTTCACAATAACGCTTGTTGTAAATCGCGGATTAAATCAGCAGGGGTTTCTAGTCCAATTGAAAGCCTTATGACATCCGGTCCGGCCCCCGCATTAATCCGCTGATCATCGGTTAATTGCCGATGGGTGGTAGATGCCGGATGTAATATCAATGATCGGGTATCGCCGATATTGGCTAAGTGAGAAAATAAATTGACGCCTTCAACCAATTTAATACCGGCATCAAACCCATCTTTTAAACCGAATGTGAACACCGACCCCGGTCCTTTGGGGAGGTATTTTTTTGATAATTCATAATAAGGACTGGACGGCAGGCCGGCATAAGAGACCCAACTGACTTTGTCATGAGTATTTAAAAATTCAGCAATAATTCCGGCATTTTCTACGTGGCGGTCCATACGCACGGGTAATGTTTCAGTTCCAGTGATGGTATTAAACGCATTGGTCGGTGACATAGCCGGGCCAAAATCACGCAATCCCACGGCACGGGCTTTCATGGTAAAGCCAAAATCGCCAAACGTTTCATAGAACGTCAACCCGTGATAGGCCGGTTCCGGTTTGCACATCGATGGAAATTTATCGTTTTTTGCCCAATCAAATCGCCCGCTTTCAATCAATACCCCGCCCATGGAGGTTCCGTGCCCGGATAAGAATTTGGTGGTGGAATGGACAATTAAATCCGCTCCCCAATCAAAGGGCCGGCATAAATAGGGCGTCGCCATGGTGTTATCAACGATTAATGGAATGCCCGCATCGTTTGCGATTTTGGCAATGGCTTCCAGATCTAAAATAATGCCGCCGGGATTGGCTAAAACTTCAATAAAAATGGCTTTGGTTTTGTCCGTGATGGCGGCTTTGAAATTGTCCGGGTTGGTGGGGTCAACAAAATCACAATGCCAGCCTAGTTTTTTGAAACTCAAACCAAATTGCGTAATTGATCCACCGTATAAATTTCTGGATGCGATGAATTCATCGCCCGGTTCCAACAATGTGAAAAACGTTAAAAATTGTGCCGCATGTCCGGATGCGGTACAAACAGCAGCGCGGCCATTTTCCAAACTGGCTAAGCGTTCTTCTAACACGGCGACAGTGGGATTGGTTAGCCGCGAATAAATAAACCCAAATGTTTGAAGATTAAATAAATCGGCGGCATGGTCGGCATCATCAAAAACATAGGCTGTGGTTTGGTGGATAGGCGTGCTGCGTGACCCGGTTACCGGATCAGGGGCGGCACCGGCGTGTATAGCCAAGGTTTCAAATCCGAATGTGTCTTTGTCATGATCCGTCATGGTGTTAGTTTCCGACGTTTCGAAGTAATGATACCTGAATTGACACCAGCCCATCCCAGTTCGCCAAACAACCGCCCATATTCTATTTTTGGGCAGCGGTCCATGATTACGTTTAATCCGGAGTTTTGAGCAACTTGGGCCGCATCATCATGGCGTACGGATATTTGCATCCATAATGTTTTGATGTTTTTAGCATCGATGTGTGGTTGGATGTCGTCAACAATGGCAGGAATGGCAGATGACCCACGGAATATATCAATCATATCGATATTTCCCGGAATATCAGCTAAACGGGCAAAAACCTGTTGTCCTAAAATCTCTTTTCCCGCTTGGCCGGGATTGATGGGGATGACTTGATAACCTTTGCCCAATAAATATTTCATGACAAAATTTGATGGGCGTACCCAATTGGCACTGGCACCAATCATGGCGATGGTTTTTGTTTGCCGTAAAATTTTACGGATATCATTGTCTTGATAAACAAGGGGCAGGGCAGAAGACGTCATGTTATTCATCTTTCCAAGGCGGCATCGGTTGTTTGTTTAAAAAGGCTTGAATGCCTTCCCGTGCATCTTTGCTTTGCATGTTACATGTAATGACGTCAGCCGCCATGTCGTAAGCTGCATCCAAACCGTGTTCGATTTGTTTGTAAAATAACTGTTTACCTAATCGAATAGCCGCCGTTGATTGTTTGGCGACCCGGTGGGCCAAATCATTCACCGCGCCATCAAGTTCATCCAAGGGCACAATGTTATTCAGTAAACCTATCTGCAAAGCTTTATCCGCATCGATCATGTCCCCTGTTAATAGCATTTCCATAGCTTGTTTGCGGCCGACGTTGCGGGTGACGGCAACCATGGGTGTTGAGCAAAATAACCCTAAATTGACACCTGAAGTTCCAAATTTTACATGATCAGCGGCAACCGCTAAATCACATTGCGCCACCAATTGACATCCGGCGGCGGCGGCTACCCCTTGAACACAGGCGATCACCGGTTGCGGTAATTTTGTAATCGTTATCATCATGTTGGAACATTGTTTGAACAACGCCCGCATGGCCTGTTCGCCGGGATCGGTCATTAATTCAGATAAATCATGACCGGCTGAAAACGCTTTGCCTTGGCCTTTGACGATTACAACGCGCACTGTTTTGTCATCGGCGATGTCATGGAGCTGTCGTTGAATAGCGCCCATGAGTTCTGACGATAAGGCGTTAAATTTATCACCGCGATTTAATGTTAACGTTGTGATGCCATTGTCATCGTCACGTAATAGTACAGGGTCGGTGGTGGTCATGATGTCATGCCTCGTTCAAATGCTTGATCATATATTTTCCATTTTTTACAGGCCTAAGGCAAGTCGGGGATTGCACCAATGGCGCGTTATTGCCAAACTGTGTTGTAGGATTTCAATTTAATTGATTGCCGGGCCTATATTAGCATAAAAGGACGTGTATGAAACCAATGAGCGATGTTGAACAAAAAGATACAGTGATCCGCCGGGTTGAACAGTCGATGGAATGGATGTTTGGTAGCGATTACAGCGTTCAGACATTACAAGACAGCGATGATACTATGCAACACGACCGGTTGAACCACCGCCTCGTATCTCATGAGTTACGGCGCCAACAAAATTTAGAATCCATTATCATGTCGGCCTACCGCAAAGCGCCGGGATTGGATTTGTCGGAACAATCGATACCCTCCATTAATGATGACTGGATGGGCCGTTGGCTGCGGATATCAAGCGATACTCATGACGACTATATGCAGTCTGTATGGGCTGATGTGTTGATTGCTGAAACGACTGGACCGGGACAGTTTTCTTTATCCACTTTGGATAAATTATCGTGTTTGCGGCCACAGGATTTAGACCTATGTCGCCGTGTTAGCCGTTTGTATTTCCCAACCGGTTTGTTATTCAAACTTGCCGGTGGTGCTGATTTAGATGCATTCGGATTATTGTCTGAACATATTGAAAGTCTAAAAAATTTAGATCTTATGTGGCAAGCCGACGATTTAAACGTCTCGTTTTTAGCCCCAACTAAAGGTTTGACCTTGGATTTCACAGGTGCTGATCTTGTGTTGCGCCACCCCGAACGTGAATTATTTACTTTTCAAACCTATAAATTGACCGATGCTGGGCGTGAATTATCAAAACTGATGCATGATGGCACGGTCGATACAGATTATTTAGGGGCATTGGGTTCGTTTATGAAAAATGACGGTTATGATTACAGACTTAAAATCAAAAACCTAGATTAGGGTATTCTTATTTATGACGACAAAATTATCCGCAGAAGACTTTAATGCATTGCTGGCCGAAGAAATGCCTTTCGCATTAAAAGAGGGCGTGCAAGCCCTATCCATAGGTGATAACCAAGCCGTTTTAAAAATCCCCTATGATGAAAAAATGTTGCGACCAGGTGGCACGATTTCGGGACCTACCATGATGATGTTGGCCGATGCCACAATGTATGCAACGTTATTAGGGGCCATCGGCGTGGTTAAGCTTGCCGTCACAACAAATTTTTCAATCAACTTCTTGCACCGCCCGAAACCTGTTGATTTATTGGCCGAAGGTAAAATTTTAAAACTCGGCAAACGCTTGGCCGTTATGGAAGTCACGGTGATGAGTGATGGACAAGACCATCCAGTGGCCCATGCCACGGGCACATATTCCATCCCGCCAAATCGATAATATGTGTGGTATTATAATACCTTAATCTCAAGGTGTTGAAAATAAACAATAAATTTAAAAATTAATTCAAATTATGGTATTGACGAGGCGGTAAAAACCGACATAATCCGGCTCGCGCACTGCAATCGCCCAATCATTGCTATTTTGGTTGTTGGTGGGCTACTTGATTGAAAACTTACTGATCTGTATTGGCCGACGACGGTTCATAATTTACAACAGGTCACGTGACTGAGAGATTTAAAATGAAAACCTATTCCGCCAAACCGACGGACGTCGAAAAGAAATGGTTTGTTGTTGATGCCGAAGATTTGGTGTTAGGCCGTATGGCCAGCGTCATTGCCTTGCGTCTTCGTGGTAAACATAAACCTATGTACACGCCGCACATTGATTGTGGTGATAACATTATTGTTGTGAATGCTGAAAAAGTCCATTTGACCGGCAAAAAACTGAGCGATAAAAAATATTACTGGCATACCGGTTATCCGGGCGGCATTAAACACCGTACAGCGGGTGCCTTGCTTGATGGTGCGCATCCTGAACGTGTCGTTATCAAAGCCATTGAACGTATGATCAGCCGTAATCCATTGGGTCGTCAGCAAATGACTAAACTCCATGTTTATGCAGGTCCAACGCATCCGCACGAAGCGCAAACACCGGAAGTTCTGGACGTTGCTGCCATGAACCCTAAAAATAAAAGGAGCCAGTAGTCCATGGCCGATGAAGTAAAAACACTCGAAGATCTTAAAGATCTGGTCGAAGGCACGGATATCGTTTCCGCCGCTGCCGAACAAGATAAACCTGTTGAGCCACAAATCGACGAGTTGGGTCGTTCTTATGCAACGGGTAAACGTAAAAACGCCATTGCCCGTGTCTGGATTAAACCCGGACCCGGAAAAATCGTTGTTAATGGCCGTGATGTTGATACTTATTTCGCGCGCCCTGTTTTGCGCATGGTTATCAATCAGCCATTTGCAGTTACCGAACGCGAAGGTCAATATGACATCTTCTGCACCGTTAAAGGTGGCGGACTTTCTGGACAAGCCGGCGCATTACGCCACGGCATTTCCAAAGCGCTGACATTGTATGAGCCACTACTGCGTGGGGCTTTGAAAGCCGAAGGCTTCCTAACCCGTGACAGCCGTGTTGTGGAACGGAAAAAATACGGTCGCCGCAAAGCGCGTCGTAGCTTCCAGTTCTCAAAACGTTAATCGAGCATTTGAGCGTTTCCAAAACGAATTAAAGGGCTGCTTCCAATTATTATGGGGCGGCCCTTTTTTTTGTGCTGCTTTAATAAATAATTTTTTACTGTTGAGTTCGCTCATCAAATTCTGGATACCCAAGAGCTGTAATTGGCAGAGCCTCCATGGATTATTTCATTGTATGCCGATGCAAATTCTTGTGTTACAGGACCGATAGACCCATTTCCAATGACTAGACCATCTACTGAAACAATGGATTCTATTTCATGAGCTGTGCCACACCAAAAAATTTCATCAGCTCCATATAATTCTGTGCGGCCGACACTTCTTTCAATAATGGAATAGTTAAGATCGGTGCTGGCTAACGATATTAATGTATCTCTGGTTAAACTTTCCAGAATATCGCTGGTAACAGATGGCGTAATTAGTTTTCCTTTTTTGACTATAAATATACAAGCCCCTGTACCTTCTGAAACGTATCCTTGATGAGTTAGCATGACAGGACCATCAAAACCTCTTTCCTTGGCTTCAATATCCGCAGCCCTATTATTTACATAATTGGCTACGCATTTGACTCTTGGGGGCATCGAGTTATCGGATATTCTTGTAATTGTGCTGACACCTAAATTGACCGTTCGCAGATTATTTAAGCTTGAATCCATAGCTGTTAAACCGATTACAAAACTAACCGTTCCACGAGCGTTGATGGGACGATCATCCGATAAATATGCCATAACACGTATATGGATGGGGCTGGTAATTATATTCGCTTTAACCGTTTTATTTATTTCATTCGTCAGCTGTGAAACATCAATACCAAAGTCCATTTTCATGATCCGACAGTTTAAAATTAGCCGCTCAATATGGTCTTGAGTACGGAACAAAATAACGTCCTCCGTATGTTTATCAATGTAACCTCTAATGCCTTCAAAAACGGACACGCCATATTTCATTGCATTGGAAAAAGCAAAAACGTGGCAGTCATTTTTGTCAACAATAGTTCCGTTATGGTTCATATATGTGGCTGTTTTATTTATCAATGATACACCTTAAAATGTAAAAGTTCGTAAGCTATAAATTAAAAAAGCACCTAAAAAAATTCCTGATGCCAGACGACTGGTAAAAATGACAAAAATCAAAACGGTCACACCGGTTAAAAATTCTTCAACTCCGGTGATAATTAATGGTGCAAGTGTTGCAGATAAAACCGTTCCAGGAAGATAAGTTAACCAATTCCTCATAAACTTGTTAAGTTTGAATTGGCGCAAAATGATAAGTCCGGATACCCTCGTTAAATAGGTAACCAGCCCCATTAGACAAATAATAATGAGATCTTTATTCACGATTATTAACCGCAGTCGCAATCAAAGACGCAATAATGGCTGCGATGGGGATCGACCAGAAAATAGGGAAAAATTGACTTAAAAATATAGATGTAACTGCGGCGACAGCCCATGGAGTAAAATTTTTGTCACCGTTCCACATACCACCTAATAATGCTGCAAAAGAAATAGCTGAAAAAAAATCCAATCCAAATTTTGTGTAATCTGGGATAAGCCCACCTAGTGTATGACCGAAATATGCAGCAAATAACCATGGGATCAAAATGGCGGTCCCACTGCCAACAATATACGCTAATGTGACCACATTGGATGGGTTGTTTTGCAGATGTCTCATGGCGATGCTCCACGTTCCATCTGTAATAAAATAGGCCGCAATTAAACCTTTTTTCGACATTAATTCAGGCACGTGATTGGCAATTGTTAAGGACATAAGAATGTGACGCGCATTTACAAACATGACCATCATGGCAATAGTTGCTATGCCTGTGTCGGACCAAATTGATAGGGCGATTAGCTGCGATGAACCGGCATTGACTAATCCATTCATAATTACAGTGTTGATTGCCGATAAACCAGTATCGCGTGCAACGATCCCAAACACAATTCCAAACAGAACGGCATTGATAATCATGGGCCAGCTTTGTATGGCACCTTGAATAAAATGATCGCGCGTTGAATTCATTGTATTGAGCCTAGACACATTTTTCATTTTATTAAACCCAAAACAATATTGTACTATCTCTTTTGGGACCAAAAAATCCTGAAACTGTTAATCTTCTTGATGAGCCTGGTAACACTTCATGGATGTTTGATGATCTAAATATAACAAGGTCACCTAAGGAAGGTTTTATGACATCTTTATCTAAACTAGGTTTGTTCGCTACGTTACGGTCTGCCGTTGGGTATACAATTGTTTCACCCCCATAGTCAGGTAGTTGTAGGTAGATATTCCAAGCAAATTGATCAATAAGGTCTTTGTGACTTTCTAAGTCAGGGCATTCCCCCGGTAACCAGTCACGGTGAAGAGGGGCGCTTGCCATATCTCTTATTGTGCATTTTGAAAATTATGATTGCCAATCAATGGGTAATGAACTTTGCAACCTGTATGACTTTCAATAAAATGTGTGAGTTTGTTAAAAAGGTTATTGTTTGAAAATAAATTATCTGAAAAAATTGTAGCGTACCTTTGAGTTAATTCTGCGTATTTACTTCGCTCAAATCGGTAGCGGAAAAAATTTGGCCCTAATTTACCCTTTGTATCTTCCTGTCTATTTTTATTGTCGCCACGGTAATATTTTATTCCAATTTGATCAATTTTATTAACCAGTTCAAAGCATTCATTCTGACTTAGAAAGTTTGATACTCTCATATGAAGCGTGCCTCCAATTAGTAAATCAACTAATGTTTCGGAACTGTTATTGGAGTTCATTTTTATGCCTCATGATGTGATTGAACGTGAATAGGTGGTATAAATAAATTCTATAAATGGTATATTTTAATAACTATTAATCGTTATAAAAGTGTATAAGCTGTTCGTTTTGATAGCACAAGGGCAATTACAAAGTTTGCCAGTAATCGCTTTATTATTGAAGATGTTCTGCGCAATATCGGCCCGAATTTAAAGGCGGCTTGATGTTCAAAGCGCAAAAAGTACTCATTCGTTCAAATGGTAATTTGATCTTTGTCCAAGGTGAGGTTCCAAACGTCGTTTTTGGGTTTTATGTGTACCGACAATGCATTGGGTATTGGTGAAATATGTGGCTGAATTGAAATCACTTTTTGGGCGGTATGCATTAAACCTTTATGGGCACCAACCAATGTATTTGGGGCTTTTGAAACGGCACGCTTCATGGCACTCCCGATACGTTCTGAAAATTGATGAAATGTATCTCCGTTGGGTGGGTCGCATTCATCGGCACATCCAAATGGCCTTGGATCGACCCTTGCTCATTAAATCAGGTTTCTCCGTGACGCAAAAAGTAAAAAAGATTTTTGATGTTCATTAAATCTCTTTTAAAACATTGATGGTTTTTTTGGGAAATCATTGACCACTTTGCCCTAATTGGTTGGAAACTATTTGCAGTTATTTTAAAATTATTTCAATATTTTCTATGAAATTGTCATGCTCTTGGAGAGTATGCACCAATAATAAAGGATTAATCTGTTGGCATTAGAACCCTTATGGGCGTCGCAACAACCGCCAACTTATTTAAAGCTTAAACCTGGTGTTCTGCCGGGATTATTGGTGTGTTTTTTTGCCGTACTCGGCATTTTTACCATCGGGTTTATTTTTGTGCCAATTGCTGTTGTTTGCACCCTCGTTGCTATAGTTATATCGATTTCACATCTTAGTTTATCTGGCATGGGTGTTTCGCTGCTGGCCATGGTCATGACTGGAATTGGACTTGTCACGTCTTCTGTATTAATAACCGTATTATTAGGTGGTTTTGCATATATGTACGATATGATTAAAATTATTCCCCTTTATGAAGCATAAAAATCTCGCTGATTTGTAACGCCTTGTTAATCGCACAAATGCCCGGTTTTGACATAAATGGTACAGCCTTTGGTGCTGAACGGTGTGTGGATACTGTATGATGGGTTACGGATCCATGTGCCTTTTGGGTACTGTCCGTGTTCATCTTCGAATGTGCCCTCAACCACGAATATTTCTTCACCACCCGGGTGGGTATGGCGGTTAAACTGTGTGCCGGGCTGCCATTTGACCATGGCCACACTTTCCGTTCCATATTGGTGTAATGGCATGACCGATAATCCGTCCACCACGCCCGGCGACCACTCTGTTTTTGACGTATCGGTTTTAGCAAAAGTTTGATCGTTTTTATCCATTTGGCCCAGTTTAACAAAAATTGTACAGCCATTTTTACTATAAGGCGTGTGTTTGGATCCAACCGGGTTACGAACATACATCCCCACGCCATGATCACCAGAACCGTCGGAAAAAATACCGTCTAACACTAAAAATTCTTCGCCGCCGGTATGGGTATGTTCTGAAAAATGACTGCCCTGAGCATAACGGACTACCGAAGTCGCGCGTCCACTCTCTTTACCTTCACGTTCCAACATGCGTCGCTGAACCCCAGTCTGGGGGCTGTTAACCCAATTTAGTTGTTCCGTTTCGATGATGGCCGTTTTTTTAAAGTTCATGTTCAGGTTTGTAGTCATTTAGATTTTATTCCCTTCAAAATAATGTTCATTGATTAGGCCTCGTCGTGAAGCCTCTTCGTCATAGCACTACTGAAGTTTCTTATATTTATCTTTTTTTGGGTACCCTAATCACAATCGTAAACATGAGTGAGTATGTATGAGATTTCAACAAACGGCGGCAGTTATACCCAAAAATGTAGAAACACTGAGATCCGGAGTAACCTGAAGTGTTGAAATTGTCATTATCTTAATCAATTCAGTAGTTTTATTAAAACTTATTTACCTATCTATATATAGATAGGTAAAATTATGATGCGGGTCAACAATTTAAGTTCTACCTCCTAAATTATAATAATAACCCTGTGTAAAAAATGAATGAAAGCGATATTGTAATGCGGAATATAAAAGCAGAGCTCATTAAAACGGCACAAGACATGATACAAAAATTTGGCTATAACGCATTTAGTTACCGCGATATTGCTAATGAAGTGGGCATTAAAAGCGCGAGTATTCATTATCATTTTCCAAGTAAAGCTGATTTAGGCGAAGCCGTGGCTGCTGATTACAGGAAAAAATTCATGGGAACTTTAAAAGAAGCTGATGAGCAGGGTAAAACAACGTCAGAATTGTTAATTTTGTATGTGTCATTATTTAAACAGGCATTAATCGAAGATAATAAAATGTGTTTGTGTGGCATGTTAAGTGCTGAAATATCATCATTACCGAAACAAATAGCTGCTGAAACAAAGCTTTTTTTTCATGAAAACCAAAATTGGTTAGTTAGTGTTATGTTACGTCATGTGAAACCATCATCATCAGCACCCATGACGGATTTCAAAACAGAAGCGGCATTATTTGTAGCATCGTTAGAAGGCGCATTAATTGTTGCCAAAGGGCTTGGCGATGTGGACGTTTTTAATAAAATTACAGAAAAATTTTTAAGTCCTTATTTGGATTAATTGTAAATTGTGTTCATTCAAATAATTAATTTTTTGGCTTGATTTAATAATAAATCATGGATAAATTCAGGTATCGACCAGCTGTGCTCCTGACTGAAGCACCTTTGAAAGCAAAAAGAATGACAAACCGACGACGCTAATGCTGATTATTTTGACCAATTAAATTGGTCATATTTTGTGTTGTTTGTTTTATAGGGTCGATTTTCAAAATTAAAACGGTATTTAAGAAACCATACATGGTCAAATTATGTGTGAAATCTTTATGTATTGCTGCCCGGGGCGATTAAGGGAATAAGAAAATGGTTAAAAAAATATTCATCGATGGCGAAGCCGGCACCACGGGATTGCTAATCCGTGATCGGTTAAAAGGGCGGCTGGATATCCAACTGTTAAGTCTTGGCGATGACCTTCGTAAAGATGAAAGCGCACGCCGTGATATGTTAAATAGTGTCGATGTTGCCATTTTATGTTTACCCGATGCAGCCGCACGGTCAGCCGTAGATTTAATTGAAAATGAAAATGTTCAAGTCATTGATGCGTCATCGGCCCATCGGACGACACCGGGTTGGGTGTACGGCATGCCAGAATATGATGATGGTCAACGGGATCGAATTAAAAATGCGTCGCGTGTGACAAACCCCGGCTGTTATGCAATCTCTTCTGTGGCGATGATCCATCCTTTGGTCGTGGCCGGAATTATCGATGAAAATTGGCCTGTGACGATTAATGCTGTGTCTGGTTATTCGGGCGGTGGGCGTCAATTGATTGAACGGTTCGAAGATGAAAATAATGCCGAGTTTATCGACACGCCGTTTCGGGTCTACGGCTTAGGCTTGGATCATAAACATATCCCAGAAATTAAAATGCATGGTGGTTTAAACCATGCTCCATTGATGGTGCCTAGTGTTGGCCGGTTCAAACAAGGCATGATTGTTCAGTTGCCATTACCTTTATGGTCAATACCCGGTAACCCAACGGCCGAAGACGTCGTCAGTGTGTTGTCGGATCATTACAAACATGAAAAATTTATCACGGTTTTAAATGTTGAAGAAAATAAAAATATATCTCATTTGGATCCGGAAATATTAAATGGCAGCAACACATTACGTATAAATGTTTTTTCTAATGTGGATGGAGATCAAGCCGTGGTCGTGGCATTGCTGGATAATTTAGGTAAAGGTGCATCAGGGCAAGCTTTGCAAAACCTGAATCTGATGATTGGTGCTGACGAGCAAACTGGATTAACGATCGGAGAATGATGGTTGTCGTCGGTTGTGTTAAATGTCCAAATCGTCGACAAATTCTGCGTTTTCTTGAATAAACTGAAAACGCATTTCCGGTTTTTTGCCCATTAAATTTTCCACCAATCGAGCTGTGTCTTTGGCATTAATAATATCTTCATCATTATGCCCAGTGGGAATGGTGATTTTTAACAACGTGCGGCGGTCGGGGTCCATCGTTGTGTCTTTTAACTGTTTTGGTGGCATTTCACCCAAACCTTTAAAGCGGCTAATATCAATTTTGCCGCGCCCGGAAAATTCTGTTTCCATCAATTTGTCTTTGTGGGCATCATCCCGGGCATAAATTGTTTTTTCACCTTGACTGATGCGGTAAAGCGGTGGCAATGCTAAAAACAAATGCCCGTTTGTGATTAATTCAGGGGTCATTCGGTAAAAGAATGTCATCAGTAATGATGCAATATGCGCGCCGTCCACATCGGCATCGGTCATGATGATGATTTTTTCGTAGCGTAAATCATCGTCGATATAGCTGTCTTCTAATCCACAACCTAAGGCTTCGATTAAATCAGATAATTCCTGATTGGCTTTGATTTTGTCATAACTGGCACTCGCCACATTCAGGATTTTACCGCGTAATGGCAATACGGCTTGGGTTTCCCGGCGGCGTCCTTGTTTGGCAGACCCGCCCGCACTGTCACCTTCGACGATAAATAATTCGGTGCCGGCACGGGTATTTTGTGTGCAGTCTGATAATTTGCCCGGTAGCCGTAATCTTTTGGTTGCTGATTGCCGTTTGGTTTGTTTTTGGTCACGTTTTTTTAGTCTGTATTCAGCGCGTTCAATGGCGTGTAGTAATAACTGTTCGGACGCATCCGGTGCGCCGGATAGCCAATGGTCAAAATGATCGCGTACGGCTGTTTCTACTAAACGGTGGGCTTCGATAGTGGACAGCTTGTCTTTGGTCTGTCCTTGGAACTGGGGGTCTGTGATAAATGCCGATAACATCACCATAGCACCACCAACGACGTCTTCGGCGGTGATTTTGCTCGCCGATTTATTATTGGTCAGTTCGCCGTAAGCCCGCAAACCCTTGGCTAACGCACTACGCATGCCATTTTCATGGGTGCCGCCAATCGGCGTGGGAATGGTATTACAATAGGAATTAAAAAACGCTTGTTCATCTATAGGCCAAATCACAGCCCATTCTACTTTTCCCGGCGCATTGTTAAATTTAGTTTTACCTGAAAAAGCGTTGGGGGTCACTGTTTTCCGGTCACCAAGAGTGCCCATCAAATAATCGGATAAGCCGCCGGGGAAGTGTAAAACAGCCGTTTCTGGTGTTTCATCACCGGCACCCAGAATTTTTGGGTCAACTTGCCAGCGGATTTCAACACCACGGAATAAATAGGCTTTGGAACGGGCCATGCGAAATAGCGTGGCCGGTTTGAAAAATGATCGATTGCCAAAAATTTGTGGATCAGGATGGAAATGTATGGTTGTGCCCCGGCGGTTATGGACTTCACCAACGGCTTCTAATTTACTTGTCGCCTCACCTCGGCTATAAGTTTGACGCCATAATTTGCGGTCTCTGGCAATTTCAACTTCCAACTGATCTGATAACGCATTAACGACGCTTAACCCTACACCGTGCAAACCGCCCGATGTTTCATAGGCTTCGCCCGAAAATTTCCCGCCTGAATGAAGCGTTGTCATGATGACTTCTAATGCGGATTTTGATTTGAATTTAGGATGGGCATCGACCGGGATGCCGCGACCGTTATCAGTCACGCTTAATGTATTGTCAGCGGCTAGTTTAATATCAATGCGGCTGGCGTGCCCCGCGACGGCTTCGTCCATTGAATTATCTATGATTTCGGCGGCTAAATGATGCAGCGCGTGTTCATCAGTGCCGCCTATATACATGCCCGGGCGACGACGAACAGGTTCTAATCCTTCTAAAACTTCGATGTCTTGTGCTGAGTATCCACCATCTGATTTATTTGATGTCGATGGCTTTGCAGTAACAGTTTTTTTATGCGGCGATAAAGGCGCGGAGGGGTATGGCGTGGGGGCATCGTTGGCAACAGTAGTCAGCAGAGGCGCCGGAGTATCATGTTGATTTTTTTCTGCGGCCACAGTTTTATCTTGATCCGGTTTGCTTTCTGGAAGGTCAAAAAGATCGTTAATCATGAAAAACAAAGTCTCCGCAGGGATGAATAAGCTTGTATTGTTCTGGTTTGAAGCTGTTTAACGGATTGCAGGTATCCAAACAAACACAGAGTTCAATGTAGTGATAAACAGTTTTTAACGCATTATAAAGTGTTATTGAAGAAAAAGTGTACTATATTTAGTGCAAGTAGACACAATTATCGTCTTTTATCGAATTAGGTTACGTTGAGTGTATAATTCATGTTTTTGATGATATTTTGTAATTTATAATTTTTTGTGTAGGGTTTTATGATGAATGACCAAAAACAACAAACACCATCGGGGACGCTTGCTATTCGTCAATTAGCCATGCCGAGGGACACGAATCCGGACGGTGATATTTTTGGTGGATGGTTAATGTCACAAATGGATATTGCCGGTGGTATCACTGCTCGGGAACATATAGGTGGCCGGGCAGCAACGGTTGCGGTCGACGGATTTACATTCCACAAACCTGTTCATGTCGGTGACGTTGTGTGTTGTTATGGCGATGTTCAACGAATTGGCAAAACATCGATTACCATCAAAATCGAAGCTTGGACCATCCGCCGCGATATCACCCAACAGCGGGTCAAAGTTACCGAAGGCGTTTTTACGTTTGTTGCACTTGATGAAAATGGCAACAAACGGCTTATAAATCAGAAGTAACCCATGATCACGGCATGGTAATAGACTATTTAGAATATCAGTAAAAATGCATATGCCATTACAAACGCAGATGTTAATGCCGCAAAATCTTTGATGATCGGTGATTTAGTTGACGTTTTTTCTAAGTTTATTTGTTCTATGATCTGTATTGTTGTCATGATCTTTGTCTTTCAGTTTGTCGGTTGGTTTATGTTTGTAAATAGTTCATCTATGTCTTGGAACAAAACATAAACAAAAGAGAACAAAGCGTCAACATATATTTTTCACTGTAATGTTATTTGCTACAGTAGGCCTAGTTTTGTTATATATTCTGTAAGTAGGGCTTTATAAAGAAAGGACATTTTATGGTGATCAACATAAAAACGGGTTTTGTGATTTTTATGGTTACTGCTGCGATTCTATTTATGTCGGGGCAAAAAACCATGGCTGCAAAATCACGGGTTGTGAATGCAGTTATTACGCAAAATAGTGGTGGTACATTCCGAGTTGATGCCAGCGTTCGCCATCCTGATACAGGGTGGGATCATTATGCTAATAATTTTCAAATTCTTGATGGGGCAGGCAACGTGTTAGCCACAAGGGTGTTGGTTCATCCCCACGTCAATGAGCAACCTTTCACCCGATCACAAGGCGGAATTGTTATTCCTGCAACCATAAAAAAAGTCTTTGTCCGGGCTAAATGCAGTATCGATGGTGACGGGGTTGAACTGTTTAAATTGGATGTTCCCGGCCGCAATTAATCTTTATCAGCTCATATGATTAAAACGGCTTTGTAAAGCCATACTATCAATAGATTTAAGCGGCAAGCTCAGGAACAGCGTAATTCGTGTTTCTAACATACGGTAAACATTGGCGATCTGTGTTGCTATTTCTTCTCTCGTTCCGGTGAATAGGGCTGGGTCCGGGATGCTCCAGTGGGCGGTGATGGGTTGTCCCGGCCAAATTGGACAAGGTTCTTGGTTGGCTTTATCACAAACCGTGAAAATGAAATCCAAATTTATCGGGGTCGGTTTGAAAAATTCGGTTATCCCTTTGGACCTGTAATCGTCAGTCGGTAACCCGATCCCTTGTAAAAAACTTTCTACATTTGGATTGATTTTTCCTGCTGGGTCTCTGCCAGCACTAAAGGCCTGAAACAATTGATTGTCCATGTTTTTTAAAATTGCCTCTGCAATAATGCTGCGGGCTGAATTTCCAGTGCATAAAAATAACACTTTGTATGGCGACTGTTCACTTTTCATTATTTGTCCTGATGATGATTTCAATAGAATGCCTATTTTTGTTGAAATTTCCAGATGCTCAAGTGACAGTTTTATGACAAAGTTTGTTGTTCTTTTCGAAATTATAGCTGGCTTGGCTACGGTCTTGACTCATTTAATTTACCATAACTGTTACAAAAAGAATAAATGAAGCTAAGGTAAAGCATTTGATCGCATTTTTTGTTTTTATTGTGATGTATACAGCAATTATTAATATGGTGGTTTTGTTCATTTCTTACGAACCAAAATCATTGATTAAAGACCATAAATCTTTTTTATTAAAAAGCGCTTCATAATTGATGGCGCCTAAAATTGCCTGACTTGCAAATACTAAAAACCTTTGAACTTTTGTATCGCTGTTTTGCATCGTATTTTTATGATGTAAAACCAATGGCAACGCGCGAAATATAAATGCGCTTAATGGGGAAATGAATAAATAAATTAAATCATAATTTAAATTTATTTTGCACTGATGGTTATATCCATGTCATGAAAATTCCAATAATAACTGGAGCAATAACCAGATAATAATTTGATTGTCTGTGTAACGTGGTTTTTTCATCTGAATCTCCTCAATTTATATTACAAGAAAATTCTACTTATCAAGACAACTGATTTTCTGGGGGATTGCCATTAAAGCCGTGAATGTATGCGTTGGAATTTATTAGATATAGATATTTTTTATGGGCATTAGATATAAAAAAGCCCCACCGGTTTGCACCAGCGAGGCTTTAAAATTAACCTGAAATTCAGATTACATCTTATGAAGAATAGTACATTTGGAATTCAACAGGATGGGGAGTGTGCTCAAAGTTGTAAACTTCTTCCCATTTCAAATCCATATAGGCATCAATGCTGTCATCGGTAAAGACATCTCCTTTTTTCAGGAATGCACGGTCAGCGTCCAAGCTGTCTAATGACTGACGCAACGATCCACAAACAGTTGGGATATCAGCCAATTCTTCGGCAGGTAAGTCATACAAATCTTTATCCATTGCATCGCCCGGGTGGATTTTGTTTTGAATGCCGTCAAGTCCGGCCATCAACATGGCTGAAAACGCAAGATATGGGTTGGCGACCGCATCCGGGAAACGCACTTCGACACGTTTTCCATTAGGACTGTTTGCAAACGGAATGCGACAAGACGCAGAACGGTTGCGGGCTGAATAAGCCAACAATACAGGGGCTTCGAAGCCGGGGATTAAACGTTTGTAACTATTTGTTGATGGGTTGGTAAACGCGTTAATGGCGCGGGCATGTTTAATCACACCACCAATGTAATAAAGAGCCGTATCGGATAAATCGGCATAGCCTGATCCAGCAAATGCCGGTTTGCCGTCTTTCCAGATGGATTGATGGGTATGCATGCCTGATCCGTTATCACCAGCCACTGGTTTTGGCATGAATGTGGCCGTTTTGCCGTATGTGTGGGCGATCATGTGTGTGCAGTATTTATAAATTTGCACGTTATCTGCACACCGTACCAATGTTGAAAATGCCATGCCGAGTTCGTGTTGGCTTGGTGCCACTTCGTGATGGTGTTTGTCCATGGTCAAACCCATTTCTTGCATCACAGTAACCATTTCGGCGCGTAAATCATGGGAAGCGTCCACCGGCGGGACCGGAAAATAGCCGCCTTTGATACCGGGGCGGTGACCGATGTTGCCTTCTTCTAATATTTTGCCGGACACATACGGGCCTTCTTCGGAATCAAATTCAAAAAAGCAAGAATTCATTTTGACATCATAACGTACGTCATCAAAGACAAAAAATTCAGGCTCGGCACCCATATATGCAGTGTCACCAATACCCGTAGACCCCAAATACGCTTCGGCTTTTTTTGCAACAGAACGTGGGTCACGACCATAAGATTGACCGGTTGTTGGTTCCATAATGTCACAGAACAAAATAACTTGGGGTTGAGCTGAAAACGGATCAAGAACAGCCGTTGTCGCATCGGGTATCAATGACATATCGGATTCGTTAATGGCTTTCCAACCAGCAATGGATGACCCGTCAAACATAATGCCATCGGCGAATGCGTCATCATCAACAAATTCAGACGTCATGGTTAAATGTTGCCATTTACCGCGTGGGTCGGTGAAACGCATATCAACAAAATTGATATTGTTGTCTTTTAAATATTTGATAACGTCTGTAGGCGTTTTGCAATTCAATGACATAATTTTTCCTTTTTTATGAAATGCGCCGGAATGGAAATTCTATTACGGGGCACGATTGAAATAACGATTGAGTATAAAGTACTTTGTAAAACTAATTTATATGGCGTCGGTGCCGCGTTCTCCGGTGCGCACGCGAATGGCTTCTTCGATGGATGAAATGAAAATTTTACCGTCCCCGATACGGCCTGTGTGGGCGGCTTGTTGAATGGCTTCGACGGCGGCTTCTAACATGTCATCATCAATAACCAGTTCAATTTTGACTTTGGGTAAAAAATCAACCACGTATTCTGCCCCGCGGTAGAGTTCAGTATGGCCTTTTTGCCGACCAAAACCTTTGGCCTCCAATACTGTGATGCCTTGCAAGCCAACTTCGTGCAAAGCTTCTTTGACCTCGTCTAATTTAAACGGTTTAATAATGGCTTCGATTTTTTTCATGAGCTTCGTTCCGCGCTATCGATGAGTGTTCAAATGCTTTCAAGGTCTATAAAGCACGGATCATGCCAAAAACAAAGTTCTGAATATTGTGTGTTTTTGAGGTTTTTTTTCTTCATTTTTTAGCCCGCCTATATTTTGTGCTGAAATTTGGTTAAATAATAGGCAGTTGTTGAAAGTTTGTGCGATGTTTTTTGTGTCATCATGCATTGACGGTAAACTGTCCCATCATCCCGGCGTCTTCGTGTTCCAATATATGGCAATGATACATATAAGGCCTGTCGGCATCGGCGTAATCAGCAAAGTCTAACACTAACCGAACACGTTCTTGGGGTTGTAGAAAAACCGTATCTTTTAATCCCATTTCGCCGGGGGCAGGGGGGCGGCTATTACGGTCTAAAATACGGAACTGTACATCATGAATATGAAAGGGGTGGGCCATCATTGATGTGTTCTCGATTTGCCAGATTTCCGTCGTATTGATACGGACTTTTTCATCAATACGGTTCATATCCATTGTTTTCCCGTTAATGGAAAAAGCGCCACCGCCCATCATCATGCCTCCCATGGACATTTGCATAACAAATCGCCGTGTTCGAACGGCTTTTGATGGGTTCAGTTTTGGTAATTGAATTAACTGTGTGGGTATGTTTGCCGATGAACTAAGGCTGCTATCCGGTTTAATCTCAAGCACTTCAAATGACGTGTTAACGCCCATCATATCACCCATCATGCCGCGGGTTATGGGTGTGTATGATTGTAATCGCACGGGACGTCCATCCGATACATCGACGATAATTTGAGCCCGTTCGCCGGGGGCAAGGGTCACTTGAGTTGTTGCAAAGGGTCGTTGTAATAATCCGCCATCGCTGGCGATTTGTTGAAATGCGCGGCCATCATTTAAACCAAGTGTATAAGCACGTGAATTGGATCCATTTAAAAAACGTAATCGAATTTTATTGGTTTTAGCCTGGAAATACGGTCGCACGGTGCCGTTCACCAATAATACATTTCCGCGCATGCCCATCATTTGTGATTGCATGTTGTTGCCGTAATAAAACGATCCATCATCGTTAAACGAACGGTCTTGTAATATCAATGGAATATCGTCGATGCCATATTTATTCGGTAGTTCAAGGCTAGATGTTTCATCGTCCTCCACATAAATCACCCCAGCTAATCCATGATAAACTTGGCGTCCAGTAACCGGTACCATATGCGAATGATACCAAAACATTGACGCCCGTTGTTTGATGGTGAATTCAGGTGTCCATGTATCTCCGTCTTGGATGATTTGGTGCGGTCCACCGTCAGCGGCTGCCGGTAAATGCAATCCGTGCCAATGCAATGTGCTGGCCTCGCCAATGGTGTTGGTCACATTGATTGCGATCTTTTCACCGTTTTTCATTTTTAGTGTCGGTCCAAGGTAATCGCCGTTAATGCCAAGTGTTGGCGTGTTAAAACCGTCGAAAAATTGCGACACAGATTTTTGTAACTTTAAATTATAGGTGCGCACTCCGTTACGGGCGATGCCTTCGTTTATTTTGGGTATAGCCAACGGTTTACTTTCCGCAGCAAAAACAGGTGCGCCAAATATCCATTGTTTGGTGAAGCGGTTTGTGAGCGCACCGGTTGTGGCTAATCCCACTCCACCGATTAATAATCCGCCAAGGGCTGTCCTGCGTGAAATCATACTGTTTTCTTTAACTGCACTGAACGTTCTTGTAATTCGGCACTATCAATTTCACCGCGTGCATAACGTTCTTGTAAAATCTCAATGCTGCTTTGGTTAGCATCTTTTTGTGAAGACCCTGTCATCCAACGGACAACAAAGACGATTAATGCGATGATTAAGCCGAACCATAACACCATCATCAATCCACCAAATGCCATTCCACCCATGCCCCATCCGGCCATGTTCCCAGCTCCGTCCATGAATTCAAATCCCATAACAAATCTCCTTTTTAAATCACTTTGTGTTGTCGGTAGTTCTGATCGTTTTAGTTAAAACTATATATGTGCCTCAGTTATGACTGGAATGGGGGCTATTTGTTACAAAATTTTACTGTAGAATTAGCTGTGACATTTTGTCACCATTTTGTTTTATAAAGGATGATCTTTAACATGTGATGAACGCTTGCACGCGGTCCATGGCGCGCTCGATATTTTCTTTGGAATTGGCATAGGAAAACCGAATGTAACCTTCGCCCGCCGCGCCGAAACTGGTGCCAGCAACGGTGGCAACGCCTGCGTCATTTAACAATCCATTTTGTAAGTCCGCCGCTGTCATGCCGGTGCCGGTGATATTCGGGAACGCATAAAACGCACCGCCCGGCATTTGACAAGTGATGCCGTCGATGGCGTTAAGGGCCGTAACCATCACATGGCGGCGTTCGTCAAAAGCCGTCATCATCCCATCCACCGCCTCTTGTGGTCCGTCAAGCGCTGCAATGCCCGCCCATTGCGCCGCCGCATTAACGCATGAATGACTGTTGATGGCTAAACGTGTAGCGGGTTCCACCAGATGTTCGGGCCACACCCCATACCCTAACCGCCATCCGGTCATGGCAAATGTTTTTGAAAACCCGTCCAGCAATATAAGCCGGTCTTTCAGGCTTTCATATTCCAATAAACTAACGTGTTGTTTACCGTCATAGAGCATGCGGCCATAAATTTCATCGGACATAACATAAACATGCGGGTGGGCTTGTAATCCTGAGACCAATTTATCGATTTCTTCGCGCGGGGTGATACCGCCTGTGGGGTTGGCCGGGCTATTGATGATGATCAGCCGCGTGCGGTCAGTAATCAGATTTAAAACCTCGTCGGCATTGAACGAAAATCCGTTGGCTTCGTGTAATGTCATGGGCACGGATTTGGCCCCAGAATAATCAATAGCTGATTTATAAATGGGAAATCCGGGGTCGGGGTAAATGATTTCAACACCCGCTTCACCAAACATTTGCATGGCAAAAAACATGGTCACTTTTCCGCCCGGCACCACTACGATGTGTTCTGGATTAATGTCGGCGTGCCTGTACTTTTTAATATCGGCGGCGATGGCTTCGCGTAATGGCAAAATGCCGTTTGCCGGTGTGTATCCATGATGACCATCATGTAATGCTTTTACTGCGGCTTCGACCACATGATCGGGGGTCGGGAAATCTGGCTGTCCAATGCCCAAATTGATAATATCCCGGCCTTGAGCTGCCAATTTCCCCGCCCGGGCCAAAACATCAAATGCTGTTTCTGTGCCTAATCTGGACATGCGTTTGGCTAAAATATTCATGGTTTTTGCTCCGGTTGATTTCAGGTCGGGAAAAGCTATGCTATGGGCGTTATTATAATTTTGCCACAGAAAGACCATTTAATGAAACCAGCAAATTCTATTTTGTCATCTTATGGGGTGACGGTGTTTGAAACGATGTCACGTTTGGCCATGGAACATGGTGCCATTAATTTGGGTCAGGGCTTTCCCGACAGTAACGGGCCCAAAGATTTGCGGGATGTGGCGGCAAAAGCCATTATTGACGGCCCAAACCAGTACCCGCCGATGATGGGCATTCCTGAATTACGCCAAGCGGTGGCCGTTCATAACAAACGGTTTTATGATTTGGATATCGATTGGATGAGTGAGGTCATGGTCACTTCGGGCGCCACCGAAGCCATCAATGATTGTTTGATGGCGTTAATCGAACCCGGCGACGAAGTGGTATTGATCGAGCCGTTATATGATTGTTATTTGCCTTTGGTTCGCCGTGCCGGTGGGGTGCCAAAATTGGTACGCATTGAACCGCCGGAATGGCGGCTTGATGAAAGCCAGCTTACTGACGCATTTTCCGATAAAACCAAACTGATTTTACTCAATAGTCCACATAATCCATCAGCCAAAGTATTCGGCGATGTTGAATTATCCTTGATTGCTGATTTGGTAATTAAACATGATGCCTATGCGGTCTGTGACGAAGTTTATGAACATATTTTGTTTGATGGCATTAAACATCGTCCGTTAATGACATTACCAAACATGCGAGATCGGTGTGTTCGTATTGGATCGGCTGGTAAAACATTTTCCATGACGGCGTGGAAAGTCGGCTACATCACGGCTCCGCCTGAATTGTTATCGGTGATTGCCAAAGCCCATCAATTTGTTACGTTTACAACGCCTGTTAATTTTCAACAAGCCACGGCTTATGGTTTAAATCAGGACGATGGTTATTTTAGTGGCCTTGCAAAAGATTTAGAGACCAAGCGAAATTTGTTGGGCGGTGCTTTGAAAGCTGCCGGGTTCGATGTGATGAAGGCGGCGGGTACGTATTTTTTATCGATCGATATACGGTCCATTGGATATACCGGATCAGACGTGAATTTTTGCGAAGACATCACAAAAAATGCAGGCGTATCGGCTATTCCTTTAAGTGCATTTTATGGCCCCGGATCAGGTGTAGTTGATCATTTTGTTCGCTTTTGTTTTTGTAAACAAGACGATGTATTATTATCTGCCGCTGAAAAATTAAACCACTGGTTAATGAACAATTTTAAAAGGACATCACAGCCCGCTTGACTAGCCAGTAACAAGCGGTTAATTAGAGGCCGATTTCACTTATTATGGTGACTGTAGCTCAGTTGGTAGAGCACTGGCTTGTGGTGCCGGTTGTCGCGGGTTCAATCCCCGTCAGTCACCCCAAATTTCAATGACGTAAATGTCATTTTACTAAGTAGGCCTATCCTGAATTTATTAGGCCTATGCGAAATAAAGGGGGCATGTACTTGTTGCGTGTCCCTTTTTCGTTTTCACTTAACAGGGACATGTAACAAATACATGCTGTCTAATTGTGCACGATGGTTCCCTGAAATTTTGTTTGCCGAGAGTATTGTATAAGGGCACATTAATGAGGGCGGTTACCACGAACATACCGATAGATTAAACCTTGCTAGGTACTCCCCCACCGCGCTAGGTAAAAAAATTTGGAGTTCAAAGCGATTTTACTAATTTTCTTACAGTCTGGAGAACTAGGTCCGGGGACGTAAAGTGTACAAAATGATCATCTGACCCACTATTAATCATGCTTGTATTTGTGGTTAACTTGGAAAGCGTTTCTTGAATTTTTCGCCAATGTTTGTTTTCTGGTGTATGTTCATTTGGGTTTATGTAACGTGATATTATTGCCACTGGTAAATTCGCCTTGACAGGGGGGAGGTTTTTTATTTCTTCAATACTTTTTTCTAGGCTTATCGCTTCATCGTAAAGAGTACGTACAGTCTGCGTTCTCAGATTCTGGGCATTAACAACGGGCTTAATTTTATTTGGCATACTTTCGGGTAGCTGGACCAGATTGAATAATCTAACTAAGCCAAACTGCGATAAAAATATGCCAAATTTTAGCCTTAATAATTCTTTTTTACGTAATTCTGAAATTCTAACAGGAGCTGTGTCAATAAAGCATTCATGCATGGCCTCGACAAGCACCAGCCCTACAACATCATTTGGATGAGCGCGCACGTAATGTTGGGCGACGAACCCACCAAACGAATGGCCGACAAAAATTTTGGGCGATGTTATCTGTGCTGCAGCTAGAAGCTGATGTAACTCCGCAACAATTTGACTGCTCGTTCTTGGATTACTGCCGCTATCACTACAGCCTAATCCTGCGCGATCATAAGCAAAGACCTGTGCTTCTTTTGCAAGATCAGACTGTATATAGGACCAATCCTTGGAAGTTCCTCCCGCACCCGCCTCTAAAATGATCGCAACTTTTCCATTTCCCTTACAGGAAAAATGTAAATCATTATTATCGATTGAAAGCAGATAATCAGATGGAGGAAACCGCCACTTATCAATCATCTCAAAGAGTTTTTGATATGTGTAACCCAGCAAGGGTATTCCAACAAAAATAATAAATAACGTGTAAATGGACATTATCTATTCAAGTACCTAATTTTTATATTTATCAAATAAGTAAACTGTTACTGTATCCGCTATATAATTCACTATAATCACGGAAGCGTCCCAGCTATTTAATTAATTTCTGCAAATGCACGTACTGGAAACGCTGCGGCATCCCGGATTTTTAACGGAATTGCAAAAAATTTGAATTTAGATCCATAAAGTTCATCCAATCCAGTCAAGTTTTCGACTATATGAATTTCGTTCCTTAAAAACCAAGTGTGGGCAGGACGTTCGTGATCCCCGGAAAAATCAGCATTAAGGCTATCAACTCCAAAAAGTGATATTTTTGATTTCAGGAGATGCTCCAGACCGGAGCGATCTACATATGGGAATTCATAGTATTGATCACTTCCCCAATATTTGTCCCAACCAAAATTAATCAGAACAGCGTGTCCCGCGAGCTTCTCTGCGTCTGGAAAATCGCTTGCGGAAAGGGGTGTTTCAGGATTGCAATGTCGTGCGTCAATGATGATTCCTGGTAAAATCAACGTGGAAATTTTGAGTGATGCAATATCACCTAGTTCAGCGTGCCTATGCCTAGGTGCATCAAGGTAGGTGCCAATCGATGTTTGGAAGCTTACTTCGGATATTTCAAACGATGCCTTACCGAAATAATTGGGTTCAGATTCCGCATGGGTTAAAAAAGGTCTTACGCTGGCCGTGAATTCTGTCATTTCTCCTGCTTTGTTCATCATACGGAACCCTGGCATGCCATCTTCAAAAATCTGGGTAAGGTCAATGTATCGGGTCATGCAGTTTTCTCTCTCTTTAAAGGTTAAATTTATAGGCGATTACTTTGTTGGTTATGGTTGAGATTGACACTCTACCCAACTTTATATCAGTCAGAAGCTAGCTCTGTATGCATGACAGGCTCATGCGGCTTTGTCCACTTTGTCTGCGATGTTGATTGCAGAGAATATGGCCTGCGTCATCTCAGAAAACTTAATTTTCATGTTGTATTTGGTTTGTTACGTTGCGTATATAAACAAAATCATTGATGTCAGTGATGAGGCCCAGCATAGGTGATTTGCGCGGGCCTAGTTTTTCAAATAATCCTTCCATTCTGTATTGGCCTTTCTGTATTGGCGGTTTCCGTGCCGGGAGTTTGCTTTTCAAGCTTATTATTCAAATGCACATTGATGATGGCGGTTACCACGAACATACCGATAAAATAAACGGCGGATGCTATTAACGCAGCCAAGGTAACTGCCTCGCCCCATTGGTGCAGGGCAAGGCCAGCCACATAAACGCTTATAAACGTGCAGGTAACAAACAAAGGCATGAACAATAATTTTAGAATGATTTTATTGATCGGTTTCATAGCCTTAATGCCGGACGATGAGGGATTTCGGCCAAAGCAGCCAAGATGAATGCCAAAAAGGCAAAATAAATTCCCGCCATCAGTCCCTTGCTGATATTCATGATCCACAATAAAATACTGAATATCAAGTCAGCCATGTTAAGGATTCCAGACGCCTGTAACACTTGTTTTTTTGACATAGTCCGTGAAATTACGTGCCGGGCGACCAAGGGCTTGCTCAACGCCATTTGTCGTATCTGTGTTGCGCCCATCAAGCACTTCGGTGAAAAGCTCAACCATCAAGTTTGTCATTTCATCAGGGGCCTCAGCCTGTTTCATATTTGTTTTGAACGCATCGACTGAAATTTCTGTGAATTTAACGGGTCTGCTAATACCGTTGGAAATTTCGGCAATGGCTTCATTAAATGTGATGGCGCGTGGACCGGTGACTTCGTAAAGTATGTTTTCATGACCGGGCTCTGTTAATGCGGCAACAACTACATCGGCTATATCATCAATATCAATGAACGGTTCGGGTACGTTAGCAACAGGTAATGCAAGTTCGCCTGCGATAATGCCGTATTTGAAATCGTGCTCGCTGAAATTTTGTGCGAACCAACTGGAGCGGACAATGGTCCAGGCTAGACCGGATTGTTTTAATACGTTTTCGGCCCTGATCGCACCAATTTCGCCGCGCCCGGACAACAAAACAATATGTTTGACGCCTTTTTCCAACGCCAAATCACATAATGACTTTATAGCCTGATCCGCACCGGGGACCGCCAAATCAGGCTGATAGGTAACATACATGGATTGTACACCGTCTAGGCAGGGTTCCCATGTATCCTGATTATTCCAGTCAAAAGCAGGGGATGTTGAGCGGGATACAGGACGGGTTTTTAGTCCTTTATGGCTAAGTTTTTCAAGCACCCGTTTGCCGGTTTTTCCATTGCCACCAATAATCAGAACTGGGTTTTCTTCGTTCATTATCTTGATCCTTTTGTTTGATTTAATAATACGAGACTTTCTCGTATTTGCATTAAGTGATAAACTCTCGTATTTAAGGAGTCAAGATCTAAACTGAAAACGGAATAAAAATATGCAGTTAACGGATATGACTGAACAATCGACTGAAAAAACGGGTATGGCGCGCCGGGTTCCGGTGCAAAAACGCAGCCGTGAACGCTATGAGTTGATTTTGAAAACAGCCACGGACATTTTATCTGAAAAAGGCAGTGATGCTTTTAAAATGAGTGACATTGTGGATAGAACAAAAATATCGTTTGGTTCTCTTTACCAATACTTTCCTGACAAAACGGCTATTATCGGGACCTTGGCCGATGGTTATAATCAACTGGGTCATGAATGTATTAAAACTGAACTGGCAACGATCAAAACGGCAGATGATGTACATCCTTCTCTTTGTCGGCTGGTTGATAGTTATTATCAGGTATTTACGGATTTACCGGTGATGGCGGATATTTTGAACGCGACGCAGTCGGATAAAGTCTTACAAAAGCTTGACGCCGAAGACATGAACGTTTTATCAGGCTTTTTAATGGATGCATTGCTGCGATTTTCCGAAAACAAAGATCGAGACGAACTGAAATTATCATCTTTATTAATAATAAAATTAATAACCTCTGTTGTTCGTTTTGCGATCACTTTGGAGCCATTGGATGCAGAAAAAACGTTGCTTATTTTTAAAGGTATTTTGCCAATGGACGTGAAATCTTTAGTTGGTAATCTTTAGATGAATAAATAAGAGAAGCTGGGTTTATTGATAAAGATCATGTATAAGACATGCTGGTTTTATTGTGTTAAGGAATAAGATATGAAATTTGTTCGCTGGATATTGGGACGTTTGATTTTGGCCATAGATTTTTTAACGCGACCAAAACCTGTTGTTCGTGACAAACAAGACCAAGACCGGGTTGATGCGATAACCACAAACTTGTCTTTATATCAATTTGAAGCCTGTCCTTTTTGCGTTAAAGTCAGACGTAAACTAAGAAAACACGCACTGAACATCGAATTGCGCGATGCCAAAAACAATCAGACCTTTAAAAACGAATTGGTAACAGGCGGCGGCAAACACAAAGTCCCATGCCTGCGTATAGAAGACGATAGCAGTAACGTTAAATGGCTGTACCAGTCGGATGAGATTTGTTTGTATCTTGATAAACAGTTCAGCGTTTAATGCCCGGCACCAAAGCTGCCGGTTTTGACGGAATAATCGACCGCGATTTCATATATAGGGTCATCATCAGATGCCACCATCAATTGACCCGCCCGGTGCAATAACCGGTGACAATCGGGCGATAAATGACGCAATTGCACGGTTTTTCCTAAAGCTTCGTACTTATAGGCTAAGGCTTCTATAGCTTGTAATGCCGATTGGTCAACCACATGGCTGTTGAGAAAATCGATAATCACCACGCTGGGGTCTTTTTTGTGATTAAAGATTTCCATAAAACCTTCGGCTGACCCAAAAAACAGCGGTCCATCAATTTGATAAACTTTGGCGCCTTCGGGGGTAAAGTGTGCGGTGGCATGAATATGTCTGGCATTGCGCCATGCAAATGCCAATGCAGATACGATAACACCAACAACCACGGCAATAGCTAAATCGCTGATAACAGTAACAAATGTCACTAAAATCATGACCATGGCATCGGTCAAAGGAATGCGGCGAAGAATAGTCACACTACGCCACGCAAATGTACCGATAACCACCATGAACATCACACCGACCAAGGCGGCTAACGGGATTTGTTCAATTAATGATGAGCCGACCAGAATAAAAGCCAGTAAAAATAATGCGGCTGTAATGCCGGATAACCGGGTGCGACCTCCTGATTTGATGTTGATCATCGATTGCCCGATCATAGCGCACCCGCCCATACCACCAAAAAATCCGGTGACGGTATTGGATACCCCTTGGGCAATGCATTCTTGGGACGCGCCACCACGGTTTCCCGTCATTTCACCAACAAGGTTTAACGTTAATAAACTTTCGATTAAACCAATAGCCGCCAAAACAAGGGCAAAAGGAAAAATGATTTTCAATGTTTCTAAATTTAATGGAACCATAGGAATGCCAAATTCAGGCAACCCACCTTTGATCGATGCCAAATCACCAACGCGCGGTACATCAATACCAAATCCAATGACTATGGCAGCGACAATGGCGATGCCTGCTAAGGGTGCCGGGATGATGGCGGTGATTTTTGGCATGATCCAGATGATCAACATGGTCATCACAACTAATCCTAACATGGTGATCATAGGCCATCCGTCCATCCAGACTTTCATGCCATCGGGGCCGGGAATTTGAAATTGTGTCAGTTGGGCTAAAAAAATCACAATGGCCAAGCCATTAACAAAACCGAGCATTACCGGATGCGGCACCAATCGGATAAATTTGCCTAATCGAAAAACGCCCGCTAGAACTTGCATGATGCCCATCAAAACAACGGTTGCGAATAAATACTCAACACCGTGGATGGCGACCAACGCCACCATAACCACGGCCAAGGCACCTGTGGCACCTGATATCATGCCAGGGCGGCCACCTATCACGGCCGTGATAAGACCAACAATAAATGCTGCATACAACCCGACGAGTGGATGAACGCCTGCAACGAACGAAAATGCCACGGCTTCGGGAACGAGCGCCAAGGCCACCGTTAACCCGGAAAGCAGTTCGGTTTTAATGCGCATGGGGGTGAGCGGCAGCGGGTTTGGGTTTTTCCAACCAGAAAATGAAAGACGGTCAGCAAAATCAGCAAGCGTTGGCTTGTTCAAGAGATATGTATCCAGTATTTTTTTAGGGTAAGCGACATATGGGGTCTACATATCGTAATTGCTCTAGAAATCAATTCATAAAAATGTTTCGTGACGACATGGGAGCAGGACGCTAAATTGCAAACCTTGTTGAATGGAAATAAAGGCATAACCAGATCGATGGGTGAATTAATAGAATTATCGGCTATGCCAACGGCTTCGGAGTTTTTCGAGACCTATTGGAACCAACGTCCGTTTGTTGTTAAAGCAGGTGTTCCAGCATGTATTATGAGCGAATTAATAGGGCCAGATGAATTGGCAGGCCTTGCTATGGAAGAAGAACCGATTTCCAGATTTGTTAAAACCCCGTGCGGCGAGCAAGGCTGGACATGTCAATATGGCCCTTTCGTTGAAAAAGATTTCTCCGAAATAGGGGATCAAGGTTGGAATTTGCTGGTTGGGAACGTTGAACAATTTCATCCCGATACAGCCCAATTGTTGAAAGTATTTAATTTCGCCCCGCGTTGGATGATGGACGATGTGATGGTCAGTTATTCAAGCATGGGTGGCTCTGTCGGCCCACATATGGATAGTTATCATGTTTTTTTGGTGCAAGGCGAAGGTAGGCGGAACTGGAAAATAAGCCATCATCCTATCAAGCACGAAGATTACATTGAAAATATCGATTTAAAAGTCATGAAAACGGATTTTGATGGTGATGAAATTGTAATGAATTTGGGCGACGTGCTGTATATCCCGCCTAATTTTGCACATCTTGGCATAACCATTGATTCTGCATTGACATACTCTGTCGGGTTTTTAGGGCCAAAATTATCTGAGTTATTCTCTGCATTTGGGGATTATTTAGCCGAAAACGAAGATTTAGACGAACGTTATGTGGGACATCAGTTAACTGAACGGGACCAAGGCTTTCAAATGGGACCTTCGGCCATAAACAGCGTCGATGCTTTTTTGGGTGAAATTCAGCGATCAACAACATTCACTCGGTGGCTGGTTGAATTTTTTACAGAACCAACCCATCAAGATTTTTCTCAATTCAGTACCCGTGATGATGCGATTGATATGGAAGCACTGAAAATAAGACTACACAATGATTGTGCTTTGGTGAAACCTGAATATGTTAAATTTGCCGTGGTCTATGGTGACAAAGGAAAAACTTATTTAGGCTTTGAACATCATAGCTTTGTCATTGATGATATTTTGAAACCGATTATTGATGGCTTTACGAATGAACAAAAAGTGTCCGCTAGTTCATTCCCTGGATTATTTGAAAATCCTAAGAATCTGGAAATAATTCTAGAATTGTATAATCATTATGCACTTGAATTTATTTAATTATATTCAACATTTTAAGATTTAATTCTATCTTTTATATTTGTTCCAATATAGTGTCTTGTTGAATTTTTTTTGTGGCTACTGGGTGTGGTTCTGTGATTGTCAGACATATAAAAATTTATGGTTTAATTTTTCTTTTTGTGATGGGTGTTGCCATTTTGGTTGGCACGTTATGGTGGGGGTATGATAAAGACGGTGAATTAATAAACCGTTCATTGGAATATCATTTAACGACCATCCATGATTTAGATGAAATAGCAGAGGCCGTTCGTTCTGTAACAGATCAACAACATCATCTTAATAGTTTAGGTGGAAAAATTGATTACGAACAATTGGATGTTGTTCTAAGAGCGACACTCCGGAATATTCAAGAACGTCAAAATCGTTATAAAGGTGAGCGGTTCGAAATTGCTATCCGTGATCTATCTGCAGTTTTAGAAAAATTTCATGAGCAACTTGCGACCTTTGATTTTAATAAAAATTTGCTTGATTTTTTTGAGACTCAAGCAAATTCATTGAATGCCGCAATCCAGAAACTAAAAACGCTGCATATCAACGCTTATAAAAGATTATTTAATGAAGCAGATTTTCAGCGGCAATCATTTTTATACATCGCTTTTATAATCGGGCCAATGTTAATTATCGTGGGATGGTTAACGGTTAAAGAATGGAGGCGGTTGTCCTTAGAAAATATAGAAACGTTAAAGGAAACCCAGAAAAAAAATGCCCAAAGCGAAAACTGGTTACGTGCGGTCATTGAAAATACTGCCGAAGGCATGATTATTATTAATGACCGTGGGAAAATTATCAGTTTTAACAATGCCGCTTGTAAAACGTTTGGATATGCTGCAAACGAAGTCATTGGTCATAATGTATCGATGTTGATGCCGGAAAATGAACGCGATCAACATGATGTTTATGTGCGTCAATCAGATATTGTTGCCCCTCGGATTATTAACCAGTCCCGTGATTTGTTCGGACTGCGTAAAAACGGCTCTACGTTTCCTATGTCGTTGAATGTATCGTTGATGGAACGAGAGGGTGGAAAAACATTTATTGGTATTATGCGTGATATTTCTGAACGTTTTGAAGCTGATAAAATGAAAGCCGAGTTTGTCTCAACCGTAAGCCATGAATTAAGAACGCCATTAACATCCATCAAAGGCGCACTGGGGTTGATGCGTTCCGGTGCTGTTGGCGATGTGCCGGATGCGGCAAAATCAATGCTGGAAATCGCTTATAATAATTCAGAACGTTTGACAGTGTTGATTAATGATATTCTCGATCTTGAAAAAATCGAAGCCGGGAAAATGAATTATCATCCAATATTAATGGATTTAACAGCGTTGGTTAAAACCTCGTTAATCGATAATAAATCTTATGCCGATGAATATGGTGTGACGTTCAAAGGCGTCGATTTAAACGATGCAATAATCGTTTATGGCGATGCTAATCGTTTGATGCAGGTTATGGCGAATTTGCTATCAAATGCTGCAAAATTTTCTGATCATGGTGATGATGTCGTTATTTCTATGTCGCGCCAAGACGATACCGTCCGGGTTTCTATCAAAGACAACGGCCCTGGAATTCCAGAAAATTTCAAAGAAAAGATTTTTACTAAATTTACCCAAGCCGACGGTGCTGATGATCGTGCGAAAGGGGGAACCGGGTTGGGTTTAAACATTGCTCAAGCCATCGCAGAATATCATGGTGGTATGATCGGGTTTGATAGTGTGCTCGGCGAAGGCGCTTGTTTTTACCTTGGCTTGCCTGTTCATAACGAAAAACAAATTGTCGTACAGGAAAAAACAACATTAACAAAAAATGCGACGATCCTGATTTGTGAAGATGACGTTGATATTGCTACATTTTTAAGCGTTTTGTTAAATGGTGCTGGATATCAAACCAAAACCGCCACATCGGCCGAAGCCGCTAAAACCATGTTAATGGCTGAACAGTTTGATGCCATGACGCTGGATCTGGGATTGCCCGGGCAAGACGGGATATCGTTTATTCGGGATCTAAGGCAGAACGCATCAACCCATGAACTGCCGATCGTTGTTGTGTCGGCCAATGCTTTGGATGGCAAGGCCGAATTAAACGGCCCCGCTATTCAGGTTATTGATTGGATGCAGAAACCGGTGGATACGGAGATTCTGATCCAACGATTAGACGAATCCCTAGGTGATCCGGCCTCTTCAAAAGCTAAAATTTTGCACGTCGAAGACGACGAAAGTGTGTTAGAAATTGTTTCTGTTCTCATCGGTGATATGACATTGGTCGATACTGCGACGACTTTGGCCGATGCTAAACAATTGCTTGAACAAAATACCTATGATTTGGTTATTTTGGATTTAATGTTACCCGATGGGCGTGGTGAATCACTGTTGCCATTTTTAGTCAGACCGGGTCAATCAACAACGCCGGTGATTGTATTTTCCAGCGTTGATAAAGCCGATGACGTAGTCAATACTGTGAACACGGTGTTAGTGAAATCCCAAACATCAAATGAACAATTGCTAGATGTTATCCGTTCAATTATTCTTGAGACGTAATCGATAAGGGCTGAAAACTATGTCGCTGAGAAAAATTTTGCATGTCGAAGACGATCCAGATATTCAAAACATTGCCAATGTCACGTTAACATCCATAGGCGGGTTTGAGGTGAATAGTTGTTCATCCTGTGCCGAAGCCTTGGGCGTTGTGCGGGATTATATGCCGGATTTGATTTTGCTGGATGTGATGATGCCGGAAATGGATGGTCCGGCAACATTGGCCGCTTTGCGTGAAATCCCTGAAATTAAAAACATCCCGGTTATTTTTATGACAGCGAAAGCACAAACTGACGAAATCAATTCTTTTTTAGCACTCGGTGCCATTGGTGTGATCACGAAACCTTTTAATCCGATGACGCTTCCCGATGAAATTAAAACAATTTGGCAAAATTGGCTTGATGTGTCTTAAGTATGGCGTGATTTTATTGGTGACGGGTTGATCACCGAGCTTGCATGAATGGGCACTTCTCTGTATGTTCATGATATGTTCTATTCCAATGATGCTCACAAAAAATTACAAACACCCTTGTTCTCCTCGGTTTCCGCTGGTTTCCCTTCCCCTGCGGATGATCATGTGGAAATGTCGCTTGATCTCAATGATTATTTAATTGATCGTCCTGCGGCAACATTTTTAGTTCGTGCCCGGGGCACGTCAATGACGGGTGCCGGGATTTTTGACGGCGATATTTTAGTGGTTGATAAAAGTATTAAAGTAGAACCTGGACAAATTGTCATTGCCGCGTTGGATGGTGAATTTACGGTTAAACGATTACTGGTTGGCGAGGGCAAAATCGGCTGGCGATTACAGCCTGAAAATCCTGATTATCCGTGTCTAGAGCTATCAGATGAAAATGATTTTGCTGTCTGGGGTGTGGTCACGGGTGTGGTCAGGCGGCTTGGATGACGGGTAAAATTTTTGCGCTGGTTGATTGTAATAACTTTTATGCATCTTGCGAGCGGGCATTTAATCCAAAACTTGAAAATCAACCCGTTGTGGTTTTAAGCAACAATGACGGCTGCCTGATTGCCCGCTCTAACGAAGCTAAAGCGTTGGGACTGGATATGGGCGCGCCGTTATTCAAAGTGGAAAAACGTATGCGTCAACTTGGCGTTCATGTGTTGTCATCGAATTATCCGTTGTATGGCGATATGTCAGACCGGGTGATGGATGTCTTATCAGGATTTTCACCAAATATTGAAATTTATTCCATCGATGAATGGTTTTTAGATTTATCGGGTATGGGTGGATTTGATTTGGTAAATTATGGCCGCCAAATTCGTGACACGACACTGCGGTGGACGGGAATTCCGGTATCGGTGGGCATTGGGGCGACAAAAACCTTGGCCAAACTTGCCAACCGTATGGCGAAAAAACACCCCGCATTGGGCGGGGCTGCACGGTTGACGGGAGAAGCAATTAAGCCTGCGTTGCAGAACACAGATATCAGCGATGTTTGGGGCATCGGTCGACGTTGGTCTAAACGTTTACAAGATTTAGGCATCAATACCGCGTTGGATTTTACAAAAATGCCAAGGTCGTCTGTCCGCCAAATCATGGGCGTAACGGGCGTTAAAACATGGGAAGAATTGTGCGGGGTTGCGTGTCATGATTTACAATCCTCAGCACCACCCAGAAAAACGGCGGTGGTGTCTCGGTCTTTTGGTGGCACCGTTAAACACTATGACGAATTATCGGAAGCTTTGAGTTTGTTTACGGCGCGGGCTGCGGAAAAATTACGTTACCAAAATTTAGTCTGCCGTCATATGTCGGTTTTTATTCGCACTAATCGATTTAAACCCGACGCCCCACAATACAAAGGCACCATTGATGTCGCATTGGAAACGGCAACCAATCATACCGGCGATATGACGCGTGCTGTTCTTAGCGGATTAAAACGCATATATCGCCCCGGATTGAGTTATAAACAAGCGGGTGTTTGGGTGTTGGATTTGCAGTCTCGAAATGCAGTGACGCATGATCTGTTTGCAGGCAAAGCACTGGCGGGCGAAGGAAAACTGATGTCGGCGTTGGATCAGATCAACCTGCGCTATGGCCGGGAAATGGTTCATGTAGGAAGCCGTCAACACCTGAGCAAATGGCACATGAATCAGAATAGGCGTTCGCCGCGATATACAACAAACTGGGCCGAATTGCTCGTTGTTAAAGCCTGAAGGATTGAATTTAATCGGCTGCCAAATCATCACCATTAATGGCTTTTTCTAACAAGACGATGGTTTCATCAATACCGTACAGTTTAATAAACGATCCCATGCGTGGGCCTTGGCTTTGGCCCAATAAAATTTCATACAACGCTTTGAACCATAATTTTAAATCTTCGAAATCATGGCGTTTGCCAACTTCATAAACTTCTGACTGAATGGCGGATGCATCGGCACCCTTGTCGATGGTTGAAAGCGACGCTTGTAAATCTTTTAAAGCATTCAATTCGCCACCGTTGGCTTTGCGGTATTGTTTCGCTGGTTTAACAAAATCCCGGTAATAATTGATCGCATAACCGATCAGTTGATCCAGAATAGGGGCGTTTTCAGGTGTGGCGCCGGGACGGTAGCGGCTAACAAAATGCCAGAGCACTGATTTGTCTTCGCTGTGACAAACGCTGGCTAAGTTTAGCAAAATATTAAAACTTAATCCGTCTTCGCCAGCAGGGGGCCTGCCTTGGTGGATGTGCCACGCTGGGTTGTTCAGGCGTTTTTCATCATCCATTTTGGCAAAACTCGATAGATGGCTTAGGTAATCATCAACATTTCTGGGGATCACATCAAAAAACAAACGTTTTGCAGTTTTTGGTTTTTGGTACATGAACAATGATAAACTTTCAGGTGGTGCGTAACGCAGCCAGTCTTCGACGGCCAATCCATTGCCGCGGGATTTAGAAATTTTTTCACCATTTTCATCTAAAAATAATTCGTAGGTAAAGCCAGCAGGTGGGCGGCCTTTTAATATTTTGTTGATGCGTCCGGATAATTTTACGGAATCGATTAAATCTTTGCCGGACATTTCATAATCCACATCCAAAGCTTTCCAGCGCATGGCCCAATCACATTTCCATTGCAATTTACAATGACCGCCTGTAACGGGCGTGGTCACCCGTTCACCGTCTTCGTTTTGATAAGTGATGGTGGCGTTATCAACATCATGATCCAACACCGGGACTTGCAAGACAACACCGGTTTTTGGACAAATCGGCAGGAATGGGCTGTATGTGGCGCGGCGTTCATCGCCCAATGTCGGTAAAATGACATTGGTCACGGCGTCATAATTTTTCAGGATCAGTTTAAGCGTTTCATCAAACAGCCCGCTTTTATAACATTCGGTGGCGCTTTTGAATTCATAATTAAAACCAAAACTATCCAAAAACGCTTGTAAGCGTGCGTTGTTATGGGCGCCAAAACTGTCATGTGTGCCGAACGGGTCGGGGATGGTGGTTAAGGGTTTGCCCAAATGCGGGACGACGATGTCTTGGTTGGGAATGTTATCAGGGACTTTACGTAATCCGTCCAAATCATCGGAAAAAGCAAACAGTTTGGTCGGCATGTCGGATAAAGTTTGAAAAGCGTGGCGGACCATTAATGTACGGGCGACTTCACCAAAAGTACCGATGTGCGGTAATCCTGATGGGCCATATCCGGTTTCAAACAGCACGTAGCCTTTTTCCGGCAATTTACCGTTCAATCGTTTAATGAGCGCGCGGGCTTCCTGAAAAGGCCAAGCGTTTGATGTTTCGGCAAATGTACGGATGTCTGACATGGTAAAACTTTCTAGAAAATAAAGGCAAATGACTGCAGCCACGGAACCTACGGCGTGCCGCCACAAAGGTCAACGACGATACACAAATACGACAATACAGATTAAGGGTGCTTTGCAGGGTCGATGGGCAAACATTGACTTTCAAGGACATCGCGGGTGATGACTTCGCGCACGTCATCTATTTTTAATTGGTGTTGATCAATTAATTCTTGGCAGTCCTGAATAATCAAATCAACGTCTTGTAAATGATTTAAACGTTTGAATTGATCGTTTTGTTGGAAACCCATGCTTTGGCTAATGATGTCCATATAATTAACGATTTCAAAAGGCCATTCGGTTTCGTGGGCCACCAATTCCCGGTGGTCGGCATGGAAAATCCCGGCCAATGTGGTGACGCCTAATTTTTCGGCTGTTTTTAATGTCGTCGCAAGATGCCGCTTTTGTTCATCGGGAACACCATTTAACGATGACAATTGATAACCAATGCCGGGGTTTTCCAATTCAACTAATTCAACGCCCGGTACGGCTTTTAATAATGTTTTGACGCTTTCAACTACGCCGGGCGATCCGGGGTATTCGTGGAGGGCGACTTTTTTATGAACCGGATGACGCATCAATGGGCGCAGTTGTTCCATATGCTCGGCTAAAAAAACCGGCCAAATGGTCATGTCATTGGATTTACTGGCCTCTATTTTTATGTTTTCTGAAAATTGTATCTGGCAGGTTGGGCACCACGATACAACGCGCTCGCTGGAATGGTCATCAAACCGTTCAATGGTTTTAGAGGCTTGGCGAACGGCGTTGCCATCATCTCCGGTGCGAAGTTGCAAAATGCCACAACAATGCGAAGGCCCCCCCATCACATCATAGCTGATGTTTAATTTTTCAAGCATGTCTAAACATTGCAAAACAATGTGAGGGGTTTTTAATAAATTACATCCCGTGTAAAAAATTAGTTGGCTGTGGGGGGATAAATTTGATTTTTCCCTTGGTTTTAATCGGTCAAGTTGATCAGATGATAACTGCATTTTAGATAAAATACGTACGCCTTGACTCATGGTTTTGAAATCTTTTTTGCCATTGTCGATGGTCGTTCGTAAAGGGGTTTTACTCGCCAATTTTAACCGCGCCATAGTCAACATAAACCGTGGGTTAATCCCGACCTCACAAACGTCTAAACAATGCCCGGTCAAACAACACTCCTTCGCCCACCGTTGTGCATGTTCGGGTATGTGGGAATCGGAAATATTTTTAAGGATGTTAATAACACCTTGAGCAACGGCTGGATCATCATCCACGCCATTTCCGGTTATGGATGGTGTTGGACACGCACGCACACAGGCTCCGCACGTTGTGCAGTCATGAATGATTTGATCAATACGATTTTTTAACGATTGCTGAATAACGCTTATTTCCATTATTTGATCCAAACAAATTAAGGGGCGATGATAATTGTCGGTTCAACTTTTACCGGGAAATTCACGGAATTAGCAATAAAACATTTATGATGGGCCGCTTCGTGTTGTTGTTCAGCAACTTCTTTGGAACTGGCGGCGGATATCGTCACTTCTGGCTTTAAAATGGCTTGGGTGAAACATCCACCTGTGATGACGTCTTCTTCCATGACGGCGGTGGCGTTGTCTTGGTAATCCAGTACTTCAACGCCATGTGTTCCGGCTAAATGCAAATACCATAACATGTGGCATGATGATAAGGATGCAATCATTAAATCCTCTGGATTATGGCGGTTTTTATCTCCCAAAAAGGCCGGATCAGAAGACATGTTAAGCGGGGGTTTGCCATTAAATCCGAGCGAGTGATTGCGGCTATACTTCCGATAATCTAGCGTTGTTTCACCATCCGCAGGCTGCCATGATAATGTTGATTGATAACGGTGCTGTTTGTTTTTAGCCATGATTATTCCTGTTGAATTTGTATACTATTTTAAAGTCATTTTATCTATGAAGACGTTCCTGATAAAATTTTTTCCCTTTGTGACGATCATCACTGTTGACTGGATGGCGAAGTCTTATGGTTAATAAATGATTAACGATCAATCAAGGAGGACGTTATGAGTGCTTTAAAAGATACAACAAACGGTCGCATTACATCAGCAATTTTATTGGGCGTTGTTTTGGGGTTCGTTGCGTTGTTGTTGAGTGCAATAACTTTATAAGACAGTTTAATTAAAACAGGACAAATACCAATTTAATTCGTCTTCGTTTAATGGATAATCGCCTGACGCCGGGCCGCTAAGCATATTTTTCGGCCCAACTTTGGCAACGCGTCGTTGAACCATTTCAGCTGTTGTCATCGACAATCCCGCTTTCCAACATAGTGCTGCAACGGCTTTACCGCTTTCGCTATTCAACATTTTAGTCACCCGCTCTTTGCTGATACCGGATAATAAAATTAATGCTGGGGGGATTATTGTTATATCTTTATCTTCGATGGCTTTGACGATGTAATCTTCGTTTAACTTACCTTTATCAAATAATTTTTTTGCTCGTTCTGCTCCAAGTTTAATAGGTGTTCCAGCTGATTGCAATTCATTGTCTTCGATACGTTTTCTGACGGCTGTGCGTAATTCTTTTTCAATACTGGCGGCCACCGAATTTTTTTTAATCAAACTTTCGACCATGGCAGCACTGACAAATGTGGCAATCCGGCGGATGGTGACGATGGACAAATTTGCCCGTTCAATGAGCGGTCGATGCCATTCAGGGATATCCGGGGCGGCAACGGATATTGATTTTAAAGTTTTTTCGCTTAATGCCGCAGTTTCATTATCCAGCAATGACTTAACGGCTGGTTTATCTCGGGTGTTGGCAATGGCTTCGCTGACAGTGCTTGCCAAGCCGCGACGTCTGGAAATAGCGCCTAATGCGCCGCCTTGAACGCCGCCTGCGATAATTTGAATAAGCTCAGTTTCGCTCAAAAGTGGAGAAAATTCCAATATGGGCGCTTGCACGATTTCTTCGGTATCGTGGGCCAATTTAACAATAATTTCTTTTGGCACATTATTCAGGCTTTTAATTTCTTCAGCTAATAAAGCACGAATTTGTGGCACCTCGTCGTGGGCAAGTATTTCTAAAACTTCTAATGCCATTTCTGTTAACCTAGCATTTTCACCCGTTGTTAGATTTGGAATAATGCGGCCAATTTTGTGGGCAATTTCGCTGCGGACTTCAATTTCTTGATCTTTGGCGAGTAGCACATCAGCCTGCATCGGCGTGCCATCATTTGCGGCCACCGCTTGTCGCACTTGTTTGTCTTTGTCCGTTGCAAAATAATATAGAAGTTCAGGCTCTAAATCTTCAATTTCAGCTAATTCACGGCGTTGTTTCGCGGTGCCGCTTTCGGCGATTTTTTTGCCGTCCTCATAATCGGGCTTAGGCTTTCCTTTTTTGGGCGTCCTTTTACCTGCGTTGCCAAATACCCACGATAACATGTTTTGTCCTTATGCCGTCATTAACCTGTATTTGATGAATATTCAGTGACGTTGTCAAATTTCATTTTTACCACCGCCTAAACACGCCGGTGATTTCATAGTTTGCTGGTCTTTTGTAACCCATTCATCGGGGGTATGGGTTTCCATGGATAACGCATGGATGGGGCCTTTTAGTTCTTCAGCCAACAATTTGTTGATGATTTGATGGCGCCCAACGCGAGATTTATTTTCAAAAACTGGGGCAACAATGACGACTTTAAAATGCGATTCTGACCCGGGTGGCACATTGTGCATATGGCTTTCATTAAGAACTTGCAAATGAATGGGAGTAAGCTGGCTGTTGATTTTTTGTTTAATAATTTTTTCAACGGTCACGGTTGATCTGTCTCCGGCTGAAATTTGATGTAATGCTGGTTTGTACTTTAAATATAGTCACGTTTACGTGCGGGCGCTCTTTATTTTTTAATATTAAATTAGTCAGTGTTTTCTGCTCTATCTGTCAGTGCTTGTCTGATATGGCGAACACCGCCCCACACAAGCCCAATAATGACAGGGAATGCAATTAAGACGACGACATAGGGATCAAAGTCGATACCCAATGCTTTTGCACCTTTGGCTAAATACGATATTAAACTAAGCACATAATAGCTAATGGCGACGACGGACAAACCTTCGACGGTTTGTTGTAGCCTTAACTGCCGGCGTGCCCGTTGATCCATGGATTGTAATAAATCACGGTTTTGTTCTTCTAAGGCGACATCAACCCGGGTTCTTAATAAATTACTGGCACGTGCAATGTGGCGGCTAAGCTTTTCTTGGCGGGCTGACATGGTTTCACATGTGGCCATAGCGGGAGCTAGGCGCCTAAAAATAAAATCACCACTAGGCTGTAATGTTGGTATGCGTTTCTCGCGTAATTCACGCACCCTTTGTTCTAATAAGGAAAAATATGCCCGTGCCGCGCTAAATCGATAAGATGTTTCAACGGATACGGCTTCGACGTCGGCTGCTAAATGTGACAATTGACTTAACAACGTGCGTTCGTCGCCAACGTCTTTGATCATAGGTAATTCTTTGACAATAAGGGAAAGTTTTTGTTCCGAATCGGCAATGCGTTTAATGCTTAGTTTAGCCAGCGGAAAAGCCAACATTGCCGTCATGCGGTAGGTTTCAATTTCTAATAATCGTTGAACTAAACGCCCTAATCCGCGCGGGTTTAGCCCTTGGTCGCGGACCAGAATTCGCCCGAACCCGTCACTGTGAATACGTCCATCGGTCCAAATCGATGCTTTTCCATCCAGTACAGTACTGCCGGTTAAATTGTTATCATTAAAAAAGACTGCTGTTTCCGCGATTGAGCGGGGCTTTGTATCTGCCGTTTCGACTACCACATGAGTTGCGTTGATTAATTGCCCCGGAAGCTCTGATAACCAATAGTCTGGTAAACGGTTTAAAGGAGAGCGTTCAAAAGGAACATCAACGTGGCTTGAAACAAAAATGGTGTATGTAGAAAATTCAGTATGACGTTCCCATTTTAAAAAAAAGTTACTGAATTCTTGGGAAAAATGTTTGGCGTTATCAGGTGGTTGGGCAACACCAAAATGTTCACATAATAATTTTAAATGGGCAAGGTCTGCATCATCAGCATGTTCACCGTTCATGACGGCTATGTGCGAAATTCGTGCCGGTGCCGATAGTTGTGTATAGGGGCGTGAATGAATTTCACCGGCTAGCTGGTGTCTTAAAGGGTGTTCATTGGCGATAAGTTGCATGGGGTGCCTAAAATATGTGCTGCGTGATATTATTTTGATTTTTTAACGCTTTTTACTTTGCGGTATTGTTTTGGAATAGATTGATCAAGTTCTTCTAATTGAGATTCTAAAATACCAACCTTTTGTTGCAGTTCCATGATGGTTTTGCTGTGACTGTTGACCATGTCTGCTGTCGATTTTATATTTTTTTTAATATCGACTAACGACTTGGTTACTTTGGTAACTTCAGTCATCATGTCTTTGCGGTTTTTTTCGTTTTCCCGTAAAATGTTATTGCTAAATTCTTGTAAATTTTCTTCGGTGTTTTTTAAAGCCGATGCTGCCATCCACAAAGCGCCGAGGGCTGTAACGAGAGCTAGAAATGAAATGATGATCGTCATTGATTGTTCCATGTTAATTTATGGTATTTTGTCCGTTAAATATATATCCGTCAATCATTGCAATTATATATTGCGTTATAAGTGTGATTTGTATAAATAATAAATTTATAGTTGTTTTTATTGATTATCCAGCCTTACAATCATCCAGAATCGCTCCTGTGAATACAAGAGATGTAAAATAATTACGGAATTGTGCTGATTGTCACTGGACATTTTGCTTCATATTAGCGACAAACTGGCGTTACTGAATAGGTTTGGCTTGGTATTGATGTTTTATTAAATTTCGGGCTGCGGGCGCATAAAATTTTCATCTTCGAATTTCAGGAATTAAATAATGGCTGGCACTGCAACAAAACAAACGGACACACCTTCCAATTTATCCAACGCTATCCGGTTTTTATCGGCTGACGGTGTTGAGGCT